>Ga0222662_1000242_pt1 | contig 50238 bp, 34 predicted proteins | sample AntAcemetagen600_FD_179821 | JGI IMG/M metagenome (GOLD analysis project Ga0222662, IMG submission 179821) | Saline water microbial communities from Ace Lake, Antarctica - #600 | ecosystem: Environmental > Aquatic > Non-marine Saline and Alkaline > Saline | place: Antarctica: Ace Lake... | reverse complement strand
GCTCGAGGGTGCCGTTGCCGACGACGCCGTCGCAGTCGTTGTCGTAGCCGTCGCAGAGCTCGGGCGCGCCGGGGTAGATGGTCGGCGAAGCCGTGGCTTCGAGCCCGCCAGGCCCTTGGTCGAGGCAGTCGCCGGCGCAGGACGAGAGGCCGTCTCCGTCGAGGTCTTGCTCGGCGAAGGGCAGCGCGCCGTCGCAGTCGTCGTCGACGCCGTTGCAGACCTCAGTCGCGCTGGGGTTGATGGCGGCGTCGGCGTCGTTGCAGTCGCCCTGGCAGATGGCGAGCCCGTCGCCGTCGCTGTCGACGTCGAAGAGCGGCAGGGCGCCGTCGCAGTCGTCGTCGATGCCGTTGCAGATCTCCGTCGCGCCTGGGTACACCGTCGGGTCTGCGTCGTCGCAGTCCACGCACGTCGGGACGAGGTCCCCGTCTCCGTCGCCGGTCTCAGCCGCCGAGAGCACGCCGTCGCAGTCGTTGTCGAGCCCGTCGCAGAGCTCCGGCGCGCCGGTGTAGACGGTGACGTCGTTGTCGTTGCAGTCCAAACAACCTGACTCGCCGTCCCCGTCCTGGTCACCCTCGTTCGCCGGGATCACCCCGTCGCAGTTGGTGTCGAGCCCGTCGCACAGCTCCTGGGCCTCGCCGTTGACGCTCGGGTTGGTGTCGTCGCAGTCCAGACACAGCAGGAATCCGTCGCCGTCGCCGTCGATCTCGTCCGCGGGTACCACGCCGTCGCAGTCGTTGTCGTCGCCATCACACAGCTCCACGTTGCCGGGCCAGTTGAAGAAGTCCGCGTCGTCGCAGTCGCCGTCGCAGATCGACACGCCGTCGTTGTCGCCGTCCGCCTCGTTCGCAGGCACGACGCCGTCGCAGTCGTTGTCGAGGCCATCGCACAGCTCCGACGCCCCCGGGAACACCGAGGCGACCGCGTCGTCGCAGTCACCCGCGCACGCCGTGACGCCGTCGCCGTCGCCGTCCACCTCCGCCGCCGGCACCACGCCGTCACAGTCGTTGTCGAGCCCGTCACACACCTCGGTCGCCCCCGGGAACACAGCCGCCACCACGTCGTCGCAGTCGCCGGCACAGACGGAGACGCCATCCCCGTCGCCGTCCAGCTCCGCCGCCGGCACTACGCCATCACAGTCGTTGTCGAGGCCGTCGCACAGCTCCGTCGCCCCCGGGAACACGGTGGCGACCGCGTCGTCGCAGTCGCCACCGCACGCCAGAAACGCGTCAGCGTCGGCGTCCACCTCGAGCGGCCCCGGCGAGCCATCGCAGTCGTTGTCGAGGCCGTCGCAGATCTCCAGCGCACCGGGGTAGATGGTGGAGTCGCCGTCGTCGCAGTCGCCCAGGCAGTCCATCACCCCGTCGAAGTCGAGGTCCACCTCGCCGGGCGCGTCGTTGAGCGGGTCGCAGTTCGTGTCGAGCCCGTCGCAGACCTCGAACGCGAACGGGTTGATGTTCGGGTCCGTGTCGTCGCAGTCCCCACCGCACGCGAGGAAGAAGTCGAAGTCTGCGTCCACCTCGTTGGCGAGCAGCGCGCCGTCGCAGTCGTTGTCGGACCCGTCGCAGATCTCGATCCCACCGGGCACGTTCCCTGCGTCGATGTCGTCGCAGTCCCCGTCGCACACGCTGACCCCGTCGCCGTCGAAGTCCTGCTCGTCGCCGGGCACCGCGCCGTCGCAGTCGTTGTCGAGCCCGTCGCACAGCTCCGTCGCGCCGGGGAACGTGCTCGGGTCCATCACCGCACAGTCTTGGCAGTCGTCGGACCCGTCACCGTCGGTGTCCGCCGCTTCGTCCACCAGTGCGTCGCAGTCGTTGTCGATCCCGTCGCAGACCTCGACCGCGCCTGGGTTCACCGCCGGATCCGCGTCGTCGCAGTCCACCCCCGTGAAGTACCCGTCGCCGTCCGCGTCCGTGGACACGCCCACGATCGCCGTGACCGTGTCGCTGCCGCCCAGGCTCAGGTCGCTGAAGAACACGCCTTCGTGCCGCGCCGTGGACCCGTCGCCCGCATACGGCGCGTGCGACACCGCGATGTTGGGGGTCTGGTCGGCGGTCGCCGTCAACTCCACCACCACGAAGAACGTCTCGGGGGCGCCGTACGTGAACGGCACCATCGGAGACAGCGGCACGTTGAGCAGCCCCGCGCTCAGCGCTGGCGCGCCGTCGAACGCCACCTGGTCGTCCAGCGCGGCGTCAAAGTCGCCCGACAGGTCCGCGTCGTGGAACACCCGCACCGACGCCACCTTCGCTGCGAGCTGCGAGTCGGTCAGCGGCACAAACGCCGGCGTGTCGAACGCCAGCTCCAGACTCGTCAGCTCCGCGTCGCCGTCGGGCATGCGGCCCAGGTGGTTCGCGTCGATGCGCAGCACCGCGTCCATCTGCCCGTTCACCCAAGTGCTCGGCGCCACGTCGCTGCCATCCAGCGAGAACTGCCCCCGGGTGCTCGTCCACACGTAGACCGAGCCGCCGGTGCTCGCGGTCGCCGCCACGTCGATGCCGCCGTCGTTGTCGAAGTCGCCGATGCCGACGCCGACCGGGTCGTCCACCAGCCCGGGCAGCGGCCGCTCCGTCCAGCTCATCGCCGCACCGTCGTTGCTCCACCAGCGCACCACGTCGTCCGCGCCGCCGTGGGTGGTCACCACGTCGATGTCGCCGTCGGCGTCGATGTCGCCGGTCGTGATCCGCACTGCCGGAGTGCTGCCCGATGCCACCGTGCGCGCCGTGAAGGACACGCCCCCGCCGTCGTTCTCGAGCCACAGCACGTCGTTGCCCGACGCCACCAGCATGTCCAGCTCCCCGTCGCGGTTCACGTCGGCGAGGGTGACCACCGGCAAGGCGCCGAGCGAGGGCTGCTGGATCCCGTAGCCGGTCGCCACGAGCCCCAGCAGCCCTGCATGCACGCGCACCCCCGGGGCCCCCGTGGACCCATGCACGATGTCCATCGTCCCGTCGCCGTCCAGATCGCCGATCGCGACCGACGAGGCTCCACTGAGCGCGTCGATATCGAGGTCGGTGATGCGCCAGAGCGAGCCGTCCCCATTTACGTTCTCGTACCAACGCAGAAGCCCGGTGCCGACGACGACGACGTCGATGTCACTGTCGCCGTCGAGATCGCCAACCGCGATCTGCTGCAGCCCAGGAAGGGTCGCGATCGTCGTCTTCGCGAAGCCCGTCGCCCAGTTGGCCCACCACGCGACCTCACCGGTGTCGATGCTGCCGCCGACGATGTCGATGCCCCCTTGCCGATCGATGTCGGCGCCAACCACCGAGGCGCCGTCAAACGCGGTGTCCACAGTCTCGATCGTCCACGTTCCGTTGCCGTCCACGTTGCGCAGCCACTGCACCCGGTCGTCGCCGCGGGACCCGGTCACCAGGTCCAGCAGCCCGTCCCGGTCGATGTCGATGGGGAACGCGTCCTGGGGACCCGAGAGCGAGACGGCCAGGTCTGCGGGATCAGGGGTGCTGGTGGTGTGGATGCGGTCGTTGACGAAGAACGCGACGTTGGCAGCGGTGATGCCGACCGTGTCGATGTCGCCGTCGTTGTCGAAGTCGCCGGTCAGCATCTCCTGGGGGGCGAAGACGCCGCTGGTCAGGGGCACCCGCTGGGTCCAGGTGTCGCCGACGCCGTCGGTGTTCTCCCACCAGCGGAACTGGCCGATGAGCAAGCTGCTGCCGACCACGTCGAGGTCGCCGTCGCCGTCCATGTCCACCGGCTCGCAGGCCCGGGTGGCGGTTCCGGCGAGTCCGATCGTGTGCAGCGGCCACTGCCCGAGGAAGACGTTCTCGTACCAGACGAGATCGTTTGTCCCGATGATGGTGACAAACGCGTCGAGGTCGCCGTCGTCATCCATGTCCGCCAGCCGCACGTCGGACGGAACGCTCGCGGAGTTGGCCAGCGGGCTCGGCATCCAGCCGATGCCGTCCCCGTCGTTGAGGTACCGCCGGATGATGCCGCCAGCCCCGCTCGCGTTGCCATCCAGCGCCACGATGTCGATGTCGGAGTCCTGGTCGATGTCGCCGAGCGCGAAGTCCAGCGGGGCCACGACCGTGCTCCACACCGTGGTGTTGGCCCAGTTGCTCAGGCTGCCAGCCTGCAGGTAGCTCTCCAGAGAGCCGGTGCCTCCCGTCTGGGTGCCCACGACGAGGTCGAGATCGCCGTCGCCATTGAGGTCGGCGACGCGCAGCGTGGGCACATCGGTGACCGTGCCGAGCGACACCAGCAGGTTCGTGCTCCAGCTGCTGCCGGAGTTGATGTTGAGGAACGCGCGGACCTCCAGGGGGCTGTTGCCGGCGGCGATGACGTCCAGATCCCCGTCGCCGTCGATGTCCGCGGTGGTCACCGCCCGCCACTCGGTCCCGGTGGAGATCGAACGGGTGAACCAGGTGCCGCCTCGATTCTCGCCCCACAGCAGGCCGTAGCCGGGGCCGGTCATCGCCGCGACGACGTCCAGATCGCCGTCACCGTCGAGATCGCCCTTGTCGATGTCCCACGCTGCGCCCGAGATCGCTGGAGCTCCCAGCGACACGGGGATCGCGTCGGCAGAGGCGTCGGAGAGGAACGCCAAGAACACGACCGCCGCGAGGAGGAACGCGATGGCGATGGGTTCAGGACGGGCGCCAGGCGCAGCGAGTAGTTTGGACATCGGACATCTCTCCGGACGGCCCGCGCTCGACGTCGAATCGAGGCGTGCGGCTCGAGGAGCAGTCTCCGATGGGGGGCGAGATGGCGGAACCACATAGATATGTGATCCGGGGCCCCCAGCATCCCCAGTTCATGGGATGCCTCCCACCGCCCGCCCCCGGCATCCTCCCCAGGTCGAAAGGGACGCAAGGACATGAAGCAGAGCCAGCGCGTAGTCGTCGTCGAGGACGACCGGAAGTACCGAGAGGGCATCACGACCGTGCTCGAGCTCACGCCGAACTTCTCGCTGGTGTCGGTGTTCGGCTCCGTGGAGGAGGTGCTCGCGGCCGCCGAGGAGAGCGACTCGCGGGGCCGGGGCGTGGACCAGTGGGACATCGTGCTCATGGACATCAACCTACCGGGGGCCGGGGGGGTCGAGGGGACCGCGGCTCTCAAGGCGCTCCGCGACGACCTGTGCGTCGTCATGCTGACCACGTTCGAGCAGCCCGACACCATCCTGCGGGCGATCTGCGCTGGGGCCGACGGCTACCTACTCAAGCGCACTCCTCTGCCTGAGTTCCTCGCCCTGCTCCAGCAAGTGTCAGAGGGCGCCTCGCCGCTCTCTCCCCAGGTGGCCCACGCGCTGCTCAAGCTCGTGCGCAGCGGGCAGCTGCCCAACGTCTCCACTCCGACCGCGCCGGGGCCGGACCTCACCGAGCGCGAGGTGGACGTGCTGACGTGTCTGGTGGATGGGCTCACCTACAAGGGCGCCGCGGCCAGGCTGTTCATCAGCGTGGACACCGTGCGGTCCCACATCAAGAACCTGTATCGCAAGCTTCAGGTCAACTCGGTGTCCGAGGCGGTGAGCCGCGCACTGCGCGAAGGGCTCGTCTGAGCGGAGACTCTTCGGGAGGCCGCACACGGAAGCGCAGGGAGACTCGGGTTCCTCCGCTCTCACCGCCGCCGATCCGCAGCGTGCCGCCGATCGCGCTCGCTCGGGTCTGCATGCCGCCCAGCCCGAAGCCGCTGGTGCCGCCGCGAGAGCCCGCGACTCCCACGCCGTCGTCAGTCACGGTGAGAAGCCAGGTGTCGCCGTCCCGGGTCAACGCCAGCGTCACCTTGGATGCCTCGGCGTGCCGCGCCACGTTGTGCAGGGCTTCCGCGCAGATCATCTGAGCCGCGCGGACGACCTCGACGTTGGCGGTGACGCCGTCGAGATCGGCCGGGAACTCCACCTGCAGCGCCGTGGGCTGCGGCGTGGGGAAGAGGCGATTGGCGATCTCCCGCAGCCTGCGCTCGAGGTGGCCCAGCGTGCCGCTGCCCGGCGAGAGCGCCCAGACGATGTCGGACAGGGACTCGCTGACCTCGCCCGCCGTCGCGCCGATGCGTTCGAGGAAGGAGCGCCGGTCCGCGTCGCTGAGCTCGCCGATCTCCGCCGCGCCCGCCAACAGCACGATGCTGCCCAGCGATGAGCCGACCTCATCGTGCAAGTCCATGGCGATGCGGCCGCGCATGCGCTCCACCCTCAGCGCGGCCTCGGTGCGCACCCGGTTGAACAGGGATCCCAGCGCGAACAGCCCCAGCGCCGCCAGCGCAAGCGTGAGGGGATGCGCGTACCAGGCCGGCGGGACGGAGACCGTGAACCGCACGGGCTCGCGGCTCCAGTGCAGTCCATCGGTGGAGGCCTCGATCGTGATCGCGTGGCTCCCGGTGGGCAGCTCTGGGTACCGAATCCACGGGCCTGCGCCGGCGTCTCTCCACTCGCTGCGAGCGCTCCGACGCACCCGGTAGCGCAGGCGGGAGCGGTCCCGATAGGTCACGGCGGCGACGCGCAGATCCAGACCCGACCGGCTGTGCGCAAGGCGGGCGGGGACGTCGAGGGCCACCGGGGTGCCGTCATTGGTCGCCGAGGTGAGGTGGATTCGAGGCGGGGTCGAGGTGCGCTGGCGGGCGGCGCCGGGGATCCGCTGCACGCCGCGCAGACCTGCCGTCCAGCGGTCGCCCGTCGGCGTCTCGACCGTGGAGCGCGTAGACGTCAGCACGTTCCCGTCCCCGTCATTCGCGCTCTCCACCACCGTCCAGGACTCGCCGTGGTCCACCACCCGCACCGTGAAGCCGGCGCCGGACAACCAAAGGCCCCCGCTGGGCGACGGGTCGATGCCCGCGACCCAGGTGGAGGGGAGCTCTTCGGCGCCGCCCACAGAGGCCCAACCATCTTCGGTCGCCCGGTGCACCCCGCCGCCGCGACTCGCCACCCAAATGCTGCCGCTGCTCGTCTCTGCGAGGTCAGTCGCGTAGAGACCTGGGATGGAGTCACAGGCCCAGGCTTCGGCGGCGTTCTGGCGTGAGCAGACTCTGGTGCCAGCTCCGAGCCATGTTCGGCCCGTGGAGTCGAGCAGCACGGCCCGATCTCCCGCCCCCGTTGGGAACGGCGAGTCGTCCACGCGGTTCGGAGGTTCGTTTGGGGCGCCGGTTTCGTAGATCCCGGGGGCGAGGTCGAAGAGGACCGAACCAGACGCGGTGGTGGCGCACCCCCATCCGAACGTAGACCCCAGAGTGGGGGCCGGATGCATGACGACGTCGTCCCCCTTGGACGCCATGAACACGAACGGCACCGGCGCGGGCGGGGGCGGGGCCGCTGCGCCGAGGGTCCACATGACGCCATCGCCGGCCATACAGACAGGGCCTCGCCCCACCCAGTCGGGGTGCACCGTGGTCGCGAGCCCATCGCTGAGTCGGATCGAGCCTTGCCCGCCCCAGGTGGAGTACCAGATGCGGTCCCCGCCATGGGTGATGAACCGAGCGCCGCTGTCGCTGGTGCCCCGCACAGTGTCCCAGATCGCGGTGCGAGGCTCGGGGAAGAGCTGAAGACCCCGCGATGTCGGGAGCCAGAGGTTTCCTTCGTGATCGTGCAGGCCGCGCCTGGGCGGAGAGGTGCCCACGGGGATCGCGGGGCCGTCGTCGCCGAGATCGGACGCGCGCAGCGGGAGGGTCTGCTCGCCGAAGCGAACCCAGACCGTGTCTTCGTGCTGCCACAGCGAGTACCCAACTGCCCCAGGCCACTCGCGGACCGTCTCGGTGCCATCGGGGGCAACGGCTATCAGGAGACCTGTCATCGTCAGGACCAAGAGGCGACCCTGGACCAGCTCGATGTCTCGTAGCGCCGAGATCGCCGCGGTCGCGCGGATCGTTCCGTCGGCCGCAGTCCAGATGACCTGAGAGATGCTGGCGACGGCGACGGAGCCGTCCTCGAACGGGCGGGCGACGCGCACGCCGCGGGGGATCGATGGCGCCTTCAAGGGCTGGGTCCAGGCTTCGCCATCGAAGCGATGCACCGTGCCGCCGCCATGATCGACGAACCAGAGCGCGCCGGTGTGATCCGCGGCAAGCTCCCAGATCCTCTGGATCCCGGGCGGCACCTCCACCTCCTCGACGCCGCCTGCGCCCATTCGGAAGAGGCGCGTGCCGTCGCCGTCCGCGCCGTACACCCCGTGGGGAGTGCCCTGCAGGAACGTCATTCCCGCCTTGATCTCGTCGCGGGCCCACGGCACGAACTCATCGCCATCGAAGCGGTCGATCCCGGCGTCCGTGCCCGCCCAGATGAACCCGTCGGGTCCCTGGGCGACGGTGCGCACGAAGTCGAGCGGCAGTCCGTCTCGCACCGTCCAGGTGTGGGTCAGGCGTTCGGCGGCCGGGGCCGGCCCTGCGAAGACGGCGAGCCCAAAGGCAGCGAGTGTCGCGATGCGTCGCAAGCTGCCCCTCTCTGCGAACGCGCCCCGCGTCCGGTGGCGGGCAGCGTACCGCGTCCGCGGATCAGCCCCGAACCCCAGCTGACATGCAGCGCGGTGTAGACGAACAAGACCCCGTACTTGAGGAACTCCCACACCAGGGAGTCGAACAGCGGGTTGGCGTGATCGCGCCACAGGAAGATGGCGGTGGCGATGGAGTACGCCACCAAACGCAGCGCGACGAACAGTGCCAGGTGCGTCCACTCGAGCGCGGTGAGCAGCCGCGGGCTGCCAGTCCCGCTGCGGCGCAGGAGGCGCAGCGGGTGGAACACGACTCCGGTGGTCTGAATGACGAACACCCACAGCAAGATGCTGGGGAATGCGCCGAGCAGGAGCAGCCCGCCGAACGTACACAGCGTCACGCCGTGATGGATGAGCGACTCGGTCAGCCTGGGAAACGAGCTCGTCGCGGCGAGCACGAGTCCTGCTGCGAAGAAGCCGAGCTGAGCCCAGACGATGTGCAGGGCGAAGGGGGTCTGCACCAGGGCTCGCGGACCGACCGGGCCCTCCGCGATCACCGCGGCGATGGCGAGCGCGCTGAGCACTGGGTAGGCGAGGCAGTGGTACCACTCGTATTGGAGCGCCGGCGTGTCGCTGTGGGGCAGGGGGAGCCGCACGACGGCCGGGAACAAGGCGACCGAGATCGCCAGGGCGACGAGGAACGTGAGGAGCATGGTCGCTAGAACTGGCGATGCAGGAAGAGCGTCCCGTAGTGGCGCAGAGCTTCGTGGGCGGGGCTGGGGGGCAAGTGTGGCGTGAGCGCTCCCCAGGCGGTGTCGAGGAGCTCGGTGGCGATGCGGAGGCACTCTTGAGGCGCGCCGACGCCTTCGATCTGGGCCTGGAGTTCAGCCAGGTCAGCGCTGGTCTTGTGAGGGGCGAGGAGGCGGTCCAGGAACTCCTTCGCGGACGCTTGAGGGAGGGCGGCCAAGGTCACGGCGACGGGCGCGGTGATCTTCCCGGCGAGCAGGTCCTCGCCGGACGTCTTGAGCCCGCCCTCGAAGCCGCGCAGGCTCAGCAGATCGTCGCCGATCTGAAACGCGGTGCCCATCGCCATCGCGTACTTGCCCAGCCGTTCTCTCATGCTCGGACAAGCGTTTGCGGCGAACGCCCCCACCTGGGCGCAGAGCACCACGGGGTAGCCGGTCTTGAGCCGGTGGATGTCCAGCACCGTGCGCAGGAGGACCGAGCGGTCCTGCGACTCCAGCGCGTCTCGGGCGGTCTGGGCCAGCCCTCCGAGATCGACTCCCTGGCCGGCGTGTGCAGCCCGCAGCGTCTGAAAGAAGACCCGGTACAACGCGAGCTTGCTGGCTGCGGGGATCGGCAGGGCCTCGACCATCTCGTCCAGCAGGAAGTACGCAGAGCAGCCGGCGTTCACCGCTCGTGCCTCATCAAACGCTTGGTGACAGCTCTGTCCTCCCCGGCGCAGCGCGGACTGGTCCTGGACATCGTCCACGATGAGCGAGCCGACATGCAGGAGCTCGAGGACGCCGGTCCAAGGCTCCAGCGTGCGGGGGTCTCCGCCCAGGGCCTCGCACACGGTCAGGGACAGCGCCGCGCGCCACGCCTTGCCCCCGCGCTCCGCCACGAGTCGCAGCGGCGCCACCACGTCGTCGTTGATCCGGCGGATCATCGTGGGCTCCAGCGCGACCAGGGCGGCATCGCTGTACAGCTCTCCGCTGGTCATGCGGGCCAGCAGGTCCGCGATCGACGTATCCACGGTCCACCGAGTGGCCGCGGGCGCCCGTCCACCGCTGGGAAGTGCGAGGCGAGCGAGTGGGGTGGATTCACTGGCGCAATCGAGCATGTCTTGACCCCTTGGATGAGGGACCAGTCTTCAGTGGGGGGCGCGGGTGCGGTACTACATGATCATGTGGTCCGCCGTGTCCGACTCCCCCATTCGTGTGATGGGCCGCGGGCGCAGGGCCACTCAGTGGCAGGTCGGCGATGGCTCCGGCGCGGTCGGCAGGGAGACGGTGAACACCGTGCCGTGAGGGCTGCTCACGCAGTCGATGTCGCCCCCGTAGTTCTTGACCACTTCGGCGCACAGGGCGAGGCCTTGGCCGGTGCCGACCCCCTCCGCCTTGGTGGTGAAGAAGCGCTCGAAGATTCGGTCCCGCACGTCCGGGGGGATGCCTGCCCCCGTGTCCTGGACGCGCACTTGGACGCGATCAGCCGTGCTCTCCGCAGACACGGAGATGACGCCGCGGCCTCGCTCTGGTGCGCACTCCGCGATCGCGTGGGCGGCGTTCACGATCAGGTTGACGAACATCCGCGCCAGCTCGCTCGACGACGCGTTCACCAGCGGAAGCTCGGGGAGGTCCAGGCGCACATCCGCCACGTGCTTGTGCTCGAACGAGGAGATCAGGATGGCGTGGTTGAGAATCGCGGGGATGTTCACCGCGCTGACGACGTCGCGCGCCGGGTGGGCCAGGGTCTTCATCGCCCCCACGATCTTGGTCAAGTGCAAGACGCCGTCGATGGTCTCGTCCAGCGCCTCGGGGAGATCGTCCAGGATCTCGTCGATCTCGCTGTCGGCGTGCAAGGCAGCCACCGTCTCCCTCACCGCGGGCGGGAGGAGCTCGAGATCGATGTCTCGATAGCTCTTGATCAGAGCCACGAGCCGCTCCATCGACTGGTTCACGTAGTCGAGGTTGTGGCCGACGAACTGCAGAGGGGTGTTGACCTCGTGGGCGAGCCCCGCGGCGAGCTCCCCGACGGACTCGAGCTTGCGCGCCCGCCTGAGCGAGCCCTCCACCTGCTCCCGTTTGGCGATCTCTCCGCGAAGGTCGTCCATCCCGTCCCGAACGGACGCCTCCAGCTTGGCGCGGACGTGCCTGCAATTGGTTGTCATGGTCCGCTGTCGGCAGAGCGCGGCTGCCATCTGGCGCACCTCGACCGGCGCGAACGGCTTCTTGAGGATGAGCAGGCGCTCCAACGCGCCGAGGCGTTCGTTGGTCTGCTCCCAGGAGAGGTCGCCGTATCCGGTGCAGATGACCACCGGGAGAAACGGGTCGACCTTCCAGAGCCTCTCGATGGTGTCGAGGCCGTCCCAGCCCGAGCCCATGTGCAGGTCCACGAACGCCATCCCGACCGGGTCGTCCGCCGCGGAGGCCGACTCCACCAACCGCAGAGCCTCTGGCCCGGCCATGGCCGACACGATCGCCCCGCTGGTTGCTTGCTGTGTTCGCGGCGGGCGCAGGAGCCTCGCGATGGCATCGTGGATCGATTGGCAGTCATCGACCACGAGGATGCGCGCCGGAGAAGTGTGTTGGGTGCTCGCTTGCATAGGCTAGTCCCGGCTGTTCGCAGCGGCGGAGAGGACCTCGAGCAAAGCCTCCTTGCTGCACGGCTTGTCTACGGCTCGAAAGATGCCGCCCGAGCCCCAGGCGAGCGCGATGCTCTCGGGGTCGGCGTAACCGGTCAGGAGGACCCGCGGCGTGTTCGGAGCGATCTTGCAGGCGGCGACGCAGAGCTCAGCTCCGCTGATCCCCGGCATGCGCATGTCGGTGAGCAGGAGGTCGAAGGACTCCGTCGCCATCAGGTCCAGGGCCTCCTGGCCGCTGGTGCTCAACGTCAACTCGTAGTCCTTGCGCAGCATTCGGCGCAGCCCCCGCAGGAGGCGTTCGTCGTCGTCGACGCAGAGCAGCCGTGGGCGCGGGGCGTCGGAAGGGAGGGCGGTGGCGGTCGTCATGCGGGACTCCTCATGGTCAAGCCGGACGCTTGTGAGGTACCTATCGGACGGATGGGGGCCCACTGAAGGGCGGCTCCCTCAAGAGATCGCGAGACATGCCGCTGAGGAAGCGATGGTGGACAGCGTTGTGGCACGCTAGGGTCGGGGGAGAGGCGATGAGCGGATCGAACACAGTGGGGCGCTCCGGGGCTGATGACGGCGACACCGTCGAGCTCGGCATCGCCTCGTTCCGCCTGATGCTGCACGACCTCTCGGGCCCGCTCGCGGCGATCGTGATGAACGCGCGGGAGCTCGTGGCGGGCGACGATGTCGACCCCATGGACCAAGAGATCGTGGACGACATCGTGGGCTCCGCCGACGAGATGTTGGCCCGCATTGATGCGTTCCGAGAGAGCGTTTTGCGAAAGGCCGCGGTGAACCCGTGACCGCCCTCAACGTCCTCGTGGTCGACGACGAGTTCCCGATGCAGCGAGCGCTGCGTCGGATGCTCCAGCGCTTGGGTCACCAGTGTTCGTTGGCTGGGGACGTCCCCGAGGCCATCGAGCAGATCGGCACCCAGATGCCGGGACTGATCCTGGTGGACCTCAACCTCGGCGAGACCGACGCGTACGCGATCCTGAGGCACCTCGAGTCGGTGGGCTCTGCGGTCCCAGTGATCGGGATGAGCGCGGCGGGGGACGTCGACGACCTCATCCGATTCATGCGACTCGGCGCAGTCGATTTCCTGAAGAAGCCGATCTCTCTCGACGATCTGGACCACGCGATCGCGCGATTCCAGAAGCGCACGGAGCTTCGGGAGGTGGCGGCCGGCGGAGGCGCAGAGGAGCCGGAGCCCGCTGAGGTCGGCCTCACCGGCTACGAGGGTCAGTCTCTGGTCGAGCGGATCAGCATCACCCTCGACTCGCTCCGCTCGGGGAAGATCGAGCTTCCGGTCGTTGGCTCGCTGGCGTCGTCGGTGTTCGCCGTGTTCGAGGAGGCCGACTGCGGCGTCAATGAGGTCGTCAAGCTCGCCTCGTCGGATCCAGGATTCACCACCGCGGTGATGCGCTCGGCGAACAGCGGAGCCCTTGCGGCCGGCCGACCGGCGACGTCGCTGCGGGAAGCCTGCGTGCACCTCGGGAACCAGCGCGTGGCGGCCGTGGCCCAGACGGTGTTGGCGGGTCGGCTGCACGAGCTGGGCGAAGGTCCTCTGGGCAAGATGGCCGCGGCTCTGTGGATCAACTGCCAGGTGACTGCACTCGCCGTGCGGGCCTACGCCAGCCAACGCCGGGGGATGGACTCCGAGGAGGCGCATCTCGCAGCGCTGCTTCACAACATTGGGGAGCTGCTCGTGCTGCAGGCACTCCAGGCGCTGATCGAGGATGGCGGCCCGCGGGTCGATGACCCCGCCACCGTCGAGCGGATCTGCGCGAGCATTCACGAGCAGGTCGGCCCGAAGTTCCTCGACAGCTGGAGCGCGCCTCCCTCGGTGAGCGCGCTCGCGGGGTGTCACCACGCCGCACCTGGACGTCTCGAGGGTCCATCAGCGCGCCACCTCCGCCTGGTGGTTCACGACTGCTGGGTCGGAGCCATCGTGGCGGGGTACGGGTACTACCCCTCGCACCGGGGAGCGTCGTTCGACCAGCTGGCACCGGAGCTGTCTTCGCACCGCAGGACGCAGATCAGGCAGGTGGTCGCGATGGGGGTGAAGGCGTTCATCGAGCAGCAGGAGCGCGCGGCGGCCATGACCGACGAGGAGCCCCCGGAATAGGAGCTTAGGTAGGCTCCTGGGCGCCTTGGGCCAGGGACCGCGCGGTGACCTGGACGGTCTCGAGGCACTCAGCAAGAACGGAGAACACCTCGTCGGCCGGCGGGCCGGCGGTGGGGGTCTGGGGCAGCTCTTCGAGGATCTCGCACAGATACTCGACGCTGCTCTCCACGTACTGGAGCGGGGTGTTCAGCTCGTGCGCTACGCCGGCGATCAGCTGGCCGACGGCTCGCTTCGCTTGCTGCTCCCGCACCAATGCCTCGGCGCGCTCGTTCTCGGCGACCTGCCGCTGCAGCACCCCCAGTGTCCGCTGCAGATCCTGTTTGGCCCGGCGGGTGGAGGAGGCCAGCATCATCAACGGGGCGACCGTCAGGATCCACGCTCCGAGGGCTGAGACCAGGCGGATTCGTTGGAGGATCGCAGGATCCACATAGACCTGAAACCCGCCTCCAGCCCCCGCGCTCAAGATGACCGTGGTGACGAATGGGAGCAAGACGGCGACGCGGCGCTGCAACCGCTCGTCAGGGGTGAAGAGGACAAACGCGCTGGTGAGGGCCGGCGCGAGAAAGAACGCGATGCCGGACTCGGTTCCGAGGGTGAGCGCGACCACGCTGATGGCCGAACACCAGACCCATGGGAACAGCCCGCGGACGGTCCGCGTGGCGCCGAGGGAGTGAAGGAATGGCGCGATGGCAAAGAAGGAGGCCCCCGCAAGGCAGGCCGCGATGGCGGCTCTGATGCCCGCTTGAGCCGCCACGGCGGTGACGATCAGCGCGACCGGGACCAACGCCAGGCAGGTCTGATTCGTGAGGCGGATCACCCTGGCGAGCCGAGGGGAGACGTGTTCGGTCCCCGCGGCCATCGCCCATTGCAGCGCGCGGATCATGCGCCGGCCTGGGGGAGCGAGAGGAAAAACGTGGTGCCGCTGGGGGCGGTCTCGAACCACACCGCGCCTCCCTGCTCCTGAGCGACGTTGTGGACGAGGGAGAGTCCGGTGCCCATGCCGCTCCCGACGGGGCGGGTGGTGAAGAACGGCTCGAAGACCCTGGGCTGCACGTCGGGTGCGATCCCTGGCCCCGTGTCGCTGACGGAGACGCACACCGTGCCGGCTGGATCGGCGTTGGTCTTGACGACGATGGTCTTGGTTCCGACGTGCGAGGAGTCGCCGACCGCGGCGGCGGCGTTGCTTACGAGCTGCAGGACCGCTTCGCCGATCGCGTGCAGGTCGCCGCGCACTGGAGGCAGGGTGTGGAGCTCGAGCAGCGGCACGCAGCGTCCCTCCCACAGCGCACGAGATCCTTCGACCGCGGCTCGCACCCGTTGATTGAGGTCTCCGGCCTCGTCGCTCTTCGTGGGTGAGCGGGCTTGCCGCTGCATGGAGCCAACCACGGTCTGCATGCGCCCGAGGCCATGGCGGGTGCTCTCGAGGGCATCCGCGGCGTCATCCAGGTCGGCCTGGTCGTCCAGGGTCCTCGGGAAGGTGCTCTCGAGCAGCCGCTGCACGTCGTCCGTTGCGCTGAGCGCGCGCGTGAGCGGGTCGGCGAGCCCTTGTGCGAGGGCCAGGCTCAGGCTCCTCACCCGATTCATTGCGTGGAGGCGGCGCAGGCTTTGCTCGAGCTCCACTCGGAGGGCCTCCTGCGCTTGCAGTCGGTCCCTCGTCTCCGTGAGCTCGCGCTCGGCGGCGACGTCAGCCCGAAACAGCATGGTCAGCGGTCCGGCGGTGAGGATGAGGGCCCCGATGGTGCCGGTGACCCTGAGGACAGTGGCGACATCGGCGGAGGTCGCGAGCTGGGGGACGACCGAACCCAAGTTCAGGGCGAGACCCGACAACACAAACACTGGGAACGCAAGGGTCATCACCCGGCCGAGACGCTCTCGGGACGTCCATTGCACGTAGGCAACGGCGGAGCCGGAGAAGACAAAGAACTCCACCATTGCTGAGGGTCCCAGCGCGGATCCGACCAGGAAGACCGCGGTGCCGTGCACGATGGGGATCAAGTAGCGGATGCGGTATGGGGGGCCCCAGCCGTGCGCGACCGGGACAAGGGCGTAGAAGACCCCGCCGGCCGCGACCACTGCGGCCAGGAACCAGGCTCCGACAGCAGCCAGAACGGCCGTGAAGAGAACGTTGAGCATTGCGATGAGGATGGAGCAGGAGTTGGTGAGCGCGATCTTCTTTGCCTGGTCCGCATCGACGGCGCACGCACAGCCGCGCTCCGTGGCGACGGCAAGCCACCGCCGGACCCGTTCCAGAGAACGGATCGTCGACATCTCCCCTGACTCGGATTCGGCCGTCATCGCCACCAATACTGGTTCCCCGAGCCCGTTATCGGTCGCCCAGACCGGGACTTGAGGGGCGTTCGTCGGCCGGTGGCGGATAGGGTGCGCCGATGCACTACACGAGACTCGCGGCCTACTCCGCGCCGGCGCTGGTGACCTCGGTGGCGGCGCTGCCGATGGCCCTCTTTGTGCCCGCGTATTACAGCGACGAGCTCGGCGTGCCCCTGGCCGCAGTGGGGGGGGCCATCGCTGGCTCGCGGCTGCTCGATGTGGTCACCGATCCGCTGATCGGCCGCCTCTCGGACCGCGGGATTCTGCCCGGCGGGCGTCGCAAGCCGTGGATGGTGCTCGGCGTGCCGTTGTTTGTGCTGGCGCTGTGGAAGATCTTCGTCCCCGAGCCCGGCGCCGATGCGCTCTATCTGGGGGCTTGGTCGGCGATTCTGTACCTCGGCTTCACGATGATCGACCTGCCGCACAAGGCCTGGGGCGCGGAGCTCTCCACCGACTACGACGAGCGATCGCGCATCGCGGGGTGGCGCGAGGCCATCGCGACGGCGGGTCAGGTGGGGCTGCTCGGTGGGCTGGTGTGGTTGGCGGCGCTGGGGATCGACGACGCGGCGACGCAGCTTCGGTGGGTGGCGAGTGGCGTGCTCATCGCGCTGCCACTGCTGGTGCTTCTGTGCGTGCGGGCCGTGGACGAGGGGCCGAGGGAGGCCACGAGGTCCAAGGGATTGAGCACGCTCGACGGTCTTGCGGTGGTGGCGCGAAACCCCGCGTTCGTGAGGATGGTCGGGTGTGTGCTGCTGTTCGTCTCCGGCGTGGCGATCCAAGGCACGCTGCACCGTCTCGTGCTGACCGACGTGATGGGGGACGCGGATCGATTCCCGCTGATGATCCTGGTCGAGAACGTCGCCACCCTCGCCGCCGTGCCGCTCTGGCTGATGGTGGGGCGGCGCATCGGCAAGCACCGGGCGCTGATGGCGGCGGCGGCGTGGTTGGCGGTGTGGAGTGTGCCGCTGGTGTTCCTCCGGGCGGGGCAGACGGACCTGCTCATGGTGATCGTGGCGATCCGCGGGTCCAGCTTCGCCTCCATCCTCTTCCTCGCGAACTCCATGGCCGCGGACGTCATCGACGTAGACACGCTGGAGACTGGCGAGCAGCGCTCGGGCCTGTTCTTCGCGGTGTGGGGGATGACCATCAAGCTCTCGCTGGCGCTGGGCGTGCTGCTCGGGACAGCGTTGCCCGCGGCGTTTGGCTACGACCCCTCGCAGGAGGTGATCACCGAGGCCATCCAGGGACGGCTCATGGCGGTCTACGGAGGGGTGCCCGCGGTGCTCATGGGGCTCGGCGCGTTGGTGCTGTGGGGCTTCCCCCTCACCCGGGAGCGGCACGCCGAAGTGCGGAAGGCGCTGGATGCCGGCGGTGACACGGCTCCGGAAAGCGGCGGTGTCAGGGATTCGGATCCATTGAGTTGATCTCCGTCGATTCAGTTTGATAATTATCGAAATGAATCGAGGTTGCCATGTCCCGCGACGACGTCCTGCTCACGTTCTTCAAGTCTCTCGCTGACGCGAACCGTCTCCGCATCATCGGTCTCCTGGCCCACCGCCCCCACACCGTGGGGGAGCTGGCCGAGGTCATCGAGCTGAAGGCGCCCACCATCTCGCACCACCTCAGCAAGCTCTCTGCTGCAGGGCTCGTGACGGCGACGGTGCAGGGGCACTACCACCTCTACGCGCTCGACACCGACGCCTTGGAGCTGCGGGCCCGCACCCTGCTCTCCAGCGACGAGCTGCGCGAGCTGGCGCCCAGCGCCGATGCCATCGACCCCATCGACCCCATCGACCCCATCGACCCCTACGACCGCAAGGTGTTGAACACGTTCCTCGACGCGGACGGTCGTATGACCGCGCACCCGATGAAGCGGAAGAAGTTCGAGGTGTTGCTTCGCCACGCGCTACGCACCTACTTCATCGACGAGGGTCCCTGGAGCGAGATGCAGATCAACGAGCGCATCAAGCCCATGACCGACGACGTCGCGAGCATCCGCCGAGGATTCATCGACCACGGCCTGATGACTCGCGACGTCAGGGGCGCCGAATACCGCCGACGCTGACGGCCGCTCGAGGTCCCCGCGACCCGGCTCACCGCGGGAATGGGGATTTGCGCCAAACGTTCGAACAGCCTGCTAGTCACTGCTCTATCGTCTAGCGGTTGACGTCGCTGGCGCATTTCTTCGCGCCGGGTGTTGACCACTCCAAGCCCACTTCTGGTAAAACGCGCCACTGTGATACGTTCAGGATCACGGCGTTTACGCGTTCTACTCAAGTGGTGATGGTAATTATGCTCGCTGAGCAGCTGCAGGAAGCAGAAGAAAAAGTCCCACAACAGCGCCGCGCGGTGCGCTCGTTGCCACGCCCCTTCTTGAAGTGGGTTGGAGGGAAGACGCAGCTCTTGCCGGCGTTCGAGGCGTTCCTCCCGTCGAGTTGGGGCCGCTACTTCGAGCCGTTTGTTGGTGGCGGCGCCATGTTCTGGCGCAACAGCGACGGCCCGTCGGTGCTCAACGACTTCAACCCCGACCTCGCGACGACCTATCGGGTGGTGCGCGACGACGTCGAGGGGTTGATCGAGGCGCTGAGCGAGCACTACTACGACAAGGACCACTACTACGAGGTCCGCGCGCTGGACCCCAATGAGATGTCGCTCGCGAAGCGCGCGGCGCGGATGATCTTCATGAACCGGACGGGCTTCAACGGCCTCTACCGGGTGAACAAGTCCGGGCGCTTCAACGTGCCGTTCGGTCGCTACAAGGATCCGTTGATCTGCGACGAGCCCAACCTGCGCGCGTGCAGCGCGCGGCTCCAGGAGACGGAGCTGCGAGAGGGGGACTTCGAAGAGGCTATCGCCGACGCCAAGTCCGGCGACTTCGTCTACTTCGATCCGCCGTACGCCCCGGTCTCTCGCAGCGCGAACTTCACCTCGTACACCGCAGGCGGGTTTGGCGGGACGGAGCAGGACCGGCTCCGCGCGACGTTGGCGGACCTGGACCGGCGGGGCGTGCAGTTCATGCTCAGCAACAGCGATGCTGAGGGCCTGTACGACATGTACCGCGACGACGGCTGGAACGTGACCAAGGTGCGCGCCTCGCGGTCCATCAACAGCAAGGCCAGCCGCCGCGGCAAGGTCAACGAGCTGGTCGTCCGCAACTACTAGCAGGGGTGCTGACGAGGCTCGCGGGCGCCGACCGCCGTGCCCTCACCCGCCGCGCTTGAAGCGCAGCATCGGGACCGGCTCGGCGAAGCCCTTCACCACGGCGTCGAACTCGGTGGGCACCCATCCCCGCGCCGCGAGCAGCTCGGTGGCGCCGATCTCATCCGCCGCAGACCTGGTCACGAGGATGTCGTCGCCGGTGGACTGGCCCTCGGTGCGCGCCGCGAGGTTCACCGACGTGCCGAAGTAGTCCACACGCTCGTTCATCGTCACCGCGATGGCGGGCCCCGTGTGCATGCCGATCTTGAGCGCCGCCGGGTAGTCGTGCCCCACCCCCGCGAGGTGGGGGGTGAGGCGATCGTGCAGGTCCGCCGCCGCGCTCAGCGCGTCCGCAGGGTCCATGAACACCGCCATGATCGCGTCGCCGATGGTCTTGATCTGCGCCCCGCGCCGCTCCCGGACCACGTCCCGCAACACGTCGAAGTGGTTCCACACCAGATTGAACGCCCGCGCGTCGCCCAGCTCGCCGTACATCGCAGTGCTCCCGACGAGGTCGGTGAACATGATGGTCACGCTCTCCACCGCCAGCCGCACCCCCGGCGCGAGCATCTCGTGGGCGAACAGGTCGCGGAATCGCTGATCCGCCACCAGCCGCCCCGCCGGCAGCGAGTCCTTCGCCCAGGCGACCTCCTCCAACACCGCCAACACCGGGCGCTGGCTCTGGTTCGTGATCCGGATCGTCGCGTCCGCGTTCGCGGGGATCCGGGGGTCATCGCCAACGAGCCCGTCGTCCGAGAGCCTCACCTCGGGGACCGCCTCACCCTCCCCATCCCGGACCACCAACCACCGATGCTCGGCCGTGCCGCTGAAGCGCAGTCGGTAGCGGCCCGCCGGCAAGCACACCTTGGGCGTCCAGGCAGCGCCCGGCTCCACCCGCTCCTGGGCGCGGATGTGCGGAGTGAGCCCCGGCCCGCCCAGGCAATAGCGGGCGGACTCGACCGCCCGGGCCTTCGGATGCGGCACGAACACCGCCTCGATGGCGCGGTCCAGGTCCACGTCGAAGTCGATGTTGCACGACGGGCAGAACGCCCGCTCCGTCAGGCCCGCGAGCGACTCCAGGTTCTCTTTGTCGCCGCGGCAGTGCGGGCAGATCACGTCCCACCTCAGCCGCGTCATGCCCACCTGGGTCGTCGCGAGCAGGCTGTTGAGCACCTCGGTCTCGTCCCGCCCCCACAGCCGCGCCAACTGCCTCGGCCGCAGCCGCTCGATCTCGATGTCCGGCGCCTCCTCCAGGAGATGCGCGATGTCGTCCACCGCCGGCGCGTCAAAGACGGTGTGCGCCTGCTCCTGCAACGTCTGGATTCGGTCGGTGTCCACGTCGCTGGGCTTGTCGCGGCGAGGAGCCAAACCGGGGCTCGCGCCGGTCTTCTCGGCGTCCTTGCGTTCGTAGAACGATCGCATCCCAGGCATCACGTCCCGGCCGAACCCCCAGGCGAACACCCGCCCCAGCACTCCCCGCGGCTCGAACACGAAGCGATGCACCGCCCGAGTTCCCTCGCCCTGCGGCTCGAGCCGACACTCGTGCACCGCCGAAGCGAACGGCCCCCGGCTGTACGCGCGCACCACCCGGAAGAAATAGGGGAACTCCCAGGTAAATGGGTGCTCCTCGCCCTCCACCGCCAGCCCCTTGAGCCGGTACGAAAAGAAGCGCCGCGACGTGCCGTCGGGCTGGGGCTCGTCTCGATAGGTGATCGCCGGGAGCCCCGCGGCTTCATCGGCGGCGTTGGTGTCCGCGAGGAAGGTCCACGCCGTGGCGGGCGGGCTGTGCAAGACAAGCTCCAGCCGGTGCTTCACGGGTCCCTCCCTCTCTCGTCTCTACGGGGTCGGCTTCCAGTTCTCGGACACGGCGTCAGGGCCGTCCACAGTCTTGCCGGTGCCGTTCAGATCGAGGAAGTCCGTCATGAACTTCTTGAGCATCTGGCGATGCTCGCGCTCGAGCATGTTCAGACGGTACTCGTTGATGATCTTGACCTCCATGTCCTTCCACGCCGACCAGCAGGGAGCGCAGGTCACAGCCATGACCTTTTGCCAGTAGGCGTTCATCACCGGGGGGTTGGACATCTGGACGCAGGCGGTGCCGTCGGAGCAGGAGGTCCCGGAGCAGCGGTTGCAGTGGAAGTCGGACATCAAGTGCACTCCAGTGCGCCAACGATCGCGGCGCGTGGCGGGATGGTAGTGCACGCATCTCCGACCCGCTTGGTCGGGGCGGCCGGGCGTGCATCCACGCTGGCACGCCGCATGAGCCGCTGCCATGGTGCTCCCAATGGACCCTCGCCGCATCCTGCTCCTCACCCTGCTCCCTGTGGCCCTGACCGTCGCTCCGGGGTGCTTCCCGCCGCTGCCCAACGCCCCGGCGTTCCAGCGCACGGACGCGTTCTGCGACACCGACGACAACTGGAACCTCTTCGCTGAGGTCACCCACGAGGACGGTCCTCAGGCCGTGCAGGCGGTCTACGTCGAGGTGGGGCTCGCGTTTCGGGACGAGAACGACGAGCCCTACACCGAGGGCGCGATTGGCGATCCGGTGGATCTCGCGCGGGTGCCGGGGACCGAGGACGAGTGGAGCGCCCAGGTGGAGAGCCGCCCCGACTTCCTCGACTGCGCCTACGGCTTTGAGTACTACCTGCTGTTCGTCGCCGAAGACGAAGAGGGCGATCAAGCCGGGCGCACCGTCATCAACTGATTGCGACGCGCACCGACGCACCTGGGCTCAACTCAGCCGGTCCGCTCCGAACGCGTCCAGCGCGCACTCCGGCGTGTCCCCGCAGATCGCAGCCGCGAGACACGTCGCTGACGCGGGCGCCAGCAGGATCCCATTGCGGTAGTGCCCGGTGGCGAGCCACAGCCCTGGGTAGCTGCCAGCACCGATGATGGGCAGGTGGTCGTCGGTGTAGGGCCGAAAGCCAGCCCACGTCTGGGCGATCGGCACATCGCCCACCTCAGGGAGGAGCTCCATGACCATCGCGAGGATCGAGCGGATGCCCTCGGTGGTGATCTCCTTGCGGAACCCCTCGAACTCGAGAGTCGAGCCGCACAAGAGCCGGCCGTCGTCCCGGGGCACCACATACCCGCGCTCGCTGAACACCACGGCCCCGGTCAGTGGGCGCTCCGCCTGGAGCATGACCATCTGCCCACGCGCCGGCTTCACCGCGTCAGGCCGCAGCCCGCTGCCGTTCACCGCGCTGGACCACGCGCCCGCAGCCAGCACGACATCGCTGGCCTCCCACGTGTCGCTCTTCCCCCGCACGCGCACCCCGCGGGGGCTCGGCGCCAGGCTCTGGACCGAGTCCCGCGCGAACTCCACCCCGGCCATCCGCGCCGCCAACGCCAACGCGCTCATGATCGCGCGGGGCTCCACCCGCTTCTCGTTGGGCAACCACAACCCCGCGGTGACCCCGGGCGCGAGGCCGGGCTCGCGGGAGCGCACCTCGTCCCCGTCGAGCAAGGCGTGCTCGATCTGCAGGCTCGCGAGCACCGCGGCCCGCTCCTGCAGCCCATGCTCCTCGCCGTCAAACGCCACCAGCAGCCCGCCGCAGTCGCGCAGCTCGAGAGCGATGCCGGTGGTCGCTTCCAACCGAGCCACCCACTCGGGATACAGCGCGAGGCTGTGCCGACACAGGTCCAGGAACGGCCCGCCCGCGTCACACTCGAGGAGCGGGCCGAGGATGCCGCCCGCCGCGCTCGAGGCTTCGGCGCCCGGCACGCTCTTCTCGAGCACCGTCACCGTGCGGCCGCGGTTCGCGAGCTCGAGGGCGACCGCGCATCCGTGAATCCCACCCCCGATGACGAGGGCGTCGAGTTCCGTCACTGCAGCGCCTCTCTACTCGGCGTTCTGCTGCTCGTACCAGTCGTCGGGCAAGACGAAGTCGAAGTCGAAGTCCATCGTGTAGTTGCCGTTGTAGCGACAGGGCGCGCAGCCTGCGCCGAAGTCCCACACGTTGTTGCCGGCGAAGCTGTCGTTGTTCGGGTCCTCGAACTCGTAGACGAAGTCGAGCACGGAGACATCGAAGTCCTGGGTCAGCGTGCCGGTGCCGAGCTCGGTCCACTCGTCGCCGAACCAGCCCTCCTGGAACCACCACATCACGGCCTCGCCCTCGACCTGGCGCAGATCGAAGCCGGCCTGACCCTCGTCAGCCAGATCATCGCCGCCGGGGCAGTCCTCGGCCACGGTGAGGAACACCTGCTGCACGAGGTCGCACGCCACGCAGTCTTGGGGCGGCGCGCTCAGCGGGCTGCCCGTCAGGTTGAAGGTCTCGATGCACTGGGTGCCTTCGAGATCGCCTGACGTGTAGTCCTTGACGTAGGTGATGGTGCCGGCGAGGTCGCCGATCCACTCGGTGTTCACGACCTCGGGCACCTCGGGGAGGGCGTCCGTCGAGTCGTCGTCGTCGGCGGACGGGGTGGGGCAGCCGGCGAGGGCGAGGGCGGCGAGGAGAGCGGGCAGGAGGAGGTCGCGAATCTGCATGGCCGCAAGCCTCCCGCCACGAGGGGCGCGCGTCAAGGGTCGATCGAGGGTCAACGCACCCAACTCTGGGTGATCTCTTCGAGCGGGGACCGCGCGTGCGTGCCGGGCGCGAATGCGAGCTCGCCTTTGGCGCGCAGGATCGGGTTGGCGATGATCCGGATCGTGGAGGCCCCGTTCGGCTGGGCTCCGTGGAGCATGAAGGGATGCAGGATGAACACGTCGCCGGCGTCGCCGGTGAGCTCCTCGATGTCCCTGCACTCGGCGGCGAGCGCGCGCGCTCTCGCGGGAGAGACGAAGTCCACGGGGCCCGCGGCGAGGGCCTTCGCCACCTTTGGCGGGGAGTCGCAGGCGAGCAGGGTGCCGCCACCGCCCGGAGCGATGTCGGAGTAGAGGACGACCAGCAGGAACGCGTTGCGCCAGCCTGACAGGGTCATCGCTGGGCCGGGGTCGTCGAGGTGGTAGCTGTGGCTCTGGACCGTGCGGCGCAGTCGCCAGAGCCAGCGCCGCCGCGGGCGAATGCCGAAGCTGAGGATCATGTAGTCCGTGATCGTCTTGGTGAAGAGGCGGCCAGGACCGAGGAGCTCGTCGAGCGTGGAGATGAGCTGCGGCGCGGCCTCGGGGAGGGCGACTCGCTGGGTCCCCCGCAGGGTGGCGCGGCGGGCCTTCCAGGTCCGGGGACGGGCGGGATCGAGGTCGGCGAACAGCTCGGGAGTCCAGGGCGGCAGAGAGTCGTGCAGGTCCTTGGCCTCCGCGCTGCGCAGACGAGCGACCGCGTCCTCGCGCCAGCGCCGAATCAGCTCGGGGTCCATCGCGGCAGGCACCCGCACGAAGCCGCGCTCGCGGAACTGATCGAGATCGATCATCGCCGTGCTCTCGCCTTCACAGAGTCACCAGCACCCCGATGCGGAGCTGCTCGGCGAGGAACGCGCGGGGGTCGTCGAGACTGGCCAGGACCGGCGTCTCCAAGACGTCGCCGTCCAGGGGGCGAGGGGTCGAGAACCACGACAGCGCCTCTGCTTCCGCTGGCGTGGGGTAGGTCGTGATCGCGCCGCCGGTCACGCGCTGGCGGGCCCCGCCCATCAGGATCGGCAGGCGCTCGCGGCTGGGGTCGGACTCGATCCGCACGCCGTCTCCCAGGCGCACGCTCTCCCCGAAGGGCACCTCCCACAGACCGCGCTCGACGCGCTGCAGGTGGTACCAGAGCTCATCGAAGGGCACGCGCTCTACGGTGCCGTCGTCGATCTGGGGGAAGACCTCCTGGGACTCGGCGGGCAGGGCGTCCTTGAGGGCCTGTTGGTAGCCGGGCGGCTCGAGCAGGGTCCACGCCTCGGTGATCTGTACGAGGTCGTCGGCGCGGGCGGACACCGAGTCTGCGCAGGCGACAAAGAACTCTTCCTCGCGGCCGCGATGCTCGCCCCAGATCGCGTCCAGGGCCTGGTCGGTCCAGCGGCGCTCCCCGCTCACCCATCCAGCGACGTGCTCGCTCAGGCCATCCATCGCTGCGAACACCGCCATCGCGGTCCGCCCCGCGTGCCCCATCGCCCACTGCGCCACCGCGGTCTCCGCCGTGCCCGCCACCGCCTGCACCAGCCCCCACAGCTCTTCGCCGGCCTCGCCCTGATCGTGGTGGCAGAAGAAGGTCGAGCAGACGGAGTTGCGGTAGGCGTAGACGCCGCACTGGTGGGTGGTGGGGTCCTTGAACGGGCAGGCGAGCGCGGGGTCGGTGCCGAAGTTTCCTGCTGCGTTGGCGCCGATGGCCTCCGCGAAGAGGCGCGGCGCAGGGGACAGCCCGAACGGCAGGGCGTGCCCGTCGGCGATGACGGCGCGCACCCTGTCCGCCGATGGGCCCTGGAGCGCAAAGCCCAGCGCGAAGTTGGTCATCTGGGGCAGGTAGCCGCAGCAGCGGCACTCGGGCACGTACTCGCCGGCGTCTACCGGGGGGCAGACCGCGCAGGCGGCGGCGCGCTCGCGGGGCAGGCGCAGCCACTGGGCGTCGTCTGGGAGCAGGTGGGCCCAGGCGCCCGGCATGCCGTGGCCGGCGATGGACAGCACATCGTGGAAGCGGTCAGTCACCGCCCGAATGTACCCTGCGGTCCACGGAGGACGTATGGCAGAGCGACTGAACGCGCATGAGGTGACCCAGGGACTGACGAGCCTGGAGGGCTGGAGCCGAAACGGCGATGGGCTCGAGAAGACCTACGTCTTCGCGGACTTCGTGGCGGCGTTCGGCTGGATGTCGGCGGTGGCGCTGGTGGCCGAGCGCATGAACCACCACCCCGAGTGGTCCAACGTCTACAAGACCGTCAACGTGCGCCTGTCCACCCACGACGCCGGGGGCATCACGTCGCTGGACCTGGAGCTGGCCGGCGCGATGGACCAGATGGCGGAGTAGACCGGCGGCGCTGAGCGCGAGGGGGTTTCGGACACGCACCTCACCACCGTAGCGAGAGACTCACCCCCCGTGGAACTTTCGGTATTCTCCGCGCCCGCGCGCCCCTACGGCTTGCGCGACCGGAGACTTCGATGTCCGACAATTCCTACGATGTTCTCGTGATTGGCGCTGGTCCTGGGGGCTACCCCGCCGCGATCCGGGCTTCCCAGCTTGGCCTCAATGTACTCATCGTCGAGGCGAGCATGTGGGGCGGGACCTGCCTCAACATTGGCTGCATCCCCAGCAAGGCGCTGATCGAGGCGGGCAAGACCTACGAGAAGATCGGCAAGGCCGCGGCCATGGGCATCACCGTGACCGGCCAGGCGCTCGACATGGGCAAGCTCCAGGAGTGGAAGGGCGGCATCGTCAACAAGATGACCAGCGGCGTGCGCGGGCTGTGCAAGGGCAACGGCGCCACGCTGGCGAACGGCACCGCGGCGTTTACGTCGTCCACCACGGCCGAGATCACGCCCACCGACGGCTCCGCGGCCTACACGGTGACGTTCAAGCAGGCAGTGATCGCGACGGGCTCGGTGCCCATCGAGCTGCCGATGTTCAAGTTCGACGAGGTGGACATCCTGAGCAGCACCGGCGTGCTGGCGCTGCCCGAGGTCCCCGGCCACGTGGTGGTGGTGGGCGGCGGCTACATCGGTCTGGAGTGCGGGCAGATGCTGCGCAAGCTCGGCGCCGAGGTGACGGTCATCGAGCTCGCAGACCAGATCTTGCCGGGCTTCGATCCCGAGATCATCAAGTGGGTGGCCCGCACCATGAAGAAGAGCGGCATCCGCACGCTGCTGCAGGGCAAGGCCAGCGCGGTGCGCAAAGAGGGCGGCGGGCTCATCGTGTCGGCAGAGACGAGCAAGGGGCCCGAAGAGATCGCCTGCGACAAGCTGGTGGTGACCGTCGGTCGCAAGCCGTTCACCGACGGGCTGGGGCTCGAGGCCGCCGGCGTCGTGAAGACCGACCGGGGCTTCATCGAGGTGGACAGCCAGTTGCGCACCAACGTGCCGAACATTTTCGCGGTGGGCGACGTGACCGGGAACCCGATGCTGGCGCACCGCGCGACCATGCAGGGGGAGATCGTGGGCGAGGTGCTGGCGGGCAAAGACGTCGCGTGCGACTACAAGACCGTGCCGGCGGTGGTGTTCACAGATCCCGAGATCGCGACGGCGGGGCTGATGGAGAACGAGGCCCGCGAAGCCGGCTTTGACATCAAGGTCGGCACGTTCCCCTGGGGAGCCAACGGCCGCGCGCTGACCCTGCAGGCCACCGACGGCTTTGTGAAGGTCATCGCGGATGCGAAGGACAACCAGGTCCTGGGCGTCGCCATCTGTGGGCCCCACGCCAGCGATCTCATCAGCGAAGCCGCGCTCGCGGTGGAGATGGACGCCTTCCTCGAAGACATCAGCCTGACCATCCACCCCCACCCGACCTTGGGCGAGGCGGTGATGGAGGCGGCCAACAAGGTCCTGGGCCACGCCATCCACGTGATGAACTGACGGGTTCGGGGCGCGAGCCCTGGCGGCGCATGCCGGGTGCCGGTCGCCGTCCCCATCTAGGATGGGTCCATGACCGACTTTCGGCCCTGGTACAAGCGATTCAGCGGGGTGTTCGCGGGCCTCGCGATGCTTGGCCTGGCGTTCCCTTGCATGGTCTTGGCGGTCTTGATGGGACTCGACAGTCCTCAGGCTGCCGCGCCGTTTGGGATCGCCGGCATGGTCCTGGTTGCGGGCGGCTTCGCGTTCCTGCTCGGCGGGGCGGTCAGTGGTTTCATTCCCCAGAACCGTGACCTCGACGAGTCTGAGCCCGGAGGGGACGGCGCCGGCGCACCCGGAGGACCCACCCCATGACCCTGTCCCGCATCACCCTCGCCGTCGCCCTCGCTGGCGGCTTCCTCATCACCCCGTCCATGTTGCCCGACGTCGCGCCGCTGGACGGCATCCGCGCTGCGGCCGAGGCCGCCGACTTCACCGGCAGGGTCAAGCGCATCCAGATCAAGAAGAGGCGCACCGGCTCGGGCTTCAAGGTCGTGGCGGTGAGCGACGGCGACAACGCCGAGTCCGTGGACAGCGCGGACATCACGCTGACGGATGCGAACGGGAACGTGCTTGAGCAGCTGACGCTGGACACGGCGAAGCGCGGCCGGGTGCGCACGTCGAGCGCCAACTCCGGCGTGGTGGGGTGGACGGCGACTCGCTCACCGTCACCATCACCGCGTCGATGATCGACACCAGCGGCGACCCCTTCGGCGAGCAGCAGGAGTTTGAGGTGTCGGTCGATGGACTCGAGGCGCGCACCGCGCCGACGCCGGACGGCTGGGAGGTGACGGCGTCGGTGAACGCGGCGGGCACGCTCCGGCTCATCGTCACCCACGACAACCCTACGTGGTCTGGCGGAGGCGTCACGGACGTGTCGTACACCGTGAACGACGGCACGGTGCCGGTGGTCGCGAGCATCGATGAGGTGCGCCAACGCCGGGTCGCGAACCTGAGCGCTGACCTCTCCACCCTGCCCACGGTCGGCGTGGACGCTGTGCTCTACAACGCCGACGGCAACGTGGTGGACAGCATCATCCAGACGGCGGTCATCAGCGACGAGCCGGTGACGCTGGACGGTCCGGCGAAGGTCAAGACGGTCGCGAAGGCCAACGGCACCGGCAAGGTGGTCGTCACCACGACGGACTCCGTGGGCACCGCCGACGAGGTGAGCGTGACGCTGACGGACTCGGCGACGGGCGCGTTGGTCATCGACGAGACGCTCACCACGCCGACCGAGACCATCAAGATGTTCCACTACGAGGATCTCGAGTTCGAGCCCGGCGAGTCGCCGGTGGACTTCATCTACCTGTGCCTCATCGATCTGATCGACAGCAACGGCGACCCCGTGGGGCAGCAGCGGGAGATCGAGACCGTCATCCTCGGCCCCGACGCGGACGCAGCCGCCAACGCATCCGACGCCACCTCCGACGGCCTCGGCCCAGTCGGGCTGATGATCTACGAGCAGACCAACGGCAAGTACGGCGTCTATCTCGAGGTGCACGACGCGACCCTCGACATCGCGTCCGCCAACGTCATCTTCGAAGAGCCCTGGGAAGGCCCCGCGCCGCTCAGCCTCGAGGTCGGCGCGGACATCTACAACACCCTGCGCACCTGGAAGGTCACCAGCGCCGGCGACGCCCCGAGCGCCGGCGTGCTCACCGTGACCGACGCCAACGGGACGATGGGCGGCACGGTGGAGATCCCCGAGATCCTCTACCGCACCGAAGGCAACGGGAAGGGCACGCGGAAGGCGAGCGCGCAGGTCCAGCAGAATGGCCAGCTCGCGCTGCTCTAGGACCGGGCCCGCTGGGCTCCTGCACTCCACCCGCGCCGGGGCCCGTGATGGGTCTCGGCGCGGGTGCTTGGGGGCCCTACCTGTCCCTTACCGATCGAGGGAACCGGAGGACGCCACCGAAGAGTCCAGCAGACCGCGGCTCGGCACTCGTTCGTTTTTCATTTGCTGGAGTCAGCGCCGTCCCGCGTCTGAAGCCAACCCCGAATTCGGCTCATCAGAAACTCCGTCACTTCATCGGATTGGCCTGGATGAACTCCCGCGAGAGCTCCCTCCATCCCCCACCTGGCGTCCTCATCGGCGGCGACGGTGGACAGGAACCCCGCGACGTAGTCACCCAACGATGAGGGAGAGCTTCGGAGGGCCGCCTCGAAGTCCAGGCCGTCGAGGAGCGTGACGATGTCCCCGTAGTCCTTGCTGGCGTACCAATCACCAGCGTTGCGCCGGTAGGGAGAACGAAACGCGACGATCTTGGAGCCGAGCAAGTGTGGCCCGTTCAGAACTCGAACGGTCGCCCCGGTCTCCAACGTCACCTTCACCGTCGCCTGAGGGTCGACTGAATGCCACTCATTGTGGGGGCCCGGGGCGTCATCGAAAGGCGCGAGGACATCGAGGGTGACATCGGAGAGAATCCACCTGCATCTTGGAGCGTCTTCTCGCGTGTCCGGGCGAGCCCCGAGCGACCTGAGCTGGTCGTGAATCGCCTCAAGTTCACTGTACGTCCGCGCCTCGAACAAGCAGTCAAGGTCCTCGTCTTGCACGTTGCCGCGGACTCGAGGGGCAGCAGTAGGGCCACAGCCACGCCCCCTGCGTAGACGGGCTCAGGCTCAATCTGCGCAAGGAGTCCGTGTGCCCGTGTCACAAGCTCAAGTGCTGGACGAATCATCTTGGGCTCCGGGAGTCAGATGTTCAGCCAAGAGGCGCCCGGCTACGTCTCGCTCCCGGGCGCCACCCGTTCTCAGGGTGTCGAGCAGAGCCAGCGAGCGGTGGAACGCAGGATCCCTAGTCGCCGCCGCGGGCACACACTTGTCCAGCGGCTCCAGCGCTCGGCCCCAGGTCTTCCCCGCTGCGAAGGGCCAAACGACGGGTTTCCCACCGATCAGCTCCGTCGGCCCAAGAGCTCCCACTCCGGTAGGAACTCCTCGGGCATCAGGTCCGAATATGGGAAAGAACGCGAAGCGCACACCATGAGTAAGGAACGGCAGCACTGGGCGCGTGCGAAGTGCGCGGTCCTCTTTCCGCGCGACGCCGCGGAGGAGGCGAGCTTCAGCTGCGCGGTGAGTGGCTTTGTGAGCCTGGGACACCGAGATCCCTAGCTCAGTGGCTATGCCCTGGTAGGTCCGCTTGTTCGGCGGCAGCGTGTGCAGCTTCAGTGCGACAACAAGATCTAGAGGGCGAAGGACATCCATAGCCACATTCTAGTTTCTAGAATCTAGAATCTCAAACGGCGTGTCCTAGTGATCGATGGCGTGCCGCTCGGGTTCGACTGAGCGTCCAGGACGCTGAGCGCGGCGCGGCCCCGAAGGGGCTGATCGTTGGACGGCCCTCATCCCGGCTCGGGGTGGGGGCCGTCCTGCGTTCAGGTTGGCCGGCGATCGGCGCGTTGGCGGTCACAACTGGGCCCACACTGTCAGTGTGGCGGGAGTTGTGTCCGGAGGTTGGCGGGAATCGGCCCGGGTGACTGATCTGTGACGGGTGTGCCGGGCCCCCCCCTGCGCGAGTCTCTCTGTGTGCCCAGCGCCGCCTCATGGAGGGGATGGCGCCGGCGCTCGGAGAACCCATCCCATGACCCTGTCCCGCATCACCCTCGCCGTCGCCCTCGCTGGCGGCTTCCTCATCACCCCATCCATGCTGCCCGACGTCGCGGCGCTGGACGGCATCCGTGCTGCGGCCGAGGCCGCCGACTTCACCGGCCGGATCAAGCGCGTCATGATCAAGAAGAAGCGCGTGGGCTCGGGCTTCAAGGTCGTGGCGGTGAGCGACGGGGACGGCGCGGACTCCGTGGACAGCGCGGACATCACCCTGACGGACGCGAACGGCGCTGTGCTGGAGGTGTTGACGCTGAACACGGCAAAGCGTGGCCGGGTGCGCACGTCGAGTGAGAACTCCGGCGTGCAGGACGGCGACAACCTCACCGTCACCATCACGGCGTCGATGATCGACTCCAGCGGCGACCCCTTTGGTGAGCAGCAGGAGTTCGAGGTGTCGGTGGACGGCCTCGAGGCGCGCACGGCGCCGACGCCCGAAGGCTGGGAGGTCACGGCGTCGGTGAACGCGGCGGGCACGCTCAAGCTCATCGTCACCAACGACAACAGTGACTGGGCCGGCGGCGGCGTGACCGGAGTGTCGTACGTCGTGAACGACGGCACGGTGCCGGTCGTCGCGACCATCGACGAGGTGCGCCAGCGCCGGGTTGCGAACCTCAGCACCGACTTCACCGGCATGTCCACCGTCGGCGTGGACGCGGTGCTCTACAACGCCGACGGCAACGCGGTGGACAGCATCGTGCAGACCGCGTTCGTGACGGATGAGCCGGTGACGCTCGACGGCCCCGCGAAGGTCAAGACGGTCAGCAAGGCGAATGGCACCGGCAAGGTGGTCGTGACGACGACGGATTCGGTGGGCGACGCGGACTCGGTTTCGGTGACGCTGACGGACTCGGCGACCGGCGCCGTCGTCATTGACGAGACGCTGACCACGCCGACCAAGACGGTCCAGGTGTTCCACTACGCCGACCTGGAGTTCGAGCCGGGCGAGTCGCCGGTGGACTTCATCTACCTGTGCCTCATCGATCTCATCGACAGCAATGGCGACCCCGTGGGCAGCCAACGCGAGGTGGAGGCGCTCATCCTCGGGCCCGACGCCGACGCAGCGGCGAACGAGGCGTCCGTTGGCACCGACGGCATCGGCCCGGTGGGCGTGATGATCTACGAGCAGCTCAACGGCAAGTACGGGGTGTACGTCGAGGTGCACGACCCCACGCTCGACATCGCGAGCGCCAACGTGATCTTCGAAGAGCCCTTTGAGGGCCCGGCGCCGCTGGAGCTCGAGGTCGGCGCGGACATCTACAACACCCTGCGTACCTGGAAGGTCACCAGCGCCGACGACGCCCCGAGCGCAGGGGTGCTGACCGTGACGGACGCCAACGGCACCATCGGCGGCATGGTGGAGATCCCCGAGATCTTGTACCGGACCGAAGGCAACGGGAGCGGCACGACAAAGGCGAGCAGCGCGATCATCAGGGCCAACGGCGCGATCATGATCGCGCTGCTCTAGCCCTCAGGCTCAGCACACGATGGCGCGCTCAGGGCGGGGAGGAATCCCGGCGCTGGCGCGTCGTCGTCGTTGGCTACGGGTGCGCGATGGCGTCGATCGGCGCGTTGGCGGTCACAACTGGGCCCACACTGGCAGTGTGGCGGGGGTTGTGTCCGGAGGCTGGCGTCGATCGACGCCATCGCGCCTCGGGCCCCCTCGCGATCAGGCGTCGGCAGGCAGGAGCGTGAGCCCGCCGATGTACTTGATCTTGCCCAGCTTCACGCCGTTGGCCCGCAGGATCGAGTAGGTCGCACACGCGTGGAAGTAGAAGTTGGCGATCCCGAAGCCGCGCACGTAGTCCTTGGCCAGCATGCGCCCCCCGCGCAGGAACGCCGGCGAGAGCACCACGTCGTCCCGCCCCGCGAACGCCTCCTCGCCCAGCCCTCCGAGATACCCCTTCACGTCCGCGATCCGCGCCCGCAGCACCTCCCACGAGCACGGGCCGTCCTCGTGCGTCGGCGCGTCCACCCCGGTCACCCGGGAACACGTCAGCTTCGCCGAGTCGCAGGTGGACTGGATGTTCCGCGTCACGTCGAACTGGTCGGGTGCCAATCGGGCGGTGAGGAACACATCGGGGGAGAACCCGCGCTCCTCGGCGAACGCGTGGGCGTCGTCGATCCACACCTCCAGCGCGGTCAGGGTGCGCACAAACACAGGCACGGTCTCGTCATACAGGGACATGTCATCTCCTCCAGAATGCGGCGCCAGCGCGGCCACAAGACGTTCTACTCCAGCGAGGCCTCATCGCCGGGCTCCAGGTGCAGGAGCACCCGCCCGCCGCCGTCCAGGCTCACCAGATCCGGGCGCAGGCTGCTCGCCTTGAGCTTGCGCCGCATGCGCCCCAGCACCGTGTCGAAGCGCCGCCGCAGCAGCATCGTCTCCGACTCTTCGGGCCACAGGACCTTCGCCAACGCCTCCCACTCCACCGGCGCCCCGATCTCCGCCAGCTCGCTGATCAGCAGCGCCGGCTTGCCCGCCATCGTCAGCGTCCTCACCCCGTCCCGCTCGATCACCACCGTGTCGTAGTGGCACACGATGCGCAGCGGCGCGTCGATGCGCCCGCCCATGCGGGTCGCCTGCCCGCCCGCTCGCGACAGCTCGTGGGCCACCGCCGCCACCTCGACCCCGTCGATCACGCAGCTCCACCCCGGCTCGAGCTCCTCGGGCTCCCCGTCCCCGACCCGCACGCGCCACGCACCGCCGGTGAACCAGAACGCCGCCGCCGCCGCCCGGCTGTGCCGCGACACCAGGCGCGGGTGCGGCTTCGTGACCAACCAACAGGCGCCCGGCAGCGGCTGCTTCGCGAGCCCGGGCATCGAGAGCGCGACCACCGAGGCCGGCAGCTGCACCGCCTCGACCGTCAGCAGCAGGTCCCGCGCGATCTCTATGCTCTGCCCCTTGCTCAGCGTCAGCTCCCGCAGCGGCTTTCCGTCCACCGCGAACATCGCCCGCAGCGCCAACAGCTTCAGCTCGCCCGCTCGCAGCGACACCATCGCGTGGGCCTCGCTGACCCGGGCGTCGTCGAGGTGCATGGCGGCGGTCCACAAGCGACCGATGATGTCGCCGTGGCCGAGCTCGACGAGGGCTCCGTCAGGAGCGCGGAGAAGGACGGATGCGCGCATGGGCGTATTGTGCCCGGGACCGATGACGACCGCCCCCGCAGCGGAGGAGAGTCCATGGCCGACGCCGAGCGAATGCAGATCAACCTCCGGCGCAGCCCCACCGAGGGGATCCCCGTGCACGATCTGGCCGGCGCCCAGCGCTGGATGATCGGCCACGTCGAGACCCAACTCGTGCACGGTGGCCGCGTCCCCGCCCGTCTCCTCTACCTCGGCGATGGGTGGGTGGAGACCGTGGAGCTCGGGCGCATGGACACGCTGGGTCACGAGGAGACCCTGGCCCGGATGTTTGTCGCTCTCGGTCTGCAACGCCCCAATGTGCTGCGCCGGTTTCGCATCGGCGAGGTCCTGCTGCGCCAGGACGGGCGCATGCGACGGGCCGCCGCCATCCTGGAGCACACCCCCGAGCTGGAGACCCCCGCGAGTCAGGGGAACGAAGGCGGCATCGGGGGGACTTGGTGGTCGGCCCATCGGTTCATCGGGCAGGCGACCGATGGCCACGGGGCGCTCCATGGCGACGGCTGGGTCGTGCTCGAGGGCACCGACATCGCGCCGCTCCCCGAGCCGATTCGCGAGTGGCTGGACGTCGGGTCCGCCGAGCTCCAGGCCATCGAGCAGGGCGAGGAGCGCTCAGAGCAGAGCGTCCCAGACGTGCGCGCGGCCATCGCTCAGCTGACGATCCCGCTGCCCGAGGAACCGGCGAAGATCGCCGGGATCTTCGGTTCGATGATCCGGCAAGAGCTCCGCACCCAAGGCCTCTCTGGCCAGCTGTTGTTCGCGGCGTCCATGACCACCGTGGAGCGCTGGGAGGTCCACGGTCGGCTCCCTTGCACTGTGGACGACATGCTGCGCTCCATCGCGTCCCGGGACCCGAGCCTGATCGCGGTTGGTCACGTCGGGCTCGCGACGCTGCACCTCAACGGGGAGGCGCGGCGCTCGTTCTACTGCGAGGTGGAGCGCGGCGGCGCCCGCGGACGATGGATGCTGCCGATCCTGCGAGACGGGGACCCGCTCCCCGCCGACCACCCCGGGCTCGAGATGACCATGGGTCCGCTGGGCGAGGGCCAGGTGGGATGGCTCGGGGTGGAGCCGGGGGTGAAGCTGAACCTGGAGGTTGTCGGGGTCGAGGGCGCCGGGGGGCCCATCGGCGAGGGCTGATCACTCCACCTCGGGCAACCCCGCCCAGCGTGCCTGCACCGCCGCGATCAGGGCGCCGCGCTCGCCGTCCAGCACCGAGAGGTCCCACAGCTTCGCGGTCCGGTCCCAGCTCCCGCTGATGAGCCGGTCGCCGTCTGGAGAGACGGCCATGGCGGAGACGCGCCGCTCGTGTGCGTCGATGCTCGCGCGCAACGCACCGTCGGCGGTTGAGTGCACGTCGATCTGGCCCTCGACCGTGCCCATGAGCAGCCACCGACCGTCCGGCGAGAGGGTCAGGTGCCCCACCCGGTCGGTGGCGAACAGCGGGGTCTCGCTCCCCGGTGCGCCTTGGACCTGCCGCACGAACACGCCGCCCTCCTTGGCGATGTACAGCGTGGTGCCGTCGTCGGCGAGGACCGCGGAGCGACCGCCCGGCATCTCGGGGAGCTGCTCGAGGACCGGCGGGTCCCCGTCCACCAGTCGGTAGTTGCCGCTCCCCTCGCGCCCGACCAGCAGCGCGTACTTGTTGTTGGACGTGGGGTCGACGGACTGGGCTGACCAGCCGGGGATCGAGAGTCCCTCGATGGGCGTCCCGTCGGGGCGTAGGACGAACGGGTTGGACTCGAGGTGCCCAATGATGACCGTGTGCCCGCTGGCCAGCATGGCGACGTCGCTCACGCCAGTGGTCAGGAACTCGACCGTGTCCGCGGTCATCCGGTGCAGCCCGATGTTGTGGCCGGCGACGAGAAGTGAGCCGTCAGGGGCCCAGGCCACCGAACGAAGCTCGGGGGGCGGCCCGGGATCGAACACGTGCTCGAGCTGCTCCGGGGTCCTCACGTTGCGCGGGTCTGCTGAGGCGGTCATGAAGCGGACGTCGCCCGCGACCAGACCGATCCCGTGGGGAGACCAGGCAGCATCCATTGTTCCCGTGGGCGTGGCTTGCCGGGTCCGCGCGACCGGCAGCGGCGTAGACCAGGATACGAGCCGGTCCGCCTCGAGCACCCACAGCGTCCCGTCCGGGGCGAACCCCACCGACCTCGCCCGCCCCGGCAGGCGGTAGCGCCCGTCGGTGTCCCCGGCGGGCACGACCCACACGGTGCCGGCCGCATCCATCGCCGCGAGGGTCGCGCCGTCGTTGGAGACGGAGACGTCGCGGATCATCCGCGTGCTCAGGTCGAACGCCGCCATCCGCTTCTGCTGGGCGATATCCACAAGCTCGATGTCCCCCTCCACGCCGCCGAGCACGAGCCAGCGGCCCGTGGGATCGGTCGCGCCCGTCCATACGATGCTGTCCGTGTCGCGGGCGGGCAGGAACGGCGTCTCGTGTCCCGTGGACGCATCGTGGCGCACGATCGACCGGTCGGCGCAGACGAGGAGCAGCTGGCCCTCCTCGGCGGTCTCCAGCACCCAATCCAGGCGGATGTCCGAGCACCCGGAGACATACTGGTTCATGACCCCGGTCCGGGCGGTGACGATCGGGAACCGGCTGGCGGGCCCGTTCAGGAGCCGCACGAAGCGATCTGGAACGAGGCTGACACCGCCGCGGTTCAAGAGCAGCGAGAAGTTGGAGGACTCCACGGTCACCATGGCCCCGTTGGCGGCGTCCAGGTACATGTTGCGGTCCGCGCTGTCGTTGCGAGCGACGATGCGCGTGTGGCTCGGGTCTACGCCCACCCGTCGGGCCCGGATAGGAAGGGACCACAGCGGGCTCCCGTCGAGTTGGGTGACGTCGAGCGACGTCTCCATGGCGCACACGAACAGGTCGCCCTGGGGATCGAGCACGGACTCGAGACACGGCGGCACCGGGTGTGAGCTCAGCCGCTGGGGGATGGGCCCGAGCCCGTGGGCGGCGAGGATCCCCCGGGCGCCTGGGTGCTCGCCGATGGAGAGCGCGTCGGCCGCGAGCCGCTCGGCGCGGACGCGGTCGCGGCCGTCGGTGGCCTGCTGGGCCTGCACCACCAGTGCGTCCTGCACCACCACCATCTGCTGGGGCGTGGGTGCCTCGACGCCGGCCCCCAGGCCACCGACCCACCATCCGATCCCGGCCGCGACCAGGACCGCCGCGGCCGCAGCGACCCAGGGGGCTCGCTGTGCCCGGGGAGGCTCCCGCAGCGGCTGCGCGAGGCGGCGCCCTTCGAACCAGGCCTCCAGCGCCTGCGCCATGGCTCCGGCATCCGGGTAGCGCTCGCTGGGGTCGCGGCGCAGCGCGCGCTCGACGATCTCCACGAGCCCGCTATCCACCTCGGGCACCGCCGAACGCAGGGACACCCGGGAGCCGCTGAGGATCTGGGCGATCATCTCGCGCTGGCTGGGCCCCTTCACGGCGCGCTTGCCGGCCAGGATCTCGTACAACACCGCGCCGAGCGCCCACACGTCCACCCCGGGGCCGACCTCCTCGCCGGTGGCCTGCTCGGGGCTCATATAGGCCGGCGTGCCGAGGATGGCGCCCTCGCGGGTGCGGAAGTCCTTTGTCAGGACCCCATCCCAGTCGTCGTCCCGCAGGGTCCGGGCCAGCCCCCAGTCCATGACCTGGGTCTCGCCGTAGGGGCCCACGAGGATGTTGTCGGGCTTGATGTCGCGGTGCACGACGCCGGCGGCGTGGGCGAAGGCGACCGCGTCGCACGCTGCCAGGAACCCGCGCACGAGGTGGAGGCGTTCGGGATAGGTGGCCGCCGACTCGATGGCATCGCTGAGCGAGCGGCCGCGCACGAGTCGCATGACGTAGTAGGGGCGGCCATCGGCGTCCTCGCCCAGGTCGTAGACCGGCACGATGCCGGGGTGGTCGAGCGCCGCGGTGATCCGGGCCTCGCGGCGCAAGCGCTGCGCTTCGGGGCCGTCGGGTTGCCCAGCGCCTCCTTGAGCGCGACCTCGCGGCGCAGGATCCGGTCTTCGGCGACCACGACGCGGCCCATGCCGCCCTCGCCCAAGAGCGAGCGCTCGCGGTACCGGGCCTCCTCGACCACCGGCGACCAGTAGCCGCTGGAGCCGAGCCACTCGCCGCTCAGCGGGTGCTCGGTGGGGCTCGCCTCATCCTCGTCCTCGTCGGCCAACGCGCGTGTCACTCCCAGCCCGGGGCAGCCGGGCCGCGGAGTCTACTCGGTGCGCTCGCCGTCGCACGCCGACCCGTCCCCGAAGGTGACCAAGGTCGGGCGTTCCGAGACACTCGGGGCGCTCGACCCCATCGGGCGGATATCCTGCGGCGGTGACACTCCGTACCCCTCGCTTCTTTTCCGGCCGCTGGCTCGCGCCAGTCCTCCTCTGCAGCCTCGCGGCGTGCAGCACGACGTCGCCCGATGGCGACAGCGACACAGACGCCAGCAGCGTGCAAGCCTCGTGGCTCGCCTCGGTCGGCGAGCGCATCGATGCGGCCCGCTACGCGCCGTACGTCCAGGGCAGCACCGCCCTGGCCCGCAACCCCGCGCACAACTTGCGACTGGACGTGGGCGAGCAGACCAGCGTGCGCCACGAGCCGTCGGGCAGCGTCTTGGACGTGGAGTTGCTCTCGCTGGGGCGCTCTGACCAGGCCTCAGCGCACCTCAGCGCCCCCCGACTCGGCGCCTGCGCCACCCCGCAAGCGCTGGACCCCGAAGGGGAGTGCGTACGCCGCGTTGAGCAAGACGGCGACGGGTTCATCGCGTGGTGGCAGAGCTCCCCGCGGGGAGTCCGCCAGGGGTGGACTCTGCGGGACCCCGTCGATGGCGACGGCCCGATCTCCATCCACGTACGACTCGCGGGCCTCCCCCTGCTCGAGTTGACCGAGAACGCTGCCACCTTCGTCGCGGGCACCAAGACGATGTCGTACTCCGGGCTCGCGGCCTGGGACGCCGATGGCCGGGACCTCGCGACCTCGATGCAGCTCTCCGCGTCGCCCGACGGGGTCCTCGCGGTGCTGTCGGTGGACGACGCAGGCGCCGCCTGGCCCATCACCGTAGACCCCCTGTTGACCACGGGCGTCTGGACGCGCAGCGGGTTCCCGCAGTCGATGTTGATGGGCGAGGCCCTCGCTGCAGCCGGCGACCTCAACGGCGACGGCTACGGCGACATCGCCATCGGTTCGCGGAACTACAACACCCCAACTGACGGGGCAGGCAGCGGCATCGACCGCGGCCTCGTCGAGGTGTTCTACGGCAGCGCGACCGGCCTGGACTCGAGCCCCGATGTCAGCATCTACGGCGACATCTACCGCCGCAAGCTCGGCGCGTCCGTGGACATGGCCGGCGACGTCAACGGTGATGGCTACGCCGACCTCGTCATCGGGGCCGAGGGTTACGGCGGGTCTGGGAACGTCAACGGCAGGGTGTTCATCCACGAGGGCGGCCCCGGGGGCATCAGCGAGACCCCCACGGTCACCCTCACCTCTCCGTCCGCCAGCTCCAGCGACGACTTGTTTGGCGCCTCGGTCGCTGGGGCCGGGGACGTCAACGGCGATGGCTACAGCGATGTGCTGGTGGGCGCGCCCTACTGCGAGGCCCTGGGTGGAACGGACGAGGGGTGCGCGTACCTGTACATCGGGAGTGGCACTGGCCTGCTCAGCGTCCCGGCCTGGAGCACCACCGGTGGCAGCGCCAACCTACGCCTGGGCACGTCCGTGGACGGGGCCGGCGATGTGGACGCCGACGGCTACGCCGACCTCGTCATCGGCGCGCCCAACCCCACGGGCAGCGGCGCCTCGAACTACGTCGTCATCTACGAAGGATCGAGCAGCGGCCCATCGGGCTCGACGGTGCTCAGTCAGGCCACTCAGATGGAGTTTGGGGTGTCGGTCAGCGGCGCCGGGGACGTCAACGGGGACGGCTACGCCGATGTGCTGATCGGCGCGCCCGAGCGGGCGTGCACCTTTGGCAGCAGCAACTGCGGCTGGGCCGGCGTCTACCTGGGAGGGTCGGGCGGGATCGCCTCCTCTCCTGACTGGGAGTACTTCGGCGACGACAACTACGCGTACGCAGGCGCGTCCGTGTCGGGCGCGGGCGACATCAACGGGGACGGCGTCTCCGATCTCGTGGTGGGCCAGCGGTACTGGAACGGGTCAAGCACGAACACCACCCAGTACGGGCGCACGCTGTTGTTCTTCGGGGACTCCAGCGCCGCGTTTGGGAACAGCGTCACCCCGACCGTGATTGTCGGCACCACCGCCAGTGAGCGCTTCGGTTCCGCGGTCTCGGGCGCGGGCGACGTGGACGGGGACGGCTACAGCGAAGTGATCGCCTCTGCGCCGTACAACAGCACGGTGGCTGGGAACAGCGGGGAGGTGCGGCTGTACTCGGGCGCCCCTAGCGGGCTGGGCGTGACCACGATCTGGAGCCTCGAGAGCAACCAGAGCCAGGGCGGCCTCGACGCGGTGGTGGCGAACGCCCACGACGTCAACGGTGACGGCTACGACGACGTGATCGTGGGTCTGCCCAGCTTCGACACGGGGGCCGGAGCGGACGTGGGGCGCGCGTATGTCTTTGAGGGGACCGAGGACGGGCTCTCCCTCAGCGCGGCCACCACGATCGAGGGCGGCGAGGCCGGCGAGCGCTCCGGCGCGTCGGTCGCGGGGCTCGGCGACGTCAACGGAGACGGCTACGGGGACATCGCCATCGGCGGGCCGGGCCGCGGGACCAGTGACCAGGGGCGCTTCCGGGTGTTCCATGGAGGATCGACCGGCGTGGACGCGACCGCTGAGCTCGACGTGATCGGCGCGACGGCGGGGGCAGAACTCGGCGCATCGCTCGCCTCGGCGGGAGACATCAATGCAGACGGCTACGCAGACTTGATCGTGGGCTCCCCCGGGTACACCAGCGGGCAGACCGGCGAGGGGCGCGCCCAGCTTCACATCGGGAGCGGCAGCGGACTCATCGCGAGCCCGTCGTGGACGTTTGAGAGCAACCAATCCAACGCTGAGCTCGGCACGGTCGTGGGCAACGCTGGCGACGTCAATGGCGACGGGTACTCCGATCTGTTTGTGGGTGCTCCGCTCTACGACGACGGCACGGCCGTGGACACGGGCGGGCTGTGGCTGTTCCATGGCGCCGCGTCGGGCCCCACGAGCGTCGCCAACACACTGCTGACCGGCTCGGCGATGGGAGAGCAGCGAGGGGCGTCGGCCGCCCGGGTCGGCGACATGAATGGCGATGGTCGCGGTGAGCTCGTGGTGGGCGCACCGGGGACCGCGAACGGGACCGTCACCTTGCACCTGGGGGCGGCTGGCGGCCTTCAGACCAGCGCGTTCCGCACCTGGACGGGCGCCACAGGGTCGGCGTTCGGCACGAGCCTCGCCGGCGGCGACCTCAATGGCGACGGGGTGGGTGACGTCGCGATCGGCGCTCCCCTCGCGCAGCCCGGCGGCCTGGCCAACGAAGGCCAGGTCTCGGTGTTCTACGGCGGGCAGTCCATGGGGACCTCCGCGGACTGGACCACCACCTCGGACCAGGCCGGGGCCCAGCTCGGCACGTCGCTCGCCATGGCGGATCTCAACGGCGACGGCGTCTCCGACCTCCTCAGCGTCGCTCCCTACTTCGACTCCGGTCAGACCGACGAGGGCCTGGTCACCGCGATCCTGGGCAACTCCGCGGACGCGGTGTCCGGAGGACTCGGGCTCGCGCCGCTGATCAGGGAGAGCTCTGCAGGCGCGGGCCTCGTCGAGGTCCTCGGCGCGGTCCCGGACGACGACGAAGTCACCATCGAGGCGCTGGTCCGCAGCCCGGGCGGGCGTGGAGATGTGGCCATCGAGGTGCAGGTGGGTCTGCTCGGCGACTCGTACGTGGGGGCGCAGAGCGAGTTCTCGAGCTTCGCAGACTCGGGCGTGCTCGGCGGCGTACACCGCGCCACCGTGGACTCTCTGACCGAGGGGAGCGGCCACCACTTCCGCGTGCGCATGCTCAGCTCTCCGGTCAACGCGAGCGAGATCCTCGCGGGTCCCTGGGTGTACGGCGGTCTCGGCGGCGACGCGCTCGGCACCCACTTTCGCACCGCGTGCGACGCCGACGCAGACAACGACGGCATCTGCGACGCCAACGACCTCGACAACGACGGGGACGGCTACTCGCCCCCGGCTGACTGCGATGACACAGACCCGGCCATCAACCCCGGCGCGACGGAGATCCCCGACGACGGCGTCGACCAGGACTGCAACGGCTGGGACGCGACCACTTGCTTTGACGACGACGACGTCGACTCCTGGGGCGGCGCGAGCAGCGTGGTCGGCTCCGGGTTGTGCCTGCCAGGCCAGGTCACGATCGGCGGCGACTGCGACGACACCGAGGCGGCCATCAACCCCGACGAAGCTGAGGTGTGCGACGAGCTCGACAACGACTGCGACGGGCTCACCGACGACGCCGACGGCAGCGTGACCGGGCAGAGCCAGTGGTACGAGGACGACGACGGCGACCAGTACGGCAATGACCTCGTCATCCAGTTGGCGTGCTTCCAGCCGACGGGCTACGTCAACGACGACTCGGACTGCGACGACACCGATCCCAACATCAACCCGGACGCGAGCGAGACCTGCGACGGGGTGGACGAGGACTGCGATGGCGTGGTGCCAGCGAACGAGGTGGACGGAGACAACGACGGATACGCACCGTGCGAGGGCGACTGCGACGACACCGACGTCGCCACGAACCCTGGCGCGCCGGAGATCTGCGACGGGCTCGACAACGACTGCAACGGCGTCACTCCGAGCAACGAGGTGGACGGGGACGGCGACACGTACGCCCCCTGCGCCGGCGACTGCGACGACAGCGCGATCCTGACCTTTCCTGGCGCCGCCGAGCAGTGCGATGGGTTGGACAACAGCTGCGACGGGGTCACCCCCGCGAACGAGGATGACGACGACGGCGACGCGAGCCGGATCTGCGATGGGGACTGCGACGACGGCTCGCCAGCGATCTACCCCGGCGCCCAGGAGATCTGCGACGGGCTCGACAACGACTGCGACCCCGGGACGTCCGAGGGCGCGGACGCGGACGGGGACGGCGAGACGACGTGCGATGACTGCGACGACAACGACGTCAACGTCAACACGTCCGCGTCCGAGATCTGCGACGGCAAGGACAACGACTGCAATGGCGTGCTCCTGGCGGGCGAGCTGGACGCCGACAGCGACGACTTTGTGGCCTGCACGTTCGCCGGGGGCGCGAATCCCCCAGTGGGCCTCGGCGACGAGGACTGCGACGACGGGGACGAGGACATCAACCCGGGCGCGCCGGAGGTCTGCGACGGGCTCGACAACGACTGCGACGGCGCGCTGCCCGTAGGGGAGACCGACGGCGACGGGGACGGGTTCCTCCCCTGCGACACCGACTGCGACGACACCGAGGCCACGGTCTATCCGGGCGCGCCGGAGCTGTGCGATGGCCTCGACAACGACTGCAACGGCTCGCTTCCTGCCAATGAGGCGGACGCCGATGGCGACGGCGTGTCGATCTGCGACAACGACTGCGCGGACTCCAACCCCGCGCGCTTCCCCGGAAACCCGGAGATCTGCGACGGCATCGACAACGACTGCGTCGGCGGGGTGCCGAGCACCGAGATCGACGACGACGGCGACAGCGAGTCGGAGTGCGAGGGGGACTGTGACGACGGCAACGCGACCCGGTGGACGGGCGCGGCCGAGATCTGCGACGACCTGGACACCAACTGCGATGGGGTGCTCCCTCCAAACGAGTCCGACCTCGACGGGGACTTTGAGACCGAGTGCGGGGGCGACTGCGACGACGCGAACCCCAACCTCAACACGTACACGACCGACGTCTGCGACGGCGTGGACAACAACTGCAGCGGCGCCATCGACGAGGGCTTCGACGTGGACTTGGACACGTACTTCGACGGGTCCAACAGCGGATGCGTGGCGACGTATCCATCGACCGACTGCGACGACAGCGACGCCGCGGTGAACCCCGGCGCGACCGAGGTCTGCGACGGCGTAGACAACAACTGCGACGGCACCGCGGACGAGGGCTTCGACGCCGATGGCGACGGCGAGCTGAGCGCCGCGCTGTGCACCGGCGGCACCGACTGCGACGACACCGACCCCACCGTGTTCTCGAGCGCGAGCGAGGTGTGCGACGGCGCGGACAACGACTGCGACGGGACCACCGACGAGGGCTTCGATGCGGACAGTGACGGGTTCTTCGACGGCGCCGATCCCGGATGCGTGGCGGGCTACCCGGTCACCGACTGCGACGACGCGGATACGGCGACGTTCCCCGGCGCCACCGAGCTGTGCGATGGCCAGGACAACAACTGCGACGGGGCGCTGTGGAACCGGGAGACCGACGGCGACGGCGACGGGTACGTGGAGTGCGCCAATCCCACGCACCTGCCCGGCTTCGGTGGGGACTGCAACGACACGGACGCCTCCATCAACCCGGCGGGCGTGGAGCTGTGCAACGGGCTCGACGACGACTGCAGTGGCGGGGCGGACGAGCCGTTCGACACCGACCTCGACGGGTTCTTTGGCGGGACGACCGGCTGCGAGGCGGTGTACGGGGTGAACGCCGACTGCGACGACACGGAGCCGGCCATCAACCCGGGTGCGGCCGAGGTGTGTGACGGGGTCGATCAGGACTGCGACACGGTCGTGGACAACGGCTTCGACATCGACGGCGACGGGGTCACGTCGTGCGACGGGGACTGCGACGACACCGACGCCAGCGTGGGACCGGGGCAGTCCGAGATCTGCGGCAACGGCGTGGACGACGACTGCGACGGAACGATCGACGTGGACGAGGACGTGGACGGCGACGGGTTCGGCACCTGCGCCGGGGACTGCGACGACGCCGATCCAACCATCAACCCCAGCGCGACCGAGGCCTGCGATGGCATCGACAACAACTGCGATGGCGCGGTGGACGAGGGCTTCGACGCCGATGGCGATGGCTCGGCGAGCTGCGAGGACTGCGACGACACCGATCCCGACACGTTCCCCGGCGCCGCCGAGGTGTGTGACGGCGCCGACAATGACTGCGATCTGCTGATCGACGAGCTGTTTGACGTAGACGGCGACGGAGTCACGTCGTGCGGCGGCGACTGCGACGACACCAGCCCGGCGATCAACCCATCGGCGACCGAGGTCTGCGACGGGCTCGACCAGAACTGCGACGGCGTGGCTGACGAGCTCTTCGACCAGGACGGCGACGGCGCGTTCGACGGCTCCGTCGCGGGATGTGCAGCGTTCTACGGCGTGCTCGCGGACTGCGACGACACGGCCCCGGCGGTCTACCCCGGTGCGCTGGAGGTCTGTGACGGTCTCGATGGGGACTGCGAAGGCTCAGTCCCGGGAGAGGAGCTCGACGTGGACGGCGATGGGTACGTCGCCTGCGCGAGCCCCGAGCCGGGCCACATCGGCAACCCCACCGGCGGCGGGGACTGCAACGACGGGGACCCGGCGATCAACCCCGGCGCGACCGAGCTATGCGACGGGCTGGACAACGACTGCTCGGGACTCGCAGACGAGGACTGGGACACGGACTTTGACGGGTACGCCGACGGCAACCAGCTCGCGTGCCAGGGCGTGGCGTTCGCGACTGACTGCGACGACACCAACAACGGGGTCTTCCCCGGGGCGGGCGAGCAGTGCAACGCCGTGGACGACAACTGCGATGGCCGCATCGACGAGGACTTCGACACCGACGGCGACGGCTACTACGACGGCGAGGACGCCGCGTGCGTGGCGGCGTGGGACGGGCTGGCGGTGCTGGACTGCGATGACGCGGACGCGGCGGTGTTCCCGTTCAACATCGAGGACTGCACCAACGGCATCGACGACAACTGCGATGGCCAGATCGACGAGGACGAGGACGTAGACGGCGACGGGTTCTCCACCTGCGGCGGCGACTGCGACGACGACGACCCGTCGATCTACGTCGGGGCCGCGGAGAGCTGCAACGCCCGCGACGACGACTGCGACTTCGCCATCGACGAGGACTTCGACCTCGACGGCGACGGCAGCTACGCCGGCGGCGGCTGCCTCAGCGCGTGGGGCGTGCTGGACTGCAACGACGGGGACGGCGACGTGTTCCCGGGAGCCCAGGAGCAGTGCAATGGCACGGACGATGACTGCGAGGGCGGCATCGACGAGCCGTTCGACCTGGATTTGGATGGGTTCTTCCGGATCACGGCGGCCTGCGGGGAGACCTACGGCCTCGCGCTGCTCGACTGCGACGACAACGAGCCGCTGGCGAATCCGGACGAGGAGGAGGACTGCACCGACGGCATCGACAACGACTGCGACTCGTTCATCGACGGAGACGACGAAGACTGCTCGGGCGACGACGACGACTCGGGCGACGATGACGACTCGGGCGACGACGATGACGACGACGACGGGACTCCCGACGACGACGACACGGGAGACGACGACGACTCGGCGGTGGATCCGTGGGTCTATCCGGGGTGCTCGTGCGCCACGTCGAGCGACGGAGCGGGCGCCTTGATGCTGCTGCCGCTGGTGTTGCTGGGCCGGCGGAGGCGGCGGGTCAGACGCGGGTGACGACCTTGGCGTTCTTCGAGGCGTGCTTCTCCATCTTGAGGCGCGGGTCGGCGGTGACGAGCTCGGAGAGGCGCCGGAAGCCGTAGGTGCGGGCGTCGAAGGACGGGTCGAGCTTGAGCAGCGCGCTGCCGAGGGTGCCCAGGTAGCAAAAACCGTCGTCGTTCTCGGCGTCGTCGAAGGCGCGCATGAGGAGCTTGCTCGCCTCGGGCGGGATCGGATCCTGCTTCTTCCGTCCGCCGCCGCCACCGCCGCTGCCGCGGGGCTTGGACTGGGACGTCAGGTTCTCGATGAAGATGAAGCGGTCGCACGCGTTCACGAACGCCTTGGGGGTCTTCTTCTGACCGATGCCCACCACGGTGCGCGCCGACTCGCGTAGCCGCGAGGCGAGCCGGGTGAAGTCCGCGTCGCTGGAGATGAGGCAGAACACCTCGGCGGCGTCGTGATGGAGCAGGTCCATGCAGTCGATGATGAGCGCCGAGTCGGTGGCGTTCTTGCCCACGGTGTTCTGGAACTGCTGGATGGGCACGATGGCGAGGTCGGCGAGCACGCGCTTCCACTTCTTGCCGGCGTTCTCGGTCCAGTCGCCGTAGATGCGCCGGATGATGACCCGGCCTTGCATGCCGGCCTCCTCCAGGACTGCGCTGGCGTGGTCGCCAGAGACGTTGTCGGCATCGATGAGGACAGCTACGCGGGGTTCGGTCATGGGCGGATGGTGTCACAACGTTGGGTGCGGTTTCACCTGGGATTCACACGCGGGCACTCGGCGGTTCGCACGGGCGGGATACAAACACGGTGCGCAACTGGCAGTTTTGTTGCTGCTGGAGGAGGTCGCATGGATGTTGTTTGGGGCTTGATCGTCGTCGGGGCCTTGTTCTTCCTCTTCCTGCGGACCCGGGAGACCGAGCGGCGGGTCGGGGGGCTGGAGAAGGAGCTCGTCGATCTGCGGGCGGGGATGGCGCGGGACTGGGAGCAGCGCCAGGGCGCCTTGAAGGCGATGGATGGCCGGCTGACCGCGGTGGAGCGCGGGACATCCAGCGCTGGGCTGCCCGAACCTGAGGCCGTCGCCGCGGAGCCGGTGGCGGAGCCCGCGGTGGAGCCCGTGGCGGAGCCCGTGGCCGAGCCCGTCGTCATCCCGGTGCCGACTCCGAGTCCGAGTCCGCGCATCGAGGCGATCCCGCCCACGCCCACGCCCACGCCCACGCCTGCGCACACGTCCACGCCCACGCCGCCGCCTACGCCGAAGCCCCGTCCCAGCATCAACCTCGAGGAGTGGCTGGGCGTGAAGGGCGCTGCCGTGGGTGGCGGGATCATCGCGTGCATCGCCGCGGTGATGTTCTTCCAGCACGCGATCGAGTCCAACTGGATCTCACCCACCCTGCGCGTCGTCATGGGCACCCTGGCCGGCGTCGGTGCCATCGGCGCGGCCCAGACTCGCAAGCTGCGCCAGTACGCCATCACGGCCAACGCCATCGCGGGCGCGGGTCTCGTGGCGCTGTACGCCTCGTTCTGGGCGGCGCACACGCTGTACGACCTCATCGGTCAGTACCCGGCAGTGGGCCTCATGGGGTTGGTGACCGCGGCCTGCTGCGCCCTGTCCATTCGCCACGGCTCGGTGCAGATCGCGCTGCTCGGACTGGCCGGTGGATTCGCCACGCCGCTGCTCCTGTCCAGCGGCTCGGACAAGCCCATCCAGCTGTTCGGCTACCTGCTGCTGCTCGACCTCGCCTTCCTCTACCTCGCCCAGAAGAAGGACTGGCCGGTGCTCGGCATCCTCAGCCTGCTCGGCACGATGCTGTTCCAGGTGCTGTGGATGGGCGACCGCATGGGCGGCGAGCGGGTGTGGCTCGGCGTGATCATCCTCATGGTCTTCGCGGTGGTGTTCGTGTTCGCCGGCAAGCGCGCCGAGGGCGACAAGAAGGACGTGTGGACCCTCACCACGGCTGGCGCGATGCTCTTTCCGCTGGTGTTCGGCATCTACTTCGCCGCCCGCTCGGGCCTCAACGCCAACCCGGGACCCATCTTCGCCATGGTGGCGTTTGTCACGGCCGGAGCGTGTTGGCTCGGCCGGGACCCCGCCCAGCGGCTGCTGCCGGTGGGCGCGGCTGCGGGCGGGCTCGGCGTGCTGGCGAGTTTCCTGCTCATGGGCCAGGACGTGCCGCACCAGCTCTATTGGGGCGCGGGGGTGGCCGTGGTGCTGGCGGGCCTTCAGCACGGCTTCATCGAGTGGAACGCCCGGCGCGAGACCGAGCTGGGCGCGCTCGCGGTGTTGCCGGGCACCGTGGCGGGAGTGGGAGGCGCGGTGGCGCTGCTCATCGCGCAGTACGCCGACGGGTTCGTGATGGGCCAGTGGGCGGCGGGCATCGGCACCACCGTGGTGCTCGGCGGGTTGCTGCTGCGGCAGCAGAGCCTGCGGGGCACCGGCGCGCGCTTCACGTCCGCGGCAGCGGGAATGGCCATGGGCCTCGCGGTGGCCGAGGGGCTGAGCCATCACATGTCGGGGCCTGCGGCCTCGCTGAGCAGTCACCTCGCGGCGGTGTTTGGGATCGGGGCGGCCTTGCAGTTCTGGGCGCTGCGCGGGGCCCGGGCTCCGGCGCGGCGGGCGGCGGAGATCGGCGCGGCGCTGTTTGCCGCCGTCTGCCTCTTTGGTCTGGCGACCTCGCCCTGGCTGTCGGAGCTTCCGGCGGTGGTGACCGCCCTGGCGCTGACCGGCATGGCCGCGCTCGTCGCTCTGGCGGCGACCCGCATCGACGCGGGCGGCTGGTATCTCGCGGCGACGGCGCTGGCGGCGTTTGGCTACAGCCTGCTGGTGGAGAGTCGGGCGCTCGGCACCAGCGAGCCCGAGGCCTTCGTGCTCGGCCTGCTCGTGCTTGCGTTTGCGCTGTTCACGTGGTGGCCGGTGTTCACCACGAAGCGGTTCCGCACTGGGCGCTGGGCCTGGTACGGCGCGGCGTTGGCTGGGCCGATGTTCTTCCCGTCGGCGCGGGAGCTGTGGGAGTCGCTGCTGGGCGATGGCATGACGGGCCTGCTGTCGGTGGGCTTCGCGGCGGTGTCGGTAGGCGCGCTCGTGAAGGC
>Ga0222662_1000241_pt1 | contig 50251 bp, 62 predicted proteins | sample AntAcemetagen600_FD_179821 | JGI IMG/M metagenome (GOLD analysis project Ga0222662, IMG submission 179821) | Saline water microbial communities from Ace Lake, Antarctica - #600 | ecosystem: Environmental > Aquatic > Non-marine Saline and Alkaline > Saline | place: Antarctica: Ace Lake... | reverse complement strand
TGGCACGTTCAAGACTTTTTTTGAGCTGGCCCAGCCGGTGCTTGGCGGGAATGTGGTTAGCAGCAACCGTATGACCATGCTGCTGAACGGCTACCCCAGCACGGAGAAAGAAATCCGCGCCATGGAGTCGGCCATACGCTTGTATGTGCACCAACCGATGAAAGTCGCCCGTGAGCTACTGGAAGATGTGCAAAAGAACGGTGCCTGCGTCCGGCCGCTGCGCCCAGACGAAGTAATGGCCATTGCACGCGCCCTGCTGCCGCTTGACGAGGTTTCAGGCTAAAAGGTAGGCCAACGTACTGGGTACAAATAAAATCGCTCACAGCGCACTACAGCGCCTCACAGAACTGGGGAACGAAATGTACACACTGGACACAATGACCACCTACGTGCAGGGAGAATACTTCACCGTGGGTGAGGTGCAGAACCATTTGCGGGTCAATGACGTTGAAGCCAAGGCTTACTTGGCGGACATGATCAAAAAAGAGCAACTGCGCGTGGTCAATGTCGAGCTACGCAGCGGCCCCTTCAAGACAAAAGAGTTCTTTGTTCGCAGCAGCCCCGCCCAAAAGCGAGCAAGTGGCTCATGGCGAAAAGGCCGCTTGCCATACACCGTGTCCGACCACTACCAGCCAGACTACTACTGAGGGGTGATGGCCCGCACATAGTTCTGGCAGGACTCAAGCAAGGCCACTACTTTGTCGGCGTCTGCTCCGATCTGTAAAGCCACTCGCTGACGCGCTGCAGAAAGTCCTGCTTCACGGGCTTCATCATCTGCTGGGACGGAGGCGGCGGCTGCGGACAGCTGGCGCTTACAGCCGGAGAGGTCGTCTCGCAGCCTTGCAGCGCCAGACTCAGCAAAAGCAATACTGGTTTCCAGTTCATTGCGGGTTTCCTCTAAACGTTCGTTGAGCAGGTCAACAGTGGCAATGGTCGATCGCCCCCACTCTTGTTCTACTTGGCGGGTTTCCTTTTCTGCCCTGTTCATCGCCTCAACTGCAGCGATTCTCTCTGTGTCCCACTCAGACTGCACCGTGCCCACGCCTACCGTTCGACCAACAAGGAACGAGACAGCAATGGCCGCACCAAGCCCCGTAAGAAAAATCCAAATCTTAGTTCCCACGAAAATTCTCCACTGTGTTTCCGATGGTAAAACCGATGTAAAGCACCATGGCCATGTTGGCCCACTGTTCGCCGTCTATTTTTCCGAACCCTATAAGGGCCGTGGAAATCAGCGCCAGCAGCACAGCGAGTATGAATTTTCGGGACAGCATCCGTTTGATTATGTCCTCGCTCATTCCAACAGCATCCTTGGCCACCAACGGCCGATGATTTTTTCCACGTAATCGATCGTTTCCGTACTGTGCCGACCAGTCACTTGTGGCAAGCATGGAATGATCTGCCGGTATAAATTTTGGCCCTCGCAAAGGCTTTGCGCCCGTATCAAGTGGCCAGCGCCAGCGTTGTAGCTCGCCGCCGCCAGCATGTACCTGTCCATGCTGGGTCTTGGCGCTTTCCACGTTCTGTGGAGCCGCCCCATGTAATAGCCCGCAGCCATAATGGAGACTTCTGGAATCCAGAACTGCTCCTGCGAGTACCCCAGAACGCGGCCCACATCACCAGCAGTACCCGGCATAAACTGGCACATACCAAAAGCCCCAACAGGGGAAACAGCAAGGTGATTCAGGCGAGATTCCTGCCAGCACTGGGCCTTCAACAAGCGCCAGTCAGTGCCGACAGGCAGGAATTGCGTAGTAGCCCGCTCAAACTCAGCGTCCCACCGGTCAGGAAAGAATTGACCCCACGATAAAGGCGTAAGCAGCAAGCCGCACAGCAAAATAACCGAGGCGCACGTTTGGTTCAGCTTTGGCAAGCGTTTCATCGAATCGGTTACCCGTGCGACTGTTTAAGTAGCGCAGAGTGTACGTCATAGCGATCACTGCTGTCACAGACAGCGCTAATTTGAACAGGAACTGTGACAGCGCTAACGTAATCATACGGCGTTCACCGGCAGCCACCAGCGATCAAAGGTGCTGTCGCGTCCCGGCTCAGTCGCGTTGCTGGCAAGCTTGGACTGATAAACCCAAATTGCGCCGCCGTCATTGGGGTTGTCGTGTGTCACAAGATCATCCATGACGTAGGCGTCCTGAGCGCCTGTTGGCTGCACCCACGGCTGCGGGCCGGCTGCTGGGTCACGGTACTTGGTGTACAGCGCTGGCACTGTGTCAGGCGTCCAATTGGGCTGCGCCGTGTGCGCCTGCACAACTTTGTACAGCACGCCTTCGTAGCGCAGCTTTTCGTCCAGCGCATACGCTTTTGTGCTTACCCAATCAGGGTAGAGGTAGGCAATGTCAGCAAACTGCTCCTCGCTCAGCCCGTCCAAATCCGCGTCCGTGATAGAGCTGCGCAAAGTGATTGCTTGGGCTACCACCAGAGCGTTCGCCTGACGAACGGCCACTGGAATCTCGGCCACAACAACAGTCGGCGGTGACCAAACGCCTCCATCACGCGACCAACCAATGCCAACACCCGGCAAAGGCGAGAGGTCAATCCACTCACCACCAAAAAGAGAAACGGCTTCGGCAACAGACGCAGCCAAAATCACGTTCTTGATAACATCGTTTTCGACCTTTGCTAATTCCATTCTCGCCCTACTCCGTTATTCAAACCACGTTATGATTACCGCACCAGCCGCACCAGCCGCACCAGAACCAGTGAGCGTTGGGCTGTTTTCGTCAGACCGTCCACCACCACCGCCAGCGCCATAGTGTCCGGTGTCTCCCGGCAGACCGTCATAGGGGGCTGTTTCACCACCAACGCCACCACCGGAGCCGAAATAAGGGCTGTTTCCACCGGTTCCACCGTAGCCCACCCCAGAGTTAATAACTCGTCCGCCCCCGCCGTCAAAGCCCTTTGTGCCGAATGTAAAAGTGGCCCCACCGCCTTCGCCACCGAGTACTGACGTCGTGGCTCCTTGGAAACGGCCAGCAAGTCCCCTTCCGCCACCACTAACAGACAGAACACGACCATCTACCGTAACAGACGAATCACCGCCCGCTGTGCCGTTGGTGCCTACAGTAGTGGTTGTTTCAGCCCCACCACTTCCACCAGCGCCAACAGTGACAGCTATGTTTCCAGAAAGCCCCATAAGCGGAATATCAAGAAGGCCACCACCACCACCAGCGCTACCGCCAGCTAACCATGCCAAGGTGCTTGAGCCGCCTGCGCCACCACCTCCACCACCGCCGCCACTAATTACTACCGCCCGGGCAGCGGTAACCCCAGCAGGGCGAACCCACGTGCCAGAAGACGTAAAAACCTGTGTTTTGAGGGACTGTCCGGCGATAATCCCAGAAATAGGCCCGTCAAGGTTGTCCAGCAACGCGGCTCTGGGGTTTGTCCATGTGGCAGTAGAAAGCGCGGTGGCTGCTGCAGCACGTGAGGCAACCGTGGCGTCCAGCCGGTCAAGGTTGGTGGCGCGAGTGGCTGTAAGCCTGTCCAACAGCAGCTTGATCTTTCCCGCAACACCAATAAGCGGCCCAATACTCATTCAACACCTCGTTGTCATGCGGCCCAGACGGCGTTACTGACTATGCCAGCAGCACTGCCGTAGGTAAAGTTAAGTGTACCAATGCGGTCATAAACCGACCCGCTATTCTCCGAGTAATCTACCACATGCTGCGTCACAGAGCCTTCACCATTTCCAGATGCTCCATACGAACAGGTGATTCGCAGCCACTGAGCGCCTTTTTTATAAAACAGGAACTGCGGACGCTCGCTGCTACCCGACCCAACAACAAGCGAGTAATCCCAGCCAAACAGCAGCCCCATAAAAGAGCCTTCGTGCAGGGCTTGTACGTTTTCCCGTATCAACGTAATCGCATTAGAGCCAGCGATCGTGGGCGTGTTGTCGCCGAACTGACGCGCTGGTGAACCGCTCCACGTGATCGCAGTAACGGTGTTTTCCGCGTCATAGGTGAAAGCTTGTGTGCCCATAGCCACATAGCCCGAACCAGAAGTAGCGCGATACGTCCAAACAATCTGGGTAATCCTGCCCTTTGAAACGTCCCATGTGACCGCGCCATTAACGCGCTCTGGGCCGACACCTGTTTGCCAGCCAATCGTTGTGGGGTGCTCCGCAGTTCCCCCGCTCTGCGAGTAGTCCCAGAACGCTGCCATGTTCGTAACGGCTTCGTCACGTGCCGCCATGGAGTTTTGGCGAATGCGATCGACCGTCACCAGCGCAATCTCACCAGTGGCAACAGGCTTGGAGCGATCAACAGTCAGCCCGTCAAGCTCGCTGGCCCAAGAAACCACGGTAAAGTTGCCGCTGCCGTCCCACGTGATTGTCTCTGTGCCGATAGCCCGCCAGTCGCTGTCAATGTTGGCGTCTGAACGCCATAGCCAGAGTATTTCTGTTGGGCCATACGTGCCCCACGTGACCGAAGCCCGCAGCTGTTCCAGTCGCCCAAAGGGGTCTGTTCGCTCCCACCACCAATACTGTGGTTCCTCAACGGAACCGGTTCCAGTCGTGGGATAGAACCGCCAGCCCGCAAAGTTGCCAGACACAACAGCGTCCCTGATCGCCTGCAGGTTTTGTTCAGCAGTCGTGACAATAGCCGTAACGGCATCGTCTGCAATCGGCGTGTTGGGAACGAACGGTGTATACGGCATTAAACGCCCTCAAAGCCCCAGATGAAGCCGGAAGATACCAGAGTCCCCGGCGACACGGCACTAAATATCAGCACGTCAAACGATGTGACGCCACCAATGACCACGGCATCCACCACCGGAATCACGGCAACAGCGCTGCCGCTAAACACCGGCGTAACAGTGATATTTTTGTACGCGCTGTATCCATTAGCCATGGTGACGGTGACAGCGCCGGCAGAAGAAGAAGTCGCGTTGCCCGTCTCCGTGCGAGTCACCGCGTCAATACGGAAACTGGCCTGCGGCACTTCAATCCGTGCAATGCCAACGCCTTCAAAGCGCATGTATGTCTCACCACCGGCACGCTTAACAGACAGGTTGGTGTAGTCAGTAAAAGACCCGCCAGTATCCGCAATGCCAAATAGGGGCACGATGCCACGGTAGTTTTTGAAATCGGTGCTGGCACGCCAGTCGCCTGCCACATCGTAGCCAATGGCAAACGTCTCTGTTTGGTACACGAAGTCTGTTGCGGGGTTTGCTTGGTACTGTGCCATGGGTGCAGTAAAGGCGGCCAGCGAACCGGAACCAAACAGGTCATCCCATGTTTCACTGGCGGAGTTGGTGTAAATAATCTCGTTGGCCTCACGGACTTCCCTGACGCGATGAACCCGCGCATCCAGCAGGTCGCTGTCAACGAACTCGCCCTCAGCAACCAGCAAGCTGGAATCGTCCAGCGTGACCTCAAACGAAATGCGCAGAGCGTTGACCGATGATTGGTCAACGGAGTCACGTGCCTTAATCAAAAAATCCCAAACACCCGGTGGTATCTCTCGCGTCTGGTAGCGCAGCGAGTCAACAACGTTGATTGTCTGGGCATTCTCCCATGTTACGCCGGCTGTGCCGTAGCGAAGCTCGTACCCCACAATATCCAAGTCAATGGCTTCTTCCCAAGCAAACAGCGCCAGCCCGCCAACCTCATAGCCAGTGAACGCCGGAACATCACTGGGAATCAGAAGCTTGCCCAGCGGCGTTATGTCTACCGAAGCAGGGGGGCTTTGATACAGGCCGGTGACCGCGATAACTTCAACAGTGTAGCTGGCCCCTTCTTCCAATGGGCCGTACGCAGTCTGAGTCCCCGCCTCCTGAACAGAGGCAATGACCACACCGCCCAGCTTGTACCGGACGATGTACCACTGAACATAGGGGCTTGGAGAGGCGTCCCATGTCACAGAAACGCGGTTGTCCCACTCACCGTTGCGGCGCTTGTACACTTCTTCTTCCAGCACAATGCCCGTAACAGCAGGTGGCGTAGTGTGCACCGGCAGGTTCGTGTCTGGGAAAGAGGCGTTGGCTTGTACCGCGTCCGAAAACAGCTCTGGCTGATATTCGCGGAACACCACACGCCAAATACCCGCCGTCTCAGCGTGCTCAAAACCAATGATCTGCATTGGCTTACTGGCTAGGCCAATGGGGTGCGATATTTCGAGCACGTCCCCCAGCTGGTATTCCAGCCCCTCGTCCATCACCGTTACTGCAGCAGTCAAATCAGCAAGCCGCTCGTTCACGCGCATGATCGCTTCTCGGCGAGCCATGTTGTAGGAGTGACAGCCCGTAAGCTGAACCCTAGACAGCCTGCGCGGTACATTTCCACTGACTTTTTCTGTGGCCTCGCGCGTTCGGTAGTCGCCCTCTGCATCCGTGAACTGAACAGAAACCACCGTGGCAGTTTCATTCTGCTTACGCTTGCGGAGGCTCAACGAAACAATTTCGTCTGGCCCTATTGTGCCGCTCACGGGCTTTTTTGAGTACGTAATGAACACCAGCTGTCCGTCTTCCCAGCCGTGAACGCAGCCACTGTAGGCGCGAACGTTTTCCAGCAGGTTGTCTGTTTTTTCCGGTGTGAAGTAGCTCATGCCCATGCTTCTGCGGGGGCCGTTATCGTTTGGCAGAACATCGTTGTTCCAGTTGGCCGCGTCTCTGGCTGCCGCCTCGTTTACCGCCCAACCCAAGTGCTCTTTCATCACAAAAGCGCTGTAGTTTACGGGGTTTTCTGTGGCCTGCGCCGTAACCCTGTCCACGGCCTCCATCTGCGCGCCATAGGCAATCAGTGTTTCGCCTACCGTAGTGCTGTTGGGGCCAAAGCCGATCGTGTGCGAGCTTGCCGGTGCAGCAGGCGTGAACAGCAAGCGCACCACGTTATATTCGGAGAATTCCCGATAATCAATAATTGCGTGATCGCCCAACGAAGTAGTGCTGGTATTGCCCACGGCAAACGGCATGGATGCTTGTGTGAAGTCAAGCGCCAGACTCAAGCTGTCTGTATTGTTGCGCAGCAGCAACGACATTTTACCGCTGGTGCCCCACTGAAAATACAGGGTCAGCGCAAACTCAGCAGGAACGCCGGACGCGAAAACAAAGTTGGCTCTGGCTGCAGCAGACCCCGCAGAAGCCACCGTGGTTTTCTCAAACTCGCCTATAAACTCGCCTGTCTGGGTGACCACGGCGCTGCTTTCCACTGACCATCCAGCAGCACCGATGTGCGCCGCGTTGGTGATCAGGTTGCGATCGCCGACAAGCGCTTCCGTGAATTCAAACGGGGAGTGGGTGTCTACGCGAGGCACCATGAGGCCGTCAATCTCGACCTCAACGCGAGGAAAACCTTGCGAGCTGTTGATAGGAGCCTTGATAACCAGATACGCGGAACCCCGATAGTCGTCATCAAAGCCGCTTATAACAGCCGCCAGCAGTGGGTCAGGGTTTTGTGTGTCCGTGCCGGTATACGTGTTTACTTGCGCCCCAGCGGCCAGCAGGAAGCCATCAGTGGGGTTGTTGATGTCTCTGTTATCGATGAGTACCGAGCGGAAGCCCGCAATCGGCCCTTCGCCGACCATGTAGGCCACGTACAGGAAATTGGCTTCGCTGGTTATGACAAAAGGCTTGGCGTAAAAACGGTCGCGGCCGAACGTCACCGGAATCGCGGTGTTGGTGCCAATAAACGTGGCGTCCCTTGGCTCTTTCTGCTTTTCGCTGACCTTGTTGATGCTGCCGGCAGAAGGCAAGGAGAAATTAGTGCCGGGGTATCTGGCCCAGCCACGAATCTTCAACCCCTCTGGGGTCATGTGGTCGCCGTAGGTCAAGCCATTCGTTAAAAGCTCAGCACCACTGCCTAGACGGGCGGCTTGCCAGTTGGGAGAAAGCACGAATTGCGCCACGGCTTAGATCGCTCCTACAGCAACAACGCTTACGTTGGCATATCCGCCACGGTCGGGCTTGATTGTTGGGTGCCCAGCAAAATAACAGGGGTAGGGGTTACCATCGAACTGGTACATAAAAGTAAACGGCAGGGAGCGGTTCACGTTGTAAAACGTAAGCAGCTCGTTGACCTCGGTTTGGTTCAGGTAGTGCGCGATCGAAACCGTAAATTGCGTCTCAGAAAAGTACCGGCGAATGCGATACCTGCCCGAAATAACCTGCTGAACAGAAGTGCCATCCAAGCCCTTAACTTCTGTGCCAGTGATCTGTGTGAACTCAGGGTATGTGGCCACTATTCAGACTCCAAAAGGAATTTCTCGTCCCCCCAGTCTATCACTGTGCCCGAAACAGGGAGGTGATTAAATCCCCCTTCGTCCGTGCAGTAGCGGTTTGGGTAGAAGTAGCTGCCGCCAATGGTGGAAACTACGTCCAGAACCAAGGCATCGTCTGTGATGTTTGAGGGTTCAAGTGTGCCCTTGAGCACTAGGACGGGGGTTGCGAAGTCTACTCCATCAAGGTCATAGGTCAGCCACACGCTAACCGGTGTGTCTGCAATGGTGTTGTTAAGCGCCAGAGAAACAGCGCTGCCGTTGTAGTTCGGAAGCTCTATTCTTGCCGACTCAAGCCCCTGCTCAGTCCAAGTGGCACCCAACACGTTGACCGTGCCAGTCAGGTAGGTTTCCCCGTCAAAAAAGACCGTCTTCCCCTCGGACAAGTAAACAGCGCCAGTGCCAAACTCAATGCGCACCAAATGAAAAGGCGCAACAACGTTTTGGCCCAGCGCGGTGAGCGTGTCACCAGCAACTTCCCGACTCATGACGCAAGCACCGCGTTACCGCTGCTGTCTATGCGCACGTTGACGTTGAAACCGGCAGCCACTGCCGCCTGAATCTGTGCCGCAGACATTTGGAACGAATTCGTTGCCGCCGCCATATTTGCCGCGCTTTCAGCCATCTTAGCGGCTTGATCGTCCAGCATAGCCATGACCCGCGCGTTCACTTCGTCTTGCGTCTTGGAAAGCGTTTCGGTGGCCAGTTCCAGCTGTCGCTGAGCAATCTCGTTGGTGCTTTCCAACAGCACCGCGAATTCTTCTGCGCGATCAGCGCGTTCGTCTTCGGGTATGGCGTTGAACAGACTTCGGCTGAGTTCAGCAATGCTACCCACAAGCTCCGCAATACGCTCTGGGTCTAGCGCCGTGTCCAGTTCAGATACAGCACTGTCCAGCTGCGACTGCCGCTGCGTGGTCAGTTCCTCCGCAGTCAGCACCGAGTCCCGAAAGTACGCCGCAGTGTCGGTGGTCATCTTGTCGATTTCGCCAGCGATCACCTGAATGGCCAAGGCCATTTCGTAGGCCGCCGCCTGACCCAACAGCAACGCGCTGCTCAGTGCCTGCGTGGATTCCGTTGAGCCGTCATAGCTGTCAATCATTTCGTTGATTGAGCCGATCTGCAGGCTGTAGCTTTCCGCGATAGTCCGCCCGCTCGCTTCCAACTCAGCAGCGAACTCAGCTGCGGCAATGCCAACTGGGTTGATTTGAACAAGGTCGGTTAGCTGGCGCAGCGAATTGATGTAGTCCACCCGCTGACCAAGATCGCCCTCAAACAGCAACGCCAGCTCTTTGACCACTGGCACCATGTCTGTGGCGGTCTTGATAATGCGGTTCAGAACCTCATCCATGAGGCTTTCAATGTCGTTGTAAACCACATCGTCTAGCTTTAGTGGGGACTTGTTGCCGCGAGATATGGTCATGGTCGTGCCCGACCCACCAACCGCAGCAGACAGCGCCAAAACAGCGGCAGACACGGCTTTCATAGGGTCTTGATACTCGCCCCGCTTGGTGCCCCACAGGTTGGCCTCGCGTGTGCCGGTGTTAATGCCGACACCACCGATGCGGTTCTTGCTGGAGCCGAAAGCAGAATCAAGAGCCCCGCCGATGGCCCCGCCGATAGCAGCACCCCAATGCCCACCGAGGAATGCGCCGGCCGTGCCGCCGATACCCGCACCCCAGTTGCTGTTGGACGTGCGGCCCGTGAGGGATGAACCCAGCGCGTTACCGGCCATGCCGCCCAGAATCCCTGCCCCTGCGGTCAGCGCGCCACCTGCAAGGAAACTGGTTGTGCCACCAGCCCCCTGGATACCCAGCGCAGAGAGTGCGTTGTAGCCCAGTTGCCCTGTGGACCCGAGAAACGCCCCCGTCTGTGCGCCGAGACCAAGGGCACTACCCGCCCCAGCAATGCCGCTGATGAGAGACCCACCCGTGCCGATCGACAGCAGGGAACCAAGCCCGCCAAGGCCAGACGCCCCACTTGCAGCACTCGCAGCGCCCGATACACCACCGCCCGTCAAAGCCGTACCAATAGCGATCATGATTGGCTTAGTAATAGCCATGTGCGCCATTTCAGCCAGCATCTGCTTGAAGCCATTCAGTATGCCGTCTCTGAATTCGGAGAAACCGTCAAATGCACCACGCCACGCGTCAGCAAACGCCGCATCAACCCGCTCAACAGCGGCTTCCATGGCCTCAGCCCATACGTTAGTCGCTGGAACGCTTTCCTCCATCTGCTCGCGCAAATACTCAGCTTGAATCGCTGCCTGTTTCTCAGCTTCGGCCGCGTCATACAGCGCACCAGCCATTTCGCCGTAGGCCGCTCGTTGCTCGTCAGTTGCGCTGGCATTCAGCCGCCGTTCAGCTGTTGCGACAACAACCTCCCGAGTAGTCTTGCCCAGCATGGAGTATTCAAACTCCTGCTCCTCTATCAGGTCAGCAGTAGCCGCGCGCAGTTTCTCGTTGGCCACTATTTGCTTGTCAATTTCGGTAACCAGCGCCTTTTTGTCCAGCAGCATTTTCCCGCTAGTCTTTATGGCAAGCACGTCAACTTCGTTCAGCTCCGTGCGCACTTTTACTTGAGCCTTGTGCGATTCCGTCAGCGTTTCTATTTCGCCCTTTAGCTTTTTGGCTTGTGCGGCCATTTCCTCAAAGCCATCGCTGGTGGGCTTCATGCCGTCCAACTTCTTCTGCAGAACAACCAGCTCCGCCTGCTTTGTAATGATTTCCGCTGTCGCACCGTCCACCCGCCTCATGGCTTCCGTGAGTTCGTCAACGTCCTCAACTACCAAGCCCATATCGCCGAGCTTCTTTATCAAAAAGGCCAGTCCCTTGCCCGCGCTGCCAATGGACATATCAAAGTCAAAGCCCATCATTCGCAGGGGGTCTAGCCACTCAAACTTTGAAGGCAGCTTCGCTGCCTCCACAACAAGCTGGGCTGTTTTAACCGTCAAATCGACAATGAACTGCGTCAACAGCTGTACGTCTGACCGAACTTGCGGGTCGGAAAGAATATCGTTGAATTGGTCAATAAACTCAACGGCCTCTGTCGTGTCAGCAGCGCCGAGCATGAGCAGCAGGTTGTTTCGTAGCTCGCCGAGAGCAAGTCCCGAAGTGCGGCCCATGTCGTCAAGCGCAGAGGCAAATTCATCGTTCATGGCAGTGGCCGCGCCCAACAGAACCTCTGTTGTAAGCTCGCCGTTGTCAGCCATGTCCTTTAGTTCAGCCGATGTTTTGCCCAGCGCATCGCCCAAAGCTTTGACGAATACCGGGGCACCTTTGGTCACGGAAATAAATTCCTGACCACGCAGTGTTCCAGAAGCCACAGCCTGAGAAAACTGGAGGATTACAGAGTTGGCCTCGCCCGTACTAGCATTAGACAGCCGCAAGCTAGTGGACAGCGCCGAAACCATGTCGTCCAGCTGCCCAGTCTCAAGAACCATGTCTCTGGTAGCCAAACCAAGCCGCGAATACAGGGTAGTGATGGAATCGATAGACTGCCCCGTTCTGTTGGACAGCTCGACCGTGCGCTCAAACATTTCGTTTGCTTCGCCTTGGCTCTTTGCCACTTGGCCCAGACGAATTTTGTATCCCTGAACCTTCTCTGACATGGTGATAATGGCGGTGGTGGCCGTAATAAGCGCTGAGGCAAGAGTCATGGCCACACGTACGCCAATCATCAAGCCCGTCCCAAGACGTGCACCCAGCAACTCAGCCCTTTCGGAAGCCAGCTGCTGTTGCTCCGCCATTTCTTTTGCTGCAGCGGCGGATTCTCGCTGCGGATTGACCGTGCCTTGAGCAGCTTTGCTTACTTTTTCGCTGCTGGCGGCGGCACGGTTACCCGCACCCTCCATATCGTTGAGCGACCGTTCTATCTTTTTTGTTTCGGTTTCAGCGCCGGAGCCGTCAACCTTAACTATTAGACTTGTTTCTACTTCGCTCATTCCGGTAGCACCTGTCTATTTCGCGCATTAAATCCACGAAATAGTATACGTCTGCAACGGGGTAATAGGAAAGGTACAGAGTTATCTCTTTAAGAGACACCCTGCTGACCCCAGAAAACCCCTCCTCGCACATTTCCTGCAACAAAAGGTACTGATTCAGCACCTTTATATCGTAGTTGTTTAGGTCGGGCTTACGTAGCAGTGCTGCTGGTGTGTAGGTGTCGGTGACCTGAGAAAGAAGAAAATCTTCATCAGAGCCACCGTATTCACCCACCCAAGCTAGGTAGCCGCCGACTTTTTTGCTGTGGCAACAACCTCGTCTTGACGGAAGTTTTCTTGATCGGTAGCGAACTCAAAAACAAAGTCCCGCACATCAGTGTTGTAGCGCAAAACAGCGGTAGCTGTCTCTTTTGAGTAAGGCAGTGGCCCTTCGTTTGTGGCCAGACCTTCCCAATCGAGCAAAATGCCCTCTGCCATGGCCGCGCAATGCAGCTCAATGGTCTTTTCGGTGGACAGCTTGCCCCGCGAAATCTTTTTGCGGTGCGGCGCTTCCAGCCGATCGGTAGATTTCAGAAAAGCAGGGTTACCGGCGCGAGCGATGCGGAACTTTACGCCCTCAGAATAAGTTACCCAAACACCTTCAACGTCCCGTTGACTCGGTTTAATTTCTACGAACATGGTTGTTCCCTCTCAGAACAAAAGTAAGGGGCAGCATCACGCCACCCCCTTTTTACCGCAGCCGTTATGCGCTGCGAGTGATACGAAGGCTGGTGCCAGTCACGCTGTCGAACAAGGCAGTGAAATTCAACATCAACATCACGTCAGTGTCTTTGCCAGTTACCGCAGGGTTCCCGTCATTGAACTTGACCTTGGGCAGCAAGAACGTGTGCGTGTCAACGCCGTCTCCCACTGTCCACTGAATCGCAGCAGCGGTGTTGTTGATCAGCTTGTTGTACATGGTAATGCTGTCGAAATAGACCTCAATGCTGCCCGTAATCGCAGCAGAACCAGCGGCCTGATCGGATGGGCCAATGCTACCGATGCCTTCAATGGGACGGAGGCCGTTGTCCAGCGTCAGCGAAATGCTCTTGACCACAACACCCGGTGCCCCACCGTCAATAGTGATAGACGAAACGTCACCAGAGCCGTTGACCACTTCCGTGACCGTGGCTGCGCCGATGCTGCCGGTGCCCACAAGTGATGTGGTAGAGGCCAAAGCCTCTTTGCCAGCGAACTCAAACGAGCCGGTGACAACAGCGCCGTAGGCAAAGTTGAGCGAAAAGCCCGAAACACGAACACCTTTGTACTGCAGGTACTGTGCTGGTGACCAATCGTCATACCCAACCTCGAGCGAAAAAGAGCTTTCGGTGGTGCCAACATCAAGCACGTTGGCTGTCCATGAATCATACATGGCCGATTCCAGAAGATCGTCAAACGTCTCCATGGAATACTCAATGCCCAAAGACCCCGAAACAGACTCGCCAACCTTAATCAGGTCACTCACCATGCGGTCGGCGCGAATCTCAGCCGAAACAACAGTGTTGGGGTTTGCAGCGAGGTTTTGCGAAACAAATCGCAGTGCCTGCCAGTCGGCAGAGTTTGATGGTGTTGTGCCGTAAGCAGTTTCGGGCACGTATTTTACGCTTACGCGGTTTGACTCAGACATTGCGTGTTCTCCTGAAAGGAATACTGATGTTCGTTTGGTGCCACCCGCCATTAATCCCAAGAGAACGCACGGAGGCTGTGTAGGCGACTATACCACTAAAGCGGGTGTGCTGGTAAAGGGCAACAAAGTCATCAGCAAAGCCATCAGCCGCGCCGGTTGCCGCGCCTTCTGGTACAAATACCTGCCCCACAATAAAGCCCCTGTCCTCGGCGTAGCCTGTGCTGCCGTCCAAGCCTTTTGTTCGCCCTTCGCCAAAAACAAGCGTTAAACGAATCCAAGGCCCGTCTGGCGGAGTAAAGGACAAGTTTTCAAACGCGATCGGAGTGGCCGTCCAGCCCAGCCGCGCACGCTCCTGCACCGCGATTTTCAGTTGCTTAAAACTCATTCAACACCCTTTCAATGGACAGCTGAACAAAAAATGCTGGGGCTTGCTGTGACCACCCTTCGTTCAAGCGAACAATGTACGGGAGATTGTTGCTTAGGTACAGGGTAGGAAAGTCAGGCATGTTTTCTGGGTCGAACACTCCCATGGCGCGTTCCGACAGCTGGCCCAACGGTATGGGGCCGCTTACTGAATAGGACGGCGAGGAAACGGAGGGAATCCAGTTGCTCTGTGCACGCCCCGTATCAACCGGCGTGTTCGCCACAAGCTCACGGTCAATGGCCAGCGCCGCAGTGACCACCGTGGTTTTGTGGTCTTTTTTCACCGCCTCCACAAACTTGGTGGGGGCTACTGTCCAGCGAGATACGCTCATCGGCGCAGCTGCACCGTCAGCGTGGCGTCTGCTGGGTCGCGGGAAATGTTCTTGATCTGCCACACCTGATCGTAAATACGCAGGGCACCACTCTCTTGCAAATCGATGTCCAGCGAGGCCAGCTCAAAGATAGCTTTCAGGTCGCCGGATTTTATCACGCTGCCATCTATTTCGCGGGTACTGTAGCTTACGGCTACACATCGCACAGTGACCTCCGGCTGCACGGACAATACGTTGGTTGCAGGGTCAAAGATTCCGGCCGGCCGGTAGTAGGCCACATTCAACAGGTCGCCCAGTGAGCGAAACGCCAGAGCAACGTTATCCTGAATCAGCTTCTTCATCGCCGAACTACCCTCACAACAGAGTCGCGGCCCGTATTAATCGTGCCGTACTGGTTCACCATCAGCTTCACGCCGGTAGGCATCGCGCCTTTGCGATCGCCTTTGTTGAAGTTTAGTGCGATGGGGCCAACACGCAATGACGTAAGCCCCGTAGCAGGGTCACTCGACAGGTTTTCTTTCAGCAACTCGGCCGCGTATTCCGCCGTGGCTACCTGCAGGAAGTCTGGGATTTCTGTGTCTGTGAAATAAGCGTCCCGGTTATAAACCTTGACCTCTTTTCTGGGCCAGCTCAGCGGCTGGTCGTTCGCCGATGCGATTCCGTACCACGTCACATAGCGGTCTAGCAGCCGTGTGGCCATGAGCAGCGCACGCTTTTGATTCGTCTCGCCCGCCTCATCCCAAGCTGGGACATCGAGCCGCGTGCCTAGAATTACTGTGGCATCACCTTGAGAAACGTAGCAGTTAAAACCTTCTAACGTAGGGTCTGGCTGTAGCATTGCCGTATTCCTCGGATATAAAAATGGGGGCCGAAGCCCCCATCTTACGTTACACGCTTATGCTTAGTCGAACAGTCCGCGAGCACCGGGGCCAGCTTTGATACCGTTCGCAGCAGCCATAACGCTGTCCCAGTTGGTAGACAGGGCCAGAGCCGCGTCATCTGGGTTAGCGCCACCGTTTGTAACGTCCCACTTCATGCCACGCACTTTCATGTTGTAGGCATACTCACCTTGGATACGCATGATCAGGTTTTCCTTACCCGTAACCATGTCGCTCACAATCTCTTGCTGCTCGGATTCGGCAATGGTGCAAGCGCCGCGAGTCAGGCCGAGAATGTTGTACTGGTCAGGCGTACCAGAAGTGATCAGCGGAGAGCTGTCCACAACGATAACCGGACGGTTCAGTGTTGCCACTGTGCCGGTGTAGATGGTCACGCCCGCAACTTCAAACACCTTGTCCGCAACCGCTTGGCGCATCAGGTCGAAGTACGACTTGGAGTGCATCATCCACGCAACAACGTTGCGCTCGCCGTCACCCATCTTGGACAGAATGTCGATCAGTCCAGTGTGAGTAGGCGTACCCGCAGTGCCATCGTGCAGTGCACCAGAGCCAAGAGCCGTGATAGCTGCAACCAGAACACGTGCCGCAGTGTCCGCCATATCAACAGCAGAGGCTTTACCCACCTGCTCGCCCAGCAAGAAAGACATTTCCTGTGGGTCACTGGCAATTTTGCGGAAAGAGTCGAGCGTGTTAGCAACAGGCCCGATCTTACGGTTCACTTTCACGCCGATGAACTCATCCTGCGTCATCGCCGAGTCAGTAGCGTCAGCTACGGACGTGACGTTTCGGCGGGTGATCAGGTTGCTGATGTTCTTAACGAACGATTCCTTCTCATAGTCGCCCTTCAAGCGGTTAGGCTCAATGGTGATCGCGCCCTGAGAGGCAGCGTTAAAAATGTTGGAGTTTTGCTCCAACGCCTCGGAGTAACCACCAAAAAATTCTTCTTGGTAGATTACGAAGTTTGCCTTTGTGCCTACTGCCATGGGGAAGTTCCTCTATTTAACTTGCTTTTTGTGCGGGGGCACTTGGCAAGGCCAAATACGCATCGCGTCCATGTTCACCGATATATTTTGCCTTATCCGCTGCAGTGCGGAAATCAGCTTTGGTACGAACGGTGCCACTTCCCGTGTTTCCGCCACCAGCGTTGTCGGCTCCCCCTCCACCGCTGGGTTTGAATAAATGTGATGCTGTAGCCGACAGCTTCTTACCAAACTCCCGCATTGTCAAGGCTTCTACACCACTCTCACCGTAGACAATCTCGTTGTCTACCATGGGAACGACCTTATCTTCATGCAAACGGAACACAGAACGGCCCCGAGCAATGAAGTCATTCATCGGTTCGCCTTCCTGCACGCCCAACTCGCCGCCTACCTTGCGCAACTCATCTGTGATCAGCAGTGAAGCAAGCCGCTGATCTTTTTCACTCAGCTTTTGCTCGACTTCGCCGAACTTTGTTTCCCACGACTGGTTGTTCTTTTGGATGCGGGCTTGGACGAGTTCTTCAATTTTGGTGGGGTCTGCTTTTTCAAGGTCGGCCTCGCGTGACAGCAGGTTCTGATACTTATCTGGGTCTACGTCTTTAAACGTGCCCAGCTGCTTTTTCAGGTCTTTTACGTTCGTGCGCTCAGTGTCCAGCGCCTTCTTCAAGCCGCCAACGTCCGGCAGCCCTTCTACCTGCAAAGTAAACCCGCTCTTGTCCTCTTTCTCAGAGTAGAGTGCGTGCTGTTCTTCTGGCAGACCTTCAAGTGTTTCTAGTTCAAGCTTCAAACCCATGGCTATATCCTCCCGATATAAAACCAGCATCACGCTGGTGCCGTTTTACAAACTGTCGACCATTATCTTAACGGTCTGGTCTTGGTTTTCACCATTGGTGGCCGTGATGCGGTTTGTCAGGAAATAGGCCATGCCTTCAACCCCACCCGTCACAAACACCTTGGTTCTGGTTAAATCATCGTTTATTTCAGGTGACTCGGTGACCAAAAAAGGCGGCACCGTTGGGCCTTGCACTATCCATGAGGACGTAACAACGTCTGCGCCCTGCAGCCAGCCGTCACCGCCCTCAACATTAAGCCCGTTGCTGTCCCCCCAATTAACACCGACCGCTGTGCGGCCGTCAGGGTCATGTGGGTACTTGTCCATTATGCAGATGCTTCGTACGTCAGCGAATCCACTTCAACCGTATCGCCAGCACCAATGGCCAAACTGGTGATGTTGATGTCAGCGCCGCTAGTGCCAACAGTGCCCGTAATCATCACCGTGCCAGCAGACCGTTTCAACACGAATTTTGAAATGGTGCCACCCACCGCGTTGGTGTCTGCAGCGATAGCGTTTGCCGTAGCAGCACCAGCAGCAGCATCACCAAAAGCCGGTGAGCCGAACGCGGGTTCTGCGACTTTAGCGCTGCCGGTAGTCTGAAATTCGACCTTTCCGCCGTTGAGTTGGTCTACAACGTAGTCAGCCAGCCCGTTACGGACATCGGCTTCATGGGTTATTGCCATTAGATTCGCCTCGCTCTTTGATCAGGTTTAGCGCTTCGGCTTCCTGCTCTTTGGTGGAAACGTCCGAGGAAAACTCAAACGTGCTCTTAATATTACCATGCTTGTCCCGCACAGTGGCTTTGCCGGAAACTCTCCCAACAGACGCTGCAGCTTTCATAGGATACACCTCTACTGTCTAGTGGCGTCAAATAAAACACGTAGCCCGCCCAACCGCAAGAATTTTGTGCCGCTACCTGCCAACAAAAGTATCCTTGCCGCTCGTTGGAACACGCACCGCTGGGCCTTTTTCTCCGGTCGAAGTCACGAAATTCGCGTCCGGCACGAATGCCTCAATGCCTCGCTGGTCGGCACTGGCTGTACCTGAACCAGCCTGCACACTGCTCTCGTTGTTCGGCACGCGGAACTCACCCGCAGAAACAACAGCAACCAGCTTGGCCCTTTCTGCCCTTAGCGCACCGGTTGCCGTGCGAACCACTCTAACCGTGGCGTTTACCGTAGATCGGCTGGCCACCAGTTCCGCTGCAGTGACTATTGCTCTGCGGGACTGGGCGGATATGGCGGCTGGCGCAGCCTGCAGTGCACCTGTTGCACGCACCACACGCCGGGCCGTACCAGTCAAAGCCGCCTGAGTCGCGGCAATGTCGCCAGCAACAACAAGAACCAGCTTCACGCTGCCAGAGACTTTAGCTCTGGCCGCCTGCAGTGCACCGGTGGCTTTTACCGAACGCGATGTGGTGGCGGAAACAGTAGCCTGCCCCGCACGCAACTCACCAGAAGCCCTGATCGCAGAGAAACGTCTTGCGATACCGGACACCGTGGCCGTGGCCGCCTGCAGTGTGCCGCTGGCATGGGCAATACGAATGGCAGAACCAGTGACCGCCGCTTGGCCCGCCGCCAACTGACCAACAGCCTTACGCTTAACACGTGCCGCACCAGCAACGCTGGCCGCCTGCGCCTGCAGCGAACCAAAGCTTGCGCCTGTGCCGAAGAAAGTTGCTTCACCGGCAACGGTAGAAGTCTGCGCCTGCAGCTCACCTTGTGCTGTGAGTTTTCGGGTCGTTGCGCCGGACACCGCCGCTGGCTGTGCTTGCAGTGAACCAGTGGCCGTTATTGTGCGCGAGGCCGTGCCGGACACCGCAGATGTTTGCGCCGCCAGATCGCCTGTCGCCTTGACCTTGCGCGTGGCGGAGCCAACTACCTGCGATCGACTTGCGCGTAATGCGCCGGACACCGTGCCAACAGCGTAGCTCTGACCCGCACCAGTAACAGCAGCATCCTGCGCTGACAATACGCCGGTGGACTTGACCTTTCGAGTGGCCGAGCCGGTGACTTGAGCAACGGCCGCCGCCAACTGCCCAGAAGACTCATGGACAGAATATTCCCGTCCACTACCAGAAACAGCAGCTCGCTGCGCCTGCAGTGCACCGGTTGCTTTGACCTTGCGCGTGGCCGAGCCAGCGACTTGGGCCGTTCCTGCTTGCAGCGCGGCACTGGCCTGACCTATAGAGAACGCATCGCCCGCGCCACTAACTTCAGCACGTTGGGCCTGCAGTGAACCGGTTGCCTTGACCTTGCGAGTGGCCGCGCCGGTGACTTCAGCTCGCTGCGCCGCTAGTGTGCCAGCGGCTTCCGATACGGTGTAGTTGTCACCCGCGCCGGTGACTTCAGCGCGTTGGGCAGCCAGTGTGCCGGCTGCCTTGACCTTGCGCGTAGCAGCACCGGTGACTTCAGCACGTTGGGCCGCTAGTACACCACCAGCCTCAACAAGGGCTTGTGTATCAGCAACGCCCGAAACAGCAGCACGTTGAGCAGCCAGTACGCCGGTTGCCGTCTTGGTAGAAACGCCGTACGTGTTGCTGTCGAAATCTACTGGAAGAAAGCCGCTCCAAGCCTCAGCACCGTTGTTCATCGTGCCGTTAAAAGAGCTGCTGTTTATACCCGACCGCGTGTTGTTGTTGACACCAACACCAACACCGTTAGCGCCTGTCCAGTCGCCTTCGACGTCTTGTGTGCCCAGCGTTGAGCCGTCAGTGGTTTCACCATAACCCAGCGTGATGAATTCTTTGGTGTCGGAAGCAAAAACGTAAATTTTTACACGGCCTATTCCACTTGGCCTTATACACCAATAAATATCAACGGCCTGCCCCGCAAACAGAGTGCTGTCTACTGAGGCAAACGCTGTGTCGTTGTTAGCTGCGGTGTTGTTGCCCTGACCGGCTGCGCCTACCAGCAAACCAGCGCCGTTAAAGGCGAGGCCCATACCGTCACCACCGGCACCTGATTCAATGAGAAGACCTACGGGTGACGCTGGAACATCAACGTCTAGGAATGCAAACGTGACGCTTTCGGAGTCGTTAATGATAGTGCCGTCAGAGAACACAGAACCGGTGTGCCCTTGTGGCTCCGCCCAATCTGCCGTTGGGTAGCCGTCAAATGGTGTGCTGGACAACTCAAGTGTGTCTGCCGCCCCGCTAACCGAAGCAACAGCTGCCGCCAGCACGCCAGAGGCTTTTACCTTGCGAGTGGCCGCGCCGGTGACCGTGGCCGAGACCGCCTGAAGCGAGCCGCTGGCAGTAACAACAACGCTTACAGTAAAAGCACTTGATACAACAACGTTGCTGGCATCAACCCCGTCATACCAAACTGCAGCCAGCTTGTAGCTGCCAGAGATGAGTCCGTTAATGGCATCGCCAGTGAAAGGGTCAGTCGTTACGTCTGGTGCAGGGTCGTTGCCGAAAACGCCGCTTGCTACAGTACCCTCTATGATTTCGGTGTCGGTCGGGTCGGCTTGGCCACTAGGATAAATCGCCCAGTAAATAGTGGGTTCGTAAAGCACAACGAACGTATCACTCACAACAACGTTGCTAGTCGCGCTCCCATCGTCCCAGACCACGGCTGTCTTGTAGCTGACGCCCTGCGCCAACCCGGTAAGAGGGACGGTTGCTGTGTCCGTTACAGTAGGCGATGCCTGACTGAAATGAATGCCATTGGGGACAGCCTCAGTGATGACCTGAGTATCTGTAGGGTCAGCCTGCCCCGAAGGATACGTGGCTACGTAAAGAGTGCCCATTAGAAGGTCACCGAAACATCAAGGCTTGCGGAGTTTGCAGTAATACCGCTCACCGTGGGCGCGGAGAGTGTTGGTGTGGTTATTACAGGGCTATCAGGTGCAGAAGACCCATCCGTACCAAACCCCACGTTATCAAATCCAGTAGGCCAGTCGCTGCGAGAGCTTTGGAACCCCATTTTGCCCGCTGTTTGTATGCGGTCTACGCTAGTATCAACAGATGTTTGCGTCCACGAGAAAGGTTCTGCTGTACCAACAAGCCACTCTTTCCATTCTAGCGTTACCGTAGTTGTACCGCTGACCCTTGCACGGACATTAAAAAACCCCGGCTGGCTAATGGGCACAACCATCCCATAATAGTCAAACCTGAAATTGGAGGCAGGTATGACTCGACGAATTTCAAGGGCTGACTGAAGGCGGTTAAAGTAATAATAAGATGAAAAATCTCCCGCCACCCTCAAAGCTAGACCACTATTACTGCTAGAGTTTGATGATTTGAATAAGCACCTAATTTCAGAGTCTACAGAGGCAGGAACAGCAACAGGTACGGAGATGCCGTGCGTATCTGTTACTGTCTTAAGCCTGTAAACCCTAGAACCTACTGCCGCAGAATTATCATCGACAATTATCTCATCCGCTGCGCCATCAGAGGTTTCTGTGAAGAACAGCGGGTCGATAGCACCTATTGGCTGATCTTCAAAATCGTAGTAAAACTGAGCCACTAAACCCTACCCCTTAAACAGTGATCGTGACGTTGGGAACCGCAGAAAACTCTGTGATGCTTGACGCGAAAACAGTGGAAAGGGTTGGCACAAGCGACCCGGCGACCTCGGTAAAGTTGACCATAGTTACAATCCAACTTCTCGTACTAACTATACTGAACTCTATGTATTGCGTATCTGGGGCAAAGTAGACACCGGAGTAGACCTGTAAACGGTTACTGTCTGTATTTGGGTGTTTGTCTGTGTTAACTAAAAAGTATTCAGCGTCAGATGCACTCTGCATACTGAAAACAAATTGATTTCCTCCCGCGTATGCGTTCACAGCGAACACAATAGACAATGCTCTATTAGCCGTAGTTTGTGTTAATGAGGTCGTTGTGGCTGTACCCGTCGAAGACACCGTATCAGCAAACGTAAAATCCACAGCTGTCTTGTAGGCGAGCACCAACGCTTCCATACGTGCTGCTGCAGACTGGGTAAGTGTCAATGATGTTCCCGCCTCGCTACCGTCAGCAATCTTCCACATGACACCACTACGCTGAGAGGCAATACCGTATATAACATCGCCGCTTTTTGTGTATCCAGCAGGGGGATTGATTGTGGCCCTTGCGTAGTATGGGACTAATATCAAGTCGCCCGCCTGTATTCTTGGGTCTATAGATACCGTTAACGATGTTCCTGAAGTCACAAAAGACGTTTTTGTCTCTGCGCAGCGCAGCTCCAAGAAGTCTATCGGTACAGGTGCCGTTGGGGCAGAACTTGCTCCTGTGCCAACAGCGTATTCAATGTAATTATGTACAGTGCCGGTAAAAGCGTTCATACAGATGCCGACAGCCCCTGCTTCGGGTATATCTGTATCTGTAGCAGTCAGTCCCCAGCCAGCTGGCTCAGGGTCTACATCAGCCCACGCCTTTACCGAGAGCGCGGAGCCTATAACAGAAAACCGAACGCACAAATCACCCGTAGTGGGCAACGCAGCAAGAGCTAGGCTAGTAATTACGGTCTCTGTGCCGTTTACATATTTTGCTATTTCAAGAACATTGTCCCCCACACCAGCATAGTAAAAATGGGTGTCGCTGTCTGTGTTGGACGAGTTTTTTGCCTTATCCGCCCGTGCCGCCAAGAAAAAAGAAGATGGCACATCACCAGAAACCAAACGAATTTTGGCGTACAGCTCAACGTCTGCTGTATCGGGTAAATTATCATACGTGGCCAATTTACGTGAGCTGTTAATTGCTACTGCTAAGTAGCGTGTAGCGCCGTCTTGGATTATGTTCCAGCCAACTATCGAGTACCAAACGCGCGGCGTCCATTCGGCTATGGCGGGGTAGACATCTATCCCGCCAAGAGGATTGTTATTGAAGTCTGTGAAATACTGGGCCACATTTTACTCCCCAAACACACCGTAAGGGTTGTCCAAGCTAAGCGCCCATCCCCGGTTCTCATGAGCTATGCGACACTCATAGATTCCCACAGCAGCCACATTACGCAAAAACCCTACGTTCTGGCTTCGGTTCGTTCTGGGGTTGATGCCGCGTATAACAGGCGAATGCTCTGGGCAAGTCGCCGTAGAGGTGGCCAACACAAATCCTGTTTCGTTCGGCGTTACCGAAACTGTAGGGCACTCGTCCCGCAAAGTGAGCACCGTGTACAAAAGCGTGCCTGCAAATGGATACTGTGCCTGCTCTGCATCGGCAATCAGCTGCGCCTTGAGCACACCAAGCTGAGCGGCATTGTCCGGCAACAGGGTGATCAGCATATCCAGCATGCGTATGTTGGACTGACCCGCTGGGTCAGAAGGCGCAAAGTTAAACTCGCCCTCGGCACGCAGCCTGTCCATTAGCGCAAGGCAAATGTCTCGCGCAGGGTGATCAGGGTCTTCTGCTGTGTCTGATAAGACGCCATAAACCCCCGCCCCAGCAACCAGCATGGTCATTACGTTGGCGGTGTACAGCACAGGCTGCTGCACGGTGTAGTTCAGAGCCTCCTGCAAAGCAACCGCGTTGTCAGTTGAGGCCATGGCCAGAAATTCTTGCAGGGTCATACGTACCACCTCTTTTTGCCGTTACGAATGGCGTAGGCTCTGATAAAACCCCGCGACCTAATAGATGCCGCAAGGGCACGACTCTTTTCTAAACCGTTCAGCCGCTCACCAGCCATAAGTTTGGCAAAGCCGCCGCCTTCGTCTATCAGCACAACAGTGAACTCAGTAGGAGACAGTCCGAAAACTGCAGCGTCCTCAAGGCCCCGCAGCAGCCAAACCGTCTCCGCAAGCTGCTCCCACTCAACTACCACAGGGCCGCTGCGGCCGACAGAGCAAGCGCCACCGCGACAGTCCATAGCACATAGCAGCCGAGAAAGAGCATCCCGTACTCAGCGGTTGAGAGAAGCAACAGAGGCTTCCGTTGCATCGTCAACGTGCTTTTTTACGGTAGCCATGATGTCGTAAAACATCGGAATCTGCTCCGACAGCTGCTGATCTTTGGTTTCAAACGACTGGTAGTGGGTGTCTTGCATGTAGACGACATCACCGTTCCCGGCCTCGATAGTGACTTTGATGTAACGTGACATTTTACTTCTCCTTGGAGTAGTTGTTGTTGATACTGCGTATCTCTTGAAAGAGCCGCTGAAAATCTTCCCGCGTCTCCTTACGTATAACTTCCATTGCTTCGGTCTGCTTGTCAATCTGTTTGACAATGCTTCCCTGATCTTTTGCCGCTTGGGTGGCTACGCGAGTGATGCTCTCCGTGTTTCTGTCCACGCGAGAGCCGACAACTGCCACCTCGCCTTTCAGCCCAGTGATTTCAGTGCCAGTAAGATACCCGGCATACACAATGGTAGCGAGCACTGTAAGCATGCCAATAAGCTCTTTGTAACCCAAGCGCCTTATCTCCTGTTGAACGTTTTCTGGCACTTCTTCCACGGAACGGCCTCCCTGCAGCATTGGCTATGTGCGGGGAGTGTAGCACATAGGTCAGCGCTAAACGCGAGCCTCAAGTTCCTCTATTGTGAGCGGACGACCTGATTGGTCTACCATGTCACGCATCGATAACTTGCCTTCTTTCCAGATCGCATGCTTCCGCTTTCCCAGCACTTCGATCTGTTCTGCTTCGGGTAGGGACTTGAACCACTGATCGTAGCTTATGTCACCGGCAACAGGGCCGTCTTTGCTGGACTGCATGCCAACAAAGGTCTTATCGATTTCCAATATCGGCACCAGCATGGAACGGCAATTCCAGTGCCATGGCGGTGGGCCGGGGAACTTGTCTGTTGTGCCGTCCATAGGCGAGCCGTCTACTTCCCAGTGCATGCCTGACCGAGCGCGGCAGAGGGCAGAGGTGCGCAAGTCCAGTGTGGCCAACACCCGATACCCCTTAATCAAATCCTTGTGCGCCTCGTACATTTCAAAGCGTGCGGCGTTGGCCACGGACATAACAGAGGTGCGAATCTGGGCCTCAGCGTGTCGGCGTAGCTGGCCGCTGGCCTCGCGCCACTCGCGCACCATGGTGCCGTTGTCCTTACCAGTCAGCACGCCAGCACGAACGATGTCAGCAAACCGGCTGTAAGTAGCCCGCCTCTGCCTTCCCCACCACTCAGCGGCCGGCGCACCCATGACCAAAGCCCTGCGCATTACGGACTTTGAAAACGCTGCGGACACCGTGTTGGTGGCGATCGCCGTGCCCATCACCGCATTGATCTGGCCAGCAGCCACCGTGGCTTCAAGCTGTATCAAGCGGAAATTATCGCGCAAAGCCCGCTTCTCAGCAGCACTCAACGCTTTGTTGGTTTCCGACTCAGCCAGCGCAAGCAGCACTTTGAATCGCGTGTTGTCGCTGCGCTGGGAAATCATGCCAACCAGAATCGTTTCGAGGCGCACCAGTTCTTTCAAGGTTTCGCCCCGCACACCCTCTCCGAAGCGCTGCAGGTCAATCGTATGGCGTATGACCGATCGCGCTATTTGGTCGTCTCTGGTCATTCATCTGACCCATCGATCGGCGGCACACTGGTCGGCATCTGCATGGCGATCTTGTCCAGCTCATCTTCCACCGTCCGCCCGTCAGGCACCAGCTCGCCTTGCTGCAGGTTGTAGAACAGGGTTTCGTAGCTGATTGCGCCGCTCATCCATGCGCTTACCAGCGCCGTCATAGCAGTAGGCTCAAGGTGCGTATCGATGAAGTCTGTGTTGAAGTCTGCTGCTATGTCGGGTTCTTGGACGCCCTGCCAGTTTAACCAGTACGTGACCAATGTGGTCAGCGACTCACCGGCAGCAATGGCCAGCGAAGACAGCGTGCTGGTTTCTGCTGATTGGCCTATGCGTGCTGTTTCAGCGGTTTCCACTTGTCGGCGCTGAGCACGCAGCATGCGCGAACCCATGGCGGCCATTTGCTCCTGCTTTTCGGCCAACGCGACCTGCAGTGAACCAAGGCCAGCCCCGGTAAACTCCAAGAATCCAGCGCGCGCACTGGGGTTGGACGATACCCAAGCCACCTGTGAGCCTACTTTCAGCTCTTGGTCAGTGTCGAAGCCAGCGACCCACGCAGTCGGCAAACCAGTGAAGTGCCGCCCGTGCTCCAAGTCAGCCGAGGTGTGGTAATGCGACTCGTTGATGACGGCAATGGATGACAGCACCGGCTCATGAACAGTGGGGTCATTGCCGTTGGGGGTGAAGAAAACGAACGGAATGTAGTCCAGCGGTTCGCCTGTGTTTAGGGGGACGGGGCTTTCGGTCAGGTTGTACACCAGCTCATTGCGGCCGTTGATCGTGCCCTCAAAAACCGACTGCACATACACGCCGTCCACAAGCTCAAGAACGCGGTATCGCGTGCCTTCTTCAAAGCCGAAACGCTCAAGGTCACGAACATAAGTCTCCCGCAAAACAATCAGCGTCAGCCTGTACTTGTCGTTTAAGCGCTCAAACCGCCAGTTGATGATGTCCTCCGCCTTGTACTTCACGAAGTAGATGCCGCCGCCGTCAGAAGCACGCGCCCGCTCAACAAGCACACCACAGCGAGACACTGAAACCAGTTCTTCCATCACAGAACGCACGAACGCCGCCATGGAATAGCCGTCCAATGTCACCTGCTTAAAGCTGTCCAGCTGTTCTTCAGTAAGACCCGTAAACTGCACCGGCTTGCGCATGATAGCGCCCAGCAATGCTTGGTGCGTGCGCTTTGTCGCTTCAAAGTAAATGGCGCGGCGCTTATACTTTTCGTAGTCCTGCTTGGCTTGGTCGTCACTTTCATCGCCGAGCATTGGCAGAAACACCGTGCCCTTGCTCTTAATAGCCCGCGACCCAGCAAGGTGCGTTCGCATCCACTCCCACACAACCTTGTAATCTTTGTATTGGGGGTGCTCTGTCGTCACCGAGTTGTCGGTCATTGCGTTGGCCTCACAAGCCTTTGAGTTTCTGCACTTTAATCTCCCGCACCAAATTCATCAACCGATAGCGCACTTCGTCTGCCAAGTGATCTTCGGTGTTGGTGTCGAGGTCGTCTAGGTCTTTGGGATTTCTGGGTGCCACGGGGATAGTACGCCAAAACTCCCTGCAAGTGTCGAACACGACAAAAGCTGGCTCATCAATGATAGCCTTTCCAGCGGCCGTCATCATCTTGCGCATGTTCTCCCAGCCGGTCTTACGCGACCCCGGCCTCTTGTCACAAGGCTGCCACTTCACGCCAGCATTGGACATAGTGTCGGCAATGCTCACGCCGTCTTCTGCGTTGTATATCGAGGCGTCAGCTGGCCCAGCTTTGATGGGCTGGCCCGAAAGGTAGTTCTCTTTGATCGATGCCTCAATTTCCAGAATGCCCTTGGAAATGTCCTTGGCCAGCATGCGAAGTCCCACGTTCGGCTCGCCGGTGTAGCCATACCATTCGGCAATGCGGAAGATTGTTCCACGTGGAACAGTTAGGAACGGGTTGCCGTCACGGTCGTATGCCACGCTGCCATCGCTCTCGGCGTACCAGCCAACAGAGAATGGTGCGCTGCTGCCCCAGTCAAACGCCCTGTCCACGCGCCAGCTCGCTGGAATGCGGAACGGCGAACACTTGCTGCCGTAGCCCCAAACACGGCCCGCATACTCATGCGGCGTGCGCATATCCAGCACATCGTCAAACATGCCGCCGGCGACAATGTTCCAATCACCCTCAATCCACGCGCGTGTCAGCCACTCTGGCCCAGACTCTTTCAGCCTCGACAGGTACATGGGGTCATTGAGCGCTAGGGCGGGGTTGTCTTTGAACAGCGAGGGAATGAACACCCTGCGCCGGTAGTCGTTCATGTCCTCGTCAAATTCTGCAACGACCTCGTAAGGCCGAGCAGGGTCAACGTAGCGGCGCTTCACCCAGTTGTGGCCTACGCCACCCGGGTTGCCAGTCAACAGAAAGCGTAAGCCGTTGGCCGGAACGTAAGCCGAGCGCAAGCAAGCACGGAGCTTGTTGATCGGCCCCGCACTAGGCCAGTTGGTCACTTCGTCAAACGCCATCCAGCTGTACTGGTGACCTTGGTACAGGTCGGCGTCAGTGTCGCGGTTCAGGTGTCTGAATTTGAGGACGGCACCATTGGGCATAATCATGTGAGGCCCGCCACTGCGCCACTCACCGCCCAACGGCACGCAAATCTTCTGCGCAGCGTCCATCACTTCTTCAAGTTCTTTGTAGGTGCGGCGGAACAGGATGCCTTTGCTGTTGCCGCCATGGCGGCCGGAGTGAACAACCCAGTCCAGCAACACCCCGAAAGTCTTACCGCCGCCGCGTGCACCGCCAAAGAAAACCTCGGCAATGGGGCAGGAGACTAGGGCTGTTTGTGGCCCAGCTTGAACCTTGAACAGGGCTTCGCGTTTTTGGCGATCATCAAAATCACGGGCCTGTTCCATTCACGCCCTTCTCCGGTGCGAATGCCGCTTCCCACGCTTCCTGCTCCATGGCAGCTGGCGCTTCGACCACGTACTGAGTCTCGGTGACAGTGCTCTCGGTCTTCTCGGCGCGGTTTTTGCGGGTCATTTCGTACCAGCGAATAGCGTGCATGTCGCCGCTCTTGGCCTTCTTCACCAGAGCATTGGCCACCAGCATGCCCACGTTGGCCTCGCCAAACTCGTAGGCTTCGTAGACAGATGGGAACATCTTTGCTCGGTCATAGAACGTATCCCGCGCAAGACCAACCAACGTTGCAATTTCGTATTTGGGTAATCCCATGCCGGCGCAGGCTTCAACAAGCTGCAGGCATGCTTTAGTGGGGGAACCGTCTTTCTCCCAAAATGGCAGATCACCTGCTTTGGGTCGTCCCGGCTGCTTTAAAGTATCACCACGTTCCACAATCAACGTCTCGTATCAAGGGAAAAAGAAAAGCCGCCAACCATCACGGTCAGCGGCCTACTGCTTGCTGCTTAGTTCCGAATCGGACTCGGCAGGTTGTTGCTGAACAGCGTTGCGAAACGGGCTGGGGTTACGTTAATCCCAGCGTTCTCAAGGTCTGACAGCTCACGGTTTGTATCTCGCGCAGCTGCACGAATTTCAGCGGCACTGTTACCAGCGGCATCAGCGGCCTCCGCCAATTGAGTCAAAGCAAAGTCGCGGTCTGCCACGTTGCCGGTTGCGTTTACTGCACTTGTTGCGCCACGTCCCATATCAAAATCCCCGTTCTGTCCCAATATCCATTGCGGCTGTCGCGCGGTTAGTGACGCCAACGAACCGTACTCCATGTCTTTTACAGATTTCCTGCCCAAGGGTCAAGCCCCGCTCGCCACCATACACCAACAGTGTCTCTGGCTTCAACAAGTCTAGCCCAACACCAATGCTCGCACGGAAGTCATCTTCGTCCACGCCCTTGCCGCCTTCGCCGGACTTCAACGTACGCCCGCCAACCGTCTGAATCTGGCAGGACAGGGTGGGGGCACGCTCTGGAATCGGTGCACAGCAGCCCTCAACGCTATCAAGGTTCCACTCACAGAGGCTTGGGATTACGGGGAGTCCGGCCATCTGCCAGTACAGAGCACAGTAAAACGATCGGTACACGGCCCACAGGTTTTTTGGCAGCGGCCAGCCGTCCATGCGCGTGAAGTCAGGCATGGTCAGCGCGTATGGCCCAGCGTTAAGGAATCGCTGAGTGTTGTCCCGCAGCTTCGACCACACACGCTCAAACCGCACATCGTCAATGTAAAACGAGATTACGGTGTCTGCCGGGTTTAGGCCCTTGGTCGATTCTCGCCCAAACAGGTGGTAGTGCATCTGGCCTTGGCCCAGCGGTGGTGTGCGGTGCCGATTCATCCACACCACCATTTCCTCTGGTATGTGGGGAATGTTCTTGGATAGGAGGCGGGGCAGCTGGTACGGCCCAACGCAGTCGCTGGCGTGCAAAGCAAGGGACTCTTTCAGCTCACGCATGCCAAACGACTCAGTGCCCGCATCCTCAAACTCGTCCGGCGCGTCTTCCTCCGCCTCAAAATTAAGCAGCTTATCCAGCTCTTTCTCGCTGAATCCCATGTCTGAAACGTCAATGCTTTTGCTGTCCAAGTCCCGCAAAATCTCGGCCACAGCATCGAAATCAGAGCCTGTCATAGCGTTGGTTTGGTTGTCAGACAGGAGAAACTTACACTGGGCCTCATCGCTCAAACCAGCGACTGTGATAACAGGACATTCCACATCGCCCCGCTTCTTGTGAGCCATCCACCGGCCGTGGCCAGCAAGTATGACACCCTGCTCGTTCACAACAATGGGCTGTATTGACCCCTGCGTGTTGTCCATCGACTTAGCAATACGATCGATCTGCTTGTCAGTATGGATTTTGGCGTTCTTGGGATGGGGTTTCAGGGTGATCGGGTCACGCATTTCAATTTGCATTTGGAGCCTCCGGTATTACACGCGCGTAGGAAAAAACGCAGTGAACAATAGAAAAAGTTTACGCTAATCGTCCGCGCGAATTAAAGCGGATAATATTATTTAGATACGGTATCACTGTTAAGTCCTTGTTTTAATTGAAAGCATCAGTGTTTTACAAAAACAACGAACATTTATTATTGTTCGTTACGTTTTCCCCTACGCGCGCGTTACCGCAACAATTTTCTTCCACTAGCGACCACAGCCAAGAAAACTTCCCAATTGACCGAGCCTTCCCAGTGGTGGCGGGAGAGCGCATATAACTCATCAAACGGCACATGCCCCAGCAGCTCAAACTGATCTTCAAACAACAGGAACGTGCTGTCGATGCGCCAGAACAAAAAAGTCTGCGGCCACGTGGTCAGGAACCGGCGTTGCTCAATCGTGAAGTGCGGCAGCTGTTGCACCCTCCCCGCCTTAGCCTCCTTGGGAGAAAATTTCAGCTCCACCCACGCGGTTTTGTCATTATGGGTTTTGATTGCCACATCAGGGATGCCGGGGGAGAATTTATCCTCAAATCGCTGATAAACCACGTCCCTATCATTAAACACCCTGCGCATACTGCCCCAAAGCCCGCTCTCGCTCACAGGGAAGCCCTCACCCAACGTTCGTCACCCAACTGGTACGAAGGTAGCGCCCCCATGTCTAAACGCGCCACAGCGCCCCAATTAGCCCCAGCCTCAACATCAATAATTAACGGCACTCTCAATCCCTCGTAGGTTGTTTCCATAATGTGAACCATTTCCCGCAAAGCCTCGCAGTGTATCGGTGAAGTCAGGTCAACAGAATTGTCCAATTCATCGTGCACAGTCAGGTAAGGCACGCCGATCACATCAAAGATGCCAGCGCGCTCGCACTCGACCATGGCTTTTTTCATCACGTCCGCCGCCCCGCCCTGAATCAGGGAGTTCAGCGCCTTGTAAGTAAAAGCCCTCTTAATCGCCTTGCCGTAAGCCTCTTTGGCGGCGTCATGCGACAGGGCAGGGCGTTTGTCGTCAAATTCTCGCGGTTCCCACAGATCAAAATGCCGCACACGGCCGCCGATAGTGGTGAGCACGCCGTCTGCTTCGGCTTTGGCCATGACTCTTCGGGACAGCTGTTTAATGTACGGTGCGCCTTCGTGGAACGCCTCAAACAGCGGCTCGGCTTCGGCAACGTCCATGCCCATGTTCGCGGCCATTAAATCTTTCCCCATACCATAAGTGTTGGACACCAGTTTTCCGTTGCACGTGAATCGGTGCAATGGCCCCGCATTCACGACATCGTATACCCTGACCTGTTCCGCAGGTTCTCCGAACGTGTCACCAGCCGCAGGTTCGACAGTTCGTAGTGGCCGTTGTTGTCTATCCTGTCCACTTCCAGCTTGCCGTTCGTGAATTCCACATTCTGCGCCAGCGCCCAGTGAATGAATTCCTCCCTTGTCATGCGTAGCTGAATCCCCCGCTCTTTGTACCGCCGGACGCTGTGCGGTTGTGCCGTACCACTCACGCAGCGTTGGCGCATCGCATCGTACCGCTTGCTGAGTATCACCGCAGACTTCGCATCGCCGTACTTGCTCGGACGACAGCAGTTCACTGCCCCCTTGCGCGCGTTGTCCACGTAGACTTCTCTCGGCTTGCCACAGCGGGGGCAGTTGATCACTGCCTTCCAGTTTTTCCCACGTGTCACCGACAGTACCGTAAACCCCAATAGGGTTAGCTCCGTCTCCACTTCGGCACAGGTTTTCGCCTTCGGATGCCGCGCACCCGAGACAAACTGTCCTGCCTGATTCCGTCCAGACTTTGTGGTCTGGCGTTCCAGTAACTCCGTCATACGTCACTACCTCGCGTATTCCCATGTCCACCACACCATCGTGGCTCACCCACTCTACTCCATCCCATACTTTATGCCTAGTGGTGAGTTTTTCAATCGGAACCTCGCCCGAATCCGTCAGCACCAAAGAGCCTTCGGCAACACACATGCCAAGCCATATCGCTTTAACTTGGTTGCGGTTTAGGTTGTCGGGCATGGATTCCATCATGCCGTTGTAGCAGTCCAGCAGTGGTTCGTTGGCGTACGCGGTGACCACCTGTTTAGCGTCTGGGCCTCTGGCATAGGACAGCAGCAGGCGTGGCTCGATTTGTGAGTAGTCGAGCTTGACCCATGACTGCCCTTCTTCGGGTCTGTAGAGGGTTCGGATGGTTTTGCCGACTTCGCTGCGTGCTGGAATTTGCTGCAGGTTAGGCAAGCTGGAACTCATGCGGCCGGTCACCGTGCCATATTCATCGCCTTTCAGCTGGTTGAACTGACAGTGAATGCGCCCATCGACCAGATTGGACAGAATCGAATTTTCCAGAAACGTGCTGCGCATTTTGTCGTACTGCCGTGCCCGCAAAACAGCCTCTGCCACAGGATGATGATGGCCGGACAGGAATTCTTTGGTGAAGCTGGGCTTGCCAGTAGGTGTGCGGCGATATTTCAGGCCCAGCTTGTCAAAGAGACGGGCTAGGCTGGCAGCGGCCCAGACTTCGACACCCATGCCGCCGTTCAGGTGTTTCAGTTGTGCCAGTGTAGTTTCTAGGCGGCGCGTAAACAGCTCTTTCATGGATTCCGCATCTAGCCTATGCACAGGTACTCCCCGCCGCTTCATCTTCAACAGCAGCGGTTGCAGGGCGGTTTCCAGCGCCCATACCTTCTGCGGCACGATCGGTAGCTGCAGCTGCAGGATTTTCAGCGGTAAAACTACATCGGATATGGCGTAGTCATTAACAATGGACGCAGGACAGCGCCAGATATTACCGGCTTGGGCTTTGCGGGTTGCTTTGCCGCCGAACCGGCGCGCGGCGTATTCATACAGCATTTCATCGTTTTTGCCTTCGTCCAGATACTTGCGCGCCAGTGTTTCCAGCGAATAGCTGCGCTGGTTTTCGTCAATCAGCGCCTCCGCCACTTGAATATCGCACCACTGCCCAGTGAACCAGACGCCCCACTCCGCCAGATAGTCAAAGTCATACAGCAGGTTAGTGCCCGTAACCGGCACACCGCTCGCCGCCAGCGCCTTCAAGCGGCCAATGACATCGACCAGCGGCATGTTCTCCGACTCAGGGTGCTTGACCGGCAGGTATTCAGCCTCAATCGAGCCGTCATCGTGCAGCACAGCAATGGCTACGCCGACCACAAACCCACCCCGCCGTACGCCGGCACCCTTGGTTTTCAGGTCGTCATCACGTGTTTCAGTGTCAATCGAAATCAGTTGCATGGTGCCCAGTCCTTGTACCGCCGCCGAAAACTGGCCGCGCTCGAGTAGCCAAAATACGCATGGTTATCAATGGGCCGCCCGCCCACGTCCCCCAGCCGCAGCCGCTTTTCTTCGTTCACCAGCTCCCTGAAACTGGTGCCTTCATTCATCAGCCACCGCCGCAGGCTTCTTGGGCTTGTCCCGTACTCCGCCGCCACGCTTTGCAGGTTTGTCTGTGTCAGGTCGCAGTTCTTCAAAGCCTTTGTGACAAAATCCCTTGCGCCACCCACGGAGCCAGTCAGCTGATTTTCCTTTTTCAATCCACTCTTGTTCACGTTTCGCTCCCCACCGTTTAACTGGCGCTTTCATAGTCTGTAGAAGGCTTCGGTGATCGGTTGCACGATCACTAGCCGCTGTTTGGCGCGGGTTGCGCCGACATAAAACACCCTGTGTTCGTTATCTGGTGTGGTGTACTGCTCGTCCAAGCAAGCTTTGGACACGTCCGCCATGAGCATGACGTTATCGGCCTCGCGGCCCTTGCTGGCATGAATAGTCATGACGTTGATACGCGGCTTTGCGGGGTGTTCGCCGTTGCGCAGGCAGGCTTGGGCATAGCGCCTGTCATGGTGGCTGATCGCATCCAGCGAGTCGAACCACGCGGCCGTCTGGTTCACGCCCCAACCCACGCGCAGGTCTTCCAAGGTATACACGCCGTTGTTCAGGGTGAAGGCTCTGGCCGGCACAATCCCGTGCCGAAACAGCGCTTTGACTTGTGCCGCAGTGAGCGTGCCGCCCTTGCGCAGCTGCTCCCAATTCATGATCGTTGTCCACAGGTCTTTTTTGTGCAGCGCCCCACTGTTGTTGAACACAATCCCCCGTTCCTCAAGCAGCTCAATGTACGTGTTCAGCAGTCGCCGGTTACGCGCTAACAGCAGCCAGTCGCCCTCAAAGGTTTGGCGAGACATCGCAAACCCCGAAATATGATCAACCGAACCAATCTCGTTCTTAGGGTGAAACGCTTTTTCGTAGCGCGTGCTGATACGGTCGCCGATGCCTTGGGCATAATCGAACACGGCCTTGGGCAGGCGGTAGGATTGTTCCAGCACCTGAGTCTCGTCCACTTTGTCATCCAGCCCCATAAATCGATTGATAGAAGCCCCCGCCCACAAGTGAATGGTCTGGTCATCATCGCCGCCGTAATAAACATCAGGTACGCCCATAGCCATGCTGTCTATCACACGCCACTGTAGCTCGGTAAGGTCTTGTGCCTCGTCCACAATCAGCACCTTGACGCCAAGCCCCCGCCTATTCCTGCAGTACATGGACAGCATGTCCGTAAAATCAAGCTTGTGGTTGGCGTCTTTGTATTTCTTGTAAAGGGTCGCGTAGCGGCGCAAGAGGTGCGGCGACAGTTCTGGTGCCAAGTCCTGTGCACAGTCTTCCAAACCAATACAGCGCACTCTGGCCTGTTCCTCCACAAACCGTACCAGCTGGCCCGTCCCCTGCTCGTCTTCAAAGTCGCCGTGCAGCTTGTAGTTAAACTCGCTGGACAGTTCCTTCCAGTCACCGTGCTGCATGGTCTGGTTTCTGGTAATCCCCAGTTCTGAATAACACAGCGCGTGAATCGTCTTAAAGTAAGGCAGCTGGTGTTCTTTGAAACCGAACCTCGCCATAGCCCGCTCTTTAGCTTCATAAGCCCCAGCACGTGTGAACGTGACAAAGGCAATCTCGTTGGGCTTAACGCCAGCAGCCAGTTCATCTTCAACAATAGACAGCAGCTTGGTTGTCTTGCCAGTTCCCGGTGGCCCCAATATAAGTTTTCGCATTACAGTTCTCCGTAAGTGTGTTTCGCAGTGTGACATTTAGGCCGTGCTATGTCGAGCGGTTTCTCCACGACACGCCGAATTCACGCGCGTGCCAGTTGTAGAAAGACTTTTCGTGTTTGAACCCCAAGTACCCGCAAAAATACTTGGGTGGATGCTCACCATCAAAGCCTCTCAGCGCCTCGCGGCGAGCCATGTTGCGCAAGTCTCTAAAACAGGTGCCTCTGGCTTGCAGGTCACGCTGCAGCGAATCCATGGTGCGGCCGCATGCGGCGGCGTAGTCTTCGATGTTGTTGGGTATCACTGGCATGGCCAGCATTACACTCAGGTGCGCTCGAAAACATGCCATACCAGTCCTCCATCTTGCACGGTGCCTATGTAGGTGCCGGGGTTTTTGGGCATTGGGTGCCCAGTGCCGTAAACCTCAAACATTCGGTCTTGTCTGGTGTTCGCGGCCTCGTCACACAAGGCCCACAACACAACAGCCGAACCTTGGACGCCCACGGACAGAACGCGGGATTCGCTTGGCATGTTGGTATGGTTCACGCCGTCTAATACGTATTTATAAACAATCATCGTTGCTTCTCCTGTGATTTAATAAAACCCATGACAAGCCCATCAAGGCGCGTGTCCACGGTGAAGTGCTCTGGCATGTAGTTGCGCCGGTAGATACACGCCCACCCCGGCACGCGCATTTTTATCTGCAACGCTTGGTACTCGCCCTTGGGTGGTCTGTGCTGAATACCCTGTGCGTCCAGCCACTGCTTAAATTCTTCAAGTTTGGTTCGGTGCAAAAGTGCGCGGCTCATTCGCCTTGCTCCAATTTGTCCAATGGTCGGCACAGCACATACCTAAAGTTTTCTGGGCCGTGATCTTCCAACAGCATTTCGCGGGCTTCTAGGCAGTCTTCTTTGTTGGCGTAGTGGACATTGCGCGTCATGCCGCACATCAACCAGCCGGTTGTGCAAACAGAGAGTATCCACGTCATGATGCGCACTCCGGTCGGTCATCATCGTTTGTATCCCACGCAAGGTCGCACTTCACGCACACGGTTTGGTCGCTGTACTGCACTGCTTCACACAGCTTTGGTGCGGGCCTGTAGTGCTGCCGTTTCAGCTTTATGTTCTCGACTTTTAGCGCCGCTATGCGCTCACGCAGTGCGTCAATTTCACCGTCCAGCACATTCAAGCCCTCCCACCGGTCGCTGAGCGAAGCCTCAAGCTCTGCTATACGGGCCGCTGCTTCTTCCATAATTGATTCAGTCCGGCATCGCCCAACACCGTCATAACATGATGTTGGGCGGGTGAGTTCGCTCATTAAGTTATCCATCACTCTCTCCTGTTAGGTGGGGCTGTATAGCTAGACTGAATTACCCACGCACGACAGTCATTCCACCCCGTGCTGTAATCGCTGTCGTCTATGCGCTTTTCCGGCACCGCGCTGGTGGGTGGGCTTTTCAGTTCAGCAAGCTGGGCCTCAAGCTCTGATATGCGGTGCTCCATTACAAGCATGGAGTCGTCCTTTGCGGCATCCTGCTCCAGAAGCTCTGCTATGCGCTCACGCAGTGCGTCAATTTCACCGTCCAGCACATTCAGGTTCTCCCACCGGTCGCTGAGCGAAGCCTCAAGCTCGGCTATGCGATCTGCGGCGTCCAGTAAAATTCTACTACCATTCGCGTACTGCGCGCTGATTGGGTGCGCTTCCCGCAACCTATTCACTATATCGTCCATCACTCTCTCCTGTTGGGTGGCGCTGTTGGGAGCTGCGGGTAGCAGCATCCATCGGTAAGGCGCACCATGTACCATGACGCAGCTCATATCGCCCCAGTTGTCGATTAGCTCGTACCACCCTTCTGGCCACCAGTACCGATCGGTTACTTTGTCATAAACGGCATCCCCGTCGTATGGCTGATCGTCGACGTCACGGGTTGCCTCCGGTACGAATTCCGCTCGAATAGTGAGCCAAAAACCATATTCTGTTTTGTAGTGGAGCAGCACAGCTTTTTGGGGCGGCGCAGTCTCAATCGACTGCCATCCTTCTTTGTCCTTCATTTCAGCTTCTCAATCAAAAGTTTAAGTGCTGGCTGCAGTTGCTCGGCGTATGACTTGTCGTTTCGGGAAGCTGCACCATTCAACAACGACACGGCAAGCCGGTACGATTGCTTAACGTCTGGTGCCACGCGAAAGATCAGGTCACGCTCGCTATCAAGACCCGGCATCCGAGTGCAAGGATTCCAGCTGGCCTGCAAAAGGTCAGCCACCCACTGCGACCACTCGATACAGTCCCATGGGGTTTTATTGCCCTTCTCAGCTTGTTTAGCCATGGCCTGCAAAATATCAGCGTCTGTGCTCATTTCTCGTCCTCCCGTAATTCTTCTGCCAGCTGGCGCAGTTTTTCTACAGCTTTCCTGCTGTCTGGGGTGTGCTCCAAGCCACTGATAATGGCAGCAGCGCGGTTGATCAACTCAGACGCAGATATGACTTCCTCTATTAAATGAGGAACAACCCCGCAAGAAACCGAACCGAAAGAACCAATAGAAGATTGCCACCAATCCATCGCTTCTCTGCCAGCATCAGCCTCACTCACGGCGTGAACAATGGACGTCCACTCAATGCGCTCTACTAAAACAACTTTGTATTTTTTCATTGTCAGTTCTCCAACAAGGTTTATTAAAGGGCTAAGCCCCCGTCATACTCAGCGTCAAATTCTTCCGTTTGTCCGCCCTTCTCCATCGGCAGTGCCCAGTACCGCACACACTTGCCGCGAATTTTCAGCTGTCCGTCCGTAGCGCCCATGTCACGCAGCCGCGAAAATATCTGCATGATCGAATAAGAGTAAAAGCCCCGCGTTCTCAAGTAAGCGAGCAAATCAGGGGCACGTAGGTAGTAAGCCTGATCGTCTTCGTTGTACCACGGCCTGCCGTTAAGCAGATCGTCTCTGCTCTGGGCAGGAACCCCGGCAGTCAGGAAGTCTACTAGCAGGGTTTTGAAGTGACCTTTCATGCCAGCGTCTTCTGGGCAGTGGATTACATCAACCGCGCCCTCGTTCATCATCTGCTGTACTAGCATGTCCCACTCGCCTTGCTTCATGTTGCCTATGTGGCGGGTTAGGGCATCCATGCAACGGCGCTTCACTACATCAAAGCGCATGAGTTCTTCTGTGCCCAGTTCGATGCGGTAACCATCCACGGTCAGATACCATATCGGTGGGTCACCGTTAAGTTTAGACAACCCGCTAATCTCCACGGTCAGCTGACCAGTGCCGTCACCAGCGCCAACACCGTACTTGCGAGTGCGGCACACGGACTTGTTGCAATGCTCGCTGATAGGCGCTTGCTTGCACTTGTAAAAATACTGCTTCCGCGCCAGTGAAAACGACAGGTCGCTGACTTCTTTCACGGACAGTGGAGGGTCAAAGAACTCGTTGTTGGCCTCAAACATTCGGGCCTCCCAGTCGTCTGGGTACGCCTGCTGAAAATAGATGCCGAGATTAAACATGCCTTCGTTGCGTGAGCCTTCGCCGAACCCGTTGGTCACCAGAGTCTGCAAACAAGGTGGCGCGTCTCTCCACTGGTCAACGTTCTCTGGCAGTGATACCGCTTCAACGCTTTCCACGGTCTGCAGCAGGGTTTCTGCCCAGTCCAGAAAGTACCCAAGCTCCCGCTCCTTGCCGCCGTGATACAAGCGGCGCGTACCGCCGTGATACGGCATGTTGAGCCAGTTGCCAACATCGTCTTGGTTGGCCAGCGCGTTCTGTTTTGGGAACCGCTCAACGCTGGGGTAATTCAGCGCCGTGCACCAGAGCAGAAGTTTTTCGCGCAGCCACTTTGCGGGGACTGGTGTTTTGAAGAACACCGCAAGGTGAGCGCCGTTCGACTTGCTCTTGAGAATCAGCAGCGGCAGGCCCAGCTTGGCAATGTTGGATTCCAACAGGTCGTGGTCAACAGGGTAAACGTCAATATCAATGACGCCCCAGTAGCACATGCCCAGATCATCAATAGGAATAATCCCAAGCCCGTAATCACCCTGCACGTGTTCGTGCCAGAGTTGTGGCGTGGGCGGCGTCTTGTGCGTGATCGCAACGCCTTTTTGCTTGCCGTCTCCGGCTTCATCGTCAACCGTGTATTGGCCGTGTGCCCTACCCAGACCGCGATAGAGTGTGCTAAGCCGTTTAACGTGTTCGTTCATAATATAACCCCGTAGAAAAAGGGGCCAATTGGCCCCTGATCATGTTCCAGAAAACTCAGTAGGGTATTTCGCCTTCCTCGTCCTCTGTGGCTGGGGCATCGCCGTCAATGTTGGCGTAGTTAGCTTTCACTTCACCGCTGCGGAGACTGTCGTAAAACGCAGCCGCCTCCTGAAACACTTCGTCACCCGCCTCAAGGTCTTTCGCCTTGGACAGAACAAAGCCGTGCCAAGAGCCTTTGGCGTTTTCTTCTTTCGCCGTGCCAATGTGGTACAGCGTGGCGAACATCGGTGGATTGAAGAATCCCTGACCGTTGGAGCGAGGGCGCTTAATGCCCCGAATCAGCGACAACCACTGCTTCGCTTTTTTAGTCTGGGTGGACTTCATGGACACCAGCACGTACTCAGTGGTGCCGTTCTCACGCTGCAGGACGCAGTAGAACGAGCGTGTATCAACGATCTGATTGCCCTCTGCTGTCACGTCCATGCCCCGATCATCCTTGCCAGCAACACGCGCCAGCCCCTCTGCCACATCGTCATACATGGCAACCAAACCACCGCCACTGTCGCGCGTCTTGAACTCAAGAATCTTGCGCTCAAACATCACCGGCACAACGTTGACGCCGCCAGAGTAAATCTCCCCCGTCACAGAGTTAAACAGCTGGCCCTTTTTCAGCTCAGCAATGTACTTGGCGTCACCTTCCTCGATCTGCGGAGAAAGCGCCTGTGCAATGTGCACAAACGGAATCGCAAAATCATCGGCCGTTGCCTGTTCAGTACCCATGCCCTCCATGTCTTCCATGTTGTATTCGGGGGCGGTGGCTACAGCGGTGGTGCCTTTTACTACAGATTTTTCAGCTTTCATGATTAATGCTCCTTGGCAATTCCACTTTGGGAATCATGATTTAATTTCGGTTTCATCGTACTCAAAAACCCCGAACAAAGTAGTCGGCAACGCAGCACCTTGGCTTAGTTGCTCCCTGACAAAGGCGGAGAGTGTTGCAGGATGAACCGTTTCTTCTACGGTGCGCTCTTTGATAAGCGACCCATAGCCGTTTTCACGAAGCCACTCAAACCCGGCCTCGCGTCTAGCCGCCGAAAGGCTGGCTTTGACCTTGTGTTTAATGCTGACCTTGCTGCCGTCCTGCAGTTTGAATTCCATGACGCCCAAGGTTTTCATTTTTTCTGGCAGGAGTTCCTGCGACAGTTTGCGCTCTAATACTGACAAGCTTCCGATCTGGGCCGACAGCTTATTAATCTCGTTGCGCAGCTCTAACAGCTCATTGGCTTGCGCCGACAGCTCTTGCAGCGCGCTTTCATCGGGGGCTTCAATGCCCTCGTAGTCTTCAATGCTTTTCATGTTACTTCCTCAGTTCTATGGCGTAATACGCCTTCTGGATTCTGTCCCATTGCAGCACGTTAAGGCAAGCACTAACGTTCTGCATGGCCAAATATCCCGCCAAAATAATCATTGCCGGTGCGCCTACAGCTAACAGGTAGTCCGTGTCCGAAAACCCAGCGTCCCAAAGCCGCTTCTTCAAAAGCGAGGTGGTGTGTGCTGTGCTGCGCACGTTTGCCTCGTTCTTGGTCAACAAGACCCGAACCTCACCGAAGTGCCGCGATGCGTCCCTGTAGTCGAAGCCCATGTCTTGTATGACGAATACTCTGGCCGAATTGTCTCGGCCTGTCAACGGATTTTTCATATCCATTCGCCTAAATTATCACCTGTCACCAAAGACGACACGTCCCGCTTGCTCCGCAGCGCCTTAACGATTTTTTCATCCACCGTGTCCTTGGTGATAATGTCAATGTAGGTCACGTTTTTGGTCTGGCCAATGCGGTGCGCCCTGTCCTCGCTTTGCAGCCGAGTCTCCAACGAAAAGTCGTTGCTGTAATACACCACAGTGGATGCCTCCGTAAGAGTTAAGCCGATGCCACCCGCCTCTGGGTTGCCAACAAAAAACTGCAGCTTGGCGCTCTTGTCCTGAAAGTCTGATTTAATTTCCTGCCGATCGGCTGTTTTTACGCCACCATAAAACGCGGCCGCAGAGCCAGCGCCAAACTCTTTATTTAAACGTTGGGTGATCAGCTCAATGTCCTGTCTAAAGCGCGCCCAAACGATAACCTTACCGCCCGAGTCCTCAATAATCTCTACCAGCGCATCCAGTCTGGGGTTGCTCTTGGCATCAACAACACTGAATCCCCCATCATCGTTGCGCACAAAGTTGGAATTGATCTGCTGCAGTCGGCCCAGCTTCACCAGCGCGATCTTTGCCGTGGTGATTTCACCGTCAGCCAAGTCCGATTCCATTTTTACTTTCATGCGCTTGTAGACGCGGGCTTGCTCTGGCGTGTGCTCGATGTAGCGCTTCTGGTAAATCTTCGCCGGCAGCGACAGGCAGTCAACCTTGAGCACCCGATAAGAAAACGCCTGCAGCGTCTCTTTGAGTTCGTCCAGATTTTTGTAGGCCACCACCTCTTTCATTTCATACCCACCCATAACCGCGTACTGGTTGCGGAACGAGTAGAACGAGGAATGGCCAAGAATGCTTTCGTCCAAGACCCGCATCTGCGCATACAAGTCCATCGGCGACTGTGTAATGGGCGTGCCGGTCATGAGCCTGCGGTAGTTGCAGTGTGCTGCGATGTGGCGGCAGTGCTTTGTGCGTGATGCGCCGTCTGATTTTATTCGGGAGCTTTCGTCCACCACAAACATCGATTTGCGCGACCGTGCGTACTTCAACACAACGTCTGCTGCACGCTTTTTGGACAGCGCTTCGATGTTGACCACCAGCACTTTCAACCTCCCGTTAAGATCGTACAGCTGCTCAAACTGGGCCTTCTCTGCTTTGTTTGGCGTGGACTCCCAGTAGGCGGCATCGTACTGAACCCAGTCGGGCATGTGGGTAACCAGCTCGTCTATGACCCAGTTGGTTTTAACCGAGTTAGGGCAGGCAACGATCAGGGTGTCAATTTCGCCCTTGGCAAACAGATAGGCAGCGTTGTCGATCACGACCTTTGTTTTACCCGTCCCCTGCTCCATGAACAGGGCGTACGCCGGTAAGTCCCTTGAGCGCATAAAGGCGACCGTCTGGTGGTCGAACGGCCGCGTTTTAAATTGGTAGTCGCGCACGTCCTCCGCTGTCATGCCTTCGGCTTCATTGGCTGCGGTGCGGACTGCTGTTAGGCGGGACTCTTGCTGATCGAGGAATGATTGTATTTCAGTGTCTACGGTAATCTTTGGCACGTGGAGCATGATGTGCTCAATTGCCGCTTTGGACATTTTGAATTCCCACACCTTCGATTCCTTGTTGAACTTTCGGTGCCCCGGTATAGACCGAGCCACTTCCAGCCAAACAGGGTTGTATGGGAAGTCAAAATAACCCTTGTTCTTGATGCAGTAGAGACGGGGGTGTGACATGAGATTCACCTAGTTCTGAGGTAAATAAAAACCCCACACTGGGTTTAGCAGTGTGGGAAAGCTGACGGGCCGCGTAATCGCCCTAACACGATTTATCCGCAAGGAGTGGAGCGGAACGGCCCGCCAGCAGCACAGTCGGTTAGTGTACCATGGGAAAGATCAATCCGCGTATATGCTCGGTGATACTTTCCGCGTCTCTGCTCAAAGCTTCAGCGATATTTTCTTCACTGTAAGAGTTGGACATTTTTTTAACTTCGTCTCGGTGCGCCAATAAAGCAGCGCCCGCAATCTCATGATTTTCAATCAGCAGCAGCGCTGAGGCTTCGTACTCAACCCCATCGTCTGCGCTGCGCTGAACGCTAATGCTGAGAAAATACCGCCCGCCTTTGAGCCGGTTTGTTGCCAGCAAAAGATCATCGTCATTTTCAACGAACTGCACAAGGTTGTTGCTGTAAATGGCGTTGGTGCCAAAAGCATCGACCTCGCCAGATTCAACAGCGGCCTTGATGCCGCCCGCAAACTCTAAAAACGAGAGGGCGTTGAAATCGGTTTCCACAGTGACGGTTTCCATTAGCGCGCTCCTTTTGTCTTTATAGTAACTGTGTACAGCGGCAAAAAGTCAACCGGCGGTGGCTTACTGTGGTCGTCAGGCCCGTTAACTGAGACGCTGTACAGTTCATCGACAAGCTCTGGGTGCATCTGTTCTATCATGTGACAGAACGCGCCACCAGCACTCTCCGTTTTTTCTTGAAGCAACCCGGCTGCCATGTGCAGCGCTTTGGCCTGAACTAACAGAATCTGCAACAGGCTTTTGGCAAGAGCTTCTGGGCCTTTAGCCCGGAAATTCTTTTCGATGCTCCTGAACATGGATTCTTGATTGTTGCCGCTAATATCAAAATTCAGGTGCTCTAAAATAGCGTCCTGAACCACCATCTGCGCTTCGCTGAGCGCTTCTCGTGTTTCATCGCCCATGCGAGACGCCCCGAACATTACGCCGAGTGCGCCGGTTTTATCGTGAAATTGTATCTTTTTCATTTTTTTGCTTCCTGTGTAGGTTAGGGTTTAATCAGTGGTTCAAATAACCACCAGTGAAGCCCCGCAAAAAGCAGGGCTTCTAGTTGGCTACTCCTGTTGAAGTATCTGTTCATAGTGTGCGATCAAAACGCTTAGTTCGTCACGCTTTATGCGCAGCTGCCTAAGACGTTCGGCCAGCTTTTCCACGCCCTTGTCGATAGGCTCCCGTAAAAACAAGGTGGGAGCCGCTTGGTTGAGCGCCAGCATCAGGTCGTCATCTATAAACCTGTGCTGGGCCTGCAGCCAAGTAATCAGCTTTTCCGTGCTCTTTGAGCGCAGTGTTTTGCGCTCGCCGCGAACTATTTTGCCAACGACTTCCTCAGACAGACCCGTTTCCGAAGCCAGCCAAACCATCGACATGCCGCTGCTGACTAGCGCGCGGAAAAGAATTTCCGCTGCGGCCGCTGCTTCTCTGTTTCTTTTTACGGCACTCATTAATCTAACGCCTTATAAAACGCTCGCTGCTCCGCTTCCGTATAAACAGAGTGGTCGTGGTAAACATAGTCCCGCAAGCGGTAGTAGTTACCAGCAACAACAAGCGAAGCCTCCGAGTATCCTTTGTCATTGAAGTTAAACGACAAGATAGAGCAGGCATAGACGTTGACGATCAACGAGAACAGATCGCCCGAACACTCGACTTCACACTGCGCGCCGTCATTGAACACGGTGAACGTGTCGCTGCCGGTGTACGCCATGAAAAAGCCGTGATTGCTCAGGTACTTTAGCTTCCAGCTGCCGCCGCCGTATTTGCCCCGCGTAATCCTGCCGGCGACATCGTAAATCGCCATTTCAAACGCGAGCAGAGCTTTGGCATCGCCGCCGAAGTTTTCCAGCATGCGATCAGCCTCAGTGACCCGAACAACCTCGATCGGTTGAACTTCATCTTTTGTTTCAATCATGGTTTTATTCCTTTCTAGGTTAGGGTTAAATCAGTGGTACAAATAACCACCAGTGAAGCCCCGCACGCAGGGCTTCTAGTTGGCTACTCCTCTTTATCTACCAGTAAAACAGTCACGGTCACAAGCTCTGATTTTTCGTCGCTCAATTTTAGCTTGTAATTTTGTGGCTCAAGTTCAGGGTAGAATTTTTCGACTACCTTGAATTGATCAACGCGCGCTTCTATCGATATTTCTTCAATGGCTGCTCTAAGCGACCCGAAGATTTTCGTTGTTTGCGTAAAAGCGTGGGCCAGTTCAGCTTCTGTGGGCTTGTCACTGATTTTTTCAATTTCAGCGACCATTTTGTTTTGGCACATTTCCATCATGCCAGCAATAGCCCGCAAACAGCCAGCGCGTGAAACAGCAACAACGATATTTGTATTTGTAACGTCCATTTTTCGTTCCTTTTAGGTTAGGGTTTCGGACTAAGCAAATGCCGTCCATCCTGACCACTCCCGCGAAGGGAGAGGGCAGGGGGGATGCACTAAACTAGGTGCTGATAAATCGCTGTGAAAATCACAGCATTAATCCAAAGCAAGCCCAACAGGGCTGCCGGACGATTAAGCCGCACGTGGTTGCTTTTCTTCAATGAACAAGCTGTAGAAAGACCCGAGATGCGCGTGCAATGCACACACAAGGTCGAGCACTGACTGCGGCCGCTCTGGGTACTCGCCGTTTTCGTATTTCGTGGCGATTTCCCAGCAAATTCCAGCCAGCAAGTCTGAAAATTCCAGCTGGTGCTGTAAAGCAATCCCGACATCAATGGCCGCATTCACGATCATGTCTGCATCAATGGCTGGGTACGTATGGCCTTGCTTATCAACAGGGGCATGGCGAAACATCAGCGCTTGGCCTCTGTAGCCGTGTCCCCGCAAATAGAGCGCGGCCCAGTTGTTGCTGGCTTGAACAGTTTTTTGGTCGATCATGTTTATACTTCCTGTATAGGTTAGGGTTTCGGACTAAGCAAATGCCGTCCATCCTGACCACTCCCGCGAAGGGAGAGGGCAGGGGGGATGCACTTTATTTAAAGTACGCTTCTGCGCTGTCTTGGCGGCGCACCATCGCCTTGATTGCCGATTTAGCCGCGCTATTCGCCTCTTTTTTGGATAACACGTCTTTGCCTATCCAAATCATCTGCGAACCATCATCCAGCAGGTTACGCTGAAAATCATCGACAGAGCCGAACCCAAAATTCGGCGACTTGCCGCCTTCCAGATTCATAATCGCCTTGATACCGTAGTACCGGAAGAACCCCGGCAAACTTAAGTAGGTCATGAGCACGTCAGTAGTGACGCTCTCATGATACTGCTTGATTTCCACGGCTATATCTACGCGCTCCACGTTTTTGAATGGTCCGCGATCGCCTATTACAAGCAATGCGCGAACACTACGGCCACTAGCAAGCGCCGCCTCAATCACGGCCGTTGCAGCTGCACCGCGCCACATAACATCGTCAGCATCGGTGCCGCCGGACACACATAGATCAGCCACGACAGTAACGTGTGACTTGCCCCGCGAAATCATTGGGACACGCTCAGCACGTTGCCAAGCGGTATCAATGCGCCCCATGTTCACGCGGTGAATGTCCAGCGAGTCGCCAGTATCACGCCATTTTTTCTTACGGCGCAACGAAGGCAGAGCAGGCACTTCAATATCGGAAATTGCTTCCCGCATTTTCTTAGTGCCTTCAGGCCAGCCAAACTTAAAAGCGCCTTTCAGCGCCTCTAAACTAGGCAAGCCCCACCAGCGGTTTTGATCGACCTCGTTTCGTTCTTTCATTTCTGTAACAAACTTATCGAAGTCACGCTGGCCCGCAGAATTGACCCAAGGCGATTCCATCAGCTCAAGCGCATCACCATAGTGGTGAAAAACCTTGAGCGTTCCGTCATCATTGGTCGTTTCAATGCTTTTTAGCATGGTTTTTTCCTTTCTAGGTTAGGGTTTCGGACTGCGTAAAACAAATGCCGTCCATCCTGACCACTCCCGCAAATGCGAGAGAGGGCAGGGGGGATGCACTTAATTAGCTAACACGTGCAATTTCATCGCGCGACCAGCCGGCGAATAATTTTTCCTCCCATTTAGCTTGCGGCCAGTTCGCCGCTTGCTTCATATCTGAAAGGTCAATCATAAAACGCGTAGACAATGCTCGCGTCAATCGGCCGCTCTCAATGGCTTTTCTCAGCTTGCGACCCCAAGACAGAACAGCTTTGTCGATCAGCTGTTCCTCAACCCCGGCGTCATAGTCCATCCTGACCGTTCCGACTTTGAAACGATCAAGTGTCGCATCATCCAACTGGTTGCGGCCTACGTAGCGCATATCAGCGCCCTGACCAAAAGTATTCGCTGCAGCGATCAGCACAAAATCTTTGTGCTTCTCAACCCGCTCATTACCATGGCGCTGGGGCACGTGCATGTGACCATTAGCCAGCGCCGTATTAAGCACTAGCATAACGTTCGCATCGGCCGCATCGACTTCATCAAGAAGAAACACGCCCCCGTTTTCGTAAGCAATCACGAAGGTCGCCGGTACGTAGGTGAACTTGCCACCATCGGTAACCGGCAACAGCCAACCTGTTAGTTGGCTCTCGCTCATGCCTTCCGAACAGGAGACTGAATAGAACTTCAGATCAAGCGCTGCGGCAATCAACCCCGCCATGTGCGTCTTACCACACCCTGTTGGGCCGGTAAGGAAAATGTTTTTTCTGGCTTGCGCCAAATGCAACACTTCTTCAAACGCTTGTGGCGGTGTGCCCTCAACTTCCCGCGTTCCGCCTTGCGGCTCGATTAACTTGAAAGTTTTTGAAGGCGCGCTGTCTGTTTTACTGGCTTTTTCGGCCAGTATCTTTTCAAGCGCTGTCACCTGACCCTTGCCGAAATAACGGCTCAAGTCGTCATGATCATCAGCCCCGCCAGCAGCTTGCTCCGGCGCGTCCTCTGCATCGGCTTGCGCCTCCACTTCGTTTTCGCCTTCACCATCACCGGCAGTTTCTCCGTCCGCATCATCAGCGCCTTTGCCTTCAACATCACCAGAATCTACATCGGATTCTTCGGCACCGGCCGCGCTAAAGTCGCCTTGAGTCGGCTCCCGCTTTTCAAACTGATCTAAGATCAAGTCTTCCGACAGGTCGTACCCAAGCTCGTCCATCACTGCGTAAACAGTGAACGGATTTACTTTCATAGCAATGGCCAGCGCTGCGCTGCTAGTAGACAAGCGCTTTGCGTCAGGCTTTTTCAGGTCTGATTCACCAAGCCCGCATTTCTTTGCAATGTCTCGCAAGTCGCTAAGCTCGGTAGATGTGGACAAAAAGTCATAAATTGCTGTTTGATTTTTTGACATCATAATTGGTATTCCTTTTAGGTTAGGGTTTCGGACGATAATGCCGTCCATCCTGACCACTCCCGCAAATGCGAGGGAATGGGCAGGGGGGATGCACTAGCTGTGTGTGTAACCGTCTTTTTCAATGCCAAGCCACATGCCGCACCATTCGATCATGATGCAATCCCAGCCGTGCTGAACGCTACGGCGGAACTGTCGATAACTCGCGGCCACCGTAGTGTCCCGCAAATACAGCCTGTGGAGAGCAATTCGTTGTGCTTTCGTTAATGTGATCATTTTTGTATTCCTTTTGGTTAGGGTTGACGCCGCACACTCTCTCGAATGCACGCTTTTATGCCAGCTTTTTCAAACCGGCATAAAAAAAGCAGCCGAAGCTGCTTTCTTGGCTTGCGAGTACCACCCCGCAAACCCCCTAACACTAACCTTTTTGGTTTAAGTGATCGTTTAGTGGGCGGATTCCCACAGGGATACTCGCGTATCCAGTCGGTTGCATGCTTTACAGCATGCCGCCTTTTCTCAGCTGTGCAATCACGCGCATATAAAGCGGATAAACCGTACCCCGCTTACTGGCTTGCTGGCCCCCTCAGAAGGAAAACTCACAAGTACCGCCGGCCAGTATCACATCAGCTTCCCAGCTGTTGAGCCTGTTGCCTTGCGTACCCTCCATGGCACGCCGCGAAAATTCCGCGCTCCGCTTGCTTAAAGCGGCCTGCTGTTTTTGCGTGCTATTGCAGGTCTTGCGCACGCCCCATTACCGTAATTTTGCTCCCATCACCGTTGCCGGTGGCGCTTCCTACATTGGGGGGAAGCCGTCAGGGTATAACCTAAAATTGCATAGCAATTTTACCCTATAATGGCCTACTTGTCACGTATGTGCGGTATAACATGTTATACCAACCCCACCTATAGGGTACTTTTTGGCCTATATTGATCATTTTTTGATCAATTTGGGTGCTTTTTGATCATTTTTTGATCAATTTGGGTGCTTTTTGATCATTTTTTGATCAATTTCAGCCAGCCAGCCAGCCAGCCAGCCAGCCAGCCAGCCAGCCCAAACAGGAGCCAACAGGGAGCTAAAACTGCGGGTCGGTATTACGCGCACGTAGGGAAATGCTAGTGAAGACTTTTATTTGTTCGTGAAAATACTCTGATGACTGATTACTCTGATTCTCTGATGCTTTTTATACCCGCTCTTATATTCGCGCGGCATCTTTCAAAAAACTTTTTTTATTGTTCACTACGTTTTTTCCTACGCGCGTGTAATACTGCCTGCTCAACCAATCGGAGAACTGATATGGCAGACCATGCTGGTAATGGGCGGGAAAAACGAGACGCGGTTTACATGAAACGGTCAGAAGACGCCCTGATGATCAAAAAGCGCTTTGGCACGTTCAAGACTTTTTTTGAGCTGGCCCAGCCGGTGCTTGGCGGGAATGTGGTTAGCAGCAACCGTATGACCATGCTGCTGAACGGCTACCCCAGCACGGAGAAAGAAATCCGCGCCATGGAATCGGCCATACGCTTGTATGTGCACCAACCGATGAAAGTCGCCCGTGAGCTGCTGGAAGACGTGCAAAAGAACGGTGCCTGCGTCAGGCCGCTGCGT
>Ga0222662_1000240_pt1 | contig 50396 bp, 42 predicted proteins | sample AntAcemetagen600_FD_179821 | JGI IMG/M metagenome (GOLD analysis project Ga0222662, IMG submission 179821) | Saline water microbial communities from Ace Lake, Antarctica - #600 | ecosystem: Environmental > Aquatic > Non-marine Saline and Alkaline > Saline | place: Antarctica: Ace Lake... | reverse complement strand
TGTAGTCGGTCTGACCCACGTCCTCGAAGTACTCGTTCGGAGCCGTCGTCGCGTTGTCCACGGTCGCCGCGATCCAGTTGCTGTTCGCCCCGTCCGTGCCGTACTCGAGCGTCAGCGTGTACGACGAGCTGTCCTCGTCAGAGACCCGAACCACCACGTCCACCGTGCCCGTCACCGGGATCGTCGACGGGTCCAACCCCAAGATCTCCACCTCGGGCAACGCCGACACCGAGTCGTCGTCGTCCGTAGGGTTCGTGCTGTCGTCGTCGTCGCCGTTGTCGTTGCGATCCCCGCGGGGGAAGAGGTCCACCACCACGGGGTTGCAGCCGGTGATCCCGAGCAGAAGCAGGCAGGACAGAGTCGTTCGTAGGGTCATCGTGGGGCCTCCGAGGAGAGAGCGCGCCGGGCCGCACGGAGCGACGGGGCGAGGGGACGGGGAAGGTCGGGGTGGTCGAGCGCGGCGTCGATGGCGCGCTGGGCGGTGGCGGTGTCGCCGGTCTGATGGGCGCACAGGCCGAGGAACGCCATGGCTTGCGCCTGCTCCCGGCCAGACTGGGTCTCGCTGAGCTCGAGGTAGCTCGGCAGCGCGAGGCCGCAGTCGCGCAGGGCGTCGTTGGCGGTGGCGGCGCGGATGCGCAGGACCTCGGCGCGGCGGGTGTGGCTGCGGTAGGTGTCGAGCCAGGCATCGGCGGCGGCGATGGCAGCCCGGGGATCGGTGTGCGCGAGCGCCTCGATCCGCAAGGCCCCTGCCTCCGCGCCGAGGGCGCCCCCGGGCCAGGTGTCGAGGAAGCGGTCGGCCAGGGTGGCGGCGTCAGAGTAGGCCTCGGTCTCCATGGCCTCCTGGACGCGCCCAAAGGCGCGGGCCCGAGCGAGATCGGGCGCGGGCTCAGCCTCCGGGGGCTGGGGCAGGGGATCGACGGCCGCGATGGGCTCGGGGTCGGGCGCGACGTTTGGCGCCGGTGTGGGACGCGGCGTCGCAAGCACGGTCGGGGGGGCGACGGTGGGCTGCTCGACGGCTCGCGCCGGTGGCGGGGGGTGAGCACCACCGCCGGGGAGGCCGGGCGCTCCGTCGTCCACCCCTGGCACGGGATGATCGAGAGGCTCCTCCCCAGCGGTGGTGTCACCGCCCCAATTCCAACCATCTCCTGCGCCCAAGGTCAACCGCTCGCCCCGACCCTGCACCGCCACGCGACCCCGCTGTACCGAGACCGCGCCAGCACCTTCGCTCCAGCTCACCGAGAAGCGCGTGCCCACCACGGACACCTCGACGTCGTCGGCCACCACCGTGAAGGCGCGGAACGGCCCGTCGGGGTCCACCGCCGCCACGAGGGTGCCCTGGGCGAGGCGCACCCGGGTGCCGGTCTCGCCCGCCTGCTCGACGATCAACGAGCCCGTGCCTGTCACCCGAATCGACGGCCCGAGCAGCAGCGGAGCTTGCCCCAGCGCCATGGGGGTTCCCACCGACGGAGCGGGTCCGTACGCCGGGCCGGGCATCACGAGGATCGCCACGAGCACCAGGGCGGCCGCCGCCATCGCTGCGGCGGGGAGCCCCCAAGAACGGGACGGAGCCGGGTCGCGCAGCCGGGCCTGAAGCCGCGAAATCTCCAGCGCGCTCGGCTCGGTGGCCTCGATCGCCCAACCTGGGACCTGCTCGCTCATTCGTGCAGCCCTTGCCGGGCCAACGCGGCGGCAAACGCCTTGCGCCCGTGATGCAGCCGGCTGCTGACCGTGCCCTCGGGGACGCTCAACATCGCTCCGGCCTCGCGGGCGGTGAAGCCCTCCATGTCCACGAGCACGATGGCCTCTCGCCAGTGCGGCTTGAGGGTGGCGAGGGCGCGCTGCACGGCGAGCCGACGCTGGGCGGCGTCGAGCTGCTCCGCGGGTCCCGGCGTGGTGGCCATGGGCTCGGGCACGCTGTCGAGGCCGACAAAGCGGCGCAGCGCGGAGCGGCGCTGGGCGTTGCGCACGACGTTGCGGGTGATGGCGAACAGCCAGGTGCGCTCGCTTGACTCGCCACGGAAGCTCGGCAGCCGCCTGAGCGCGGTGGCGAATACGTCCTGGGCTACATCCTCGGCCTGCACGTGCGGTCCTCCGAGCCGAATCACCCAGCGCAGCACATCCGCTGCGTGCTCCTTGCAGAAGCGCTCTCGGGCGTCGGTCACAGAGACTCTGTGTGCCGGGGTCTCCGAGTCCTTCACGCTTTCTTCGAAACGGGCCGCGGACCGGCGGTCAGCGCGGTCGGCACGGGCAACCGAAGCGCACGCCGAGTTCCCCGTAGACCGTCACGGGAGACAGGAGCAGCGGGATCGCTTCTTCGGAGCCCACCCGGACCGCCAGCGGCGCGGTGTCGAAGCTCGCGCCGAGCCCGCCGCCCACATCCAGCAGATCGCTGATCGGGCCCCACACCTGGGCGCCCACGAAGAGCCCGGGGAGTACGCGGGTGACGGGTTTTGCGTCGCTCTCTTCGCTGCGCAGCACCGCGATGCGCGCGCCGAACCCGAGGGTGTTCTGCAGCTCGACCCGGCCGATCTGGCCGGCGATCGAGACGGTGGGACCGGCGAACAGGCGCTGCAGGGTGATCGCCTGGGAGCCGACTCCGGCGCGCTCACCGAAGCTCCAGTTGGCACGCAGCCCCAGGCGCAGGTGCTTCCATGCCATGCCGCCGCCCACGCCGAGGCTGCCGCTCGGCGACGCCGGGCTCAGCGCGAACGCGCTGCCGGTGGTCACAGCCGATGGCAGTCGCGCGCCACCGCCGACCATCACGATGGCAAACGGGCCCGGCTTCTCGGCGCGTTCGGTGGGGGGCACCCATCCGCCATCGCCGACCGCGCTGGTCCGAAGCCAGCTGCGCACCATGGCGACCTGGGTGGCGATGTCCCCCTCAGTCGGGCTGAAGCGCACGCGATCGTTGTGCACGAGCGTCAGGGTGGAGGAGTCCGAGCTCACGCCCTCCCGGCCGAAGTCGGGCTCGCCGATGACGACCTCGACGGGGTGCCCTGGCCAGAGGGCCTCGAGCATCGCGGACAGCCGCTCGGCGTCGTCATCGTCTTCGACCCACCACGGCAGCGCCTGCGCCAGAGAGGGCAGCAGCGCCAGCGCGCAGATGAGGCTCAGGATGGTGCGGTGCGGCATCACAGACTCCAGGGTAGATCGGACGCGCGCCGCTGGCCGGGGTCGTGCGATGCTCGGTCGCCATGCACCACACTCTGCAGCCCACGCCCGAGACTACTCACGGGGTCTTCTCCCGCGATCTGCGCCCGGTGCTCAGCGTGGACAGCGGAGACACGGTGGTGGTGTCGGTCCCGGACGCTGGCTGGCATCGGCTGGAGCAGGAGCGGCCGCTGTCGTGGGACGGGATGAGCAAGGTGGGCTACGAGCCTCGCGGCACCATCGGTCATTGCTTGATCGGTCCCATCGAGGTCCGGGGCGCGAAGCCTGGAATGACGCTCGAGGTGCGCATCGACGAGGTGGTGACGGGGACCTGGGGCTGGGGAGCCGCCGGCGGCTGGGACACCCCGCTGAACGCGGCTCTGGGACTGGGCGATGGTGCCGATGACTGCCGCATGATGTGGGAGCTCGATGGTGAGCACGCCCAGAATCAGTTCGGGGACCGGGTCGTGCTGCGGCCTTTCCCGGGCGTGGTGGGGATGCCGCCGCCGGCTCGGGGGGAGCACTCGACCATCCCGCCGCGTCCGTGGGGCGGCAATCTGGACTGTCGCGAGCTGGTCGCGGGAGCGCGGCTCTTCCTGCCGGTGCCGGTGAAGGGCGGTCTCTTGTCGCTGGGTGATGGGCACGGAGCCCAGGGCGATGGCGAGGTCTCGGGGATCGCGATCGAGTGCCCGTTGGCGCGGCTCGCGGTGACCCTCGTGCTGCACCGCAGCATGCGCCTGCATCAGCCGCGGGCCGAGACCGCGATCGGGCCGATCACGTTTGGGGTGGCGCCGAGCCTGGACCGGGCGACCGCGCTGGCGCTCGATGGGATGCTGCAGTGGATGGGGGAGCGGTGGGGGGTGGGGCGCGCTCGGGCGCTGGCGCTGGCCAGCCTCGCGGTGGATATGCGCGTGACCCAGGCGGTGAACGGCATCGTGGGTGTGCACGCGGTGCTGGTAGAGGATCGCGTCGAGATCGGACGATGAGCGGCCTCGATCCGGTGCTCTCGGGGCCCGATCCGTTGCCCGATCTCGCCGGCGTCGATGCCGAGAACCCGCTGGTTGTCGTGGTGAGCGCGTGTCTGCTGGGGGAGCCGGTGGGCTACGACGGCAGCGCGTTCCCGTCGGATCCGGTGCAGGCGCTGTGTGCGCTGCCGTGCGTGCGCGCGGTGCCGTTCTGCCCCGAGACCCACGCGATGGGCGTTCCTCGCCGCTGGATGACTATCCACGGCGGCGACGGCTTCGCGGTGCTCGATGGCACGGCGAAGGTCGTCAACGTGGATGGGCGCGATCTGAGTGACCACTTCCGCCTCGGGGCCCAGGCGATGCTCACGCTGGCCCGGAGCGAGGGCGCGCGGCTCGCGATCCTCACCGACATCAGCCCTTCGTGCGGGTCCACGGTCATCTACGACGGGGAGAAGCAGCCGGAGACGGCCTACCGGTCGGGAACCGGGGTGACCGCCGCGCTGTTGCGTCGGTACGGGCTGGCGGTGGTGTCGCAGCGGGACGCGCGTACTCTGGGTGTGCTGCGCGAGGCGCTGGATCCGTCGTATCAGGCGGACCCTGACGCCCACGATCACATCGACGGGCCCTGGTACCGCCAGACCTTTCTGGAGCCGGCCCCTCCGAGCCCCGATCCGGTGCTGATCGAAGAGTGAGCGCTACCAGCGCACCAGCAGGGCGCCTGGTCCGGCGGTGACGATGGGCCTCGGTCGGCCTCGCTGCCCCACGAGCGGGTTCTCTCCGCGGTGCACGCGCGCGAGGCGGTCAGCCCACACCGACAGCAGCACCGTGGATACGAACATGCCCAGCGGCACTTGCATGATGGCAAACGACCACGCGGAGTCCTGCCAGCTCGCGGTGGACACCATGAAGACGGCAAAGGTGCCGGCCGTGATGCCGCTGGCCACGCCGAGCGTCCAGGCAGCGCCTCGTAGGCTGCGGCGCAGAGAGCGGGGTGTTCGAGCGGTGTGGAGGCCGGCTTTGACGAGGCCGAGGGTGGCAAACGGGATCAAGTGCAGCGCGGTGAGCCCAGAGCTCACAAAGGCCGCCTGGGGCGCCCAGGTTGTGCGCTGCCGGGTGGCGAGCCCGGCGATCGTCGCTGGCACCGCGAACGCGGTCGAGACGAGACCGAAGGTGGCGGCTTCCCCGTCCACGCGATGGCGCAGCACCGCGCGCCAGGGCCCGGAGTCGGGGCGAACGGAGGTGAAGCCCTCGAGCGGACCGTCGGCTGCGGCCGGGGCCGGCGCAGCGGCGAGAAGGGCGAGCACGGCGACGACGAGGAGGGTGATGTGGCGCATCAGAAGCTCCCCTCGTCCGAGCGGTTCAGCCCGGGGACCTGCCAGGGCACGGGATCTGTCCACGCAGAGAGGTTGCCCGCGAGGTCCAGGGCGCTGAATCGGAGCTGGAGCTCCTCGTTGACCGGCAGCGGCTCGCCGGACCAGACAAACCCGAGCTCCCCGATACGAAAGACGGACTCGGGGACGTCCGGCCCGGTGGGAAGTTCGGTCGCGACGAGGACAAAGCGCCCCTGGTCCACCTCGAACTCGACGTAGTCGTCGTAGTCATCGAGCTCGGCGGCGTTGGTGCCCAGGCTGGGTCCGTCGAGCTGGGCGGCCCACCGCAGCGGCGTCGGGACCGCTGGCATGGGGGCGGCGGCGACGCCGGTGCGAAAGGAGACCACCCCCGAGTCGAGGTTGCCCACGGTCCAGCGCAGCTCGTAGTCGCTGCTGGGGGCGAGGGCTTCTGTGGGGCGCCAGCCGATCAGCGTGCGCGCCGGCGCGCCGACCTGCAAGACAGGCTCGACGGGGATGGGTCCATCGGCCAGCGCGACGAGCTCGACGTCGCCGGTCAGGCAGCTGCCGTCAGCGTACGGCCCGTCGATACGAAGCCAGACCATGGTGTCCAGGGGCACCAGGCCGTCGCCCGCAGAAGGGGATGCTTGCCCGGTGGTCTGGGCGGGGCTCGGGAGCCGGTCGCAAGGTCGCGGCTCCGTGCAGCCCGCCAGGACGGCGACAACAGCGATGAAGATGGCGCTCGGTGTGCGACGCACTATTCCCCCTGGTGGTGGGTTCGCGGTTCATGGGGATCCGGAGTACCCGATCCTTCGGCACGCCGTTTGTAGTCTGAACTACGCAACCCAGGGGATCTCATGCTCTCACCGTGCCACTCGACCGTGCTCGCCGCCGCCCTCCTTGGACTCGGCGGTCTCGTCAGCCCGCAGATCGCGCTGGCGTGCGGAGGCGCCTTCTGCAGCGGCGGCACGTTCACTCCGCCCGTGCCGGTGGAGCAGAACTCAGAGCGGATTCTGTTTGAGGTCAACCCAGACGACACGGTCAGCACGACGGTGGAGATCAGCTACACCGGCGCTCCCGAGAGCTTCGCCTGGGTGGTTCCCGTGCCGGACACCCCGGGCCTGGACATCGTTCCGGCCGAAGTCCTGGCGTTGCTGGACGACGGCACCGCACCGTCCCTCAACAGCCAGCCCACCCGCTGCGGGTCGCGGCGGATCGGCTGCTCGAGCGTCGGCACTTCGTTTGCGTCGCTCGCGCTGCCGGTGGTCGCTGCCCCCACCGCAATTCTCGGATGCTCCGATATGGCGCTGCTCAGCAGCCCGTCGGCCTACGACCCCGTCACCGTCGAGGTCATCGACCGAGTGGGGCCCTACGAGCCCACCGTGGTCAGCTCCGACGACCCCCAGGCCCTCATCGACTGGCTCAACACCGAGGGCTACTTCATCTCCGAGGGCATGGAGCCGTACGTCGCGCACTACGTGTCCGGCGGCAGCAAGTTCCTCGCGATGAAGCTCGCGCCCGACGTCGGCGTGTCCGACATCGCGCCGATCCGCATGACGTACGCGGGCGACACCCCACAGATCCCCCTGGTGCTGACCGCGGTCGCGGCGGAGCCCGAGATGGCGATCACCGCGTTCATCGCGGGTCCGTCCCGCTATCGGGCTGGCAACTACGCGAACCTCTTGATGGACCCAGCGTGGCTGCGCTTCGACCCCAGCGGCGTCGGCAGCAACTACTACGCGGTGGCGTCGTGGCTCGCGGACGGCGTAGGCGGTCGCGCGTTCTTCACCGAGTACTCGGGGCCGGTGACCTTCGCTTCCTTCGGCCTGTTCGAGGCCGAAGACTGGGTCAGGGCGCTCGGCCAGCGCCACCCGACCATCACTCGGCTCTACACCCGCCTCTCGGGGTGGGAGATGACGGAGGACCCCTACTTCGAGCCCACCGAGGCTGGGCCCATCGTCGCCGCCATCGATCTCAGCGCCAATGAGCCCGTGGACACCTGCCAGGATCGTGTGCTCGGTCCCTGCGGAGCTACCTACTGCGGGCCCGGCGCGATGTGCGCCGACACGCTGAGCGGACCGGCGTGTGTCTGTCCCGAAGGTTGGGCGGCCCGCGAGGTGTCCGCCGTCGGCGCGGCGCGCGGTGCCGGGATCCCCGACGTCACCTGCCAGCTCATGGACCACGAGCTGTTCACCAGCGACGAGCTCGGCGGCGACGCAGGCTCGGCCTGCGTGCCCGGGATGTGCGGGACGGAAGGGGAGTGCCTCGATCTCAATGGCTTCCCGACCTGCCTCTGCGACGACGGCTTCGCCGCGGCGGTGGGCTTCAATGGCGCCCCGACCTGCGTCGAGGCCCTGCAGCTGTACAGCCCCGAGGAGGCGCTGGTCGGTGGCGACAAGGGCGTCGGCTTCGCCGCCCACGAGGCTTCGCCGTCCCGCCGGCGCACCGAGGTGCTCGTCGGCCTGCTGATCGTCATGCTCCCCGGACTGCTGGGTTCGCGTCGCCGGCGCCGAGAGCGTTGAGCGCAGACTGACTGCGTGGGCTCCTCGTTTCCCCTAGGGCCAGCTCAGGTCCTCCACCACGAGGTTCGGGTCCGCGGCGATCTGCTCGTCGGTGAAGGCGACGTCGCGCAGGGTGCCGTTGGCGTAGACATCGGCTGACTGGTCGTCGTAGCTCGCCGAGCCCTCGTCTTGGGACTGCGAGTACGTCATCACCGACCGAGCCTGCGGCGCTCCATCGACGAACTGGACCGCGAGGATGTACGAGTTCCCTCGGTTGATCTGGTAGCCGTCCACAGTGAGATCGGTGGTGGCGTTGATGACGTCACCTCGCGGCGGGCGCGGCAGCAGGGTGTCGTCGCCCCCGGTGCTGTGGTCCGAGATCGCGATGGCGCCCTCGATCTCCCGCCCGCCGGGCACCGGCAGCCGCACCCCGCCCTTGAGCTGGAACTGCACGTCGCCGAGAGCTGCGTCCACCGCTACCCCGGCCTCGCCCAGCCGCACCACCGCTCGGGCCAGCGCATCCAGGACGGGACCGGCCCCCTCGGTGGGGGCCATCACCAGCGTGTTGGGCGTCGCCAGCGGTTCGTTCGCGTCGAATCCTTGGGCGAAGAGCAAGCCCGTGTCTCCCCACAGGTCGTCCCGGGTGAAGTCTCCCCCGCCGAGGAACTCCCGCCAGATCGCTGCGCCCTGGGCGGCCAGGCCCACCGTGCCATCCCAGGCCGCGAGCACGGTGCACGCGCTGCTCAGGTCCACGATGTCGTCGTCCACGGGGTAGGCCGCCCGCACGACCGCGTCGAGATCGAGGCATCGCTGGGCCACCGCGGGCGCGAGCAACTCCGCCATCGACGTGCGTCCCCCCATCGCCGCTGCCTCCAGCTCCGCGAGGCTCCACAGGCCGTCCTCGCCTGCGGCCTGCCCGAGGTTCTCCAGGTAGCGCAGGTTCATCCGCGTGCGAGGAGATCGCGACGTGCGCTCCTCCCCGTAGATGGGCGAGAACCCTTCAAGCGGCTGCTCCGCGTGGGTCAGCCAGTGGTTGTTGTTCGCGTTGGCCACGTAGTCGGAGCGGGTCATGCTCGGGGCGTCGTCGAAGGGAACCAGGCCCGCCATCCGCGCCCCCGGGGCCTCCACCCAGTCGTAGGTGGTGTCTCCACCCGGCAGCAAGATCGCACCCTGCTCCGCGAACAGCGCCGCAAACGTGTTGTCCGCCAGGAAGTCCGCGTACCCAGCCCAGGCGGCTGCGCTCAGATTGGGGGCCGAGGCGGAGTCCGTGTAGAACGCCTGCCCTTGGGCATCGGCGTACATGGTGTGCACCCAGGGGATGCCGTTCTCGTCCCGGTGCGCGGCCATGAACTCATCCAGGTCGCTCGCCGTGTTCATGCCGAACCACGTGGGCAACATCGCCAGGTTGTTCTCGTTCGCGTCCCGGAAGGTAAAGCCCACCTGCTCGGTCCAGCCCACGATCGGCGCGTTGATCATGGGCCCGTACTGGCTGCGGTACAGCGTGCGCGACTCCTCGACGAGGTCGCCGCCGAACCCGGGCACCGTGATGGCGTAGGTGCGGGGGCTCATGTCCCGGTACTCACCGTCCACGAGGTACCGGGTGGGGTTGCCAGGCTCGAGCTCCAACACGTAGCCCGTGAAGCGCGGCGTGCCCGACACGGTGTGCGTCCACGCCACGTTCTCGTTGAAGCCGATGTTGATGGCCGTCACGCCCACGAGCGATGCTCCGTACACGTTCACGACCCCGGGGATGGTGAGCTGGGACTCCCACCACCGCCGCTGCCCCGAGTAGGGGAAGTGGGTGTTGCTGAGCATCAGGCCGCCATCGGTCGAGGAGTCCTCGCTGCCGATGCCCCAGCCGTTCGAGCCGAGCTCCGGCTCCCGCACCGGCGCCATCAGCGCCCGGAACGCCGCGAGGGCCTGCGGGTCGCTCACGTCGTTCCCGTAGCGCGCCTCTCGCGCCCCGTCCGGCGGCTCCGCTTGGGCCACCGAGTCCACGAACACCGCCCCCGAGCCCGACAGACCGAGTGACAGGTAGTACGCGAGCAAGTCGATGTGGTCGAAGGGTTGCACCCACTCCGCCCCCTGACACGGCGACGGCAATCCTTCAGGCCCGACCTCGTCGATGTAGGCGTTGAAGCCCGTCGAGTAGCCCACCAGCGCATCGCGCAGCTGCTGCGACAGCCCGGGGAACCCCTGCTCGGCCTGCTCCATCACTCCCAGCGCCAACCAGCCGAAGTCCGAGTCGACGTGGCGATCGCCATCCCCCCTGCCAAACCACCGCGCCCGCTCGCTGCGCACCATCAACATCTGATCGGCGAGCGTGCATGCGTGGTCCCGGGCGTGGGCGTGGCCCATCCCGAACGCGACCGAGCCCCAGTCGTCAGCGACGATGTGCGGCACCCCCCACGATGTCCACCGGACCTGCGCGGAGTACGGCCCAGGCTCGGTTTGCACGGTCTCGGTGCTGTCGTCATCGTCGCCGGACGGGCAACCCAGCAAGAGAACAGCGGCGAAGAGAGCAGCGAGACGCGTGTGATCCATGGAACCTCCGGCGCGCATCGTAGACCCGCCCCCGAACAAAGATGGCGGATCGGCGGGTCGGTTTTCGTCCCGGGTTGCATGGGCTCCAGGATTCTCATCTTCAGTCAGCGGGGTCGCGAGGCCTTTCGAGTCCCTCTCCCCTCGCGCGGGCGACTCACCATCGGCCGAGGTCCGGAGTGCAGCGTCTCGCTCCCGGACGACGCGCGACTCCTCAGCCGGGTGCACTGTGAGATCCGGGTGCGCCCGAGCGGCGTCTTTGTCGTAGACCAGTCGTCCAACGGGACGCGCCTCGGCTCCGAGCGCCTGCGGCGGGACGAACCGAGACTGCTTCGCGTGGGCACGTCCATGCGGCTGCCCGGCTGGGATGTGGCCGTCGAGTCCCCCTCGGGCGTCGATGGGTCCACCGTCGATCGCCGCTCCGACTCCCACGCCCCCACCGGCGCCCCTGGCCACTTCCACGGGATGCGCGCCGACACCGAGGTGATGCGGGCCTTGTTTGGCCACATCGAGCGGGTGGCTGGGTTCGCCATCCCGGTGCTCATCCACGGAGAGACAGGGACGGGCAAGGAGCTGGTGGCTCGGGCGGTGCACGACGCGTCGCCCCGGGCCAACAAGCAATTCGTCACCGTCAACTGCGGCGCGATCCACGGAGAGACCGCGCACTCCCGGCTCTTTGGGCACGAGAAGGGCGCCTTCACGGGAGCCACCGCCGCGGCGCCGGGCGCGTTTCGTGAGGCTCATGGAGGGACCCTCTTCCTCGACGAGATCGGAGAGCTCTCACTGCGGCAGCAGACCGCGCTGCTGCGGGTGCTGGAGCGCCGCGAGGTCGTCCCGTTGGGTGCGTCGCGGCCCATCCCTGTCAACTATCGGCTCGTCGCCGCGACCCACCGTGACCTGCGCAAGGACGTCGGTCGGGGGCGCTTTCGCGAAGACCTCTACTACCGCCTCGACGTCGCTGTCTTGCGAGTGCCGCCCCTGCGTCACCGCCCCGGAGACATCCCTTTGCTGGCCCGCCACTTCCTCGCCGAGCTGGCGCCCGGGGCCCCGCCTCGACTCGACGCAGACGGGGTGGAGCGACTGCTCGCCCACTCGTGGCCCGGCAACGTGCGCGAGCTGCGCAACACCATCCTCCGCGCGCTGCTCGCCACCGACGGGCCGCGCATCGCGCCGGACGATCTGGCGATCCGGGAGGCGCTGAGGCCGGGCCACACGGGTCTGTTCGCCGCGGAGCCCACCCCGGGCCAGGAGCTCCCTGCGCCGACCTGGGAGCCCGGCGACGGCGCGTCGCGGGAGAAGGCTCAGATCCTCAGCGCGCTGGAGCGAGCGTCTGGCAGCCGCAAGGAGGCGGCGCGCCTCCTCGGCGTCGCCCGGTCCACGCTCTATGTGCGGATGCGACGCCTGGGCTTGAGCTGACGGTCCCCGGCGGGTCAGCCACGCCCGTGGGGCGCGTCGAGGTCGAACTCGGGGCCTACCGGCACGATGCCCGTGGGGTTCACGCTCTCGTGGCTTCGGTAGTAGTGCTCCTTGATGTGGCGCATGTTCACCGTCTCGGCCACCCCCGGACTCTGATAGATGTCGCGCAGGTAGCTCGGCAGGTGCTCGTAGTCAGCGATGCGCCGCACGTTGCACTTGAAGTGCCCCACGTACACCGGGTCGAATCGCACCAGGGTGCCGAAGGCGCAGATATCGGCCTCGGTCATGCGCGTATCCGACACCAGGTACCGCTGCGTCGCGAGGATGGCCTCCATCTCGTCGAGGACGTCGAACACGTCGGCGACGGCGCGCTCGTAGGCGCTCTGGGTCCTCGCGAACCCGGAGCGGTACACGCCGTTGTTGAAGCGGTTGTAGATCTGGTCGCGCATCGCGTCGGAGGCGCTGCGGAGGTCCGGCGGGGCGAGGTTCACGTCGGCGTTGCGGGCTAGCGACGGCCCAAACGCGTCGTTGAGCATCCGGATGATCTCGGTGGACTCGTTGTTGACGATGACGCCCTGCTCTTTGTCGAACAGCACCGGCACGGTCACCCGCCCCGTGAACGTCGGGTCGGCCTGCACGTAGACCTCACGCAGGAGCTCCTTGCCCAGCACGCTGTCCGGGATGGAGCCGGCGTACTCGCTGAAGTGCCAGCCGTCCTTCCCCATGAATGGGTCCACGACCGAGACGCTGATGACGTCCTCAAGGCCGCGCAGCGCCCGGACGATGAGGGTTCGGTGGGCCCAGGGACACGCGTACGAGACGTACAGGTGGTAGCGGCCCGCGACGGCGGGGAAGCCCGAGCTGCCGTCGGCGGTGATGGTGCCTCGGAACGTCGTGGGCTTGCGCTGGAACTCCCCGCCGGTGTCCGTGGGGAAGTGGTTCTCGGTCTGCCAGGTTCCGTCGACGAGCATGCCCATGGTGGCCTCTCCTCCTCGCTCCGGGGAAGGGGGCCGGGCGGGGCTGGAGGTCTAGCCCGCTCCTGGCCAGACCGCCAACGGATCGGTCGGTCTCGGAACCCTGGCGGATCAGCGCTCTCGCTTTCGTCCTCGGTGCATGTCGCCCCTGCGGCCACCGGAGGAACCATGCTGCGATGTCACCTCATCACCCTGCGCTTCCAAGACGACCGCCCCGTAGCGAGCGACGAGCGCTCCCGCCTCTATCTCGCGCGTCTGGTGTCGCTGGTCGGCGCGTCGTGTCGCCTGTTCGCGTGGCGCTCTGAGGGCTGCCGAGTGCGGCTCCTCGTCGGCGACGGCGAGCGCCCCGCTGGACAGATCGCGCGGCGGGTCGAGATCGGCGCCCAGCAAGTGCTCGGCGCAGGGGCGCGGTTCGCTCCGGCGCGGATCGACGCGATCGAGGAGGAGGAGCGGCTCATCCAGCTGCACGACGAGCTGCTGCTCGAAGGAGCCCAGCAGCGCCTGCTCACCGCGTCGAGCCTGCCCGACGCCCTCGGCCTACGCACGCTGGCTCCGTACGCGGTGGGAAGCCTGGACCGATGCACGCCGGAGGCGGTGGCGCGGTCGCTCCCGATCCTGAGCACCCGCGACGCGGAGTGGGACGATCTCCCCCAGGCCGCCGCTGCGGTGTTTGGCTACGAAGACCTGAGCCGTCGCTCCTACTGGCGCCACCGGGCCCTCGCCGCCGCGGTCTCGCTGGCGGGATCCGAGCTGACCGCCGTGGCGCTCTCCGAGCTGCTCGCGGTGTCGCCGAGCACGGTGGCGCGGGCGGCGCGGCGGCGGCCGTCGCCTCACCTCAAGCGCATGATCCTGGCGCAGCTCCGGTGGCGCGCGCGGCTCAAGGCCGGCGCATGGTGATCACGCCCGGCGCACGGTGACCATCAGCCCTTCGCCCTGGTCGATGATCTGGGAGAACAGATTCGGCTGGGCGAACAGCCAGTCGTTGTGCTGGTGGACCGAGGCGGTCCAGGCGTCCCACGTGGTCCCATAGACGCACACCTTGCCGTACCAGAGCGCGCTGGCCGCCATGTAGATCCCGCCGGACCTCAGCCGCTCGATGGCGAGGCGCGAGACTCGTGGATACAGCTCCTTGTCCACGTCGTTCATCACCACATCGAACGGTCCCGGGTCGAGCTCGAGGGCGTCCATCGCCTCCATCTCCCGGTACTCGAACTCCGCCGGCAGGCCTGCATCCGCGTGAAACTTGCGGGCCCGCGCCAGATTCTGCGGGTTGGGGTCCACGCAGACGACCTTTGCCCCCGCCCCGGCGCCCGCCGCGAGCCACAGTGAGGAGTAGCCGACGCCGCAGCCCAGATCGAGGATGCGCCGGGCGCCGACGAGACCGGCGTTCATGCACAGCGTGCGCCCCACGAGAGGCCCTACGATGGGGAAGTGACTCCGCTCCGCTTGCGCCTCCATCTCCAGCAGCACCGGCACCATCCCCGCCGGCAGGCCCTGGTTCCCGGTCGCATCGACGATGTCGAGCATGTACCGGGCGATGCGAGGGTCGGTGATGGTCGGTAGCTTGCTGCTCACAACGCCGAGTATAGGTAGCGGGCTCATCCGCGGTCTGCTCTCGCGTTTTCCGTTTCCGGAATCCGGCCCGTCCGGTTTTAGACATCGGTGTCCTTCCGTCGTCCCAGTCCCGCAGCCCCGAGCACTGATGCGAGCCTCCCGTTGAGCGATTGCACCCCACCTCGTCTGCGCCTCGTCGCAGCGGGTGAGTCGCTGCGCGGGCTGGCCGACGAAGAGCTGATGACCCGTCATCGCGACGGGCATCCCGGCTGCTTTGACGTGCTGGTGGAGCGGTACCGCGCCAAGATCTTCGGGTTCCTGATGCGGATGGGCTTCCAGGCCGCGCAGGCGGAGGAGCTCGCCGCAGACGTCTTCCTCAAGATCCACCGGGCCGCGCCCCGGTACGAGCCCACCGCGAAGTTCACGACCTTCCTCTACACCGTCGCTCGTCGCCGGGGCCTGAACGCCCGGGACCGCATGTCACACCGCATGGAGATCGCCGCGGGCGGGCACGAGCTGGACTCCGGCCCCTCGGGCGGGGTGGACGCCGAACGGCAGCTCGCTGCCAAGCGCTCGGTCGCGCTGCTCCAGACCGAGCTGGCTCGCCTCCCCGAAGAACACCAGGCGGCCTTCGTCCTCTACTACGGAGAGGGCCTCAGCTGCGCCGACATCGCCACGACTCTCAGCATCTCCCCGGCCGAAGCCAAAGGCCGACTCGCCTACGCACGCAAGCTCCTCCGCCAACGCCTCGCGGGACGCGTCCCCGAGGCCACCTCTTCGGAGTCCTCGACATGAACTCATCGATGGAAGCCCTCGACCTGCTGCTGGCCCTGCGGCCGACAGATCTCGATGGCGACGAACTCGCCCTCGCCGCCGGTGTGCCGGCCGAGCAGCGCATGGCGATCGAAGCTGCAGACGCGGCGCTGACGGCGCTGATCGGCGACTGGTCCGACGAGGAGTTCGACGCTCCGAGCTTCACCGGGGCAGACATCCTCGCGCGGGCTGCCAACGACACGGACGAGGCGGAGCGCCCGGCGCAGTTGGACCTCGGGGTGTCCGAGCCGCCCACGGGGTCCGGCTCGTCCTGGTGGGTCCCTGTCACCCTCGCAGCCAGCATCGCGGCGGCGGCGTTCGGCGCCTGGAGCTTCATGACGCCCACCGAGACGAGCCCGGAGATGCGGCCGAAGTCTCTGGTGAATGACGACGAGGCGAGCCGGATCGCCCTGCAGTTCTCGGTCGAGCGCGATGGCGCAGTGCTGCCGGGCCGCAATGGCGCGAGCTACGGGCCGGCCGACGCCCTGGCGTTCCGCTTCGACCTCGCCGGCGAGCCCGGCTACGTCGCGCTGCTCGAGGTGAGCGACGGCGACTGGGACGTCGTGTATCCGCTCGACGGAGCGACGATGGCGTTGGATCAGGGCGTGCACGTGCTCTCCAGCGGGAGCGGTAGCCCGCTGGTCTATCGGCCCGACGATGGCGTTGCCGGTACCCTGAGCTACGTCGCGGTGGTGCTGTCCGAGCCGGTGGATCCGGGTCGGGTCGTGCCGGGCCTCCTTGCGGCGGGGCTGCATCGTGCCGATCTTTGGCCCAGGCCCGTTGTCGCGGTGGACGCGGTGACCGTGACCTGGGAGTAGGAGCTCGCCTCTCTTGACTCGACTGCTCTCCTTTCTGCTGCTCGTCGTCCTGGCTCTGCCGGGATGCGCGACCGTGCGCGGATCGGGCGAGCCTGAGTGGCGCAACAAGGGGTTCTCCGAGAGCCGCTCCACCCGGGAGACCCTGGACGCGTCGTTCGCGCCGCGGCGGGTGGCGCTCGTGGTGGGGAACAACCGCTACGACGATCCCGCGTTCCCGCCGCTGAAGTGGGCCGAGAACGACGCCGCGCAGGTGGGCGCGATCCTGGAGGACATCAAGTACGGGGGTTTCGATCGCGTCGTGTACCTGATGGGTCAGGGCAAGGCCCGCCGAGACCGGATCCTCAGCGAGCTGGTGTCGCTGCGGAACGACCTGCGCCGGCAGGACAGCCTGGTGGTGTACGTCTCCACCCACGGCACGATGCGCCTCGACGCCGCCGGCGAGCCCCAGCTGTTCCTGGTCGCGGCCGACACATCACCGTCCGATCTGCGCGGCACGGCCATCGAGCTCGGAGAGCTTCAGAAGTTCTTCAGTGAGATCCGCGCCGAGCGCAAAGCCCTCGTGCTGGACGCTTGTTACAACGGCGAGGGCAAGTCCGCGCTGCAGCCCACGGTGCGCCAGCGGGTCGCGCGGATGGAGGAGTCCCCGGTGCTGTCCCGCAAGGTGCGCCTGGGGGAGGCCGAGTCCCACTTGTTTGCCTCCACGTTCGGGCGCCCAGCCCGCGAGGACGACGCCCTGCAGCACGGCGTCTACACCAACCACCTCCTCGAAGCGCTCACCTGGAACCAGGCGGACAGCGACGCGAACGGCGATGGACTGGTGACGGCCTACGAGGCCCATGACTACGCCCGCGGCAAGACCATCGAGTACACGCTCGGCGGGCAGGTGCCCGAGGCGTACTTTCGGGTGGTTGGCTTCAACGACCTGGCCTTGGTCGGCAGCGAGGCGGACCGCAAGGAGGCGGACGCCGGGCTCATCTACAACTACGGCGACGAGAACGAGGACCTGGACGGGGCCACCTTGCTCATCGACGGGCGCGAGAAGGGCATGTTCCCCGGGACCTTCTCGGTGCCCGCGGGTCGTCATCACGTCAAGATCGTCTCTCCGGACGGCGACATCATCCAGGACCGGGTCGTCTCGTTTGCCCCATTCGAGCCCGTGGCCGCGGTGGCGGTGCAGGCGCGTCCCCGGCACTACGCGGGCTTCCTCGGAGTCTCGCCCAAGGCGCGATTCGCGCTCACCCAGTCGCTCTTGCCGCTGGTCGGTCGGGCGAACGTGGGGGTTGAGGTGCGAGGCGGATACCGCTTTGTCGGCATCGCCGAGGGTCTCACGCTCGAAGCCCGGGGCTCCTACACCCCGCACTCCGCGCGCTTTGTCAGCGGAGACTCGGTGACCTTTCAGGCCCGACACATCGGCTCGGTCGGGGCCGGCGTGGGCTACCGGGCGCTGCTGCCCGGCGCGATGCTCGGGGTGGGCTACCGGTTCTCGGGAACGTTCCTGTCGGCGCTGCAAGGGCCATCGTGCGAGGGCGTCGCTGCCTGTGACAGCTGGATCTGGGGCACCCACGGCATCGCCCTCGAGGAGTCGTTCTCGTTGGGTCGGCGCTGGAGCCTGCACCTCGCCCAGGAGGTCGGCGTGACCGCCCTCAACGTCACCGGGCAGGGCAACAAGCCGGCCGTGGACTTCGGCTTGACCATCGGCGTCGAGGTCGGCCTCTGATCGCGGCCTTTGGGCGGGTACGCTGGGCGCCAATGAAGCTCCTCTTGACCGCTGTCTGTCTCGCGCTGCTTTTGCCCTTGTCGGCGAGCGCGGGCCTTGATGGTGACGGGTTTACGGAGGAGGAAGGGGACTGCGACGACGCCAACGCGGACGTCTTCCCCGGTGCTCCAGAGTTCTGCGACGGGCAGGACGACGACTGCGACGGCATCGTGCCGGCGGACGAGCTCGATCTGGACGGCGATGGAGTGCGGATCTGCGCTGGAGACTGCGACGACCTGCGGCCGTGGGTGCGCCCTGGGAACCCCGAGGGAGAGCTCTGCGACGGGCTCGACAGCGACTGCTTCGGCGGGCCCGGCTCCAACGAAGCGGACGTGGATGGGGACGGCTGGCGCGAGTGCGCTGGTGACTGCGATGACGAGGATGGAGCCGTCTATCCCGGGGCTCCTGAAGGCTGCGATGGCCTGGATACGGACTGCGACGGTCAGCCCACCGACGCCGAGCTCGACGCCGATGGGGATGGACAGCCGCCGTGCGCGGGAGACTGCGATGACACGTCCGTCGGAGTGCGGCTGGGTGGGCTCGAGCGCTGTGATGACGGCATCGACGGTGACTGCGACGGGGTGATCGATGAAGGGTGCGAGGTCGCGGGCGACGATGACGACGCGACCGAGGGCGGCTGTGAGTCCCGGGGCTGCGGCTGGTCCATCTCGTCGGCGTCTGGGGCGTGGCTGCTGTTTGTCTTGCCCTGGGGGATCCGCCGCCGTCGATGAGCCGCGCTGGACGCGCTCCTGTCCCCGGCCGCACAATGCGGGTCATGCGCATCGACCTCTCTGACCCGATTCCGCTCTCCGTTCAGGAAGCGTTCCTCCTCCTGCGGGACAACATGCCGTCGTTGGTTCCATACCTGGACGACTGCGAGTCCATCACCGTGACGGAGCGGCAGGAAGGCGACGGGCTCGAGACCGTCAGCCTCGTGAACCGATGGGTGGCCGACATGTCGCGGGTGCCCGCGGCCGTGCAGAAGTTCGCCACGAAGGACCTGCTGAGCTGGGACGATCACGCCACGTGGACGGCGAGCACCACGTCATGCACCTGGCGCCTACAGCCTCTGCGCGGCACCCGACTGTTCGAGTGCTCGGGGACGACCTCGGTGGTGCCCGACGGAGAGCACGCGCGGCTGACCATGGCCATCGACCTGACGATCTACCCTGAGAACGTGCCCGGAGTGCCTCGCTTCATCGCCAAGCGCATCCGCCCTCAGGCCGAGAAGATCATCAGCGACAAGCTCGTGGGGAACATGCGGGCGCTGGCCGTCTCGATCCAGCGCTACCACGCCGCCCAGGGCTAAGACGCGTCGGGGAACGAGGCGATGAAGTCGGCGATGTGGTCGGTCCAGCCGTCGCCCGTCACCGCGACCGTTCCGTCGTCGCCTGCGTTGGGGCCGATGATGAATGTGCGGTCCTTGGCGACGCCGGCCGCCTCATAGCCGTCGATGTCGCTGCCCGCGTTGCCGTAGGCCGCGACCACGTCCCAGCCCAGATCGTCTTGAAGCCGGTCCACGAACGCTGCCTTGTAGTCCGCCGCGGTGCCGCCAAAGACCAGCTCGGGCGCCGTGGAGACCGGGCCGAACGGGAACTCGAGCGCATCCAGCCAGGGCCGAGTCAGGCTCCGCAGCGGGTGCGGGCGAGCGGTCAGGTACACCACGCGGTAGCCCTTGTCGGTCCACGCCTGGGTCATCTCCTTCGCGTCGGTGTACTCCAGCGGCACGTAGGACGGGTCGGCGAGCTGGTTGGTGAGCTCGTCGTCGCTCAGCGTCAGCGTGCCGTCGATGTCCGTGACGATCACCGGTGTGCCGGCGGGCCAGCGGAAGACTCCGTGGTCGGCGCAGTGGCCGGCTCCTTCCAGCACGGCATAGACCCTGGCGTCTCCCCCGGGGAGCGCTGCGCTGTCTACGTCTACTCCGTAGGTGCCAGCCTCGGCGAAGTCGGTCTGGGTTCGGCCGAGCTCGGCCCAGCCCGCGCTGAGGTTCCAGCGCCAGATGCTCACCCACTCACCGACGATGGGGTCGGTCACGAAGCGGTCGTTCCGCCCCATGATCCCTTGCAGGCCCACCGAGCCACTCTGCGGCCCGAGCAAGTCGAGGCCGCCGTATCCGGGCACCGTGCCCGCGAACTGGTCCTCGGTGGACGGCGCGACCCACTCGCTGGTCTCGGTCGGGAAGGGCAGCGCGGCGGGCTCGGGGCACGACAGGCTGGTGACCGTGTTGTCGATGCCGCTGGGCGCGCTGTCGTCATCGTTGGACGGACCGTCCGTGGGGCACGCGGAGAGCGCGAGGGCGACGGGGAGGACGAGGAAGTAGGTTCGGCGCATCCGCGGATGCTACTCCGAAGCGGCGGCTCGATCTGCGTGATGCTCCACCAGGTACTCGGCGCGGCTCTTGCGGTGGATGTCCGGGACCTCGCAGTCGTCGGTGGGGTAGCCGACCGGCAGGAGCAAGAACGGCTTCTCGTTGCGCGGGCGCCCCAGGATCTTGGCGAGGAACTTCATGGGGCTCGGGGTATGGGTCAGCGTGGTCAGCCCGGCGTCGTTGAGCGCGGCGATGAGGAACCCGCAGGCGATGCCGATGCTGGTCTGCACGTAGTAGTGCTGGCCGCCGTCCGGGGCGTTCTTCTGGGCGAAGCACACGATGAGCGCCGGCGCCTGCACCAGGAACGGCTTGTCCGCATCGGTGCCGATGGCCGCGAGGTCCGCGAGCCACCGATCGTTGGCGCGGCCCTCGTAGAACTCCCGCTCTTCAACCTCGGCGGCGACCCGGATCTGCGCCTTCAGGGCCGGGTCCGTCACCAGGACGAAGGTCCAGGGCTGCTTGTTGGCTCCTGACGGCGCCTGGGCAGCGGCGTCGATGCAGCGCCGGAGTACCTCGAGCGGCACGGGGTCGGGCTTGAAGAAGCGCACCGAGCGGCGAGCGCGGAGGCGGCCCAGAAACTGCTCGCTGCGGGAGAGCATCGTGGGCTCGTCCAGCGGCTCAAAGGACAGCGGGCGCATGGGGGGCCCGCTCACTTGCCTTGACTGACCAGGAAGGGACCGAGGATGAGGTGGTCCAGTTCGGCGGCGACGAAGGCGCGCACGGCGTCCTTGGGGGAGCGCACGATGGGCTCCTCGTGCATGTTGAACGACGTGTTAATGACCGAGGGGATCCCGGTGCGCTCCTCGAACGCGGCGACGATGTCGTAGTACTCGGGGTTGTCCTCTCGCCGAATGAGCTGGGGCCGGGCGGTGCCGTCGGTGTGCACGACGCCCGGCGAGCTGGCCTTCATCGCATCCGTGCAGTCGAAGCAGACCGTCATGAAGCGGGCGGCATGCTCGGCGCCGGCGAGGCCGAGGTAGCAGTCCTCGCGCTTCTCCCACAGGGTCACGGGAGCAAACGGCATGAACTCGGTGCGCTGCAGCTTGTCGTTGAGCCACTGGTTCACGTCGGGGACGTCGGGGCGGAACATGACGGTGCGGTTGCCCAACGCGCGGGGGCCCCACTCCATGCGGCCAGAGCAGCGCGCGACGACCTTGTTGTCCACGAGCTTGTCGGCCACAGCGCCCGCGAGGTCGTCGGGGCGCTCGTAGGGCAGCCCGCTGTCGTGCAGGGCCCGCTCGTACTCCTCATCGGAGAAGTCTCGGCCGAGGTAGCTGTGCTTGAGCTCGTGGGGGACCACGGCGGACAGCGCCAGCGCGGCGCCGGCTGCGAGCCCTCCGTCTCCCATGTTCGGGTAAACGAACATGCTCGTCACCTCGGGGATCTCGTGGATGCGCTGGTTCAGCTTGACGTTGGCGCAGGTGCCGCCAGCCAACGCGATGTTGCCGCGTCCCGTGCGGCGCACCCAGTGGCGGACAAAGGCGACGACCTGGGTCTCAAGGTTGCGCTGCAGCGCCGCGGCGATCTGCTCCCGATTGAAGCCCTCGAGGAACCGGTGGAACCGGTCGGTCTTGCTCTGAGGACGCAGGTAGTTCGTCAGGTTGAAGCCGCCCCGGGCCTCGATGAAGTGGAACTGCTTCGCGAAGTGCGCGAGGAGCTCGGGAGGAGCGGGCTCGTAGGCGGCGAGGCCCGTGATCTTCCCCTCGTGGCGGTTCGCTCGGAACCCCAGGTACTCGGTGATTCGCGAGTAGTAGGTGTTGATCGACGCGAGGCCGCTCTGGCGATGGATGAGCTTGAGGTCGCCGCCGTGGCCCTCGGACACCGTGCACGACGTTCCGTCGCCCATGGCGTCGATGGTGAAGGCCAAGGCGTCGAGGTGGGGCTGGGAGCGGTAGGCCGAGTAGGCGTGGGCGCTGTGGTGCTCCAGGGTGGTGACGGGGGCGCCGAACCCGCGATCCCGCATGCGCCGCTGGAGCAGCGTGCGTGAGATGTCCGCCTCGATGGGCCACATCCCCGACTCCTTCACCGCGACCTGGTAGGCGATGTAGGCGTTGAGCAGGGGGCTGAACTGCGAGGTGTTCGCCTTCGTGCCGTGGTGCAGGCCGGCGAACCGTCGCAGCGCTGTGGCCGGCGTGAAGTGGCTGCCGAACACGATGCGGTCGATGTCCTTGGGCTCGAGACCGGCGTGGTAGAGGCAGTCGGTGATCGCGTCCCAGGGGAAGGCGCCGCTGTTCTTGTCGCGGTCCACGCGCTCCTGGCCCACAGCGGCCACGAGCTCGCCGTCGATGACGAGGGCCGCGCTGGAGTCGTGGTTGTCGTTGATACCGAGGATATTCACGAGCCCAGGAGCATAGCCGTTCGGGTGGGGCGCTCGCTCGACGGGGGGTCTTGCGGCCCCGGTCGCGGGCGGCTTACTGTGGTGAAAGTGAGCGAGACCGACAAAGAGTCAGGGGACGCGGCCCCACCGCCGTTCGAACCGGACCCACCGCCTGAGGTCCTCCCCCAGCCCCGGGACGCTGTTCTGCGCGCGCATCGGGTGCCACGGGGCTTCCCTGACCGCCACACCTACCTGCGCCTGGACCTGGGCGAAGAGGACACGCCGGCGTCGCCCAAGGTCGGCGAGATGCTGCGCTCGCTGCCGGACTCGGTCTACGCGCGCTACCCGGACCCGTGGCCCCTGAGGAACAAGCTGGCGGAGCTTCATGGGGTGCCGCCGGAGTGGATCTCGGTGTGCGCGGGCACCGATGAAGCGATGCGCCTGGTGTTTGACTGCTTTGTGGAAGAGGGCGCGCGGGTCCTGTTGCCGCGGCCGTCCGCGGGGGCCTATCTCGCCGCAGCCGAGGCGGGCGGAGCCTTTGTGGATCGCGTGGAGTTCGAGGACGATCTGAGCTTTCCGCTGCAGGCGTATCGACGCCAACTGCTATCGCGCACGCCGCGCCTCGCGGTGATCGGTAACCCCTCATCGCCCACCGGCACAGCGCTGCCCCGGGAACAGATCCTGGCGTTGGCCGCGGAGTCTCCGTCGACGCTCTTCCTCGTGGACGAGGTGTACGTCAGCTACCACGGCAGCTCGCTCTTGGACCCGGAGGTCCGCGGCGCGGTGTCCCCGAACGTCGTCGTGATGCGTTCGTTCAGCAAAGACCACGGTCTGGCCGGTCTGCGCGTCGGGTACCTCGTGGGCCGTCCAGAGCTGCTCAAGGGCATCTCGGTGGTGAAGCCGTCGTACACCGTCGCGGTGCCCTCGTTGTTTGCTGCGGTGGCGGCTCTCGACGACCTCGACGCAATGCGTGGCCGGGTCGCGCGCCGGCGGGCGCTGGCCGACCGGCTGGTGGCGGCCCTGAGCCTGCGGGGGCTGCAGAGCCGGGTGACCCGGGCCGCGTTCGTGCTCGTCGCGTTGAGCCCGCCGGTGTCGGACTGGGCGGCGGCCTTCGCGGCCCACAAGGTGTTGGTCGGTACCCGGGGACACGTGGGCGCGCTGGCGCGCTACGTGCGGGTGACGGTGACCGCGGACGAGGATCTTCAGACCTTCCTCGGGGTGCTCGACGCGGTGTTGGCTCAGGGCATCCATGGCGCGCCGCGCGTGGGTGCCGTGCCAGGGGACTGGGACGAGACGCGCGAGGGCATGGCCTAGTGGTCCGACACGGGGGAAGTGGTGAGTTGATGGGTGAGTCTGGCGGCTGGCTGGCAAGGCGAGAGGAGCGGAGCGGGCCGTGGCCCGGGTCGGACCACTAGTTTGGAGCTCGCGTCCTGGCTGAGCATCGCGGCCGTGTGCGCGACTGGCGCGGTCTCGCCGGGGCCGTCCTTGGCGGTCGTGGTGAGGAACACCGTGGCCGGAGGTCGGCTGCAAGGGGTGCTCACCGGCCTCGGCCACGGGATCGGGGTGGGGATCTACGCGTTTGCTGCGGTCGCCGGGGTCTCCGCGATGGTCGCTGGCGTGCCCGGTCTGCATCGGGCGATCGAGGTCGTGGGCGCGGCCTACCTGTTGTGGATGGGCGTGCAGGCGCTTCGCCACGCGGGTGACGGCTCCGGTGAGCACAGGCTCGCGGGTCGCAAAGGCTTCGGCGAGGGGTTCCTCGTGGCGTTCCTCAATCCGAAGATCGCCGTGTTCTTCCTGGCGCTGCTGGGCTCGTTCTTGCCGCCCGAGGCTGTGTTCGTAGAGCGCGCAGGCGTGGCTGCCCTGGCCATGGGGATCGACGCCGGCTGGTACATGTTCGCAGCCGTCGTCTTGGCAGGCACCGGGGCCGCGGGCTGGCTCGCCCAGAACGGCCTGTGGGTCGACCGGGCGCTCGGCGTGCTCCTGATCGCGGTCGCCCTGCTGTTGCTGCTCGCCTAGAGCACCGTGCCTACGCGGCAGTGGGCAATGCGTCCCCGGCCGCGCCGAGCAAAGCGCGTCGATACAGCCAGAAGTTGCTCAGACACAGGAGCGGCAGCATCGCGGCGCCGATCCCTGGGATCCACTGCAGCGAGAGCAGCGCGATGGTCAGGAACCGCGACAGCCAGCGCGTCGCCATTCCGGAACCCGTGGGGAGGTAGCGGCTCAGGCCCCCGAGCAGGCTCAGGCGATAGAAGATGATCCCCGGCACGAGCCCGAGCAGCGGCACGGCCCCGAACGCGGCGCAGACCAACAGCGTCTTTGGGAGCTGCCACTGGACCGCCGTCACGTAGTCCTCGACGTCCCGTCGCGTCGCAAAGGCGGGCCGGCCGCATGCACCACACGCTTGGTCCAGCCGCCCGCTCGCCAGCCGCGTCGCGCAGTGGGGACAGCGCTTGACCGACAGCAAGCGCTGCGGGTGGCGCGCGCGCGCCGGCCGAGTCATGGGCTGCCCGAGAGCGCTGATGTCCCGGGCCTCGCGTGTTGCATCGCAGCGAGGACACCACGGCGCGCTTGGGTGGACCGGGGCCTGGCAGGCCTCGCAGTCCACGAGGCGGGAGGACTCCCGGGCGGCGGTCCATCGCTCCATGGCGAACAGGCTCAGGGCGGTCCCGGCGAGCAGGACCATGGCCAGCGCCGGGAAGATGGCCAGCGCCGCGACTCCACCAAAGACAAAGGCGTCTTCCACCCACACCAGCACGCCCTGGAGGCCCAGCGCGTCGTCCTCGTCGGCGTCCGTCAGGAACGAGAGAGTGCGCTTGCGCAGGATGGCGAGGCCGAAGGTGGCCATGGCCACCGCGGCGGCCAGGACGTGGGATGCCTCGAGGCCGGCGCGCAGTAGATGCTCAGACGGCGCCTCGGCGCCTAGCTGCTGGAGGAGGGCCGCGCTCTGGGCGTCGGCGAGACCGAGGTTGATCGCGAGGGCGCTGGCGAGCTTGATGTACGGGCCGATCTCCGCCAAGACGCGTCGCGTGTCTACGTTGCGCTCGGCGACCGCCTCCAGGAGAGCCAGCACTGCCAGCGCGACCAGCGCGATATCCCCGGTGAACCACGGCGGCGCCGACTGGAGCGTCTGAAGCGCGGAGGAGTCCGCCAGCCAAGGGATCGCCTGGCCGAAGCGCGCCGTGATCGCCACGAGGAAGGCGGCGAGGAAGGCCCGCGACGCGAAGAGTGGCGCGGTGCCGAGCAGCTGCATGAGGCCGAGTGCATTCATGGGAGGACACTACTGAGCACAGAGCCGGTCATTGCATCGCCACCAAGGCGCTCAACACCTCGCTGACCTCGCTCGTGAGGAGCTCGGGCTTGGCTTCGATGGCCCGGGTAATGAGTCCCACCGCCTTCCACCGAAGGGAGTCGCGCGATTGGGCGGGAGCGGCGCTCTGGTGGCGCCGCGCCAGGATGAGCCCGAGCACCAGCAGCTGCGCGGGCTCTTGCTCGCCGCGGCCCGCGAGCAGGTCCATGAGCGCCGAGAGCTCCATGGAGACGACGTGATCGATCGGCAAGCCCAGCCACGTCTCCGTGTCGTCCTCCTGCGCGTCCAACTCCTCCTCCTCGGCGGCGGTGTCTCGTTTTCCGAGCGCGCGCAATATGCCGGCGGCGAAGGCGTGGATCTGCCGGAGGAGGAAGTCCTGGTTGCGGTGGGTCAGCACGGGACGAGCATACGGGCCCGCCACCGGACATGGGCGAGCCGCGATTCCAACGTGGGACAGTTCCTGTCCCGGGTCTGAGGTCTATTGTCCATCCTGTGTCTGAACCACCCAACACCGACGGACCGTCCGGCCCTCCTCCGATCGAGGAGGCTCCGCCGTGGCTCGACCGTCCAGCGCGGCCTCCGCTCGCGAACAACTTCAGCTGGTCTCCGTCGAGGGCTCGCCTGTTCGATGGCTGTTCACGAGCGTACTGGTATCGGTACTACGGCCACTGGCACGGCTGGGACCAGGATGCCCCGCCCGAGGCGCGGATCGCTTACCGACTCGGCAAGATGGACACGATGGACACGTGGGCGGGGACCATCGTGCACGACCTCATCGAGCAGGCCATCAAGAAGGCCCGCTGGGGGCGTCCCATCCGGGGGGATGAGCTGCGGACCCAGGCCCGGTCGAGGCTGCGGGTCGGCTGGGTCCAGAGCCGGGACGGCCACTGGAAGCACGAGCCAAAGCGCTGCCTCAACCTCATGGCTCACTACTACGGGAACGAGCAGGGGCTGGATCGGGCGCGCACGGATTCGATCGCCGCGCGGGTGTACAAGGCCTTGGACTTCTTCGCGCAGGGGCCCTACCCGGAGCTGCTCGCCCGGCTCCCGCGCGAGGCGTGGCGGTCCATCGAGGGGCTCGACAGCATCGAGGTGAGCGGGCGCACGGTCTACGTAAAGCCCGACCTCGCGTTCGATCATCCCGACGACGGCCTGACGTGGCTCGTGGACTGGAAGACAGGCAGCCCCAGCGACAAGGATGACTTCCAGGTTGCGACCTACGCGCTGTTCGCCGGCGCAAAGTGGGGCGTTCCCGCCGAGAAGTGCCGCGCGGTCCTGGTCTACCTCGCGCGCGGAGAAGAGCGCATTGTCGACGTGACGGCCGAGGCGCTGCAGGCCGCCCGGGTGGCGATCGAGGGCTCGATCGAGCAGATGCTCACCGCTCTTGTCGACCGCGAGACAAACACCGCAGACAAGGAGGCGTTCCCCATGACGGCGGACCGCTCAGCGTGCACCTGGTGCTCGTACCGGCAGCTGTGCTTCGGGAACGACGGCGTGCCCGGAGCGGCGCTGGCCGGCGACCCTGATCTCGCCGGGAGGCAGCGGAGCCTGACGTGAGCGTGGTCGTGTTGGTGGGGAGGACGCGGGAGCAGCGTCGCCGGGCCTTGGGCTCGGTGTCGGGCCTGGACTCGTACCAGCGCCCCGACTTCCTCTACCTCACCGCCACCCGCCGCAAGGCCGATGTGGTGCGGGCGGGCTTCTGGGACCAGCCGGACAAGCCGCCAACCTTCTTGCCGGACGTGCGTCCGTGGGGGCGGTTCCGCGACGATCTCGCCGCTCGCTGGGGGGACGGCCGGGCGCTGATGACGCCGGTGGCCCGGGAGCTTCTGGCCGGCGCGCTGTTTCGCCGCCTGCAACCGCAAATGAGGGTGTGGCGGGGGCTGCGGGACGGGCCCGATACCCGGCGGGCGCTGGCCGACTTCGCTGAAGCCTGGGGGCTCGGCTCCTCGGGGGTGGAGAGCCCGGACATCGGCGCGGAGCCGTTCGCGTTCCGGTTCCCGGGCGAGCCCGACCACGCCTGGGGCCCCCTGTTCGCCACGACAGCAGCCGTGGGACCGCACGCAAGGGAGGACGCCTGGCGCTTCGTGGGCGCGTGGCGAAGTGCCTTGGAGCGCAGCGGGGCCTGGACTGATCGCCCCGAGCAGACGCGCTCACTGTTGGCTGGACTGCGGGAGCCCCGCGCGGAGCTGCTGGAGACCTTGCGACGATGGAAGGGGGTCATCGTCGATGACCTGCTGTGGCTGCCCCCGTTAGACCGCGCGGTGCTCAAGGCGTTCATCGACGCGTTCTTGATCGCCCGTCCAGAGGGGACCGTGCACCTGTGTCTGGAGGCGGCCGTCGGGGGGAGCGCCGAGCGCGCTGCGGCCTGGCTGGGCGGGGAGGACGAAGCGGACGGCCTCTCCATCACCCAGGACCTGCGGACCGACTGGGCGAAGTGGCTCGCGCCCGGGGCTCACCTGCGGGGGCGGCTCCAGATCGCGGACGGAGCGCCCGAGCGAGAGGATCTCTCCGATCTCGTAGCCCGTGATGCGGTGATCGAGGACTGCGCCGGGGCCTGTGCCGGGGTCCGCGTGCGCTCGTACCCATCGGTGCACGCCGAGGTCCGGGCGATCGCCCGTGCGCTCAAGGCCGAGCTGCTGACGGGGAGAGCTGCGGACGAGCTGTTTGTTTCGTTCCCAGATCTCGACCGCTACGCGCCCCTGATGCGCGACGTGTTCACCTCGTTCGGGATCCCGTTCGTCGTGGAGAAGGGCGAGGAGCTCCTGCACTCGCCGCCGTGTTCCGCTGCCCGGCAGCTGCTGCGGCTCGTGACGGGCGCGCCGGAGCCCGCTGCCCTGCGCTCGTTGCTCGCCTCGGGCTGGGTGCGGGCGCGGTTCCTCGTCGACGAGGCCATGTTGGAGCCGCTGGTGGCGTCGCTGGAGCCGGTGTTGGGGCGCCGGCACGCTGGCTTCGCTGACGCAGCAGCCGAGCGGGTGCGCGAGCTCGTCACCGTCGCACCAACCATGGAGCGGTTGCATCCCGCCGTGGTCTCCTCGGGAGCGCAGGGTCGGCCGTCCGACTGGCTGCCCGAGCTCGCTGCGTGGCGGGTGCGCCGCGCGGACGATCAGCTGGCCCGCGCTGGCGGTGCTCCCGACCGGGTGGCCTCCATCGAAGCGCGCCTTCAACGCGATCTCGCGCGGATGTGCGTGGACGTGCTGGCCCTGGAGCGACTGCTGGCGGCGCTGCGCCCCTTGCAGGACGCGCCCACCACCCGGGACGCGGCCCAGCGGATCGGCGAGCTCCTGGACTCGGTCGGGATCCGCGCCGAGGAACCTGGCCCCGAGATGGACCGGGTTCGAGCGCGCGCCATCCGCGCCAACGCTGCGGCCATTGACGCGCTGCGCGAGCTCACCGACCAGGTCGCCGCCTCCCTCGAAGGAGTGGAGCGCGCCGCGCCCGGGGCGTTCGTGGGCGACGGCGCGGCCTCACTGCTTCGGGATGCCCTCGAGGAGGCGGTGCGGCGTTCGAGCTATCAGGGCTCTGGACCCAAGGTCGGAGTCCAGATCGTGGGGGTGCGCGACCTGCACGGCGCGGATGTGCCGTGGCTGTGGGTTGGCGGCCTCGCAGACGGCGCGTTCCCCCGCGGCCCGCTGCCCAGCTTTCTCATCCCCAGCCTGCAGCCGCCCTTGGTGCCGAGCCTCGACCGCGCCGACGAGGATCGCGCCATCTTCGCCTCGCTCCTTCGCAGTGTGGGTCACGGCGACCGGCGAGACTCAGCGAGCCTGGTGTTGTCTTGGCCTCGCACCGAGGCGGGCAAGGACCTGGTGCCCTCTCCGCTCTTGGCCGATCTCTCGGCCCTGCGTCTCGCAGACGGTGGCGCGCTGGGCGGCTGGTGGGCGGACCGACAAGTCGAGCACGAGGCGGCGCTCCCGCCCCTGCTGTCTAGAGATGAGCTCCTCGCCCGTCCTGATCTGTGCGCTCAGCTCCCCGCGCCGCCACCGCCCCAGGTCTCTGACCCTCTCGGTGAGCCCCCGATGGACCTCGAGGGGCCGCTGATTTTGACGGCGGCGGATCGCGCGGCCATTGCCTCGTGGGACGAGCTCGTCGCTGCGCGCTCATCGGATGGCGGATTTGGGGCGTGGGACGGCGTGCTCGCGATGGATCGGCCCTGGCGCTCGCTCGCGCTCGGCTGGCTCGGCGACCTGCTCGACATGAAGCCGGGCAAGCAGGGGCGCACCCAGCTGAGCCTGCGCACCACGGGGCTGGAGCAGTGGGCGAAGTGCCCCATTCGCTTCTTCTTCCAGACGGTGTTGGGGCTCGAAGAGCCTCGTCCCTACGCGATGGAGCCCGGTCGCGATGAGTCGGGCACGCTGACCCACGAGGTGCTCGAGCGGTTCCTCGGCGAGCGCATCGCGGCGAAGAAGGCGGGTCACCTCGCGTCGTCGGCGCTGTGGAGCATGGCGCCTGCCGAGAGTGAACGGGCGACCGAGCGCCTTCGGACGCTTGCGTTGGAGGTGTCGGGCGAGATCCTCGGGCATCGACGCGGCCCATGGGTCGAGCGGCTCGTGCGCGACATGACCGCCGGACTGGGGCCCGACGCGCCACCATGGCAGGGGCCGCTGGCGCGCTTCCTCGACGAGGAGCAGCGCGGAGCGTTTCTGGACGCGGAGCCGTCTCGGGTGGAGTTCGCGTTCCGCGGCCTGTCGCCAGCGACCTCGGCGTGGCGGCTCAGCCCAGACAAGGAGCGAGACCCCGTGTTCCGGGCCGGGACTGGCGATCTCGACGTGAGGCTGCGCGGCTCGATCGACCGGGTGGATCTGCCGCCGCAGCGGGGGGGAGGAGGGCGGCCTCGGGGTGATGGCGGCCTCCGGGTCGTCGTCTACGACTACAAGACGGGCGCGACGCCCTATCTGGACACCGTCGATCAAGGTCTCTCACTGCAGCCGGCGGTCTATCCGATGGCGGTGGATGTGCCCTGGTGGGCCTCGGGGATCGTGTCTGGGTACTGGGAGCTGCGCGCCGAGTCCGGCCGTCAGCGGCGTCGGTTGGCCATCTCGAGCCGGCTGCGCCGCTATCTGCTGGAGCAGCCGCGCCTCGCGCGCCCCATCGGGTTCAAGAGCACCACCGCCCCGGTGACCATGTGGGCCTGGCGGGCGTGGCTCATGCGCGCCGACTGGTACGGGCAGCTCGTCGGTGCTGGCGTCTTCCCTCCCACGCTGAACGCTCCCAAGGTCGCGGGGTGTCGGTATTGCCCATTTCGCCGTGCCTGCCGGACCGAGCCGGTGCGCACCGAGCGCATCCTGAATCCGCCTCCTGGGCCCGACGGTCGGGTGGGGCCGGTGTTCTGGCCGGCGCCGGTGTCGGTGAAGGAGGGGCTGGATGTCATGTTTGGCCCTCGTGGCGGCGAGCCCGACAGCGAGCCGATGGTCCCGAGCGACGAGGAGCCGCACCGCCTCGCGACCCCGAGCGCCGAGCTGCCTGCGCCGGGTCCGCCGGTCACCGACGAGTTCGACGACCTCTTCGACGACGACATGTTCTAAGCGATGATCTTCTCCATCGAAGACGGAGTCCTGCTCCCGGGCGGTGATGGCCTCACCGACGAGCAGGGCCGCGCGCTCGACCTGACCCGCCACGTGCTCGTGTCGGCCGGCGCTGGGTCCGGCAAGACGCGCACCCTGACCCGCCGGTACCTGCGCATCCTGGGGCAGTTCGCGTGGGAGGCAGCGGAGTCCGGCGACCGGGCGGCGGGGCCCGAGGGGATCCTCGTGTCGACCTTCACCGAGCGCGCCGCTGCCGAGATGCGAGCGCGCATTCGGTCCGAGCTCGGTCTCGCGGTGCGCGAGCTGCGGGACCGGCGCGAGGAGTTGGCCGCCTCCGTGCGCGGCGGCGCGGGACGGGTCGATGCGGTGCTGTCTCACCTCGCGCTGTGCAAGCGGCGCTTCGACCGCGCCCGAATCGGGACCTTCCACTCGTTTGCGTCGTCAGCGCTGCGCGAGTTTGCCGCAGAGGCGGGGCTGGACCCAGGCTTCCAGATCCTCGAGCAGGCAGACGAAGCGCTGCTGCGGGAGCAGGCCGTTCAAGAGGCGCTTTCCTCGGCTGAGCTCCTGGGCGAGCCCCGGGTGCTGTTTGCCCAGCTCGATCGCGGCTCGCTGCTCGACACGCTGCGCATCTGGGTGCGCCGTCGGCACGACCTCAGGCCGTTCTCCTTCACCTTGAACCGGTCGGACGAAGAACTCCTGGATCTGTGGCACCGGCGCTACGCCGATGTCGCGCTCGATGAACTCGAGGCTGAGATCGCACCGAGCGGGCATCTGTTCGCGGATCTGGAGTCGTTCGTCGAGCTCGAGCACGACCTGCGGTTCCCCACGCGGCCACCCCTGGCCATCGCCCGGAGCAAGGCGGCGCTGGTGGCGATGAGCGAGACCCCGCCGACCCACCCGGTCGAGCGCGCCGACCGCCTACGGGACATCGCGGCTCTGTTCCGAGTGGACAGCGGGCGAGGGCACATCGCCAAGGGGCACCACACCTGGACGGGCAAGCTGTCCGAGCTGCTCTATCCCGAGCGCAAGCGCGAGATCGAGCAGACGTGGAACGACATCCGGCCCGCGCTGGTGGGCGTGTTCGGGGAACATGGGGACCGACTGGAGTCGCTGCTCGGCGCCGCAGATCGGGTGGGCGCCCCGGTGCTCCGGGCCCTGAACCTGGTGGGCGGCGACGCGGTGCGGCGGTACGAGACGCTCCTGCACGAGGTGCGCTGCCTCGACTTCGCGGAGCTCGAGGCGAGGCTACTGGGTCTCCTGACGTCGAGCCCGTCGGTGCAGAGGCGCCTCCAGGCCCGCTTTCGGCACGTGCTGGTGGATGAGTTCCAGGACACCAACACCACCCAGTGGCGGGTGGTGCAGCTGCTCATGGGCACGCCGCTGCCGGGTGCCGGCCTGTTCCTCGTGGGCGATCCCAAGCAGGCGATCTACCGCTTCCGTGGCGGCGACGTCACCGTGTTCGAGCGGGCGCGCGCCCAGCTGTCCGCGGTGGGAGGGGTGGACGTCGCCTTCACCTGGAACTTCCGCTCCCGTCCCGCGCTCATCGACGGGTTCAATGCCCTGTTTGCGTGGCTGATGCCGGCGCTCGGCTCCGAGGATCCGCCTTGGGAGGCGCGCTTCGAGCCGCTGACGGCCCGCCGGGCCCTGGCCGATGGCGACGAGCACAGGGGGCTCATCGATCTCTTGTGGATGACCGAGCACGATGAGCCCGAGCCGCCGGAGGCTCAGGTCGTGGGCTTTGAGGAGGACGAAGCGCCGCCGGCCGACACCTACGACGTGCTCGCCCAGGACGCGGCGGAGCGGGCAGCGGTCGCGCGCGAAGCCTTGCCCGAGTTGGGCAACCTGCCACCGGTGCACCGCGAGGCGCGGATGCTGGCCGCGTTGGTGGGCCGCGTGCTGCTCCCGGGCTCGGACGAGCATGAGGGGGTGCGGGTCGCGGTGCTGCTCCGGCGTCGCTCCCATCTGCCGGTGTACGCCCGAGCCCTGCGCCAGGAGGGCGTGCGCCACGTCGTCGCCCGGGGGCGCGGCTTCTTTGGCCGCCAGGAGGTGCAGGACCTGGGCAACCTGCTGCTGTCCCTGGCCCACCCCGATGACGGGATCGCGCTGCTCGGCGCGCTACGGGGTCCGCTGCTGCGCCTCGAGGATGCCTGGCTGGTTTGGCTGGCGCGGGTGGCCAAGGGTTCCCGCACTCAGGCGCTCCAGAAGGGGTGGCGGTCGATCCTGCGGCTCGCGGCCTCCCGCCCGGCCGTGCGCGCATCGCTCGCCGACGAGCTGGGGTGGGACGCGCTGCCCAACGAGGGGCAGAGCGCGCTCCTCGGCGCAGCCGAGCGCTTCTTGCGGTGGCGGGCTCTGACCCGCGAGCTGCCGCTGTCGGGCTTCCTTCGCCAGATCGTGACCGAGACGGGCTCGGTGTACGGGCTCGCCAAGGCCGACCCCACCGGGCAGGCCGCCGCCAACGTCGAGAAGCTCATCGCGCTGTCGCTGGCGTACGACTCGCGTGGCGCCGAGGGCCTCGCCGACTTCGCGGACTTTCTGGGGCGGCAGGACGCCCTCGGTGTCGATGAGGGGGACGCCGCCTTGGACGCGACCGCGCCCGTCGTCCTGATGACCATCCACCAGAGCAAGGGTCTCGAGTTTCCGTGCGTGGTGCTTCCGGACATCGCCCAGCAGCTGCGATTCCGAGCCAACGACCCTCTGCTGCTCGCACGACTCCCGCGCAGCGGAGAAGTGGCCACGGGGGATGAGCCTGACCTCTGGGAGCCCGGCATCACGGTGCCCGTGGTCGAAGAGGGCAAGCGCGAGAGCCGGGACATGCTCCTGCGCCGCTTGATCCGCCGGCAGGACCGCTGGGAAGACATCGCTGAGGCCCGTCGCCTCCTCTACGTGGCCATGACTCGGGCGCGAGATCGCGTCGTCACCTTGTCGCTCCCCCTCAAGGACAGCGCGCTGGAGCGGGTGGAGACCGGGGCCCACAAGGACACCGCGACGTCGTGGTCGGAGTGGCTGCGCATGGGAGCTGGTGCGCTGGTGGGCCACGGCGCTCGGGTGCTCGACTGCGGCCCGAACTCTGCCTTTCCCACCTCGCTGCATCAGGTCGAGGCCATCAGGCTTGCGGACACCCTGGGTGAGCGCGCTTGGCGCCCCGATCCCCCCGGAGTCGATGCCTTGGCTGACCTGCGAGGTCTCGCCCGGGCGATCGCCGCGGTCGAGGCGAGCCCGCTGCTGACCACCTCGCCCCACGCCCTGCAGACCGACCTGCAACCCCATCGCGCCTCTACGATCGATCCCGCGCTGCGTCCCCCGCCGGAGTTGGACCCCCGCGCCGCGGGCTTGCTCCGCGGACTGCTCGTGCACTCCTGTCTGGAGGACGGCCTCACCCGGCCCTCGGCGGCGACGAAGCGGCGGGTGCGGCACGCCCTGGCGGCGCAAGGCGTGCTCAGTCCGCCGGCCGAGGAGTGGCTGCAAACCGCTCTCGTGCGCCACCTGCGGGGGTACCGCAAGGCCGCGCCGCCCGAGCTCACCAGCGAGGACGCCACGGTGTTCAAGGAGCTGCCGTTCCGGCTCGCGACGCCGCCCATCGGGGCGAAGGGCGCGACCTGGCTCGATGGGGTGATCGACGTGGTGTACCGCAGGCCCGCCGAGCGGGTCTGGTACGTGCTCGACTACAAGTCGGACGAAGGAGACCCCCAGCCCCTCGCCGAGGCCTACTTCCCCCAGATCCTCGCGTACGCCTGGGCCGCCAGTCAGGTCCTGCCAGACCTGAGGGACGGCGGCTGGCGCATCGGCGGTGAGCTTCTGTTCACCGGCTCCGGTCGCCGCCTCCTGCTGTTCGAGCCCTTGACCAAAGACGAGGTGGCCGCTGCCTTCCGCCGCCATCTGCGGTCCGCTGGGCTCGACGCCACCTGATCGTTCGGGGGTCGGGGCTGCTCTGCGGTATGTTCACGAGTCCGGAGTCCGCGCGCGCCCATGTTCTTCAATGTGTCCAATCCTCTCATCGTTCAGGGCGACGGAACCCTCCTCCTGGAGGTGAACAACGACCGCTACGAGGAGGCTCGCGACTTCCTGGCCCGCTTCGCCGAGCTCGAGAAGTCGCCCGAGCACATGCACTCGTACCGGATCACCTCGCTCTCGCTGTGGAACGCGGCGGCGGCAGGGTTGGGCTCGGTGGACATCGTCGCTGGGCTCACCGACCTGAGCAAGTACGAGCTGCCGCCCAACGTGGGGCGGGACATCCAGGAGAAGATTGGGCGCTTCGGCAAGGTGGTGCTGACCCGCGGCGAGGATGACGAGGATGGCACGCAGACCCTGCTGCTCAACGTCCGTGACGACGCGGTGGCGCGCCAGATCGCCTCCACGCCCAAGGTCTACAAGGAGACCTCCGGTGCGTTGCGCGAGGGCCTCTTCCGGGTTCCGCTCGCGAACCGGGGCACGATCAAGCAGGCCCTGCTCAAGCTCGGCTACCCCGTCGACGATCGCGCGGGCTTCGTGACCGGGGCCGCGCTGGATGTGCGGCTACGCCAGCAGTGCAAGCGCGGCGGACCGTTCCAACTGCGGGCCTACCAGCGGCTCTCGGTGGAGGCCTGGCACAAGAAGGGGACCTGGGAGGGCGGCCACGGTGTGGTCGTGCTGCCGTGCGGCGCGGGCAAGACCATCGTCGGCATGGCCACGATGGCGTCCACCTCTTGCCAGACCTTGATCCTCGCCACCGGGGTGTCGGCGGTGTGCCAGTGGATCGACGAGATCCTCGACAAGACCGAGCTCACCGAGGACCAGGTCGGCGAGTACACCGGCGCGGCCAAGCAGATCAGGCCCGTCACGGTCACGACCTACCAGATCCTCACCCACCGCCCGAGCCGCGAGTCCAGCTTCACCCACCTGGGGCTGTTCACGGCCAACGACTGGGGACTCATCATCTACGACGAGGTGCATCTGCTGCCGGCGCCGGTGTTCCGTATTACGGCCGACATCCAGGCGCGGCGTCGCCTCGGGCTGACCGCGACGCTGGTGCGCGAGGATGGCCGAGAGGGCGACGTGTTCTCGCTCATCGGCCCGAAGCGCTACGACGTGCCGTGGCGCGAGCTGGAGCGCAAAGGGTTCGTCGCCGAGGCGCACTGCACCGAGGTGCGCCTGCCGTTGCCGTACGAGCAGCAGATGCAGTACGAGATGGCCGAGGCCCGCGGCAAGATCCGCATCGCCGCGGAGAACCCCCTGAAGATGGGGGTCATCGAGGAGCTGCTGGCGCGACACGCCGACGACAAAGTCCTCGTCATCGGGATGTATCTCGACCAGCTCCACACGGCCGCGAAGCTGTTCGGCGCCCCACTCATCACTGGCAAGACAAAGAACGAGGAGCGGGATCGGCTCTACGATCAGTTCCGTCGCGGCGAGATTCGGGTTCTGACCGTGAGCAAGGTGGCCAACTTCTCGATCGACCTCCCCGACGCAAACGTGGCCATTCAGATCTCGGGGACCTTCGGCTCCCGGCAGGAGGAGGCCCAACGGCTAGGCCGGATTCTGCGCCCGAGTGGAGGAAAGGCGTCCTTCTACTCCCTGGTGACCCGCAACAGCCGCGAGCAGGAGTTCGCCCATAACCGTCAGCTGTTTCTGACGGAACAGGGGTACAGTTACTCCATCGAGGAGTGGGATCCGCCAGCCGACCAATAGGTAGAGGGGGTCCCGGAGGAGTTCACGAAGGGCGAGCTGGGAGTAGGGGACGGATGGACCTATCAGGGTTCTTCAGAAGCTTGTCTGCGGAGGTTCTGGTCCAGTATCGGGACCGCTACCCGGGCGCAGTGGCCACGGACAACAAGACCCCCGCGGCTCAGGTCGTCGGGGATGCGCTCGCTGCCGCCCTCGCGGACTGGTTCTCCGACCGCCACAACGTGCGCGACATCCTCAAGGGGATGGACAAGAGCCATCACGTCGCGATTGTCGCGCTGCTCCAGTGTCGCGGCGTGGCCGGCGGGACCTGGCTGCTCCAGGAGCTGACTCAGGCCCACGGCATGTCGGAGGACGTGTGGGCGGAGGTGATGCATCGCCTCGGCACGGACCTGCTGGTGTTTGGCAACTCCCGTCAGAGCCCTCCGCTCTTCTACATCATCCCCGCGCCGCTGGCCGAGGAGCTGACGCACCACTTCCGCAAGCGTCTGGGGCTCGGGGCGAGCAAGGAAGACCAGGCGATCCGGCTCAGCAAGGACACCAACTACCGGCACCCGGTGGGGTTCTCGCTCGTGTCGCTGCTGACGTACGTGCGCCAGCATCGGATCCGCATCACGCGCAAGGACGAGATCTTCAAGAAGTCCTACGAGGACATGCTCGCGTTCTTCGGTTCGCTGTGGGGAGAGAGCGGCGAGGAGAAGGTGCTCCAGTGGCACCTCGACATGCTCAGCGAGCTTGGCCTCACCCAGGAGCGCGGAGGGTTCCTCGAGTGTGACGACCTCGCCCTGCGGGAGTTCCTCGCGATGGACGCCGCGAGGCGCCGCGACCTGTATCTGATGTCGTTCCTGCGCCGTGAACCGTTGCTCGGCTGGATGCTGCATGCGCTGCGCGGCGTGGCCGGCGAAGGCTGGGTGCCGCTCAAGGCGCTGCGCACGCTGTACCGGCGCCGGTACATGGGCAACGTCTTTCACCGCCGCTACGTGCGCAAGACGTACTACCTGCCCCCCTCCGGGTTCTACGATCCCAACCCGCCCCTGGAGATCCTGCAGCTCGCGGGACTGTTGGAGTCCGGTCTGGCGACGGGCGGGTCGCACCTGCGGCTCAGCGAGGCGGGCAAGGTCTTTGTGGACGGCAAGGGCTTTGACAAGCTGGAGAGCAACGATCAGGTGCAGTTCCTGCTCCAGCCGACCTTTGACGTGTTCGCCCCGGTGGGGTTGCCGCTGGGTTTGCTGTGGAAGCTCGGCGAGGTCGCAGAGCTGCGCAAGGCAGATCGAGCCTCCACCTACACCCTCACCCGCGACTCGGTGCGGCTGGCCCTGGATGAGGGTTGGCGTCCCGCGGACTTACTCCAGTTCTTGAGCGAGGGCTCGGCGGTGGGGCTCCCCCAGAACGTCGGCTCGACCCTGAAAGACTGGGTGGGCAAGCACGGTGAGTTCGAGTTCCATGACGCGCTGGTCGTGACGGCGAAGGAGGGCCGCGGGCCGGCGCTGCTCAGCAAGCTCAAGAAGCTCAAGATCCCGTTCGAGCAGCTCGGCGAGCGCGCGTTCGCCATCCCGCGGGAGGAGCGTGAGAGCTTGCTCACCGCGCTTCGGGCCGGCGGCCTCGACCCCGCGCCAAAGGTGCGACTGCACGATCTGAGCGATGACCCCACCCATCACTCCGGCGCGCTGCACGCGCTGCTCGAGAGCTCAAACCACGAGGTGGGCGAGAACGAAGCGGAGGACGTGTTCCCTGCGAGGTCGCTGGTCACCCTGGGGGCTCCCGCAGCCGAAGGCGGCACCGACGTCATGCGCGCCCGGGGGAGTCGCGGCGGACGCACGGGCGCGAACCGGATCGGCGCTGACTTGAGCGTGAAGCCAGCCGCGGCGGGGGCGGGTGACCTGCTGCGCCTGTCGCCGGGCAAGACGATCTCGGTCATCAAGGCGGCGATTCGGCTCGGACTGGATCTGGAGGTGCTCTATCCCAGCACCAGCAAGACGGATCCTGGCGGGCTCTCCCGGGTGACCCCATCGCAGGTGATGGAGGCGGGCGGGGGCAGCTGGTTCGAGGGGAAGAATCACAGCCTCGATGACGACATGAAGTTCCACATCAAGCGCATCCAGGGCATCCGACTCGCGAACTGAGCCTGCTACTCGCCCGCGGCGAGGGCGGTCAGCGAGATCCGGGACTCTGCCGCCCCGCTGGCGGTCACGAACTGCTGATTCAGAGCCACCAGCACCGTGTTGAGGGTGCTGAGAGCGAGGAAGTCTGCGCTGGGGAGCTCGGCGAGCCCCTGGCCGCCGTCGAAGCTGAGCGGGCAGACATCTCCGTAGACCCCGTCGTCATCTTCGATCGCCAGGGGGAGCCCATGGGACCGGCAGATGAGCGGGCGGACTTCGTAGATCCGGCAGTCGCCTTGGGCGTCCAGCATCGCGCACGGCACGGCGCCGTCGAGGTCCAGCACGGCCAGGGAGCGCGGAGTCAAGGGCGGAGGGGGCGCGGCGGGCAGGGTCTGTCCACCGAGGTGCGCCCGAATCCGCGCTGCTTCGATGGGGAACACCGTGAGCGTGCGGTGGCAGCAGCCCGAGCAGCCCCGCGCGCACGCCAGCTGCTCGCCCCAGGCGGCCTCCACCCGCGCCGCGTGGGCGTCGATGCGCGCGACGAACTGGGCGTAGGACCCGAGCGCGTCGGCGGTCTTGCGTTCAGCAGCGTTGGGGGGAGTCGAGGTCACAGCCTCTGGTATCTTATTGCGCCGCTGGCGACCCCGCACGTGGCCGGATCTGGTCCTCGGAGAACCCCGTGAGCACAGACGAGATGTCCCCCGAGGTCGAGCCCGCCCCCCGCAGGGTCCTGGTGGTCGACGATGACCACCACGCGGTCCGCATCTTGGAGGACTTCCTGGAGGCCCGGGGCTTCTCGGTGGTCTCCGCGAACGACGGACACGAGGCCCTGGCGCGCTTCCACGACGACGGCCCCTTCGATGTGATCGTGCTCGATGTGATGATGCCCGGGATCGACGGGCTCGAGGTGTGCCGACGGCTCAAGGCGACGCCCCAAGGCCAGCTGACGCCGGTGGCCCTGCTGTCTGCGCGCTCGGACACCCGCAGCCGGATCGCCGGCCTCTATGGCGGCGCCGACGACTACATGACCAAGCCGGTGGACCTGCGCGAGCTCGAAGCGCGGGTGAACGCGCTGATTCGGGTGCGCGATCGGTACCTGGAGCTGGCCGAGCACAAGCGCGAGGGCGTGGAGGCGGCACTGACCGACGGGCTGAGCGGCGTCGCCAACAACGAGTACTTCTTGCGGCGCCTGGGCGGCGAGATCGCTCGATGCGACCGGTACGGACTGGCGATGACGGTGCTGATCGTGGACCTGGTCGGCCTCCCTGAGCCGAGCGAGGTCAGCTCCGGCGACGACTGGGACTCTGTGGACGACGCCCAGTTTCAGGGTCCGGCGGACCGGCTGTTGAAGGCTGTCGGCGAGGTCCTCATGGCGCACACCCGCTCGGTGGATCTGGTGGCTCGGCTGCGGCGCTCCCGCTTCGCGGTGATGCTGCCGCACACCCAACGCCGAGTCGCCGAGACGATCATGGCGCGCATGCGCACCGAGGTCGCCGCCATCCCCGCCGATCTGGAGCGCGACGACTCCCCGCCGGCGGGCCTCGAGCTGCGCATCGGCGTGGCTGAGCTGGCGAAGCGCATGGACGCCACCACCCTGCTCGCCCGCGCGGAGCCTCAGTGAAGTACCTCCTCATCGCGTGTCTGCTGCTCGCTGCCTGCCCGTCGTCGGACACGAGCGTCGCCCTCGCCGACCAGCCCAAGGGCGTCAAGGCGAAGCCCGTGGACCTGCAGGCCCTCGCCGCCGCCCGGGCCGCGAGCAACGGCGCACAGCTCGAGCAGGAGGTCCTCGAGGCCCGCTCGCTCAACGCCAACGTCAAGGCCTACGCGAACCCCGAGGGGCAGCCGACCGCAGCGCCGGCGTCGGGCGGCGGCGCGGCCGGGGGCAGCTCCGATCCCTTTGCGAGCGGCAAGGCTGGCAGCGCTGCCCCCTCGGATCTAGACACCCTGGACGACGTCCCCGAGGAGGCGTGGGTCAACATGGACCTGGTCGAGCAGCGGATTCTCGGCAAGAGCAAGGCCATGCAGACCTGCTGGAACAACGACGGCAACGGCGACAGCGGACGGATGGACATGGCGATCACCATCGCTCCGTCGGGCCGTGCATCGTCAGTGTCGATGGCTCGCAGCTCGACGATGAGCAACCGCAAGCTCGCCGACTGTGTCGCGCGCGCCCTGCGCTCGGTCCGGTACCCCGAGACCCGCGGCGGTCCGGTCAGCTTCGTCTACCCGGTCAAGTTCTAGCAGCGGCTCCCCGGTTCACCCCGCTAGACCCGGGTTCCTTCGACGTGGCGGCTCCAGGGCCGGAACACCATGAGGCAGACCGGCAGGATCAGCAGGTCGCCGAGCAGGGCAGCGAACAGCGTCACGCTGCCCAGCAAGCCCATCTGGAAGATGCCCACGAAGTGGGTCGTCATCATCGTGGCGAAGCCGAACACCAACAGCACCGAGGTGAAGATGATGGCCCGCCCGCTGCTCAGCATCGTGCGCCGGACTGCTTCTTCACGGTCGCCGGTGGCGAAGAGCTCTTCCTTGAACCGCATCGTGAAGTGCACGGTGTCGTTGGCCGCCACGCCGAGCGCCACCGAGAAGATGAGCGCCGTGGACGTGCGGATGGGGATGCCCACCCACCCCATGAAGCCCAGCGTGATCAGCAGCGGCAGCACATTGGGGATCATGGCGATGAGCCCCACCCGGAAGCTGCGCAGCAGCAGCATCATCAGCAGGGAGATGACCACAAACGCCGTGCTCAGCGAGTTCAGCATGTCGGCGACGAGCTTGCCCAGCGCGTTGGCGGCGACGAGGTTGCCGCCGGTGACGCGCACCACGGTGTCCCGGGCCAGTGAGCCCTCGGGAGCGCCCTCACCGTAGATCTCCGCGATCATGTCGTTGACGGGCTTGCCGCACTGCGCCCGGGGGTCGCAGGTGCCGTTTCCGTCGTACCAGGAGAAGAAGTTGGCGGTGCCCCAGTCCTTCTGGGTCGCCGTGATGCGCCCCCGCGAGCGGTTCACATCGACGACCGACTCGAGGATGCTCGGGTCCTCGCTCATCTCGAACAGCGCGATGTACTGGGCCACCTTCTTGCGCGAGTCCGGGATGCGCCGCTCGCCCTCCATCACCTGGGTGACCTCCATCACCAGATCCGCGAACGAGATGGTGTGCCCGATGAACGGGTCGTTCTCCATGTGCTCCTGGATGGCCACCATCCCGCGCAGCACGTCGGGGTCATACATCCCGCCGTCCACGCCGGTGTTCACGGAGAACTCCACCGGCATCACGCCCGTCATCACCTCTTCGGTGTGGTGCAGCGCCTGGCTGACCGGGTTCTGCGGGAACAACTCCTCGAGCAGGAAGTTGTCGGTCTTGACCCGGAAGCTGCCAGCGATGCAGAGCAGCGACAGCCCGCCCGCCAGGACCATGACCAGCCCCTTGCGCTTGATCGTCAGCTCGGCGATCCACGCCAGCATCGCGCCGATCGGCCCCTTGCTGGGGTCGTCAGACAGCCCGGATGTCGGTGCCTTGACCACGCTGAGCATGGCGGGCACGACGATCAGGATGACGACGTAGCTGATCATCAGGCCCACGGCGGCCACCCGCCCCAGGTCCTTGATGATGTCGATGCGCGCCACGATCAGCGACGCGAAGCCCACCGCCGCGGTCACGCTGGTCAGGAAGCAGGCGGCGCCGATGCGCTTGACCATCTCCCGGATGGCCTCGAGGCGATCGGCTCCTGAGCCCAGTGCCTGGTAGTAGGTCGTGAGGAAGTGCACGGCATCGCCCACGCCGATGACCAGCAGCAGCGTCGGAACGATGGCGTTGATGATGTTGAAGCCGTCGCCGGCCAGCACCATGTACGCGACCGTCCAGCCCACCGCGATGCCGACGCAGAGCCCCGGCAGCACCACGCTGTAGGCGTTGCGGAACATCAGGAAGAGCACGATGCAGATCAGCAGCGAGCTGACCGTGATGGTGCGCAGCATGTCGGATGCGAGCAGAGTCGCGTAGGTCCGGTTGACGATGGGCACGCCGACGATGGTGCTGGTGGCCGGCCCCTCGTCCGCCGCAAGCAGGGCCTCGATCTCAGCGAGCACCGGTCGGCGCTCGAGCTCTTCGTCCGTCTCGTCGTCGAACACGACCATGACCAAGGCGGCGGTGGAGCTCGGATTGACGAACCGGTTCACAAAGAGCCGGTTTCCGACGGCGCGCTGGCGCAGCTCCTCCGTCTCTGCGGCGGTCGTTGGAAGCTCTTCCAGCAGCTTCGCGATCTCGATGAAGCCCGGTGAGCCACCGATCTCGTACATCGTCGCGAGCGACTCGGTCTGGTTGATGTGGTCGATCGCCTTGAGGCCGTCGGTCAGGCGCACGATCTGGGCCAGCGCCTTGCGCTCGAATATGTCGGGCGCTTCGAGCAGCACCGACACAAACCCGTCCTCGTCGCCAAAGTACTCGCGGTGCTCGGCGAGGAACTCGACGTGCTCGTCGCGGGTGAGGAAGATCGACCGGGGGCTGAAGTCGAACTTGACGCTCAGAGCGGTCCAGTCCGCCGCGATCGTCAGCACGAGCATGATCGCCAGCAGGGGCCAGCGGTAGCGAATCAGAATCGGGGCCAAACGCTCAAACATCGAGGGCGCGGAGGTTATCAGGATCCCTGTCTGCAAGGGTTCGTCGCGGGGCGGCTAGGCCCGGCGCTCTTGACGAGCGATTGACGATTGCCGTCACAGAGTTGACCGTATGCAGACGCCGAACCCTTGACCGGGTGTCGGCGTCTTGATAAGACGCCACCTTCGCGCTCGCCGCGTCCGTGCCGGAAGGAAGAGCCAGTTGTTCGACGTAACAACAGGAAACGTCGACAAGAGACGAAAGAGCCTCGGGGCTTCGATCGTCTCTATCCTCGTGCATGGCGCGCTGCTCGGCATCGTGTTCGTGCTGGCCGCGCGCGAAGTCGTGGAGAAGCCACCCGAAGAGGTGGAGATCACGTTCTTCTCTCAGAAGCTGCCTCCGCCGCCGCCTCCCCCGCCGGCGTCGAAGAAGTCGACCAAAAAGAAGAAGAAGAAGAAGCCCAAGGTCGAGAAGAAGCCCGAGATCATTCCCGAAGAGCTCGTCCAGCCCGAGGAGATCCCTGAAGAGGTCCCCGAGGAAGAAGTGGAGGAGGTCGAGGAGGAAGAGGAAGAGATCGACGGCGGTGTCGCAGGCGGCGTCGAAGGCGGCGTCAAGGGCGGCAAGCTCGGCGGACAGCTCGGCGGCAAGGAGGGCGGGGTCGTCGGTGGCGACATCAACTCTCTCGGCTTCGGCGAGAGCAAGGGGCTGTGCAAGGGCCGGCCCGCGATCTCCTACCCCGACCAGGCGAAGTCCCTCGGCATCGAGGGCACCGTCCGCATCAAGATCCTCATCGATACGGACGGCAAGATCGTCAAGCGCAAGGAAGAGCTCTGCAGCCGCTTCCAGACTGCGGACAAGAAGGAGCGGCGCCTGCGGTGGCATCCGGCGCTCTGCATCGAGGCGGTCTCCGGCCCGGAGGTCCTCTACTACGAGACGCTGGTGGCCTGGGGCACAACGAAGTGGAGCCCGTACAAGTCGGGCAACGTCTTCACCCGCTACATCGCCAACGTCGAGACCAACTACAGCCTTCAGTGACCTGAGTCCCCCGGAGACACATGGACTTTTCGCTCTCGAACATCTTTGACCACTTCACCCCCGCGACGTGGACCATCGCGATCACCTTGTTGGTGATGTCGGTCCTCTCGCTCGGCGTGACGTTCAACCGCGCGTTCATCTTCATGCGCAGCCGCAGCCAGTCCAAGGCGTTCGCCGATGCGGTCGGCGGGATGCTGAACAAGGCGGACGTGGACGGAGCGATCAAGGCGAGCAAGGCCGACGAGTACAAGTTCGCCTACCTCGCACGCATCCTGCGCACCGGCCTGGAGGACGCGAAGGACGTGCAGGTCAAGTTGGGCGACCTCGAGGACCTCAGCACCGTGCAGAACTCCATGGAGCGCGCCGTGGCTGAGGAAGAGGCGTTCATGCGCAAGTGGATGACCATCCTCGCGACGGTGTCGTCCACCGCCCCGTTCGTGGGTCTGCTGGGCACCGTGTTCGGCATCATCAACTCGTTCATCGGCATGGCAGCGTCCGGCTCGGGCGGCATCGGCGCCGTCGCCGGCGGCATCGCTGAGGCGCTGGTGATGACGGGCTTCGGGCTCATCGTCGCCATCCCCGCGGTGTGGTTCTACAACTGGGCCAACGCTCAGGCTGAGGGCCTCGGCTCGGAGATGAAGAACAACGCCAGCGAGATGCTCGACTGGGTCCACAAGAACGCCGGCGCGTTCGCTGGGAAGGCCGCCTAGCGGCGGGGTTCGGGAGGCGATTCCATGAGCATGGGCACAGCAGGACGGGGGCCGCAGGCGGACATCAATGTCACGCCGTTGGTCGATATCGTGCTGGTGCTGTTGATCATCTTCATGGTGATCACTCCCATGCTGCAGGAGGGCCCGGAGCTGCAGCTTCCCAAGGTGGAGAACGCGGAGAGCCCCGAGGAGGAGGAGGAGCCGCTGCTCGTCTCGGTCACCATCGAGGGCGAGTACTACCTCGGCGAGGAGCTGCGCGCGCTCGACCTGTTGGAGGCGGACCTCGCCACGGAGATCATGGTCAATCCGTTCAAGCCCATCGCCATCAAGGCGGACGTGAATACGCCTTACGGCGCGGTGAAGCGGGCCATGCTCGCCTGCGAGAACGTCGGCGCGAAGTCGGTGTCCCTGAGGTCCGACCAGGACAGCAAGGTGGCTGACGACAAGGAAGAGGCTCCCTGATGGGAATGTCCGTCGGCGGCAAGGGAGTTCAGAGCGACATCAACGTGACGCCGCTGGTGGATATCGTGCTGGTGCTGCTGATCATCTTCATGGTCATCACACCGATGTTGACCAAGCAGCTGCCCATCGAGGTGCCCCAGAAGGCCGAGATCGACGAGCCCCCAGCGGAGTCCAAGGACCAGCTCTTCATCAAGCTCTTCGACGACGGACACATCGAGCTGAACCAGAACGAGGTCACGCTCGAGGAGCTGGCCACCAGCCTGGACAGCAAGCTCGCGGGCCGGTCCAGCAAGGACCGGGTGGTGTTCTTCGATGGCGAGGACGAGGTGCCCTACGGCAACGCGGTCATCGTGATGGACACGGCCAAGGGCGCAGGTGCCGAGACCATCGGCATGGTGACGCCCCGCGCTGGCGGCGAAGCGCTGCCCGAGGCCGGCGGTGATGAGGGCGATGACCCGGCAGGCGATAGCCCAGACGGCGGCGCCCCGCCGGAGTAGGGCGCGGGCCGCTCAGCAGCCGGGCCCCACCTGAGCGACCCACAGGAACCCGGTGCTCGTGTGGGCGTAGACGCCGAAGCGGGTGGCACCCGTGCGCTCGTCGTCGCTCTCGAGGGAGAGGTAGCGAGTCACGTTGATGGTGTGTGCACCGCTCGACGCGTCGAGGTAGAGCAGGTCCGTCGCGCTCACGATGAACGTGCCGGTGTCCTGGGCGTGGCACAGCAGCCCGGCGCCGCTGGCGCTGTTGACCACGTTGATGAAGACATTCTGGCCTTGCTGACTGCTGGTCGGGGCGCCCCACTGCACCAGGCCACCCACCGGGTTGGGGGTCCCGCCGCTGTCAAACATCCACCAGCAGGCGGTGCTGTTGATGTCTGCCATGGGGTTGGGCTCGGTGACGTACAGGGCAGACGGAGCTTGCACGACGTTCGACAGGTTCGGCGTGCAGCCGTCCGGGTCGGCGGCGCCGGTCAGCGTGAACGACGTGCTGGGTCCCGCGAAGGCGCCGGGGATGTTGCCGTTGGCGTAGGTCTCGTCGATGGAGTTGAAGGTCAGCGGGAACGAGCCGCCCCCGCTCATGGTCAGCGACGGTCCCATGGAGAAGTAGTTCCGATTGTTGTTGGGCGGCACGAGGTTGGGCGTGCACGTACCCAGCGGCGGCAGGTGGGTCAGAGGCGGCGCGTTGTCGGGCTCGAAGAAGCCTGCCTCCGCGGATGCCGACACCGAGCCGGTGATCGGGACCTCGCCGTAGTAGACGCCGATCACCGCGCTGACTTCGTCGCTGTCCGCCCAGTGCTCGTACTCGTAGCCGTTGAGCAGGGTGTCGCTGCCGTCATCGACGGTGGTGACCGAGACGTTGACGTCGCCGGCCTCGCATCCCGGGGGTGCGTCCACGATGATGCGGTCGCCGGCGATGATGGCGCCCTGGGCGACGTAGGAGCCGAAGAGCACGGTGAGCTCTGAGTCCGTGGTCTCGGCGAGGGAGCCGTCGAAGAAGATCTGCACCTGGTCGCCGCCCCGGGTGTCCCCGTCGTTGGGCGTGACTCCGGAGATGGAGAAGGGGTCTGCCCCGTCGTCGTCGTCGTCGTCGTCGTCGTCACCGGTGTCGTCGTCGTCATCGCTGGTGGCGTCGTCGTCGTCTTCGGTGGCGTCATCATCGTCGTCGTCGTCGCCGCGCCCACCGCCGAGGCCGACGCCGGCACCGTAGCAACCGCCCAACAAGAGCAGCGCGAGCAGGGTCGCCATCCAGGTGCAGAGGCGAATCGGGGTGGTAGCTTTGTCAGCCATGTCGACGCTCCTCCGAGGCGAGCTGCCTCAGGTTGCGCGCACTCTACCAATCCCAGGGAGCCCTTCGTCCATGCACCGCAGTACCCGCCGAATCGTTTGTTCCTTGTTGTTCGTGCTGCTCATCGCGGGCTGCCCCACCATGAAGCTGGGCAAGGTCGCCGCTAAGCCGGGCTCGGTCAGCGCGACGGGGTTCACCCTGACCGCTGAGGTCATGGTCGAGGAGACCGACGACACCGAGGGGGAGGAGCAGCAGCGCCAGAGCGGCAAGGGTCTGCTCGGCGTCCATCTGCCTGCGGGCTGGACGGTGACGGCGGCTCGGATGCGCGCTCCGAAGGAGACCACGGACCGGGCGCTGTTCGCGTCGCCTCAGGGCGCGGCCGCGTACGCCGAGTCCTTCCCCAACACCGGCGGGGTGTGGTGGGGCTTCGCGTCGCCCACGCAGGAGGTGCCCAAGGGCCAGTGGCTCTACACCTTGGAGGTGGACGTCACCGTGCCCAAGAAGACCAAGGGCGGCGACCTCGGCCTGGCGGCCAGCCTGCTCAACGACGATCTCAGCGAGCTGTCGGCTCCTGAGCAGTTCGCGGTGGCGATCAAGGGCAAGAGCCTGGTCCTGACCCCGAAGCGCCCTCTGTCGGGCGTCAAGGCGGCTCCAGAGCCCACTCCCGCCGACAACTCGAAGGCGCCGGCGGGAGGCTGATGGCCATGGGTCGGGCGATCCGACTGAGTGCGGCGTGCAGCATGGCGCTGCTCCTCGCTGGGCTCAGCGGCTGCACGGCAGAGCCACCTTCTGAGCTGGCGGGTTCGTCCGACGCAGCGATCATCGGCGGCGTCACGACCGGCGCATTCCCCGAGCTCGTCGCGCTCCTGTACGACGGGGACTTCCACTGCTCGGCGGTCCTGGTGGGGGTGCGCGCGGTCGCCACCGCCGCCCACTGCGTCTATGGGCTCGAGAACGATCTCGCGCCGCTCAGCGTCGCGTTCGGACCCGACCTCAGCCAGTCGCCGCCGGTGCGCGGTCTGGCGGGCGCGACCGTGCACCCCGAGTACTCGACCAATCAGTCCCGCGACCTCGCCATGCTGACCTTGAGCGAGGACGCGCCGGTCGCCCCGGTCCCCTGGAATGACGCGCCGCTCGCGCAGTTTGGTCCCCCCCTGGAGCTCACGCTCGTCGGTTTTGGCGACCCCGCGTTCGACGACGACGCAGGGCCTCGGGTGCGTCGCTCGGTGTCGGTGCCGCTCTCGGAGCTGACCTCGACCACGGCGCGCTGGAACGAGGTCGGCGCGGGCACGTGCCACGGAGACAGCGGAGGCGGCGCCTACGCGGATCTGGGCGGTGGGCTCGTGCTCGTAGGCATCCACAGCGAGGGAGACCCGCTCTGCTCGGGCTGGGGCTCCGCAGTGCGCACCGACGTCTTCGCCTCGTTCCTCAGCGAGCCAGCGGCCGGTGACGACGACGACGCGACCAGCGGGTGCTGCGGCGATGACGATGACAGCGCTGGGCTGGCCCCATCGCGCTGCGACTCGAGCGGCGCGGCGCGCCCTCTGGGCGGAGCGATGCTGGCCTTGTGTGGACTGGCGCTGTGGCGCCGCCGCTACTTGTTCGCGTCGGCCTCTTCAGCTTCGGCGGCGAGACGGGCCCGCTCCTCCTTCTGAAGCTTCTTGAACTCGTCGGGCAGCAGGGCGCGGGCGCCGAAGATCTCGATCTCCGCGCGGGTCTCGTCGTCCCACTCGATGTCCACCTCGATGCCGTCGATGAACAGGTCGCCCTCGGGCGGAACCAGTCGCGGGACCTCGATGTTCTTCACGTCGATGACCTGGTCGGTCCCGTTCTTGAAGGTCACCCGCAGCATCACGCCCTGCATCCCGTACTCGGTCGGGTTGTTGAGCTCAAAGAGCATGTTCGTCAGGGTCTCAGGGTCGTCCTCTTCGCCCGACGGCGTCCAGGAGTAGTTCATCAACTGCAGGTAGTTGTCCGGGTTGAACAGCGGGTCGTACCTGTCCGACAGCTCCTGGTTGAACTTGTAGCCGGGGATGACCTGGCCCGTGCCCAGCCAGCCGGTCTTCCCGTCGGTCGTGGAGACCTCGTAGAAGTCACCGAGCTTGCGCACGAGGGTGACGCGGTCGTCCTTCTTGACGTCGCCGATGGACGCCGACGACGAGTCGGGGGACTTGAGCAGCGCGGCGTGCTCGGTGGCGAGGGCCTCGAGCGGGTTGAGCGCTTTGTCGTGCTCGCCGAAGAGCGTGCTCTGGCTGGTGTCCGGCCGGTTCGCGTACACCCAGTACAGCATGTAGAAGCCGCCCAGGATGACGCCCAGGCCGAGCACGATGGAGATGACGCGCAGGGCGTTGTTGGGCGTCTTGCGCTTTGCCCACTCCTCGTCGTCGGCCACCGCGGGAGCCTTCACGAGCCCGTCGAGCTCGGGGACCTCGGTGGCGTAGAGCCAGTCCGAGCGTCCCGGAGGCTGGACCAGGTCGCCGGAGTGGATCTTCCCGCCAATGGCGAGCAGCTTCAGCTCCGCGACGTCCTTCGCCTGAAATTGCTCGTCGCCGCGCGTGATTCGCCAGGGAGTGCTCATCGAATGCCCCTCGGGTGGGTCTCGTCGCCCCACCGGTGAAGCGCAGGGATTACACCAAGTTGGCGGTCTCAGGCAAGGAAGGCGCGCGGGCGGTGATCAGTCCGTGGCGCTCAGAGGGGCCTGGAAACACCCGCGGATCCCCAGCAGCA
>Ga0222662_1000239_pt1 | contig 50434 bp, 40 predicted proteins | sample AntAcemetagen600_FD_179821 | JGI IMG/M metagenome (GOLD analysis project Ga0222662, IMG submission 179821) | Saline water microbial communities from Ace Lake, Antarctica - #600 | ecosystem: Environmental > Aquatic > Non-marine Saline and Alkaline > Saline | place: Antarctica: Ace Lake... | reverse complement strand
CCGGCTCCCGCGGCTCCTCGCAGGTCTTCGTCACCGAGACGGGCCGCGAGGGCCCCACCCTGCGGGAGATGATGGCGTGGCTGACCGGAGTGCTCGGATCGCCCGAGGTGGAGCCGTGGTTCTCCACCTGGTCGCGGCCGTTCGCGCCCGACGTGGGCGCGCTGCGCACCTACGGGGACGCCCTGGCCGAGTCGACTGGCGTAGGCGAGCTTCCGATGTCTCTGCTCGAGGCGGCGTCCTTCCTCCCCGAGGCGTCGTGGCTCGCCGGAGCGCTGAGCACCGACCCCCTGTATCGGCGGCGTCTCTTCCAGCGAGCGGCTGCGCTGAGGCCAGGATTCACCGCCGCGCTCGAGGATCTCGCGTGGGAGTGGAGCGCCGCGGGGCGGCCCGATCTCGCCATGCTGACTCTGGCTCGGCTGCGCGCGCCGGAGCGAACGCGGCCGTCCGAGCTGCTGCTCGCGGCCCGGCTCCTCGAACACGACCAACCAGGAGACGCGACCGCGCTGCTCGACGAGCTCCCCGCGCCGTGGACCCGCACAACCGCAGCCAGGCGCCTCGAAGCCCGAGCCCGGTTGGGCAGCGGGGACTACCCGGGCGCGCTCAGTGCGGCTCAAGCATGGACTGAAGCCGACCCGGCGGCGACGGAAGCATGGCTGCTGCTGGGGGATGCCGAAGCGGGCGCCGGAGACGAGCCTGCGGCCGAGGCCGCGTATCGGCAGGCCCTGAGCCGCCCTTCGCGGCTGCGCGCACACGCCTTGAACCGCTGGTCGGTGCTTCAGCTGACCCTCGCCCGTCCCCAGGCGGTGTCGGACTTGCTGGGGCAGGACGAGGACGAGGCGTTGGTGAACCGGACGCCTGCGCTGCTGGGGCTCAGAGCCTGGGCCCGCTGGCAGCTAGGCGACGCGGCGCGGGCGACCGCCGATGTGGTTCGGCTCACGGAGCTGGAGCCGGACCGGGTGGAGCACCGCCGCAACCTGTGTGTGCTCGGACTGTCCGCCGGCACCACCGAGGCGCCGCCGGAGGAGTGCGGCGAGACCGTGTTCGCCGACCTGTTCGGGACACTGATGGAGGCCGTGTGGCTGAGCCGCCGTCCCTTTCGCACCCCCGCGCAAGGCGGACTGCTCGACCAGCGAGTCAGCGACGCAGCCGCGAGGGCGCCGGTGACTCCCGCCGCGGCCGGCGCCGCCCTGCGCGTGCTCGGTCCGCGAGCCAGCAAGGAGGATCTGGCCGATCTGCAGGCTCGGTGGCAACTCGCGCGGGGCACGGAGCCCGCGCTGGCGTCTCCAAAGACCTCAGCTCCCTAGATCGAACGCAGCCGCCGGCGAGGCGTCGACCTCCACTCGCTCGGTGCACTCGTCGTCTTCCGGCTCGGCCTCACAAAGACTCACCGCCCGGCTTGGGGCAACGACGACCGCCCAGCCGGTGCCGTCACCCACGCCCGCAGGCGCGCCATCGAGCCACACCACCGCTCGGACCCGCTTCGTCTTGACGAAGATGACCGCCATGCCGTCCGCAGCGGACCGCTCATCGTCGGGTAGCCAGGGCGTGGGAGGGGCTGTCGCGGACGCGGGGCAGCGGCTCTCGAACGCAGCGGACAGCGCCGGCCACAGCTCGTCGTCCACGTCGGAAGCCCGTGCACTCGCCTGGCCCGCCCGCTCTCGCAGTCCATCGAGCGCCGCGAAGGTGGGCAGCAGCTCGAGCTCCGCCGTGACGGTCCGCCGCGCGGCTTGCGAGGCACCCAGCGTCAAGTCCAGGGCATGATCGATGGCCGCGACGGCGGCGCAGTCCACCTGGCGACCATCGAGCACCCGGCGCCCCTGGCGCGCAAAGCGAGCCGCGAACGTGTCGAGCACATCGACGCGGTCGAGCAACAGAGCGGCGCGAAGAACTCGGGGGTCCTCTCCGATGAGCTCCTCGGGAGGGATGGGATGCGGGGGTAACACCACGGTCCCACCGGGCACCTGCACGGACCGGCCTGGCCGCTCAACCGACGGCTCGGGCTCTTCCTGAGCGAGCGCGACCGGCGCGAGCGAGGCGGCGCACAAGACAGCGAGGAGGGTGTTGCGGGTCATGGGTCCGATCGGTGGCTCCGCATTCTGCCAGACCCATCGCACCCGTTGCGGCGACGGTCGATCAGGGGTATTCGGCCCCCCGTGACGGCCCCCCGCTCCTTCCTCTACGCCCCATGAACAATCCCCTGCGCTCGATTCGGCAGGAGGCTCAGGCGTTTCGAACGGCGCTGGCTGAGGCCCCGGAGCCGAGCCTGCCCTGGGATGTGCTCGGTGCGCGTCGCCTCATGCGCCGGCTCGGATGGCTGCTCATGCGGGAGCACACCGAGCCAGGTCGCCTCGCGTTGGCGGTGCTCGTGGGAGTGATGATCGGAGCGTCCCCCTTTTACGGCCTGCACACCGCGCTCGTCCTGCTGTTCGCCTTCGGGCTGCGGCTGAACAAGCTGGCGGTGTGGATCGCATCGAACGTGTCCCTGCCGTTCATCGCCCCGCTTCTGATCTTCGTCTCCGTGCAGATCGGCCACGTCGCCATGGAGGGCGCGTGGCTTCCGCTGACCCTTGATGGAGCGAGAGCGATGGCCAGTCGGGAGGGAGTGTTCGCCTTGGGCATCGACCTCTGGCTGAACTGGCTGGTCGGCAGCGTGCCGGTTGGCGTGGTGCTCGGTTCCCTCCTCGCCGGCGTCACGTACCGAGTCGCGTTGGCTCGCCAGCAGGGGCCGGGCGATGTGCGGAGCTGACCTGCTCGCAGTGAGTGAGCACTCACTTTCTTGCTTGACGAGTCCGAGTTCGTGCCTAATCTCCGTTTGTGAGTGACTACTCACTCACATTGAACAGAACGCTCAGTCGAGCAAGGAGATGACATGCAGCAGGCAATCGTTGACCGGATGGACAAGGCTCGGGATCAGATCAAGACCTTGCGCGAGCGCAGCCTGGACGAGATCCAGCAGCGCCGCGAGACGATCAGCCACAAGGCGGACGACGTCGTGCAAAACAGCCACGACGCGCTCCTCGCAGCGCAGGTGAGCTTGCTGGAGGCCACGCGCGACGCTCTGTCCTGGGCCAACAAGCAGCTCAGCCCCCTCGCGGAAGAGAACGACGGGAAGCCGCTCCTGGCTCCCGCCGCCGCGTTGACCAACTCCGCGCTCAAGTACGTGAGCCGCGGCGAGAAGGCCCTCCAGGAGGCGCTGGTGTCGCTCAAGGCCGGGGACAGCGCGCTGCTGCCCATCGAGGGCTACGACGACATGTCGGTCAAGAAGGTCATCGCCGCGATGGACGCGGGCGAGTTCGAGCAGGGCGCCATGCTCGTGCTTCGCGCGTACGAGGCCGAGCACAAGAACCGGGTCACGCTCCTGCGCGAGTTGGATGCCCGGCTCAACGCGCCCGCGAACGAGCCCGCCTGAGGGACCCGGTTGCCCTGGAGAGGTGCACCGCCAAGCGATGGCGGTGCGCCTCTCCGCGGTCCCCACTCAGGGCGAACCAGCATCTCTGAGTCGCACTCGCCCCGCTCCGTCGATGCCTTGGATCCCCACGCCCGCGGCGAGCGCGCGCTGGAGCCGCTGAATCCGGGGGTCCCCGGGGGTGGTCTCGGCCGCCGCGTCGGCGTCACGCCCCGCGCTCGCGACATCCCCCAACAGAGCCGAGGCCACTGCCCGCAAGAACAGAGCAGGCCCGCGGCTCTGAGGTCCGATCCCCGGCCGGGCCAGCACGCTCTCGGCGTCGGCTCGGGCTGCGCGCCAGTCCTCCTCCCCTCGCCCGCCTGCCAGACTCGCCAAGGCTCGTAGGAGGAGCACCGGCGCTCCATCCGCCCGGCTCGCAGCTTCGTCGAGCAGCGACCGGGCCAGGTCGTACTGCGCCAGCTCCAACAGGATGGAGCCCAGATCGAGCAGCGCAGACAGCGGTCGCTCGGGGCCGGCGAGAGCAGCCAGGCAGTCTTCACGGGCCCCTGCGAGGTCGGAGAACAGTCGGCGTGCGCGGCACCGAGAGGCGAACAGATGCGGTGCAGGCCCGTGCACGGCGAGCGTGTCATCGGTCAGCTCCACCCCTTCGGCGGGCCGACCTTGCTCCGCGAGCAGCTCCGAGCCCAGCCGGAGCAGCACGCCGCTCTCGGCGTGCCGAGCGACCTCCAGGTACTCATCGAGAAACACGGGGTCACCGGCCATCAGCCGGGCACGCAGCGCCCCCAGACTGCGACGCGCATCGGGGCCTTGGGTCTCCATGCCCGCGTCGAGGGTCGCCTCGGCATCCCTGTAGCGACCGAGGGCCGACAGCGCCCGCGCACGTCGGGTAGCCAGCGAAGCGGGCAGTCCACCGCCGCCGCGCAGCCCAACCAGCGCCCGCAGCGCGCGCTCCGGCTGACCGGCCAACTGCGCCTCTCGGGACCGCGACAAGGCGCCGACGACGCGGCGGTCTCGGGGAGAGCAGGGCATCCGCCGGGGCGCAGCGAGGAACTCGCGCAGCGCGTCGGGTCCCGGCCCCACGGCGAGCCCCTGACCCAGGGAACCGGGAGCAGCCTCGGTGACGACCGCGAGGAGACCCGCGGCCCCGAGCACCGGGCCACCGGAGTCCCCAGGGAGGCGCACCGACTCGAGGCCCACCGTCGCACCATCGGCCCAGCGCACCGGCGCGTGCATGGCGGTGGACCGGATCCCGAGCACCCCGGCGGCCACCAGTCCCTCCGCGCCGGGCGCGAGCGGGAGCGTCGGCGCACGCAGTCCTGGGACCCGTAGCAGGACGAGATCCAACCCCGGATCGGAGTGCACGGCGCGGGCAGCGCGTTGTCCATCGTCTCCCCACTCCACCGAGTCGAACACCCCGCACGCCAGTACGTGGCGCGCCGTCAACACCATCTCGCCGCCGAGCGCGACGCCGCTGCCGTGCGAGACCGCCCCGTCAGCGCGGGTGGAGCGCACATGCACCAGCGGGGACTGCTGCGCCACAGCCGGTGTGGCGAGGAGCGAGCACAGACTCGCGAGGATGGAGAGGGCGCGCATCGGCGAATCCTGCCACGCATCGGCCACTGCGCCCGGTCCCTGGTCGTCTGCGCTCACTGGACTACACTTCGCCGCATGCTCTCGCTCCCCCCATCCGCCTTCGCCATCCGCCGCACCCGTGTCCTCGACGCGATGCCGGACGGCTCCGCCCTCTTGCTCCCGACAAACGTCGAGCAGCCACGCAACGGCGATGTCACCTACCCCTTCCGGCCCGACTCGGACTTCCTTTGGCTCACCGGGTTTGTCGAGCCGGACGCCTGGGCGCTGCTCAAGAAGGGCGACCCCAGCTACACCCTGTTCGTGCTGCCCAAGGATCGCGAGAAGGAGATCTGGACCGGGATTCGCTGCGGCACCGAGGGCGCCGTCGAGCAGTTCGGAGCCAACGCAGCGTTCGCGCTGGACGAGCTCGAGACCAAGCTCAGCGAGCTTCTTGCGGACGTCGAGACCCTGTACTTCGCCCTGGCCCGCAAGCCCCACGCCGATCCGATCGTGCACCGAGTCCTCGCTGGGCTTCGTCGCGGCCGCAAGCCCAACAAGGGGCCTACCAGCATCCTCGAGCCATCCAACGTGCTCGACGAGCTGCGCCTGCACAAGACCGAGGACGAGATCGCCTTGATGCGAACCGGCGCCGCGATCACGGCCGAAGCTCACCGCGAGGCGATGGCTCAGGTCCGTCCGGGAATGCACGAGTACGAGATCCAGGCGCTCATCGAGTACACCTTTCGACGTCGCGGCGCGTGGGGCTGGGCCTACCCGAGCATCGTCGGCGGTGGGCACAACGCCTGCATCCTCCACTATCACGCCAATGACGCGGAGCTGCTGGACGGCTCGCTGATGCTGATTGACGCCGGCGCAGAGATCGCTGGCTATGCGACCGACGTCACCCGGACGTCCCCGGTGAATGGCCGCTTCAGCCCTGCGCAGCGCGACTTGTACGAGCTCGTACTCGCGGTGCAGGAGCGAGCGTGTGAGGCGACGAAGCCGGGTGCGACGCTACAAGGCATGCACGAAGAGGTGCTGCGCGGACTCAGCTCTGGGCTCATCGACCTAGGCCTGTTGACCGGCACGGTGGACGAAGCGATCGAGAACAAGACCTACCGGCGCTACTACATGCACCGCACGAGTCACTGGCTCGGCCTCGACGTGCATGACGTCGGGCGCTACCAGAGCGGCGGCCAGGCGGAGGAGGGCGACCTGCGGCCGCTTCAGCCCGGCATGGTGCTGACCATCGAGCCTGGCCTCTACATCGCGCCGGATGACGAAGAGGCGCCGGAGGCGTTCCGCGGCATCGGCATTCGGATCGAGGACGACGTCCTGGTGACGGCGCAGGGGCACGAGAACCTCACCGCGAGCACGCCCAAGAGCATCGCGGACATCCAAGGGCTTCGCGCCCACGCATAGCCGGAGCGGGCTGCGCCCCCCCCGGAGTCCTTGCTAGCCGGAGCAGCTCAGGTTCACCTGCAGCGAGGTGTTGTCGGTGCTGCCGTTGCAGTCCTTCACCTCGACCGAGATCTCGAAGAGCCCGGAGGACGTGCTCGCGCACGTGGTCGGCACGCTGATCTCCACGTTCGCCGTACCGGTGCCGGTCTCGGTCACATCGGGCGGGGATCCATCACCACTGACCTTGCTTGCGTCGAACTCGAACCAGAGCGGGTCGCCGTCGGCGTCCGAGCTCGCGGTCGCGTCCACGGGGTGGGTCAGCTCGCAGGCCGGACACGCATTGCACGCGCCGTAGGCGTCCGTGGAGCACGAGGTGGTGTCCAGCAGGTTCTCGTTGCCCGTCGTGAAGGCAGCCACGGGCGCGTTGTTGCCCGGGCGAGCCGCCACCGTGAAGCCGACGGTCGCGGGAGCCGACTGGAAGTACCCGTCGGTCACCTGGAGGGCGACCGCCCAGTAGCCCGCGGCGTCTGGCACGAACGAAGGCAGCATGTCGAACCGGCCGAGGATGTCGTCGTCGGTCAGCTCCGAGGCCGGCGGCTGGGTGGTGAAGAACCACACGAAGTCGAGGGTGTCGCCATCGGGGTCGTAGCTGTTGGCGGCCGAGAGCTGCAGCGGAGAGCAGGACTCTTGCTGACCGACCACCGTCGCCACGGCGATCGGGGGGCTGGTGTAGCCGAGGCCGTCACAGTCGTTGTCGATCCCGTCGTCGAGCTCGATGGCGCCGGGGTAGATGGCGATGTTGCTGTCGTTGCAGTCGCCGTCAGCCTCACTGAAGCCGTCTCCGTCGTTGTCCGAGGTGTCCATGCCCTCGTCGATGAGACCGTCACAGTCATTGTCGAACCCATCGAAGTACTCCGGCGCGCCGGGGTACGTGTAGGGGTTGGTGTCGTCGCAGTCGCCGGCGAGGTCGGTGTAGCCGTCTCCGTCGTCGTCCGTGATGAACGAACCATCGTCGATCTGCCCGTTGCAGTCGTTGTCCTCGCCGTCGGGCAGCTCGTCAGCGCCGGGGTAGGTGTCCGTGTCGCCGTCGTCGCAGTCGCCTTGAAGCTCGGTGAAGCCGTCGCCGTCGTCGTCGTAACCCACCGTGTTCTCGTCGGTCACGCCGTCACAGTCGTTGTCCACCGCATCGAGCAGCTCCTGGGCTGCGGGGTGAATGGCGGCGTTGGCGTCGTTACAGTCGCCGTCCTGCTCCGTGAAGCCGTCGCCGTCGTCGTCGAACGCGTCGGTGTTGTCGTCGATGAGCCCATCGCAGTCGTCGTCGATGCCGTTGATGGTCTCCGTCGCGCCGGGGTAGATGGCGGGGTCGGTGTCGTCGCAGTCGCCTGCGAGGTCGTTGAAACCGTCGGCATCATCGTCAACTTCGTCGCTGCCCTCGTCGACCTGACCGTCGCAGTCGTTGTCGATGTTGTCCGGGAGCTCCGGGGCGCCGGGGTAGATGTCGGCGTTGTTGTCGTCGCAGTCACCCTCGACGATGGCGTAGCCATCTCCGTCGCCGTCTACGCCGGGACCGACGAGGACAGGCACCGAGGTGGTGGCGATGCCGCGGCTGTCCTGAACGCGGATGGAGATCTCGACGACCCCGTCTACGTTGGGCGCGGTCCAGGTCGTGGAGTCCGAGTCAGGCTCGGTGAACGAGCCGGCGTCGGCGTCGTCTGTCGCCGGAGTCGCCTCCCACGTGTAGGTGATGTTGCCCTGGCCGACCACATCGACCGAGAGCGCGATGGTCAGGCCCTTCGTGACGTTCGTCGACTCGATGTTGAGTCGCTCGATCGTAGGCGGCTGCTGCACGAGCGTCGAAGCGCCGTCGCACGCGGGCGCGCCAAAGACGAACAGCGCACCCAACCCAAACAGGGTCGTGCTGAGAATGAATGCTTGCCGGTTCGTGCTCATCTTCGTAGCGCCTCCCGCCGCGATAGCGACGCCTGGACCACCGTGCCCCTCAAAGGAGAGGCCTCATTGCGAAAGTGACATGGTCCCACAGCTTCGATCACTCTCCGACCTATTTGGTCGCGAAAGATCCGCGGTTCCCGTCACTTGACCTAGCAACCCCCCGGCGTCACATCGAGTGTGATGATGGCGGGCGTGCTGTTGAACATGCCGTCCGAGACGAGCAATCCGACCTGCCAGACGCCCGCAACATCAGGCGAGAACGACGCGTTGTCCGCGCTGCCCCCGACGATGTCACCGGTCTCCAGGTTGGAGTTGATCGGCTGGAAGGAGAAGAACCAGTAGTACACAAGAGCGTCGCCGTCCGGATCCCAGGACCCCGAACCGTCCAACATCACGGTGTCTCCGCAGGTCACCGAGGTCGAGCCGGTCACCGCAGCGGCGAACGGAGCGTTCACGAAGAACCAGCCATCGCAGTCGTTGTCGAAGTCGGGCGTGTCGTTGATCTCGGACGCGCCCGTGTAGATCGTGTCCGCATAGTCGTCGCAGTCGCCGTCGGCCTCGGTCTGGCCGTCCCCGTCGTCGTCGGTCGTGTCCATGTTGTCGTCGATGCTGCCGTTGCAGTCGTTGTCCTCGCCGTCGGACCACTCCGGGGCACCAGGGAAGGTGTAGAAGTTGTCGTCGTCGCAGTCGCCGGCGAGCTCCGTCCAACCGTCCCCGTCGTCGTCGGTCGAGAACGGACCGTTGTCCACAGTGCCGTCGCAGTCGTTGTCGAAGCCGTCCGCGACCTCAATTCCGCCAGGGAATGAGGTGGGGTCGTTGTCGTCGCAGTCGCCGGCGAGTTCGCTGAAGCCGTCTCCGTCGTCGTCGTAGGCGGCGGTCCCCTCGTCAACGATGCCGTTGCAGTTGTTGTCGAGGCCGTCGAGGATCTCCGGCGCGATGGGGCTGATCGACGACGAAACGTCGTTGCAGTCGCCGTCCTGCTCGCTGTAGCCGTCACCGTCGTCGTCGTAGGCGTCGGTGCCTTCGTCAGCCTTGCCGTCGCAGTCGTCATCGACGCCGTTGATGATCTCCGTGGCCCCGGGGTAGACCTCCGGGTCTGCGTCATCGCAGTCGCCGTCCAGGTCCGCGTAGCCGTCGCCGTCGTCGTCGGACTCGGGCGAGCCCTCGTCGATCTCGCCATCGCAGTCGTTGTCGAAGCCGTCCTGCACGTCAGGCGCGCCCGGGTAGACCGCCGCGTTCGTGTCGTCGCAGTCGCCCTGCCGCACGCTGTATCCGTCGCCATCGTGGTCGATGCCCGTGCCCACGACGATGTCAAAGCTGACACTCACCGAGCGGTCGTCATCGTCGTTCACCGTCAACGTCAACTTGACGAGCTGGGCGATCTCGGGAGCCAGCCACGTGGTCTCTGCAGCGCCGGCGTCGGCCACCTCGCCAGCCTCAGCAAGCCAGGTGTAGGAGAGGCTGTCTGCTCCCGAGGCTTCCGCAGAGATCGAAATGGTCTCGCCGGGCTGCACGACGGTCTGGCTGAGCGTCACCCGGTCGATGTTCAGCGGGGTCTCGATCCCTCCCGTCGGACAGCCCACGAGCATCGAAACTGCGCCGAGAGCGAGCAGAAGTCCGAACGAAGCGAGGCGATTGGAAGCGATCATGCAGTGTCCTCAGCGCCGGGGAGCGGACCCCGAACCGTGCCATTCTACTTTTCAGTATCCCGGATTCAAGCAACGTCGGCCGGGCGGCAGGGTGCCCCATCCAACAATGCCCCCCTCCACGACGCTCTGTATTCCTGCTCGATGGGGCTCCGTCAGGCTTCCAGGGAAGCTGGCGAGACCATACCGGGGGCAGGCGGTTATTCGTCACGCGGTGCAAACGGCGGTCGAGTCGGGTCTAGGGCCCGTGGTCGTGCTGGCCGACGACGAACGACTGCTGGCTCTGGTCCGCGACCTCGATGTGCAGCCGATTTTTCTCGATTCTCCGGTGCGCAATGGCTCTGAGCGGATCGCTGCGGCCCTGGCCCAAGGTCTTCTCGGTGAGCCGTCCACCCTGCTCAACGTGCAGGGCGACGCGGTGGGCGTCACCCCGGCCGCGATCCACGCTGCTGCCGCGGCCCTGGCGCGCTCCGACCACGCCACACTGGGCACCGTCGCCGTTCCCGGGCTGCCGGGGACCGGCCGGACCACGGTCTCGGTAGAAGCGGGGCATGCCCTGGCCTTCTCCCGCCGGGAGCTGGGGCCCCCGGGAGCTCTGCTGCACCACATCGGGGTGTACGCCTATGTGCCCGCTGCCTTGCTTCGGGTCTGCGCGCTCGCTCCCGGCCCCCTGGAGGTCGCCGAGTCCCTCGAGCAGCTGCGCTGGCTCGAGCACGGTGAGTCCGTCGCCGTCGACATCCTGGACGCCCCCTCCCAGCTCGCCCACGCCGTGGATGTCGCGACCGACCTCGACGGCTGAGGGCGTCGGCCTCGCTCAGTCTTCGGCCATCCGGCGGAGGATCGCTCGGCCCAGGGCGTCGATGGTCGCCGGCGAGTTCCCCTCCAGTCGGTTGTTCACCAGCACGATGGTCTCGGCGCCAGCGCGCAGCCCGTCCAGCGCCAGCTCGATGGCGTCTCGCCGCACGTCCTCCGCCTCCTCTCGGAGGCGGTCGTAGGGCGAAAAGCGCTCCACCGAACGCGCGTACTCCATCCCCGGCACCGTCAGTAGTCGCAGCAGCCGCAGGTCTCCACAGTCGCCGCCGGACTCCGCGGCGACCGCTCGCTGCACCCCCAGAGACGGCATCCGGTGCCAGCTGTTGAAGCAATGGGCGATCCGGTGGCGGCGCAGCATCGCAAACCACTGAGGAACCAACAGATCCGGGGTCCGCAGCTCCACCGCGTACCGAAACGTCCTGGGCAGGGCCGCGAAGAAGCGCTCCATGCGGGCCAAGACCTTGTCCGCATGGGGCAGAACTCGGGGCGGGAGCGTCTGAAACTCAAAGAGAAAGGGCCCGCAGTGCTCGCGGATCCCCGGTCGGTCGAACGGCGGGAGCACCTCGCGCACGAACACCTCGGGATCGAGGAAGTCGGGGTTGAGCTGGCCTCGCCGGTCGCCGTAGCGAGGATGGTCGGGGAAGCGCGGAATCGTCAGGCTCTCCCACACCTTGGACACCCACTTGAACGACCGGGGCAGCTGAGCGGCCATTCGGTCGAGGGTCGCGGGCGCCGGTGGGGCGTAGAAGCTGGCGTCGAGTCCCACGGCGCTGAACCACGGCCACCGCGCGTACTCCGCGAGGGAGTCTTGACGAAACGCGGTCTTGCTCCGGTACTCCTGCCGGTAGACCTGCCCCTTCCACCCGTCGTAGACCCACGAAGACGTGCCGAAGTGCAGGTTGGCTGGGCGGGCCCGGGCGGCGCCGAAGTCGAAACCCGGCGGCTGCACCGGTTCCGGAGGCGCGGCGGCACCAAACAGTGCCTGCTGGGAGTCTGCGGGGCTGGCCACGAGTTCACGCTACCCTCCCGCGATGCGTTCGCCCCCCCCGTTTGGCCCTGCTGCTCGCTCGTTGTGGCTCCTCGAAGCGGGAATGACCTTCCTCAACCACGGTGCGTTCGGCGCGACGCCCAGGCGGGTGCTCGCCGCCCAGCGGGAGCTGCAAACCCACATGGAGCGGCAGCCGCTTCGCTTCTTCGTCGACGAGGCTCCTGGGCTCATCCGCGCAGCGGCGGCGTCCATCGCCGATTTTGTGGGCGCGGACGCCGACGATGTCGCCCTCGTGGAGAACACCACCGCGGGCGTCAGCGCGGTCCTGCAGTCGTTTCCGCTGCAGCCCGGCGACCGCGTGCTCGCCTCCACCCACCTCTATCCGGCGGTGGATCAGACCTTGCGCTTCATGTGTGCGCAGCGCGGGGCCCACCTGGATCTCGCGGACGTGCCCTGCCCCGTTGGCTCACCCGACGAGATCGTGCATGCGTTCGCCGCCGCGATCACGCCGCAGACAAAGCTGCTGGTGGTGGACCACGTGACGTCCTTGACGGCGCTGATCTTCCCGGTGGAGCGGCTGGTCGCCCTCGCCCGCCAGCATGGGCTCCCGATCCTGGTCGATGGGGCACACGCGCCTGGCATGCTGCCTCTGGACCTGCCTCGCCTCGAGCCCACCTGGTACGTCGGCAACTGCCACAAGTGGCTCTGCGCTCCGAAAGGCGCGGCCTTGCTCTGGGCCAACCCGCGGCACCCGCTGGGGCACGCGCTGCACAGCCCGGTGGTCAGCCACCTGCACGAGCAGCCGTTCCCCGCGGGGTTCGACTGGATCGGCACTCGGGACGTGAGCGCGTGGCTGAGTCTGCCCGCGGCGCTGGAGTTCCGAGCGTGGCTAGGAGACGCGGCGGTGCGGGCGTGGAACCAGGACTTCGCAAAGCACGGCGCGCACACCGTCGCCGACGCGGTGGGCGGCACCGTCACCGGCCCCGACTCGATGATCGGCGCCATCGGGGGCGTGGTGATCCCCGGGTTCGAAGACATCGGGCAGGACGTCGGGGACGCCCTGCGCCTCGCCCTGTGGCGGGAGGAACGCATCGAGGTGCCGTTCCCGGTGTTCGCCGGCGCGCTGTGCGTGCGCATCTCCGGGCAGGTCTACAACGACCGGACCGCCGCGGAGCAGCTCGCCCGGGTGCTCCCCAAGCACCTGGCGCGGGCGAAGGCCAACCTTGTTCCCGCTGAGCCAAACGCTCTCAAGAGCGTCGAGATCTCCTAGCCCGGCACAGGGTCGCAGTCGGGGATCGACTCGAAGAAGTCGCCGTAGTTACAGGTCTCAATCTCGGCCTCGATCGCCGACAGCACGTCGACGAGCTCGAGCAGGATCGGCGGCGGGTCACCCCACTCGTACTGGCTGCTGACCGCCACCGGGCCCAGGTCCCACGTGATCTGGCGCACGCCGCCGTCGTCACAGCCCGGGCAGCCGTAGCTCCCCTCGACATCCGCGGGATCCGCGGTCTGTAGCGCGTCGCTGAGGATCTGGACGCCTGCGTTGGAGAGGATCCCCGCACGCTGGACGTAGATCGTGTTCTCCCAGTCGCTGGTGACGAACGAGACGCGGGGATCGGACTCGCCGATGCTCATGTCGCGCCGACACTCTCCGGCGCACTCGCCATACCACCCCGAGAACACCACGCCTGGGGTGTAGGGCGGGGGCGTGTCGTCATCGTCGTCGTCGTCGTCGCCGGTCGCGTCGTCGTCGTCGCCGGTCGCGTCGTCGTCGTCGCCGGTCGCGTCGTCGTCGTCGCTGGCCGCGTCGTCGTCGTCATTGAGGGTGGGCGAGCAGCCGCTCGCGAGCAGGAGAATCAGGATCCATGGGAGGGTTCGCATGCCTTCCTCTTGAGCAGAGGGTGGGCCGAGAGACCGGGCTCCGGACGGCCCGATTCGGCGCGGAACGCTCCACCGGGTAATCTTCCGCTTCATGCCCAGCAGCACCCTCACCGCCTCGGCTCTCAAGCTCGCCCGCGCCCAGGTCGTGGGCAAGGTGATGGAGAGCCTGCTCGACCAGGTGGACTTTGGACGCATCGGGGACGACCACGCCCCGGAGCTCGAGAACCTGTGTCGCAATCTGATGAACGAGGAGGCCACGCCGGCGGTGCAGCGTCAGCTCGGCGGCCCCAAGGGGCTGCACGACGCCTCGGTGGAGCTCGCCGACGATCTCGTGAAGACCCGGACGTTCCTCAGCCTGCTCCAGCACTCGCGGGTCTCGGACATCCTGGTCAATGGCCTGGCACAGATCTACGTGGAACAGGACGGGCAGCTGCACTCGACCGGCATCGTGTTTCCCAGCGAAGAGGCGCTGGAGCGCGCGGCGCTGTGGATGACCGCTCGGGTCGGTCGCCCGGTCACGTCTGCCCAGCCGATGATCGACGCGCGCCTGCCCGACGGGTCGCGGCTCAATGTGATCATCCCGCCGTTGGCCTTGGACGGCATCGTCATCAGCATCCGTCGCTTTCATCACCAGGGGCTGGATCTGCCAGGGCTCGCCGCCGCTGGCGCCTTCCCCGCCGCGTTCGAGCCCTTGCTCGGCGCGATGGTCTCCTCGCGACTGAACATCCTCATCTCCGGCGGGACCGGCGCCGGCAAGACCACGCTGCTCAACGCGCTGTCGCAGTTCATCCCTGAGCGAGAGCGCGTCGTCAGCATCGAGGACTCAGCCGAGCTCAAGCTGCGGCAGACCCACGTTGTGCGGCTCGAGACCCGGCTGCCCGACGCGTTCGGTAAGGGCGAGGTCACCACGCGCATGCTGGTGCGCAATGCCCTGCGCATGCGTCCCGACCGCATGTTGGTCGGTGAGGTGCGCGGGCCCGAGGCTCTGGACATGCTTCAGGCCATGAACACGGGGCATGAGGGCTCGATGTCCACGGTGCACGCCAACACGCCCCGCGACGCCCTCGAGCGGCTGGCGACCATGGTCGGGATGAGCGACGTGCAGTTCACCGAGCGAGGCGTGCGCGGGCAGATCGCCCGGTCGCTGGACGCCATCATCCATGTGCGGCGGCTCGCGGATGGCCGTCGGGTGGTCGATCGGGTGACCGAAGTGGGGCAGCTTCAGGGCGACATGATCGCCATGCAAGACGTGATGCGCTTCGACGACGGTCCGAGCGGGGCCCAGCGCTTCGTCGCCACGGGCGTGCGCCCCTCATTCGTGGACAAGCTGGAGCGCAAGGGCGCGGTCATCGACTCGCGGCTGTGGCGACTCGAGCAGCCCCTGCCGGCTCGCTGACCCATGAGCAGCGTCGCCCTCATCGCGCTGTTCGTCGCGGCCCTCGCCGTCGCCCAGGTCGCGGTGTGGGCTTCCGGCGGCGGCAGCTCGCTGCACGCGAGGACCCGCGCCCGACACGACGGAGATCCTGAGTGGGACCGGGAACCCCCACTGTCCCGCAACCCCGGTCTGGCGGCCTACCTGGAGGCGGTGCCCGGGATGCTCGCGCTTCAGACGCTGCAGGCTCAGGCGGGCAACCAGTGGAGCGCCACCGTGTTCGTGGCCATCTCCCTGGGCCTCGCGCTGGCCGCGATGGTCATCACCTGGGTGGCCGGCGCCCCCGTGCTCGCCGGCGCGTTGATGGGACTGGCGGGCGCATCCGCACCGTTCATCTATCTCTTCCGAGCGAAGCGGGTGCGGGCCTCGGCCATCACCGACTCGTTGCCCCGGGCGATGCGATCCCTGGCTCGGCTGGCCAACTCGGGGCAGGGACCGGCTCAGGCCATCCGGGAGACCGCCCTGGAGATGCAAGGGCCCCTGGCTCGTGAGCTCGGCCGCACCTTCGCCGAGCAGCGCGACGGGAGACCGCTCAGGGAAGCCCTGGATGCGATGACCGATCGGGTGCCCGACTCGATGGATCTGCGCATCCTCGTTGTCGCGGTGGGTCTCGCGACGGACGCCGGCGGCGATCTGGGGCGGCTGCTCGGCCGCATCGAAGAGACTCTGTCGTCGCGAATCAAGCTCGCTCAGGAAGCCCGCGCCCAGCAAGCCCAGGCGCGGCTCGCCGCCGGGATCCTCGCCGCCATGCCGCCTCTGGGCGTGCTCGGCGTGGCCCTGCTGCAGCCCGATCACTTCGCCGAGGGCTGGGCCGACCCCCTGGGCAAGGTCCTGTACCTCGCGGCGGGTGGCTGGATGGCCATCGGCATGCTCGTCGTGCTGCTCCTTCTGCGGCGGATCCGATGAGCGACGACCCCACGCTGCTCGCGATCCTCGCGGTGTTGCTGCTCGCCGGCGCGATCGGCCTGTTTGTCTCCACGCTGGGTGATCAAAAGGGGGACGACGCCGAGGACGTGGAGGGCAAGCCCATCCCCCAGCGCACGAGCAACCCCATGCGCCTCTCGCTCGCGCGGGCCGGCATGCGCGGCGCCCAAGACGGCGGTTGGTACTTCGCCAGCAAGGTCGGGCTCGCGCTGCTCGCGGCGATGGCGGTGCTCACGTTCACCGGCCCCTTCGTGTTGCCGGGGGAGGGGCGCACGTTCCTGGCCCTCGGCGCCGCCACGCTGGGGTTCGTCGCCCCGTCGGCGTTCGTGCGGATCCTCGGTCAGCAGCGTCAGGACGCGCTCCAGCGCTCTCTGCCGGACCTCATCGACCTCATCGTGACCTGCCTCGAAGCGGGCATGGGGCTCGAGGAGTCCGTGCGCCGCGCGTCGAGCCAAGTGGCGCGCCTGGAGAGCCCGCTCGCCCAGGAGTTGGAGACGACGCTGGAGGACTGGGCCGATGGCCGCTCGCGCATCGGATCCATCGAGGAGCTTCGGGTCCGCACCGGCGTCGAGTCGCTGGGCGAGTTCATGGAGGCGGTGGAGGAGGCCCGCCGGGACGGAACCACCATCACCGAGACCCTGCGTGCCCAGGCGTCAGCCATGCGCAACGCCGAGGCCGCCCGCGCCGAGGAGCGGGCCCGCCGCGTGCCGCTGCTGGTGGCGGTGACGCTCGCGGTGTTCATGCTGCCCGCCGCCTTTATGTGGGTCCTCGGCGCATCCATCGTGCAAGCCGTGCGACTGCTCCTGCCCGGGTTCTGAGCTTCGACGGAGTCCGCCCGCGAGCACCCGGAGCCGGGGGTGCAATTTGGCAGGTCCCGTGGATAATGCGCTCATGGCCGATCCAACCGACGTCCCTGAGCCCTCCGACGACGCTGCCAAGAGCGCAACATCCTCGGAGGAGACGCCCCCCAAGAAGCCAGCGGCAAAGAAGCCAGCGGCAAAGAAGCCAGCGGCGAAGAAGCCAGCGGCGAAGAAGCCGGCGGCAAAGAAGCCAGCGGCAAAGAAGCCAGCGGCAAAGAAGCCCGCCGCGGACAAGGCACCGAAGGCGGAGGCTCCCCCGAAGGTCGCGATCACGGCGGAGGACATCGTCGAGCCGTCTGCGGTCGCAGAGACCATCGACGCGCCGCCCCGCCCTGCGCCCGAAGCAAAGGAGCGGGCGAAGACCGATCCCCAGGCGCGCGCAACGAAGGCGCCGAAGAGCACGGAGCCCAAGAGCACCGAAGCGAAGAAGGCCGCGGGCCCGACGCCCGTCGCGCCGGCCGCGTACACCCGGGACAACGAGTCGGGTCTCGACGCCATCTCCATCGTCCCCGTCATCCTGGTGGTGCTGCTGCTGCTCTTCGCGGTCTACGGCCGCTGCGCGAGCGACGCGACCGAGGCGGCCAACGAGCCCTCCGCCGCGGTGTCGGAGACGGCCGAGGCCGAGCCAGAAGCCAACGACAAGGACAAAGCCAAGGCCAAGGCCAAGGCCAAAGCCGCTCCTGAGGCCAAGCCCGCCCCTGAGGGAGGGACCGAGCCCGCCGCCACCGGCGCCGAGGCCGACCCGACCGCCCAGGGCAGCGCGGACGCCGTGGCGCAGGCGGAAGCCGGGGCAGCCGACGGCTCTGCCCCCGTCAAGGTCGATCCCTCCAGCCCGGCGGCGACCCTCGCCGAGTCTGCGCGGAGCAAGCTCGCAGCCGGCAACTCGGCCGGCGCGTTGACCGACATCGATGCGGCCCTCGCCGCCGCTCCGGGCTCGGCCCCCTACGAGCGAATCAAGGCGCAGGCCCTGGTGGCGAAGGGCGATCACGCCGCCGCACTGCTCGTCTTGAATCAGGCCGTGCAGCACGACGGCCGCAGCCCCGATGTGTACCGGGAGCGGGCCTCGGTCCTGCTCGCCCTCGGCGACGACGTCGGCGCCAGCCGGAACATGCGCGCTGCAGAACGGCTCGCGAACGGCACCGCGCCGACCTCGCCTCCGTAGCGGTGGCCTACGAGGTCGTCCAGCTCCCCGTCTGGCGGGACAACTACGCGTACGTGCTGCTCGGAGAGCACGGCGACGCCGCAGTGGTGGACTCACCCGAAGCCGCGCCGGTGCTCGCGCTCCTCGATGCGCGAGGCGCCACGCTCTCCCACCTGCTCAACACGCACCACCACCCCGACCACGTGGGTGCGAATGCCGAGCTGCTAGCGCGCTTCCCCCACGCTGCGGTGTTCGGCTCGGTCTACGACCAACAGCGCGGCCGAATCCCCGGACAGACCCGCGGTCTCATCGATGGTGAGACCTTCTCGTTTGCCGGCGTGCAGGTGACCGTCCGCGCGGTGCCGGCCCACACCCTGGGGCACATCGCCTACGTCTTCGAGGACGGCAGCGCGTTCGTCGGCGACACCAGCTTTGTCGGAGGCTGCGGCCGGCTGTTCGAGGGCACCGCCGAGCAGATGGATCACGCCCTGAACGAGGTGCTCGCCAACCTGCGAGACGACGTGCTGCTGTTCTGTGCTCACGAGTACACCCAGAGCAACCTGCGCTTCGCCCTGAGCGTGGACGGAGACAACCCCGCCCTGCGCGCGTTCTCCGCCCAGGTGGACGCAATGCGCGCCGCTGAGCAGCCCACCGTGCCTTCGACCGTGGGGCTGGAGAAGGCGATCAACCCGTTTTTCCGGGCGGATCTACCGGCCCTGCGAGCCTCTGCGGGCCTGCCCAGCAGCGCAGCCCGCCACGAGGTGCTCGGGCGGCTGCGCGCGATGAAGGACCACTTTTAGATGCGAGCCCTGCTCGCGCTCCTGCTGGTGCTCGGTGCTGGCTGCGGGACGGCGCACACCGCTCGCCCACTGGGCAAGGGCAACCAGGCAGTCCACATCAGCGTCGGTGGACCCATCGGCGGCATCGGAAGCCCCAACACGTTCGTCCCCTTGACCACCCTGACGTACAAGGCGGGGCTCACCGACCGCGCCGATGTGTATGTGGGCTGGCACGTGCTCGAGACCTTCCTCGGCGAGGGCAACCTCTTCTTTGATCTGGGCGCGTCCTACTACCTGCTCGATCAGAAGGGTGGAAGGCCTGGTCTGTCCGCTGCGTTCACGGTGTCCCCGCTCATCAACCGTCGCTCGAGTTGGGCGATGCTGGACTTCCAGCTGACCGCCTCGTGGGCGTTCGGGAAGAAGGAGCGGCACCTGGTCTATGTGGGGATTCACAACATGTTCGCCCCGGTGCGCAGCGAGATCGTGCAGACCTCGCCCTACACCCTGAGCCCCTATGTGGGCGGCCAGTTCCGCATCGGCAAGCGCAAGGAGATCGGACTCGGACTCGAGGTCAAGTGGCACCGCCCATGGGCCAACACCACCGACTCGGTCGTGGGCTACGTCGGAGTCGGAAAGCTCGGCGCGCTGGCGTTCCTCGGAGGGGTCACGGTGTACATCCGCAAGCCCGAACCAGCCCAGGCGACTCCATGAGCCGCTTCCTCCTCCTGCTCGTCTCGATGCTGCTCTGCGGCTGCATCAACCTCGACGGCACCTGGTTCAACCCCGTGCCCATCGACGCGTACGATCCGCTGCCGTTCAATGAAGTGCCCGACAGCCACCTCGAGTGGGTCCAGATGTCCAGCGCCGCGGTGGACGACGAGGACACCGCCCCCGAGCTATGGGGCGTGTGGCTGCATCAGTGCCTCGACCCCGACGACGCAGCCAGCTGCGCGCCTCACGACGAGCACCCAGAGTTCAGCTCGCCCCGCACGGCGCGCACCATCCTGTACTTCCACGGCAACGGCGGGTCCCTGCTCAACTACTGGGACCGAGTCCAGATCCTGTGGCGCATGGGATACCGCGTCTTTGCTGTGGACTATCGCGGGTACGGGCGCTCCACAGGCACGCCATCCGAGCTCGGGGTCTACGCCGACGCGCGCGCCGCCCTGGACCACGTCAAGCGCCGCCTCAGCGAGGAGATCCCGGCCCTGGACCCCGACGATCCGCCGCCCGCCGCCGTGCTCCGCATCGGGTACTACGGCTGGTCGCTGGGATCGACCGCCGCCATCGATCTGGCCACGCAGGACCCGCCGTCCGCGCTCGTCACCGAAGCGGCCCTCGCCTCGGCCCAGGGCTTCGTCGATGACGCGCTCGGTGTCGGGATCTCTCGCACCGTGTTCCTGGGCACCGAGTTCGACAACGTCGGCAAGGTCCCGTTCATCCTCGCGCCAAAGCTCTTTGCCCATGGCACCGAGGACGACTTCGTGAAGTTCGAGTTCTCCGAGGTCCTGTTCGAGGCTGCCCAGGAACCCAAGCTCCTGCTGCCGGTACCCGGCGCGGACCATGGCTCCGTCCCCTGCCCGACCCGGGACAGCTCCGTGCCGTCGGACGAGGCGCCGTGCGTCGCCACGGAGAGCTATCTGGGCGCGATCGGCTCGTTCTACGACGACTGGCTGCTCTGATCACGGGACCCGAAGCCCCGCCGCAGCTAAGGTGACATCCATGGCGGATCTCTGGCTCAAAGGTCTCACCCGGGTGCTCGGGCTCGTCGGCGACGAGTTGGCCCCCGACGACGACGCTCCTGCCCCACAAGCGGCGGTCCCTCCGCCGTCGTCGGAGTCGGTCCCCGCCCTCGATGACGAGGCCGCCAAAGCGGTGCAGCGGGAGCTGAGCACTGCGCGCAAGCACGTCAACTCCCTCGAGCGACAGGTGGAAGACGCCCGCAAAGAGCTGGCGAACACCGAGAGCGATCGCAACGAAGCGCGGCGGGCCCTCGATCGGTCGCGGGCCGAGCTCGATCAGCTGAGGAGCCGGGCGGGCAAGGGCGAGGCAGATCGGCACGAGGCATCAACGAAGGCGGCCGCCGCTCAGGAAGCCTTGGAGCTGGCCCGCGCCGAGCAACGCAGCTCTCTCGAGCGCGCTGCGACGGCCCGATCGGAGCTGGGGGAGTCGCGAGCGCAGATCAAGTCGCTGATGGCGCAGCTCGACACCGCACGCGAGGCCCTGGGCGAGGCCACGGCGGAGGCCGCCGCCCTGCGAGAGCAGCAGGAGAGCTCCAGCTCGGGGTCCGCGGCGGAGCGGGCCACGCGGCTGGAGCTCGAGACCAAGCTCGCCGGGGCCCTGTCGCGAACGGAAGAGCTCGAACATCAGGTGGAGCGAGCGCAACGCGATCTCGCTTCGGCGCGACGGATGGCCGAGGGTGGACAAGGGCTCGCCGCCGAACTCGACACACTGCGCGCCGCCCGCGACGAAGCGGAGACGCGCACCCTCGCCCTGGAGCAGGCAGCCCGAGGCACCGAACGAGAGCTGGACGCCGCGAAGCGGCACATGCAGGAGACCGAGGCGGCGCTCGCGGACGCCAAACGACGCGCCGAGTCCGCGGAGAGCAAGCTCGCCACCCAGCTCAAGGAGGCGGAGGAGCGATTCCGCAAGCAGGTCGCTGACGCCGATACGCTGGCGCGGGGGCGGCTGGCCCACGAAGAAGAGCGGCGCACGCTGATCGAGGCGGATCTCGCCGCCGCACAGAGGGCGCTCACCGAGGCCCAGAGTCAGGCGCGCGATGCGCGGGCGCAGGCTCTCGAGCTGGAAGAGAGCCGACGGCTCGTCGCCGAGCTCGAGGCGCAGATCGCCCACCACGATGAGCTGTGGGCCAAGAACAGCGGGGTTGGGCTCGAGGCGATCCGGGCCGAAGACGAGCTGGTCGAGCTACGGCGCAAGCTCAAGCGCGAGCGCACGGTCAGCCTCGACATGCGCCGCGAGATGGCGAGCATCGAGGAGAAGCTCAGCGCCGGGCGAACCTCGGTGGCAGGGCTGGAAGAGAAGCTCTCGGCGTCCACCGGTCGAATGCACACGCTGCAGGCGGATCTCGACAGCCGCAGCGCGTCCATCGCCGAGCTCGAGCAGACGATCGCGGAGCTCCGTGCCGAGCTGGACGACCGCCAGTCCTCGCTGGAGGCAGCCGGCGAAGTCCAGGCGACCCTACAGAGCCAGCTGACCGACGCGAAGCGCGACAAGGCCCAGGCCGTCGCACGGGCGAACCAGATGGAGGGCCTCGCCGAGGAGTACGCCGCCGAGCGGGACAGCGTTCGGGCGACACTGACGGACCTGGACGAAGCGCGGCAGGACGCCACCGCGAAGCTCGCCGACGCCCGGAGCGCGCTGCAGAAGGCGGAGGCCCGCATCGCCGAGACCGAGGCGGCCCAGAGCGAGCGGTCGGCGGCCATCGAAGAGCTGCGCGGCACGGTTCGGGGGCTTGAGGCCGAGCTGGCATCCGCCCGGACCAAGGCCAGCGCCCTCGAGGACAAGGCCGTGGGCGGCCGCGAAGACCTCGAGGCGATCGTCGAGGCGAAGACGCGCCTCGAGAGCGCACTCAGCGAGCGCGAGGAGACGGTCAAGTCGCTGGTCACCGAGCGGGACAAGGCTCACGCCGAGGTGGAGAAGGCCCGACTCCAGGTCGAGCAGGCGCGAGAGGAGGCCAACGCGTTCAAGGCCGCCCTCGCCTCGACGGACCAGGAGTCCACCTCAATCAGCAGCACCTTGGCGCCCCCCGCTGAGGTCGCACAGCTCGAGACGCGCGTCGCAGAGCTGGAGGCGAGCCTCTCCACAGCAACGGCGAGCGCCCGGCACTACGAGACCGCGGTCTCAGCGGCGGAGGCCCAAACCGAAGAAGCAGAGAGCCGCGCATCCCACCTCGAGCGGGGCCTGCAAGAGCTCGAGGACGCGATCCGGCAGCGCGATCAGCACATCGCGGACCGCGACCGGCAGATCGATGAGCTGCGGCGTCGGTTCGCCAGCCACGGCGTCACCGCCAGCGGTCGGCGCAGCAACACGAGCCCCGCAGCTCACGTGCCAGACACGCCGGTTGTGAACAGTCCCCGACAGCGGCTCCCCCTCGGCCCACCGAGCCACTCCGGCCTGCGTCCCGTCTCGCCGCCGCGGCGCGTTGGCCCCCCCTCGAGCAAGCGCATGCCTGCGGTTCACCCGCCGCACCCATCGTCGTCATCGATCCCGACGGCGCCGGCCCCCGCCGCCTCCTTGCCCCGGGTCGCCGCAGCGACTCCAGCCGCGGCTACGCCAGCCGCGCCCCAGCCGACCGCTGCCAGAGCAACCCCCGCCAGCCCGAAGGTGCCGAAGGTGGTCCCACCGAAGGAGCTGCGCAAGGCGTTCGACGCCCGCACGGGGGTCTACTCCGCGCGGAACCCGAACGAGGACGAGAAGAAGGGCCTGTTCGGGCGCTTCAAGCGCAAGCGCTGAGCGGCGCGCCGGACACGACCGACTTACTTGCTCTTCGTCTTCGTCTTGGTCTTCGGGGCCGTCGAGTCCGCGTCCGGCGCCGACTCGGAGCTGCTGCCGCCCTTGGTCTTGGTCTTGGTCGGTGCGTCGTCTTCGGTCTCGGTCGCCGGCGCGCCGGTGCCTCCCGACGGAGCGGTTCCCTCGTCCATGAGGCTGCTGCTGCCGCCCTTCGTCTTCGTCTTCGTCTCGCCGTCGCCCGAGTCGCCGCCGTCTGCGGGGGGCTTGGTGGCTCCGGTGTCAGCCGGAGGCGCCGGCACGAGATCGATCCGCAGGTCGTTCCCACGGCCCTTCTTTTCCTTGGAAGCCTTGTAGTGCTTCTCGAAGGTGGGCAGCTCCTCCTTGAGGCGCTCGATGCGCTTGCTGTTGCTGGGGTGCGTGCTGAAGAGCGCGATGGGGCTCCCGCCGCCGAGGGCGCTCATGCGCTCCCACACGGCCCAAGACTCGCTCGGGTCATTGCCCGCCTTCGCCATGAAGATGCCGCCGAGGTAGTCGCTCTCCAGCTCGTTGGCCCGGGAGAAGGGCAGGACCACGCCGACCTGCGCGCCGAGGCCCAGCAGGCCCATCAGCTCGTCGTGCAGCGCGGTGGTCGACAGCCCGATGTCGGCGGCGGTGAGCGCGGTCTGAAGGGCGAGCATGCCGGTGATTCGCTCGGCGGAGTGACGCGCCACGACGTGCCCGACCTCGTGCCCCAGCACCGAAGCGAGACCCGCCTCGTTGGAGAGCACGGGGAGGATCCCGGTGTAGACGCCCACCTTGCCGCCCGGGAGCGCGAACGCGTTCACCGACTCGGAGTTGATGAGCTTGAATTCCCACGGAAGGTCGCGGAACGGCTGCGGTGCCTGCGCTGCGACGCCGGCCGCGCTGGTCGAGACCTGGCCGTACAGATCACCCGACGGGATGACCGTTTCAGCCGCGAGGATCTCGGTGAACGCCTCGGCGCCGAGCGACGCCTCAGCGTCGAGGGACATGGAGATGACCTGCTGACGCCCCGTGTAAGGGACCTTCTGGCAAGCGGAGAAGCCCAGCGCCAAGACCAACCCGAGGGTTCCGACAGCGAGGAGGGGATTGCGGCGATCAACAGTCTTCATTTCGTATCCTTGTGCCCCACGGCGGCGTGGTTGCCCCCAGTGTATGGTCGTGCGAATCCGCGACGTCCAGCATCTACGAGGGTCAGACCGGAATCATTAGCACGATGGCCCACTCCCCGCCCCCATTGAGCAGACCCGCGACCGGCGCGTCCCCTTCTGGACCGGTGGTCCTGCTGCCGCCTACGCGGCCTGGCGGCCCCCCCCGTCGGTTTCGTGTCGCCCCGGGCAAGGTCCTCGCTTTCTTGGCGCTGACCTTCTTCGCCGGGGCGAGCATCGTCGGTGGCGGGCTCTTCGTTGTTCTTGACGGGGCGCGCAAGACGGCGGTGTTGGAGCGTGACGCAGCGCGGGCGAAACACGAACAGCTCCAGGCGCGCCTCGAGGAGCTGGAAGCGGCGGGCGCCGTGGGTACGGGCTCGGCGAACGCCGGAGCCACAGCTCCCGATCCGACCCTGAGTTCGCCCACCTCGGCTCCGATGCGGATCACCCCGCCGACCGACGCCGAGACGGCGCTCCGCATCGCTGTCTTCCGCAGCAACAAGCCCGTGCGCATGGTGGGCGAGGGCCTCATCGTCGTGCAGAGCGCGAGCAAGGCGATCCCGATGCCGGGCGGCGAGCTCCTCGCGCGTGCGAGTGGCAAGGGGATCTTCATCGAGGGGGTCGGCACCCTGCCCAGCGGCACGCGAGTCCAGAACCGCGTGGGTCCCACGAAGGTGGGCGACCGCGAGTACCCGGGCATCATCGAGCTCCACAACGAGGGCGACGGCCTCCTGCTCATCAACGAGCTCGAGCTCGAGAAGTACCTGCTCGGGGTGGTGGCCGCAGAGGTGCCTGCCGGCTGGCCCATGGAGACGAAGAAGGCCCAGGCGGTGGTCGCTCGCACCTATGCGCTCATGCAGCGCTCCGAGGCGGACGGCCCCTACCACCTCGAGGCGACCGTGGCCGATCAGGTGTACGTCGGCTCGGCGGTGGACCCCACCACCCGCGCTGCGGTGACCGCCACCTTTGGCGAAGTGCTGCTCGAGGACGGCCTGCTGGTCTCCGCGTGGTTCCACTCCGCCTGCGGAGGCACCACCGAGGCGCCGGCAGACGTCTGGCCGGAGAGGCCGGCTCACGGCAACCACATCGTGGAGTGCGGTTTCTGCGACGACTCTGCCTATGAGAGTTGGACCGTGGACCTGCAGCCCCAGGACATCAGCAACGCGCTGCGGGACGCGGGGCACGACACGGTCAAGACCGTGAGCGGGCTGCACATCCGCGAGCGCACCGACAGCGACCGGGTGCGGCGCCTCCGCATCGACACCAACGCCGGACCCATCGTGATGTCCGGCCAGGAGTTCCGAGCGCTCGTTGGGTACATGCGCGTCAAGTCTGCGGCGTTCTCGGTCGAGGTCGTCGGCAAGGCGTTTCGGCTCAAGGGGACGGGCTTCGGCCACGGCGTCGGGATGTGCCAGCACGGCGCCCGGGGCATGGACCGCGCAGGCAACGAGTACCGGGCAATCTTGACCCGCTACTTCCCCGAGGCACATGTCGCGAAGATCTATTGAGTTCTTCTGGTAGTTTTGGCCTCGATTCCCGACCGCTGGCTCGGTGACCCGGAGAGACCCTCGATGAACAAGCTCGCTTCTACGTTCCTGCTCCTCCTTGGCCTCGCTGCCGCTGGCGGATTCACGATGGCCTCCAGCGGTTGCCCCGGCGGCGCCGGAGGTGAGGTCTGCGACGACGGCCAGGACAACGACAACGACGGTGACGTCGACTGCGACGACCCGGACTGCAGCGCCGATCCCACCGACGCCGACGGCGACGGCTACCTCGTGTGCGATATCCCCGAGCTGTCCGACTGCGACGACAGCAACGCCGACGTCAGCCCCGGCACCGACGAGGCCTGCGACCAGATCGACAACGACTGCGACGGCGAGATCGACAACGTGGATCTGGACGGCGACGGCTTCATCTCGGACACGTGCAACGGGAACGACTGCGACGACGGCAACGGCGACGCGTTCCCCGGCAACCCCGAGTCCTGTGACCAGGCCGACAACGACTGTGACGGCGAGGTCGATGACGGCTTCGACGCCGATGACGACGGCTGGACCTTCTGCCTCGGCGACTGCCGCGACAGCGACCCGCTCATCAACCCCGACGCAGAAGAGCTGTGCGACGACATCGACAACAACTGCGACGGCAAGGTGGATGAGGCCTTCGACCTCGACGAGGACGGCTTCATCGACGCAATGAACCCGTTCTGCGAGGACCTGTACGGCCCCGGCGGACAGAACGCGGAGCTCGGCGACTGCGACGACACCACGGACACCGTCCGGCCCGGCGCCATGGAAGACCCCACCGACGATCTCGACAACGACTGCGACACCTGCATCAACGAGTGCGAGGACCAGGACGACGACGGGTACGACAACTGCAACATCGGCGACCCCGGCGACTCGGCCTGCACGGTGGACACCGACGCCGACGGTCAGCCCAACTCCGGCTCGGACGACGGACTCGAGCAGGACTGCGTGGACACCAGCCTCGACTTCGACTTCCTCGCCCAGATCATCAACCCGGGCATGAGCTTCACGGTAGTGAACATGGAGATGCAGGCGATCCAGTGGCCCGAGCAGTGCGACAGTCGCGACAACAACTGCGACGGCACCATCGACGAGGGCTTCGACCCGAAGACCTGCAACTACCTGTTCTAGAGAGCGCGCCGCTCTTCACGGGGGCCCCGGCTCTCGCTTCCCAGACCTGAACTAGCGCCGCACTCGCCGCTGAGGCGGCCACGGAGTGTGCGATGGCCACGGATGTCGTTGGAATTGTCGGTGTCGGCAACATGGGTGCCGGTATCGCCCAGAAGATCGCGATGGAGGGCTTCACTGTCCTCGTCGCCGACCGGACTGCAGCCGATGCCCAGGCAGGCAAGCAGCGCATCGCCGACTCGCTGAGTCAGGCAGTCGAGCGCAAGGTCCTGTCTGAGGTCGAGGCCCGGGCGGCCCTCGATCGGGTCACCCCAGTGGACGATCTGAGCGGGCTCGCCTCGTGCGATCTGGTGATCGAGGTGATCTTCGAGAACCTCCTGGTCAAGAAGGAGCTGTTCCGCAACCTGGACGCCGTCTGCAAGCCCGGCTGCGTGCTCGCGACCAACACGTCGAGCTTCTACGTGCACGAGTTGGCCTCGGTGACTCGCCGTCAAGGCGAGGTCGTGGGGTTGCACTACTTCTATCACCCCGCCAAGAACCGGCTGCTCGAGGTCATCCCGGGCCCGCTGACCAGGCCCGAGGTGGTGGCCGAGATGGTCCGCTTCGCCGAGGCGCACAGCAAGACGGCCCTGGTGTGCAAGGACGCGCCCGGCTTTGTCGTGAACCGCTTCTTTGTTCCCTGGCTGAACGAGTCCGTGCGCCTGCTGGAGGCCGGACTGGGCAACATCCCCACCATCGAGGCCGCCGCGAAGCAGGCCTTTGGAATCGGCATGGGTCCGTTCGAGCTGATGAACGTGACCGGGGTTCCGATCTCGCTGCACGCCGCGACCACCCTGGGCACTGAGCTGGGGCCGTTCTACGAGCCCTGTGAGCGACTGCGCCACCAGGTCGAGGATCTCAAGACGGACTGGGAGTTGGACGGCGAGGTCGACTCCTCGCAGTTCGAGGCGATCGCTGACCGCCTGCTCGGCGTCACGTTCGCGGTCGCGGGCGCGATCGTAGACGAGGGCGTGTGTGCCCTCGAAGACGTCGACCGCGGCGCGAGGATCGGCCTGCGGTGGTCGCAGGGTCCCTTTGAGTTGGCGAACCGCGAGGGTGTCGTGCGCACCCTGGAGCTCGTGCGACGCCTCGAAGCCCAGCATCCCGACCTCGCCGTCCCCGACGTGCTGATCGCCCAGGCCGACGCGGACGAGCCGTTCAGCTTCACCCGGGTCGAGCTGACCGTGGACCACGGGATCGCCCGCATCACGCTGAACCGTCCCGAGGTCATGAACGCGCTCGACCCGGAGCTGGTCGGCCAGATCAGCGAGACACTCCAGGCTGCCCTCGCCACTCCGAACCTGCGCGGCATCGTGCTGGCCGGCACCGGCAAGGCGTTCGTCGCCGGGGCGGACGTGTCGTTCTTCGTGCGCTGCCTCGAGAACGACGACATCGAGCAGATCGTCCGCTTCACGACCGCCGGGCAGGAGCTCCTTCGCGCCATCGAGGAGGCCCCGGTGCCCGTCGTGGCTCGGGTACACGGCCTCGCGCTCGGGGGCGGTGTCGAGCTCGCGCTGGCCTGCCACGGGATCGTGTGCGGCCCAAAGGCGGCGTTCGCGCTGCCCGAGACCGGCATCGGGATCTACCCGGGCCTGGGCGGGACCCAGCGTCTCCCACGGATCGTGGGGCGCCCTCTCGCTCGCCGCATGATCTTCACGGGGCGTCCGCTGACCGCCCGAGCCGCGGTCGCGGCAGGTCTGGCGCTGGAGGTGGTGCCGGTCCAGGATCTCGACGCCGCCTGCGCGCGCTGGATCGAGCAGGGACTTCCCGACCGCTACGCGGCCTCCCCGGCCACCGACGCCGACGTGAGCGAGGCCTACTCCGATGGTGGGGTCGAGACCCTGCTCGCCGGCGAGGCGCCGCGGGGGCTGTCGGAGTCCGCCGACGCGCTGCTGGCTCGGGACTTGCGCGCCATCGGGCGCAAGGCTCCTCTCGCCCTGCGGCTCTCTGCGGAGCTGCTCGACGCCTCCGCCACGGTCTCCCTAACCGATGGACTGGACCAGGAACTGGCTCGCCTGCGCGAGATCTTCGGCAGCAAGGACGCCCTGGCTGGACTCCGGTCGGTGGCCAGCCGGGAGCGAGTGACCTGGCAGGGATGCTGAGCGACGGTCGAAGAACAACTGCTCCGGTGCTCTAGGTCCCCATTGTCTCCTCTTTGCGGTTGCCCACGGCTGGGCTCGCTCGTATTGTGCCCATTGAGGGGGTCTCAGAGCCCGGGAAGGTTTGGGCTGAGGAAAGGATGAGCTTGGAAGCGACCGATCCGAGACGCCAGTACCGACTGCGACGCCGCATCGCGACCGGCGGGATGGCCGAGGTCTTCCTCGCGAGCCTGCAGGGCGCCGCGGGGTTCGACCGCGACGTGGTGGTCAAGAAGATCCACCCGCGATGGGCCGACAACGCAGACGTACTCTCCCTGTTCAAGGACGAAGCGCGGCTCGGCTCTCGCCTGAACCACCCCAACATCGTCCAGGTGCTCGACTACGGCCGAAGCGACGGATCCACCTACCTCGTGATGGAGTGGGTTGAGGGGTACAACGCAGCGGACGTCATCGCGGCAGCCGAGGACGCGCTGGAGCCGCTGAGCTCGGCGGTGTCCGTCTCGATGATCTCGGAGGTCGCTCGCGCGCTGGAGCACATCCACGAGGCCGAGGACGACTTCGGGGGCCACCTGGGCATCGTGCACCGGGACCTGAACCCGGCGAACATCCTGCTCTCGTTCTCGGGAGAGGTGAAGCTGACCGACTTCGGCGTGGCCGCCGGTGGCCACCGCGAGCTGCAGACCGAGCACGGCATCCTGCGCGGGACCTTCCCCTACATGAGCCCTGAGCAGACCCGCTGTCGGCCGCTGGACGGCCGCTCGGACCTGTTCTCGCTAGGCATCTGCCTTTACGAGATGCTGACCGGGCGGCACCCCTTCGCCGACGAAGAGGACTACCTCACCATCGAGCGGATCCAAGACGAGGAGCCCCCGCGCCCGTCGCTCCTCCGAGACGGCATCGACCCCGCGCTGGACGCCATCGTGATGCGGTGCATCGCGAAGGACCCCGCCGACCGGCACGACAATGCCCGGGCCCTCAAGGCAGATCTGGACGCGTGGCAGCGCAAGACCCATCCGTCTCACGAGGGCACTTCGGCGCTCATCCGCCTGATGCTCAACCTGTTCCCGCGGGGGATGAGCAGCGGCGAGGACGTGGAGCCGGTCGAGATCGATCTTGGGCCGACAAACCCCGGGCGCGAGTCTCCCCTGCTGGACGTGTCCGCCGTCGAGCGCAATCGACCGTCGAAGGCGTCCCTGTGGGTGGATCGGCGAAGCATCCCCTCCGGCCCCTCGCCGTCCGACGTACGAGACAGCTCCGTGGTCCGGCTCGACGCCCTGCTCGACACCGATCATCTGCACAACCAGGACCTCTACACCGACCACTACGGCGCCCCGGCGGGCCACCCCTCGCTGGACTTTCCGCGCCACGGAGTGCTCGCCGACCACGTGGACGACCGCTTCGAGGCCCCCGCCAACCGGCCGCGTCGCGACATGCCGCCGCTGCCTGAGCCGGAGCTGCAGCTAGGCGAGGCCCTGCCGCCGTGGGATCGCGCGAAGTTGCTCGCCGAGATTCGGTCCCAGCAGGTCCTGAGCGCCCGGGGCGACGACTCGGTGGTGAGCATGGACCACCTCGACGCGGGCGCTGCGCCCACGCGCGCCCGCTCGCTGATGCCGTGGATTGCGCTGAGCTTCGCGCTCGGCATGCTCTTCCTCTTCGCCTACCTCGCCCAGTAGAGCCCCCCGGAGCGCGGCTCTGCAGCTCAGGCTTCGCTAGGGTCGAGCAAGCGCCGCACGAGGCGTCCCAGCGTGCGGTCGGCGTCGCGCCGCCACTCGGGAGGCACCGCTCGAGACAACGCATCGGCCGCCGCGAGGGTGTCCGGGTACCGCTCGGCGGGGTGCGCCGCCAGCAGCGTGTACACCACCTCCTTGAGGGTGCCCGGCACGCGGGATTCCTGGATCGGCGAGTAGCGACCGCGAACGATCGACTTCATCACCTTGACGTCCTCGCGGCCAGGGAACGGCAGCGTGCCCGTCAGCAGCAAATACAGCAGGATGCCCACGGAGAACTGGTCCGAGCGCGCGTCGATGGGCTTGCCTTGGGCCTGCTCCGGGCTCATGTAGCTGCTGGTGCCGCGGGTGATGCCAGCCTCGGTCTCGGCGATCTTGAGGCGGATTCGCGCCAGCCCGAAGTCGGTGATCGCCACCCCGCCGTCCGAGCTCAGCAGCACGTTGCCCGGCGTCATGTCCCGGTGCACGATGCCCAGCGCGCGTCCCCCGTCGTCACGCCGGGTGTGCGCGTAGTGCAGACCGTGGAGCACCTTGTGCACCACCTCCACCGACACGGGCAGCGGAATCCAGGCCCCGCGGCGCCGCTGCTGCTCGAGGAACGTGCGCAGGTCCAGCCCGTCCACCAGATCCATGAGCAGCCAGTACGCACCTTCACTCTCGCCGAACTCGTGCACCGCGACGATGTTTCGGTGGTGTAGGTGCCGGGCGATGCGGGCCTCGTCGGCCATCATCATCACCATGTCCTGGGTCGGCTCGACTCCTGGGGCGAGCACCTTGAGCGCCAGCTCCTTCGTGAAGCCGGAGCCTCCCCGGCGTAACACCCGGTAGACATGAGAGAAACCGCCCGTGCCAAGCTCGCCCACCACCTCGTAGGGGCCGATGGACTGCGGAGCGGAGAGAGAGATGGTCATCAATGAAGCTGGCAGCGGGGCGGTGCCAGCCACAGCTTGCCAAACAAACGTCTACGATGGCGCGCCTCGAACGGATTCACGAGTATGACCAACCGATTTCGGCAAGCGCTCGCCTCCCGTGTCCTGCTCGCCGATGGCGCGATGGGCACGGAGATCTACCGGCGCGGCGTCTTCATCAACCGCTGCTACGACGAGCTGAACATGTCTCGGCCCGACCTCATCAGGTCGATCCACGCGGACTACGCCGCTGCGGGCGCGGACATCATCACGACCAACACCTACGGGGCGGAGCGCATCCGGCTGGCCCAGCACGGGCTCGAGGACAGCCTCCTGGAGATCAATCGCTCCGGCGTGCGCGTCGCCCGCGAGGCTGCGGGGACCAAGGGCTTCGTGGCCGGCTCCATCGGGCCTCTGCCGCTCAAGATCAGACCTGCAGGCCCGATCTCGCCGGCCAGCGCCCGCGAGACCTACGCCGAGCAAGCCAGCATCTTGGTGGACGCCGGCGTGGATGTGCTGCTGTTCGAGACCTTCCGTCAGGTCAGCATGCTCAAGGAGGCGGTGGAGGCCGCCCGCTCTGTGGACGCCGACATCCCCATCATGGCGAGCTTCGCCTTCAAGCCGGTGCGGCATTACTTCGTCGGACCGACGCCCGAGGACGTCGCCCGCGAGGTGGGCACCTGGGGCATCGACGTGTTCGGCACGAACTGCGTCAACGGCCCTCAGGTCACCCTGGAGATCGCAGAGCGCCTGGGGTCGGTGAGTCGCATGCCGATCTCGGCGATGCCCAACGCCGGCACGCCTGAGCTGGTGGACGGGCGCACGCTGTATCTCGCGAGCCCCGAATACATGGCGGAGTACGCGCGGCGTTTCGTGCAGAACGGCGTGCAGGTCGTTGGTGGCTGCTGCGGAACCACGCCGGAGATGATCCGCGAGATGCGCAGCTTCCTGCAGAGCGTGGAGCCCGGGCGGCGCCACGTGCAGGTCCAGGTGCTGACGGAGGCGAAGGCGAAGGCCCTGTCGCCCATTCCGACCGCCGAGCGCAGCCGCTGGGGGAGCCGTCTGGGCAAGGAGTTCGCGATCTCGGTGGAGCTGGATGCGCCACGTGGGCTCGATCCGAAGCGCCCCGTCGAGGGTGCCGCGCTGCTCGCTGACGCCGGCATCCAGGCGGTCAACATCGCCGACGGACCGCGAGCCACGGCGCGGATGAGCGCGCTGGCGCTGGCCATGCGCGTCAAGGACGTCGTGGACATCGACGTGATCGTTCACTACTGCTGCCGCGACCGGAACATCCTGGGCATGCAGATGGACCTGCTGGGCGCCCACGCGCTGGGGATCCACAACATCCTGTGCGTCACCGGCGACCCACCGAAGATGGGCAACTACCCCGACGCCACCGCGGTCTTCGACCTGGACTCCGTCGAGTTGGTGCGCGGAGTGGCGAACCTGAACCGAGGCATCGACTTCGGCGGGGACCCCATCGGCGAGCAGACCCGCTTTGTCATCGGATGCGGCAACAACCCCGGGTTCCTGCCGCTGGACAAGGAGGTGGACAAGTTCCGCCGCAAGCTCGAGGCCGGCGCCGAGTACGTGTTCTCCCAGCCGGCGTATGACTCGGCCCTGCTCGAGACGTTCCTCGATCGCATCAAGACCTTCCCCCGCATCCCGTTCTTCGTGGGGATCCTGCCGCTGGCGTCCGCCCGCAACGCCGACTTCCTGCACAACGAGGTGCCCGGCATGCAGATCCCCCAGGCGATCCGGGCCCGCATGCATGGGGCGAGCAGCCGCGAGGAGCAGCGCAAGGAGGGCATCCGCATCGCAGCAGAGACCCTGCGGCACGCCCGTAGCCTCGAGCAGATCTCCGGTGCGTATATCTTCCCGCCGTTCGGGCGCTACTCGGCGGTGCTCGATGTCATCGAGGCGAGCCAGAACCTGACGACGGTCTAGAGCACCGAAGGACTTACGGGCCCGAGCATCGCGACGGCCGGGTGCTGGCTGGCTAGGAGCGACGAGGAAGCGGGCCGGGGCCCGCGACGAGGAGCCGACGCAGTCAGGCTGCGCTCGGACGAGCGAGGCGACCAACCGTAAGTCGTTCGGTGCTCTAGCGCTTGCGCGCTGACCGCGAGCGCGCTCAGTCTTCGGCAGGGGCCCTCGGCATCAGGCGCCGTCGAGAGCCGGTCTCGGTCGGCTTCTCAACCACCGACCCGCGCAGCAACCCGCCGAGGTCGTCGTGCCCGAGCACTAGGCGCAGCAGGTCCTTGCCCGCCGCCGCCAGCTCGTCGAGCTCCTCGACCTTGCGCCGCCGAAACGCTGCGCGCTCCAGGGCCGCCGGGTCCTGTGCGTCCCGCGCTGCGGCGACCTCGCCGTCGAGCACCCGCTCGGCCTGAGTCAGGGCATCGCTCAGCTGATCGAGCTCCCGGACCTCCCGCTGGGCCATGACCCGCGACACCGTCGCCCAGACGTCCTCCTCGACCACCCAGTGGTCCCGCCGATCGCCCGCGATGTAGTGCTTTCGGATGGCGCCCCAGCGCTTGAGCTCCCCCAGCGCCATCGACACCGAGCCCGTGGACAGCTGCAGGTCGTCGCACAGCTGCGCCGACGTCAGCGGGTCCGGCGACAGGTACAGAGCCGCCCAAATCCGCCCCAGGTTCTTGCGAAACCCCCAGAACGCCATGATGCGGCCGACGGAGTCAGCGACGAGCTCTTCAGACTGGGTTGGGATCGCCACGGCGCATCCTACCGTGCGCCCGGGGCTCTGTTCAGCCGGAGCCCCGGGTGGCGAATCGCGCGCGCAACGATTGCTCGGCGCTCTCGAAGCTCACCACCGCGAGCGATGTACCGACGATGTAGACGATGGCGCAGTAGGAGGCCACCGCCACCACCGCCGCGATCTGGGTCCCCCCGGTCAGCCACACTCGCGCGGCGTACATTCCAAACAGCGGCGGGGCGAGCAGCACGTAAAGGAACTGCACGGCGAGCATGCGCCCGATGGTCACGCCGCACCCGGGCCTCTCCACCCCGCCCTCGGATGCCGCCTGGGCCGCGCGGGAGCCGCCCATCGACGCCCGGGCGCCGATCCACTGGGCGGGCAGCCACACCGACACGAGGTTGCCCACCCCGAGCATCAGGACCAGACCCACCGCCGCCATGGCGAGGTAGTACGGGTAGAGCGGCAGCACGTCGAACACCAGCGCCGCCGCCAGCATGAACACCGCGTCAATGGCGCCGAACAACCCGAAGTACGCGAGGTTCTTGCCGACCACGAGCAAGCCGCGGTCCACCGGTACCTGAGCGAGGAACAGCAGGCCGCGCCCCTCCATCGCCACCTGATTGAAGACCGGCGCCTGCTTCGCCAACACCAGCAGCAACACAAAGAACGGCATGTACGCCGTCCACATCCCGTCCAGGCGCTGGCTGTGCCCCGTGATGACTCCGGACCGAAAGAGCAACGGGAGCACCAACAGCAGCACGCCCTGCGAGGTCAGCATGAGCAGCAAGAACGGGTCCCGCAGGACCGACTTGATCTCCTTGCCCGCCGCCGCCCACACCGCCGGATGCACGAGGCGCAGCGGCATCCGGTCGGTGATCCGGTTGCCCCGGGGCCGATACCGCCGAGCACGCCCTGCCCCCATGGCATCGGACTCCCCGTGGCACGCCATGTCCTGCAGCCGGGCGCCGAACGCAAATGCAGCCAGCACCAGCACCGGACCTCCCAAGATCCCGAGCCAGCGCGCGGCCTGAGGAATCCCGGAGACCACCGCGCCGGGGGTCACGAACCAGGCTGGCGGCAGATACCAGGCCCAGCCGGGGATGGGCGGCGGGTTGCTCACCAGCCGCATGACATCGCCGTTCCCCAGGGTCGACATCATCCCGATCCACAGCCCGAGGAGCACCACCATGCTGCCCACCAGCGCGGCCTCGCGCATCAGCCGTCGGCGCAGCATCGAGGCCGCGCTCAGGCGCAGGATCAGCCCGAGGCTGAGAAGGAAGCTCCCCAGGATCAGCGCCGACGGCACCGCCACCACCCAGTGAGTGCCCGTTGTGATCTGCGCGGCCGCGAGCACCACCGCGCTGCCCACCACGATGGGCGAGGCCAGCCCCGCGACTAGCTCGCCGGCGTGGATGACACCAGGGCTCAAAGGGTAGTGATACAGCGCGGCGGCGAGGCCCTCGCCCTGCCCTACCCGCAGCATGGAGTCGGTGACGAGCAGGATGGGCGTGACCGCCGCCATCACCAGCATCGCCCGGGTGGCGAGGTCAGCACCCAACACCCGGGACAGCCCCACCGCGAGGTAGGCCAGCAGCCCCACCAGCACGAACGCGCCGAGCACCCCGACCCACGAGACCACCCGCACGAACTGGCCCCTCTGGGCCAGCGTCCGGTCCCACAGCCGAATCCTCAGCGTGACAATGGCGAGCAACGGACTCAGAAGGTCCCGCAGCGGCCCCATGACTACTTGAGCCAGGCCAGCACGTCGTCGGCGCGCTCGGTGGTGTCGGTCTCGACGAGGTCGGCGAAGACCTCGCCCAGAGGCGTGCCTGGGCTCGCGCCCGCGGCCGCGCGCACCTCGGCGAGCGTGCCCTGGGCCCGGATGAGGCCCTGGTGAATGATCGCGAAGCGCGTGCACAGCGACTCGGCGACCTCCAGCACGTGGGAGGTGAAGAAGACGGTCATGCCGCCGTCCGTGGCGCCGCGCAGGACCTTGTAGATCGCCCGGGACGTGACGGCGTCGATGCCGTTGAACGGCTCGTCGAGGAACAGCACCCGCGGGCGGTGCACCAGCGCGCAGGCGAGCCCGACCTTCTTCCGCATCCCCATGGAGTAGTCCACGATCATGCGCCCGGCGTCGCCCTCGTCGAGAGCCATCAGCCGGAACAGATCCTCGGTGCGGCGCTCGATGGTCGCGCCGTCGAGACCGAAGAGCCGCCCGGCGTACCAGAGCATCTCTCGGCCCGAGAGACGCTCGTAGAGCACGGGCTCCTCGGGCAGCACGCCGATGCGCGCCTTGACCTTGACCGGGTGGCGCAGCACGTCGTAGCCAGCCACCTGAACGGACCCCTCGGTGGGCCGCATCAGCCCCGAGAGGATCTTCATGGTGGTGGACTTGCCAGCCCCGTTGGGACCCAAGAATCCGAAGAACTCGCCGGGGAAGACGTCGAGGTCCACGCCGCGCACCGCCTCGGTCTGCCCAAAGCTCTTCACCAGACCGCGCACGTGCACGGACGGGCTCAGCGGGGCGGTCGAGGCGGGCGCAGGGGGAGGCGTATCCATCGGCGGGCCGACCCTACTCCACCCCGAAGTCAGCTTGCAGCCGGCTCCGCGAAGTCGTCGATCTCCGCCACATACTGAGCCTGATCGAGCTGGTGGCCCATGCGCGCATGCTTCGCCTGCAGGTATCCCGCGCTGTGCATGTTGGCCTTGATGAGCACGGGAATCCGGGCCGCGATCTTGACCCCCTGTGCCGACAACCGCTCCACCTTGCGCGGGTTGTTGGTCATCAGCCGGACGCTGGCCACGCCCATCTCCGCCAACATCGCGGCGGCCTGGTCGTAGCGGCGGGCGTCGTCGGGCAAGCCGAGCATGCGGTTGGCGTCCACGGTGTCGTGTCCGGCCTCTTGCAACGCGTAGGCGGCGACCTTGTTGGCCAGACCGATCCCTCGGCCCTCCTGGCGGAGGTAGACCACCACGCCGCAGCCGGCGCGCTTGATGAGGTCCATCGCGAAGCCGAGCTGGTCCTTGCAGTCGCACTTGAGGCTGCCGAGCACCTCGGACGTGAAGCACTCGTCGTGTACTCGGACGGGGACGGACTCCTTGCCGCGCACATCACCGATGAGAATGGCGACGGGCTCGGTGCCGTCGATGAGATCGCGGTATGCGCGGACGCGGAAGGTGCCCTTTTCAGTGGGCAAGAGTGTCTCGGCCACAAACACGACGGGGGAGTCGGTGCTCGCGGAGAGACTGTCGGGCGGGGCCATCGGCACTCCTAGGGAGGGTCCAACCATTCCGAGGGAGCGAAACCGCTCCCCGGGGATGACAAGTACCTCCGACAGTCGTATGTCGTTCGTCCCCGGTCGGCAGATCCGCCCGGGGCACAGGGGAAGGTTTAGTTTGGGCTCCACGTTCCGTCAAGCAAGCGACGCGCTAAAAGCGACCATTTCGACCACACTACCTCGGACTTCACGGTCGGATTTGGCGAGAATGGCTGCGTCAAAGGGTAGGACCGGTGGCGTCCGGGTCCCGGTCGTACGCAGCCTGCCCGCCGATCTGCACACCCCGGTGTCCGCCTATCTGCGGCTCCGCGACCAATCCGCCTACACGTTTCTCTTTGAGAGCGTCGAGGGCGGCGAGCGCCTCGCCCGTTACAGCTTCGTGGGCTGCTCGCCCTGGGCGGTGGTGAGGTCCTGGGACGACCGGGTCGAGCTCGAACACCTGCGCGGACCGAGGGCGGGCCTCGTCGAGTCCAGCGTCGGAGACGTGCGCGACACGCTGCGCGATCTGCAGCGCCGGGCCCCCCTCGTCGAGGTGGAGGGACTGCCTCGCTTCCTGGGCGGAGCGGTCGGTTTTTTCGCCTACGACTCGGTGCGGCTCGTCGAGGACATCCCGCGCACCAACCCCGACCCGCTGGGCACCCCGGACGTGGACCTCGCCCTGCACGACACCGTCATTGCCTTCGATCATCTCTCCGCGACCCTGCATCTGGTGCACATCGTCGAACTGAGCGCCGAGCAGCGAGACGATGACGAGGCCCTCGATCTCGCGTGGAACCACGCCGAGCGTGAGCTCAACGGCCTCGAGGCAGCACTCGCTCAGCCGAGTCCCCTTCCGCCTCGGGGCCGGACCGAGACCGAGCCCATCTTCACCGCCGACTTCGAGCGGGCGGCGTTCGTGGCCCAGGTGGAGCGAGCAAAGGAGCATATCGCCGCCGGCGACATCTTCCAGGTGGTCCTCAGTCGGCGCCTCACTGCGCCCTACGCCGGCGACCCGTTCGCGGTGTACCGCGCCCTGCGAGTGCTCAACCCTTCGCCCTACCTCTTCTTTGTCGAGCTCGACGGCCACACGCTGGCCGGTGCCTCGCCGGAGTTCCTGGTCCGGGTGGAGCGCGGCATCGTAGAGACGCTGCCCATCGCGGGCACCCGGCGCCGTGGCGCGACCCCCGCCGAGGACGAGGCGCTCGAAGCGGAGCTCTTGGCCGACCCCAAGGAGTGGGCCGAGCACCAGATGCTGCTCGATCTGGGCCGCAACGATCTCGGCCGCGTCAGTGAGTTCGGCAGCGTGAACGTGATTCAGCACGCCGAGGTGCAGCGCTTCTCCCACGTCATGCACCTGGTCTCGCGCGTGCGCGGCACGCTGCGAGAGGGACAGGGCGCCCTCGATGCCCTGTTCGCCACCTTGCCCGCGGGCACCCTGTCCGGGGCGCCGAAGGTGCGAGCGATGCAGATCATCGAGGAGTTCGAGCCCACCGCACGCGGGGTGTATGGGGGCGCCGTGGGCTACCTCGACTATCGGGGCGAGCTCGACGTCGCCATCGCCATCCGCACGGCCGTCTTCGTGGACGGACAGGTGCACGTGCAGGCAGGCGCCGGCATCGTGTACGACTCGGTCGCCGACGCAGAGTTCGACGAGACCACCGCCAAGGCGCGGGCGCTGATCGAGGCCACGCAGCTCGCCGCGGCGGGCGTGTTCGACCCCCGGGAGCCGGGCGCATGATCCTCATCATCGACAACTACGACTCGTTCACCTGGAATCTGTACCAGATGATGGGCGCGCTCTCGCCGGACATCGAGGTGCTGCGCAACGACGCGGTCACCGTGTCGCAGATCCGGGAGCGGGGCTACGCGGGCGTAGTGCTGTCACCGGGCCCCGGGACCCCGGACGACTCCGGCGTGTGCCTCTCGGTCATCGCGGAGCTCAGCGGCGAGCTGCCCCTGCTCGGCGTGTGCCTGGGCCACCAGGCGATCTGCCAGATCCATGGGGCTCGCGTGGTGCGGGCCGCGGTGCCGGTGCACGGAAAACCGAGCCCGGTACATCACGATGGCAAGGGTCTGTTCGCCGGGCTGCCACAGCCGATGATCTGCGGCCGGTACCACTCGCTCGTCGTCGAACCGAGCACCATCCCCCACGTGCTCGAGGTCACTTCGCGCACCGAGGACGGCGAAGTGATGGGGGTTCGCCACACAGAGCACCCCACGTTTGGCGTGCAGTTCCACCCCGAGTCCGTGCTGACCCCGCAGGGCGAGGCGCTGCTGGCTAACTTTCTGGCGGTCGTGAAGAGCGGAGGTGCCTCGTGCTGAAGGCAGCGTTGGATCTGGTGTTGGATGGACGAGACCTGAGCCGGAGGCAAGCCCGCGAGGCGCTGCACGCGATCATGACCGGCACGTGCAGCGATGTGCAGATCGCAGCGCTGCTGGCGGGGCTCCGCACCAAGGGGGAGACCGGCGATGAGCTGGCCGGCTTCGCCGAGACCATGCGGGCCCACGCCACTCGGGTGCCCATCCGGCGCGACGGTCCGGTCATCGATACGTGCGGGACCGGCGGCGACGGAGCATCCACCTTCAACATCAGCACCGCCGCTGCGTTTGTCGCCGCGGCCGGCGGCGCGGTGGTCGCGAAGCACGGCAACCGCTCCATCTCGAGCAAGTGCGGGTCGGCGGACGTGCTCGAAGCCCTCGGCGTTCCCCTGAACCTCGACACCGACGGGGTCGCCACCTGCATCGAGGAGACCGGGATCGGCTTCCTGTTTGCGCCAAACCACCACCCAGCGATGCGCCACGTGATGCCGGTGCGCAAGGCCATGGGGGTGCGCACGGCGTTCAACCTGCTGGGGCCGCTGACCAACCCCGCGGGCGCCCGGCGCCAGGTGCTGGGCGTGTTCGACCCGGCGTACACCGAGACGGTCGCGTGGGCGCTGCAGGGACTCGGCGCGGAGCACGTCATGGTGGTCTGCGGGGACGACGGCCACGGCGGTGTGCTCGACGAGCTGAGCACCTGCGGCGAGACCGTGGTCGCGGAGCTTCGTGACGGCGAGGTGCACCAGTTCGTGGTGACGCCCGAGGCGCTGTTCGTAGACACCGCGGATGTCAGCGCGCTGAAGGGCGGAGACGCGCCCCAGAACGCAGCGGCCATCGAGGCCATCCTCGCGGGCGAGCCGGGGCCGCGAGGAGACGCGGTGGCGGTGAACGCCGGCGCCGCGCTGTACGTGGCGGGGCTGGCGGGTTCGCTCAAGGAAGGCATCGCGCGCAGCAAGGAGTTGCTCGCGAGCGGCGCTCCAGCCACGACGCTGGCCCACCTGCGCACCGTGGCGCAGCGAGTCGCCCGATGAGCGACATCCTGCAGACCATTCTGACCCGCAAGCGCTGGGAGCTCGGCGTGCTGCAAGACGCCCTGCGCGGGAACGTGCGGGTGCGTCCCGGAACCGAGTGGTTCCCCAGCGCCGACGTGCTCGATCGCGCCGGGGGCTGGCTCAAGGCAGGCGGGTGCGTCCGAGAGACGCGAGGGTTTGGCGCGGCGCTGCGCAACGACGAGCGCCTGACCGTCATCGCCGAGATCAAGCGCCGCTCACCCTCGGCGGGCCAGATCGCGGCGTGGGATGACCCCACCGACCTCGCGACCGCGTACCAAGATGGCGGCGCGGATGCGGTGAGCTGCTTGACCGACTGGCAGTTCTTTGGGGGGCGGCCCGGCTTCCTGCCCGCCGTGCGCGACGTCTTCGGCGGGCCGGTTCTACGCAAGGACTTCGCGGTGGACGTCATCGATCTCGCCATCGCGGCGGCGCTGGGCGCGGACGCGGTGCTGCTCATCGTGGCGGCGCTGGGGCCCCGCACCGCGCGACTCCTCGCCGAGGCCCGAGCCTATGGACTCGATGCGCTCGTGGAGGTCCACGACGTGCGCGAGCTCGACATCGCGATGGCCGGCGGCGCCCAGATCGTGGGCGTGAACAACCGCGATCTGCGCACGTTCCGGGTGGATCTGGAGACCACGGAGCGCCTCGCGGCGCAGCTTCCAGCCTCGGTCCTGCTGGTGGGCGAGTCCGGGATCAAGACGCACCAGGACGCCGCGCGGATGCGCAGGGCCGGCTGCGACGCGGTGCTCGTCGGCGAGAGCCTCGCCCGGGCGGGTGGCAAGGGGATCGAGGCCCTGCAGGCACCCGGCGCGGGCCGTTGATCATCAAGCTGTGCGGGTTCACCGACCCGGAGCAGGCCGCCGACGCGGCGCGCCTCGGCGCGACCCATGTGGGCCTGGTGCTATGGGCGGGGAGCAAGCGCGCGGTGACCGACGAGGGCGCGGCGCGGCGCATCGTGCAGGCGATCCAGGCGGCCGGCGCGGAGGCGGTGGCCGTGGTGGTGGACCACCCCGATCTGCTCGGCCTCATCGCGCGCATCGGCGCCGACCGGGTGCAGTTGCACGGTGACGAGCCGCTGACGGTGGCGGCGGACCTGCGGGGAGCCGGGATCCCGTTCTGGCGCGCGGTGCGGCTGGGGCGAGGCTCCGCAGAGCAGCGCGAAGCCGAGGTCGCTGCGTGGATCGCCGCGGGTGCGGATGCCTGCGTGCTGGATGCGTTTGTGCCCGGAGAGCCGGGCGGGACCGGAGCCCAGGTCGACCTGGCGCTGGCCGGGAGGATCGCGCAGCGGCACACTGCGGTGCTCGCCGGGGGACTGACCCCGGACAACGTCGGGGCCGCCATCAAGGCGGCGCGGCCCGGTGGAGTGGACGTCGCCTCGGGTATCGAGCGCGCACCCGGTGACAAGGACACACAGCGGATGAGGCGGTTCGTGCAGGCGGCCCGCGACGCCGCCGCGGAGACTGCATGAGCGACCCCAGCCCCTTTCACCCCTCTGGCCAGTTCGGTCCCTACGGCGGCGCCTACGTGCCCGAGACCCTGGTGGCGCCCCTGCGCGAGCTCGCCAGCGCCTACGCCGAGGCCCAGGCCGACCCAGAGTTCGAGACGACGCTGTCCCAGATGTTGGTGCACTGGGGTGGCCGTCCCACGCCGACCACGTTCGCGCCGCGGCTGACCGAGGCGGTGGGCGGGCCCCAGATCTGGCTCAAGCGCGAGGACCTGAACCACACCGGCGCGCACAAGCTCAACAACGCTCTCGGGCAAGCGCTGCTCGCCCAGCGCATGGGCAAGCGCCGCATCATCGCCGAGACCGGCGCCGGTCAGCACGGAGTCGCGACGGCGACGGTCTGCGCGCGGCTCGGCCTGGAGTGCGTGGTGTACATGGGCGAGGTCGACGCCGCGCGCCAGGCCCTGAACGTGTTTCGCATGAAGTTGCTCGGAGCCGAGGTGCGCACGGTGTCGTCGGGCTCGCGCACGCTCAAGGACGCCATTAACGAGGCCATGCGCCACTGGGTGGCCCATGTTGACGACACCTTCTACCTGCTCGGCTCCGCCCTGGGCCCCCACCCCTACCCCACGATGGTGAGGGACTTCCAGTCGGTGATCGGCACCGAGGCCCGCGTTCAGATCCAGGAGAACGCAGGGCGCTTGCCGTCGATGCTGGTCGCGTGTGTGGGTGGCGGCAGCAACGCCATTGGGCTGTTCCACCCCTTCCTGGACGACGACTGCGCGATGGTGGGCGTCGAGGCAGGCGGCAGCGGCATCGCCAGCGGGAAGCACGCGGCGCGGTTCGAAGGCGGCAGCCCGGGTGTGCTGCATGGCACGCGGACCTATCTGCTCCAGGATGCGTGGGGCCAGGTGCTCGAGACCCACTCGGTCAGCGCCGGCCTGGACTACCCCGCGGTGGGCCCGGAGCACGCGATGCTCGCGGACGCCGGCCGCATCCGCTTCACGAGCGTGACCGACGATGAGGCGCTGGGGGCATTCCATGCCCTGTCGGAGCTGGAAGGCATCATCCCGGCCCTCGAGAGCAGCCACGCGGTCGCGTGGGTGATGCGCGAAGGGAAGGCCATGGACAGCGACGGCCTGGTGCTCATCAACCTGTCGGGACGCGGTGACAAGGACGTGCGGCAGGTCGCCGCCCTGGAAGGAGTGAGCCTGTGATCACGCCCGAGACCCGAATCACGGCGCGCTTCGCTGCCCTCGCGAAGGCGGGTCGCAAAGCGTTCGTGCCCTACCTCACGGCCGGGGACCCCGATCTGCCCACCACGGGCGCGCTGTGCCGGATGCTCGAGGCCGAGGGCGCAGACGTCATCGAGCTGGGAGTCCCATTCACCGACCCCATCGCCGACGGCCCCACGAATCAGCGCGCGGCCCAGCGGGCGCTGGATCGCGGGGTCACCCCCGATGGGATCCTGCAGCTGGTGCGGTCCCTACGCAGCGACGGCTTGCTGCTGCCGATCGTGCTGTTCACCTACTGGAACCCGTTGCGGCGGCTGCTCGAGATCGGCGGGGGCTACGAAGCGCTCGCCGGCATCGACGGCATCCTGGTGACGGACCTGCCGCCCGAGCACGCGGGCGGCCATCGGGAGGCCTGCGCCGCAGCGGGGATCGACACCATCTTCCTCGCCGCTCCGACCACCGCGCCGGAGCGCATGCCGGAGATCGCCGCCGCGACCTCGGGGTTCCTCTACTACGTGAGCAGCAAGGGCGTCACCGGCGCCCGCGCGGAGCTCAGCGAGGAGCTGGAGGCGGGGGTGCGCGCGGCGAAAGCGGCGGCGGGAGCCCTGCCGGTGTGCGTGGGGTTTGGCATCGGAACCCGGGACATCGCAGCGCGGGTGTGCGGTGTCGCTGACGGCTTTGTCGTCGGCTCAGCGCTGGGCAACGTCATCGAGCGCGCCGCAAGCGATGGCCAGGACGTGGTCGAGGCCGCGCGGGCGTTCGTGCGCGAGCTGGATCCCCGTCCAGCGACGTAGCGATCAGTCCAGATCGAGCTCTTCGCGGATGTCTGCCTCGCCGAGCTTGCTCATCGGCATGGTCGAGATGCTGATCTTGAGGTCCGCCTCCCCGGACAGGAACGCCTTGATCACCGCGGAGTCGAAGCGCGGGTCCCCGTGCGCGGCGAGCCGGGCGCGAAGCTCCGTCTCCGTGAACTCACCCCACGGACTGCCCAGGTTGGTGACGTTGTCCACCCACTCAGCGAACGCCAGGATCCGCCCCACCATGGGCACATCATGGCCCGCGAGCCCCAGCGGACCGCTGCCATCCGCCCGCTCCTCGGACCAGCGCACGAGCGGCGCCGCCGATGCCCAGAACGGGTTCTGCATCAGCAAGACAGCGCCGAGCTCCGCGTGCTCGGGCGGACCACCCACCGGGCCCGAGCGCGGGTCGTGCACCTGCTTGAGCCCCAGGTCGTGCAACATGGCGGCCAGCCTCAGCTTGCGCCGGTCGGCTGGCGGCAGACCCATCGCCCGGGCCAGGCTCGTCGCTTGGCGGACCACCTTGCCGGTGTGCCCCGGCCACGTGAGGTGCCGGTCGATGAACTCCTGAAGCAGGATGAGCATCGCCTCTTCGAAGTCGCCGTGGTCTTCGCGGAACCTTGCGCCCTCCAGCGACACCCCCGCCTGCCGGCTCAGAGCCTCCACGAAGCCCTGGTCGGACTCGTCGAACGTTCCGCGGTGGCGCTTGTTTCGCAGGTCCAAGACCCCCACCACCTCGCTGTGCAGGCGAATCGGAACGATCAGGCTCGTGTGAGTGCGCAGGTTCAGCGCCTCGTCGCGCTGCCGATCCCGAGATGAGAGCGGCTCGTTGCGAAAGGTGATTCCCCGGTCGGCGGACAGGCCCACCAGGCCCTCGCCCATCTTGATGACGTTGGCTGGGTGCTCAATGGGCAGGCCCAGCGCCTGCACCACCCGAAGCTCGTTCCCGTCGCGCAGCCACACCGCGGACCGACGCGAGCCCGTCATTTCCTTGCTGATCTCCATCAGCTGACGACGAATGACGCCGCCGTCCCGCAACGCACCGAGCCGCCCGCTCGCGGCCTGGGCCCGCTCCGCTCGTGCCTCGGACTCGCTCAGGCGGGTCATGGCGATCCGCACGCTGCGACGCAGCAGCCCCAGCCCCACGGTCACGCACAGGCCGACGCCCGCGAGCCCGCCGACGAGCGCGAGGACCCGCCGTCCATCGGCGCCGGGCCGCTCCCACGGCCACCCCCACCGCATCGCCGCGGCCGCCAGCAACGCCAGCAACAGCCACGTCACCCACAGCACGCCGCGCGACGTGCGGGTGATCGTTCTCTCCTCCAGGTGACCTGCCATCCTCTCAGTCTCCTGAGGCGACAGGCCGCCGTCAAACGCCTCAGGCCCGGGACGTCCGACGCCGGAGCCCGACCGCCATCCACGCGAGCAGCATCAGCGCCACTCCCAGCGGGCTCTCTTCCGTCGTGCTCGCCGAGCAGCCGCACAGCGTGCGCAAGCCGCCGTCGTCGTCGTCATCGTCGTCCCCGGCGCTCGCCGAGTCGTCGTCATCGGCCGCGTCGTCGTCATCAGCCGCGTCGTCGTCATCGGCCGCGTCGTCGTCATCACCACCGCCGACGCAGTCCACGTCGAGCGAGTAGCTGCTCTGTGCGCCGGAGTAGCCATCCACCACCACGTAGTAGGTCGTGCCAGCCACCGCGTCGAAGATGATCTCCTCGTCGGTCGTCTCCGCCTCCGCCGACACCGCGAGGCAGCCGGTGGGGTCGCACTCGCCGCCGGACCCGGTGGTCAGCACGAGGTCGAGATCCGCGCTGTGGCCCGACAACCGCAGTCGGGTCTCCTCGCTCGCCGACGCCGTGAACTGCAAGACCGTCTCGGGACCCGAGTTGGTCCAGGTCACGCATGACCACTGATTCACGCCATTGCCCGCGCCGACGGTCGTGCCCTCGTAGGTGTCTCCGCAGGACACCGTTGCGTCGGCTACGCACTCGGCGTCCTGGCACGCGGGATCCGCGGCGCAGTCAGGGTCGGCGCAGTCGATCAGCCCGTCCCCGTCGTCGTCTGCGCCGTCACTGCACACCACCTCGCTCGTCGCTATGGGGCAGGTGGAGCTGAGCTGGAACGCCGAGGTCGCGCCGTCCCAGCCGTCCACGACGACGTAGTAGGTGGTGCCGCCGGTCGCCGAGAATGTGATCTGCTCGGGATTGCTGTCCGAGTTGCCCGACGCGTCCAGGCAGTTGTTGGGATCGCAGGCGGTTCCGTTGGCCTGGGTCACGAAGAGATCGACATCGGCGCTGAGCCCCGTCAGATCCACCGTGACGCTGCCCGATGCCGGTGGGGTCAGCGCGTAGACCGCCTCCGGACCCGTCTCTTGCCACTGCGAGCACGACCAGGTGTTCACTTCGGCGGCGTTCCCCCCGTTACTGCCCGACACCGTGCCATTGCAGGGCAGCAGCGCCTGGGCCTGGCACGTGGTCTGCGGGCAGGCCGGGTCGCCGGCGCAGTCTGGGTCGAAGCAGTCGATGAGGCCGTCGATGTCGTCGTCGAAGCCGTCGGTGCAGTTGGTCTCGGACGTGGGCCCGGTGCAGTTGGGATCGCCGGCACAGTCGGAGTCGGCGCAGTCGATGTCGCCGTCGCCGTCATCATCGACCCCGTCGCTGCACGACGCCTCGGTCGCCCCGGTGGGGCAGGTCGCCGAGAGCGAGAAGCTGCCCGTCGCGCCGTCCCAGCCGTCGGCCACGATGTAGTAGGTGGTGCCGCCGGTGGCGGACCAGCTGACGCTCTCCGCGCTGTTGCCCTGGGTGCCGCTGACTTCGAGGCAGCCATTGGGCGAACACGAGCCTCCGGAGCCGGTAGTGACAAAGAGATCGAGGTCTGCGGTGAGCGAGGTCATGTCCACCGACACCGTGCCGCTGGCGGCGGGCGTGATGGAGTAGACGGCCTCGGGGCCGGTGTTGTCCCAGTTGGAGCAGCCGTAGGTCGTGACATCGTTGGTGCCGCCGGCGTTGGTGCCCGAGACCGTCGATCCGCACGAGAGCAGACCGGTCGCGCTGCACGAGCATCCAGGGAATCCCGAGCAGTTGGTGTCGTCGCAGTCGGTGGCCCCGTCTCCGTCGTTGTCGATGCCGTCGTTGCAGTTTGTCTCGATGGGACCCGTGCCGGGGTAGAGCCCGCAGACGCCGGCGATGTCGTCGGAGTGCAGCGTGCGCGAGCCGATCCCGCCCGAGTAGCTGGCGAACATCGTGGCGGCAGAGAAGCCCGAGTGGGTCAGCCCCAGCCAGTGCCCGTTCTCGTGGGCCGCGATGCTCTGCAGATCGGTGTCGTTGAACCCGGGGTTCGAGCTGGTCGTGAAGTTGAACCCCACGCCGTTGTAGATCTGGTCGGACTGGACAAACGAGCAGCCCGACCAGGAGTTGAGCGTGACGGCGATGGTGGAGTTGACCCCGCCGTACCCTGACGGCCACGACGACTCGTGAAACTCCACGACGTGGGCGTTGGACGAGCTGAGCGCCACATCCGTGGTGGTGCCGGTGTAGACCGACGACCACTCCGTAGAGCACGTCGCGGGGTTCGACCACACGTCCCAGCCGCCCTGCACGGCGCTCTGCACCGCGGAGTCGCTGAGGCCCGAGTAGAAGTTGTTGGCTCCAGAGAGCTTGTCCCGGAGCTTCCAGCTCACCGGAAAGCTGCTCCACGTCACGGGCGAGCCCCCGCTGCAGGTGGCGAGCGGCGTGTAGGCCTGGGCGGCGTGGGGCGCCAGCGCAGCGGCGGAGAACGACAGGGCGGCGAGGAGGGCGATGCGCTTCATCTCAGCGGTCCTCCCCGGCAGCGAGCGCCTCCTTGAGGGCGCCGAGGGTCGCCGGGCCCTTGCGCGGGGCGCCGAGCGGCACGACTGCGCCGGTCTCATCCCGGGTGAAGAACGTCAGGCCACCGACCTGCTGGGAGAGACCCGCGTCGGGCCCCGTGCCGCGTACATCGAACACCGACTGGCCCAGCGCCGCGAGCCAGAAGGCGCCGCCGGCCTCGTTGACAAACAGCACGACCCGCTGGCCTTCCTTGAGGTCCCCGTCGCCGGGGATACCAAAGTGCATGTCGCCCACGGTGCCCTTGTGCTGCCGCACCGACAACACGGCAGGCGCGGAGCCCCAGAGCAGCTCGGTCACGCGCACCGCGGTGTCCACGAACGGACGACCGGTCTCCGGATCCTGGCTCTGCTTGCTGGCGCCGACGACGCCTTGGACCACCGCAGAGCTGTCGAGCAGGTGGGTCGCGACGTCCACGTGGAGCACCGAGGTCGCCCCGGCCGGCTGCGGCCGTGCGAGCGTGATGGAGAACATGACGAGCGCGGCGAGCAGCAGCGTGCGGAATCGAGCAACCATGAGAGCCCTTTCGGTCCAACCCCTCGGACCGGGGGAGCCTGCACGTTCGTGGACCCTCTGTCGAGGGTCAGAAACTGATCCCCACCACCCCACCGGGCCAGACCTGGATCCTGAGCTCGGACGCATCGCCGGTCAGCGTGGGCAGCAGAGAGATCCCGCTGCCGTTGTCCCGCATCTGCCAGCCCGGGGAGTCGGCGTCGAGGCGCCCACTTACTGGGTCGCGGCCCGGCGGACCCACGAGCAGATTCACGGTGGGCCCCAGGAACAGCCCGAAGTGGTCGGCGAGGCGCAGGTTGATGATGGCGCGGAGCTGGTGATGGTAGGCCGGGGTCTTCCACCCAGACGAGCCAAACACGAGGCCCGAGGCGCCGTCGAGATCGAGGATGAAGGGGCCGACGCGCGGCATGCGCACGCCCAACCCGAAGCTGACCTCGCCGTGGGGGTCGCCGACCGGCGAGAAGCCGCCCGAGATCACGGTGTATGTGTGGCGCGCGCCAAACTTGACCCCGACATTGACGAGGTTGACGTCGGACACCCAGGCATCCACGTGCAGGGTCCCCCGCTTGATGAAGTTGAGCAGGCCAAAGGCGAACTTCGCGTCCTGAGCGATGTTCACTACGCCGACCATCACTCCGTCCATGGACTCGGCCACGTTGACCACGCCCACCTTGAGGCCGCGGTGGTCTCCGGTGATGTTGGCCACGCCGACCTGCACCCCCTGCGCGACCCGGGCCATGTTCACCACGCCGGTCTGCACCCCGTGCAGCGTGTTCGCCCAGTTCACCGGCGCCACCTGGGCGCCCTGCATGTCGCCGACCCAGCCGAAGCCGGCTCCCAGGGAGACGCCGCGCACCGCGTGGCTGCGGCCCCCGAGCACGAACAGCGAGACGTGGTTGAGATCGGGTCCGCGGACCCAGGTGTTGATGTCGAGCGGCGGGACGAGGCCGATGTTGAACGGGACGAGGCGCAGCGTGCGCTCTCGCTTGCCTTCCCTCGGGAGCGTGGGCGACGGCGCCGGATGCACGCCTGAGCCCGGGTTCTCCTCCATCTGGGGACGCGGCGGAGGCTCGGCACCGCGCGCGCGGGTGGCTTCCAGGTCCACCTGCATGAAGTCGCCGGGCTGCAGCTCGAGATCCACCCCATCGCCGAGCAGGATGATGGCCTCCATGGTCTGGGCGCCGTTGTCCCAGGTCACCGTGTAGCCGCCGCTCTCCAGTCCCAGGGTCACCGGTCGCCCGGCGAACTTGCGCAGCTCGAGCTCGAGGCGCTCCTCGCTGTTTCGCACCGTGATCCGCCCATCGAGCTGCTCGCCGAGCACCAGCGACGCCGACACCTCGCGCAGGTCGGTCAAAACGAGGTCGCCCGAGCCCGCGAGTTGGATG
>Ga0222662_1000237_pt1 | contig 50553 bp, 35 predicted proteins | sample AntAcemetagen600_FD_179821 | JGI IMG/M metagenome (GOLD analysis project Ga0222662, IMG submission 179821) | Saline water microbial communities from Ace Lake, Antarctica - #600 | ecosystem: Environmental > Aquatic > Non-marine Saline and Alkaline > Saline | place: Antarctica: Ace Lake... | reverse complement strand
ATCTGCGGGCTGCTACCGCGCGATTGCATCGCGTGGCCATAGCGCTGTTGTGGTTTAGGTTAATGGCTGGTATGGTTTGCGGACGCGTTGCAAACGCGCCCGAGCGGAGAAGGGTCTTGTGTTCCTCTTTTACAGTCACTTCATACGAGTCGGATAAAACTCTTCCGTGGCCGTCAATTTGATGCGTAACCGCACTATCTGTAAGGAATACTTGGTCACCAGTATCGGATAATGTCAACTCGTATTCCTCATGCCAATGATACCCACCATTCCCTTCTTTGTTTGGTTTATTGAAATAGCGTGCCAAGCCTAGGTAAGAAATATGCAGCCGTTCTTCTGAAATTGAAACCAACACTTCTCGAACTGAAAACATGCCATGAGATTCACTGGACCCAAACGAATATTTGTATTTCCACAAATTAGTATCCAACCGAGTTAAGGAATTTACAAGCAAGTCCATATCGGAAAAAGTCACCTTATCAAGTGTGTTATTTTGATCAACTAGTATCAAAGTGGACATCTCTTTGCTGGAATCTAATTCCATCGAGAGCGTATAGTTCGATTGACCAAAGCAACTAGAAATGGCTAATGAACATGCGACTATCGAGCCTATTATCATACCTAACTTATTTGGTCTCATAAGAGCCTGACATTACGATAACCCATTGGAGAAGGAACAGGTAGTACCAATGTCCCGCCCGTTACATTGTAAATCCATTGCGTATTTCTGGTAGGGTGTCCTGTCACTCTAATTTGTATTGTACTTGGCGTGGTATTCATTCGTTGATAAAGCAAGGACATTCTGAGATCACCTTGTGGACCGTTAGTTGAGCCGTCTGGAGTACTATTATTCTGGAGTAACTATTCAGAGCGTAAGTTAGACTTCTAGGGAGAAGTCATTTCGGGCAATGAGCCTCAATGCCTCCAATACGTTCTGTGAGTTCTTGATCGTGGTATAAATCACAGATCTGATCTTGGCAAACCCCATTGCGGAATGGTCGGCCATGAACTGACCGGACACTTTCTGTTTCACCTTGATGTTGCGGATGGCTCTTTCGGACGAATTGTTGTCCGGAGGCACGGCAAGGTCGGTGAGGAATACGAAGATGTGGTCCCTGTTCTTGAGTATCCGTTTGAAGAAGGTGTATGCCTTTTTGTTTTTGGGGTCGGGCGGTTCTGTGAGCAGTTTCTGGAACAGATCCATTATTGCAGTTCGTTCTGTTTTCAAACAGGGAGCATGGTGCTTTTCCATCGCGTATCGCACCTTCAGAGCCTGCCGCAACAGTTGGGAAAACTCTCTGCTCCAGTTTTCTTTGCTGTGGAGTTCCATCAGGTAATTCAAATCTCTGAGCATATGTGCCGTACATAGTTGATGACCTTTGGCCAGCGTGTTCAGTTGAGGTTTCCATGCATCGCTGCCTAGGACGGCATTGGGAAAGCCATCCGGAAAATTGTCTTCAATGGCCTTTTTGCCTCTGCTACTAGAATGGGCGATGTAGGTGAGTCTCGGACTTTGCCATGTCCAGAACCAGTGTAGTTTTCCATTCACTTTGCATCCCGTTTCATCACTGCCTACAAAAGGACTGTTCTGAAGTCTCTGCTTAATTAGCTCATGCACCGGAGTAGCCTTTTGGACAAATCTCTTGAGCAGGTGAGAGATGCCTCCTGTACTGATGGGCATGCCGAGCACATCTTTGAACAGTTCGCCCATTCTGGCCACAGGAAGGTATTGTCGGGTATGGAGATATGCGACCAAAGCCTCCGTGTTGGGACCATATCCCACCTGTGCGTTGGCATTGGGTGAGAATTGTCCGCTGGTAGTATGACCACAGGTGCAGGTGCGCCTGTATATCTGCTGCTCGATGACCACGGGAACAATGGGCGGAATATCAATCAGCTGCCGCTTTTCAACAAGCTCTGAGGGAGTGTCCGACAGGTCGTTGCCGCAACCATTGCAATACGCTGGAATCCGCTTATCAATGACATCGGGGTCGGATACCATCTTCAGATTGCTCCCCTTGTGGCCGGGCTGACCGCCCGGCTTCCTGTCCGAAGACCCACGCAGACTCTTGGTCCGCTTGGGAGCAATCATCTCGGTAGAGGGTGGTTTAGAACTATTGCGGCTGTTCTTGTTAATTAACTGCTCTTTGAGCAACCTGTTCTCTGTCTCCAGTTCGATAATCCGCGCCTCTGCATTTTGGAGACGCGTCTCCAACCCCTCCATGCGGAGCAATAATAAAGATATGAGGCTGTCCTTCTCGATGACATCGCTAAGATCCGACATTGTTTGTTAGGATCCAAATTTATCACGAGATTCATTCGCTCTGAATAGTTACCAAAAAAAGAAGCAACATGAAAATCACCAGTCTCTACTATTTAAAAATGAGACTACTTTGTGTCCCAACCCCAAACACATTAATAGAAATCGAGTCAGCAAATATTATTGCTGTCCCTTCTTCATTACGAATTTTTTTTACCGCTTTTTTGATGTCTGAATCCGTCAGACTTGCAAGTCTATTCTCCAAACGACACGGCATTTCTGATAAAAAACCTTTAACTAGAAATTGAGTGAATCTTTGCCCATTTAAACAAATACTGGTCGAGCCCAGAACCCTTTTCTTACACACGTCATACAAAAGTAGTTCTTGTAATACCGAATCTTTAGAAGACGTGTTAACAACAGGAATAACTGCGATTTTATTGGTGTCAATTGCGTACTTGTATAGTAACATCTCCTTTGTTTCACTGATTTCTCTAGACCAACCAAACGTATCAACTTGTCCAAAAACAACGGTTACGGTACAAATTGAGAAGATTACAGCCACACAAACTATTTTACACATATTTTCCAAATTCTCTAGTATATCTTTAGTAAGTAAGCCCCTTCAAAGTTAGACTTGTGCACCATATTCGTCCAATAGGAGCGCACCCTGCCATAGTATGGGTCAGACAGCCAGACTCTAATAGGCCCATTTACTTTCCATTGCCTCATTCTAATCAAGCCAACCGCATCGCCAGATGTCCATTTTCTGGGGTCCATTTCCCAACCGTTCTTGCCCGCATTAATAAGATACGACACACCTGCCACAATTGCTGCTACTCCCAATGCCGCAAGGATACCAATTTCTCCACTTGGGTCTGTATATTTCATGGGGTTATTAAATACATACGCATAGCGGTTATAGCTTTGGCTGTTGCCCGGTTGCTGTATATAATTATCGGCAGAAAGCATACGCCCCGGAATTGGGTCGTATAATCGTCCGTTCATGTTTATCAGGTCAAATTCTTGTAGGTGTTCCCTTCGACCAAGCTCAGGGCAGGCGTGGCCTGTATACCCACGGTTGAACCAAACGGGCATATCAATGTCGTTGTTTGCAAACACGCCTCCTTCTGAGGGTGTTGAGTCATATACTTCCCATGAAGCAGAATGAGTGTAAGACCTTTCTTCTCCCCAAAAATCCAATCTCGAAGCCCTTCCTGTCATTTTATAAATACTTGACTGTGGAACATTGTTTTGATGGCCTAATGTGGTTCGAAAAAGGAGAAAATGAACATTGGAATCCCAAAAGAAATCAGAAGATAAAACCAAACAATTTTAGAGGCACACTTTTGTATAAACAGACTGGATTCTTCAAATTTTTCCTGAATCTTCTGGTGTGCCTCAGACCTTCCAAAGGCAAACCAGTTAATAACGCCTATCATAATCAGTGGTAAGCCAATAAACAGGTGAAACTGACCTTTCGCTAGGTCTGGTATCAGGTCTATCTCGAAGAAAATCAATAATATCAAAACGAAGGAGAGGCCGTTTGCAAACAGCGAAAATGTTAACGTGATTACAGCGTTGATTCGGGCATTTTCCACCTCATCCGTCTTTCTTTTCCAGATGAAATAAAGCTCATAGTATAGAAGTTGATAAAAACTAATCATCTTGTTAATAATCAATAAATGGTGGAGGGCTTACAAACGTATTATCATTCAAAAATATCGTAGTGTTTGAATACATACCTCTTCGTTCTGGAGAAGGGGACATTATCATCATATATCCGCCATAGATCATCACACCTGGAATTCCACCCATTGCCGCTTTGCCTAAACCCATACCTAAATCCAATGTCGCCCTATTAAACCCAGCCGCATCTCCATTTCGGCAAGTACAGCACTTCGCTTCGTTGCGACTACAAGGCTATTAAAGATGCACAGACTCCTTTATCGCCATTAATCTTAGTTCGGGATAAGCAATCTTGCAACTGATGCTTTAACGCTGGTTAGCTCGCAAAATCGCTTGGATTTATCCATGTTTTTCGCTCAATGTGTAGTCAATAGCAATGGGGCAAAAAACTGTTCGGTGTTTTCCACGGACTGACATCCCAGCACATATCCTCCAGCGGCAAGTGGAAGGTAAATTGGAAGCCCGATGGCCTGTTGTGTGCGAAACACCACTCGGCCGTCAAGTGAGTTTATCGTTACAAGCATCATTTCGCCCGCATGGTTGGGCCAGTGCATTACAATTGTTCCGGTGGATGGATTGGGGTTGAACGTGATGTTGGAAGCGCCCTCCACTGGGTTTATTGCGGTGCATAGCTGCGTCTGAACATAGATGGAGTCTGCGGCAGGGCAGCCATCAGCATTGAAAACAGTTACATGCAGCCATTGCTCTGATGGCGTTACTCCGGTGAATGTGGTTGCAGCTGCTGTTGACCCATTCCACCATTCTTGTTCTGCGAATGTCTCTGAAAGCGAAAGTTGCGCTTCGGTGCCAACGCACAGCCCATCAACAGGCTCCATCGCTATTTCGAACTGTGGCGCGAAGGCATCAAAAGCCATCACGGTCAGAGTGTCTGATTTTCCCGGGCATCCATGCGCATCCACTACATCGGCAAAAACAGAAAACGCTCCCGTAGTTGGAGGCGCATAGGCCAGTTGAGCGCCTGTGCTCCCGTTGTTCCATTGCACGCTGAGGTCGTTTTCATCGATGTGAAGCGGCAGTGGGCCAGCTCCACATAAGGTTGTTCCCATAGGCGCTATGATGGATGGACTAGGCGGAATGCAGAAGCGCGCAAGGAACCCATCATAAAGCCCACCTTGATAGTTCTGAAGCTGCACATTGCTTGATGTTACCCCAGCTGTGCTTGTGGTCATGCCTGCAATGATGATTTGGCCGCTTTGGGCATCGTAGGCCAAATCATTGACGAAATCTGTGGTTGGCCCACCAAACAATGTTCCCCATTCCAGTTGCCCAGTTGGGGAGAAGCGCATGAGCAGCGCGTCATATTCTCCCGCTGGCTGGGTTTGATGTGCTCCTGACGTAGTGACCTGAAAATAGCTCTCCGATCTGCCGCCAATCAGCAAGCCTCCGCTGGGAGTTTCCTTGATTGTGGTCAAGTATTCCACCCCTTCACCGCCTACATAGGTGCTCCAGATGCGTTGGCCAGAGGTGGAGAAACGCGCGAGGAAACAATCGTCCACACTTCCGGGCTGTGTTTGATATGCCGAAGAGGTGGCTAATCCGTTGGAGTTTTCTGTGTTGCCCGCAATGACCACCGTACCATCAGCACACACCGTGAGAGCCGTTGACCGTTCACTGCCTGTTCCTCCAAAATAGGTTCCCCAGAGCCATTGTCCGTTGGTGGTGTATTTGACCAGAAAGGCATCGAGCGCACCGCCCAACGTAGGTTGATGGCTGCCCAAGGTGCTGATGCCACTTGTACTGGAAGTTTCGCCCGAAACGAAAATATTGCCCGAAGCATCGGTGCCGATGCCCCAACCTTCGTCAAATGTTCCACCCAGATAGGTTCCCCAAAGTTGGTATCCACCTGCCGAGAACTTAGCGATGAATGCGTTCTCATTGCCCGGCAACAGCGTCATATCCGTAGAGATGCCATTGGTGCTTTTGGTATGGCCGGTCATCACCAAATGGCCAAGGATGTCAACACTCAATTCGGCAATAAAATCATGATCATTGCCACCAAAATATGTGGACCAAAGACGGGTGCCATCGGATGCGAACTTGACGAGAATTCCGTCATCTGGACTTGCAAGCGCTTGTTGATGGGTTCCCGCTGTGGCAATGCCAGCACTGAATGAACTGCCACTCATATAGATGTGCCCATTTGCCGTGTCGCGTGTCATTCCATAACAGCGGTCTGCCGATTGCCCTCCAAAGTAGGTTCCGAAGAGTTTCTGCCCTAGCGGGGAGTATTTCTGTAAAAAACAATTCTGAAAGCCAGCGAGCGTGCCTTGATGCGCTCCTGCGGTTGCTATGGTGTTCAGGCTGGTGGTGAATCCGCTCAAGTAGATATTCCCATCGCTGTCTGTGTCAACCTGGCGCAGTTCGTCTACGTCTTCTCCGCCAACATAGCTGGACCAAAGCAGGTGTGGCAGAGGGTCTATGACCAATTGATGGCCTTCTGGCCAAGGGGCGTCCATGATGAACCTCACCAATGCTCCGTCTGCTGATACAGTAGGCAGGATGCCGACCGTTTTGTGGGTGTCGCCCTTTTCCAAGAAACTCATTGGAATTTTTTCTACAACAGTTCCAAAAGAGGTGGATAAGATAAGCTCACCCGTTTCCGACACCTGAACAGGGCCAAGTGCTCCACTAAATCTGAGCTCAAATCTATTCAGCGCTTCTCTGTTCGCGCAGATGATGTCATACTTGAAAATGCTTTCTTTCGAAACGAATCGAATGTCCACACCTTCAAACACATGGTGGTAAGTGATGGTGTCCATCACTTCGGATACAAACTTCTTATCCTCTTCGCGATAATGCGTGTTGCTGAAACGTGGTGCCGAGTGTGTGATAAACGGGTTGGCGTCAGCTCCTTCAAAGATCACATCAATGCGATGATATTGCAATCTGAATCCAATTTCTCCTTTGGATGCATTGGTAGGCGCATGCGTTTGAAACTGATAGGAGAAACCATTGCTCAACAGCAGCACATTGTAAGCCTTTGAACTATGAATGAAATGTACATTACTATTTGCATTCCCCTTACCATCATGCACTTGCCCTGCATTCCGTTCAAAACAAAAGGCGACATGAAAAGTTGCTAACAATGCCATGAGGGTCAATGTGGCTTTCATTGCTTTTGGTATATTTGATTACATTTTTTCAGAGTACAAAGCTAACACATTCCCACCCCCCGTGAGATTGAAGAGCATGCAAATTTTCAGGATTGTTGTCTTGCTGCTCGCGTTATGGGCTGGTCTTGGGCTGAAGCAATCTGAGGCGTGCTCTCCGTTTACTGATTTGACATCCACGTGGTCGCTGGTAGGCAATGAGCTTCGCATCAATCTTGGTAGTCGCACAGGGTGGCAATGTTGCTTTACGGGGCGCATCGAATTGCGTTGCGCTTCGCAGGCCTTTACGGGAACTGCCACGCACAGCACAAATACAATCTGCAAGGGATCAGGGAGTAGCAGCTCAAGTAGTTGGACTACCAACGCGGTGGCTTATCAGCAGGTGGTCATCAACCTGAGCGCTTATTGCCCTGGCACGCAACTGAAGTGGAGGGCCAGAGAGCAAAGCCCCGATGGATTTAGTAACTACACCCCTACATACACCTTCACTGTTCCAGGTGTGCTTGCCCCGTTGACGGTAGCCGCCAGTGCCAATCCCACTTCTGTCTGTCCGGGAGGATGTGCTACGCTCAGTGCCACGTCCACAGGTGCTTGTGGCACACCCACCTACAGTTGGTCTCCGGGTGGGGCTGGAGCATCCATATCTGTTTGTCCAGCGGCCTCAACCACTTATACGGTAACGGTTACCGATCCTGGACTTCTATGTCCACAGGTGCGCACAGCCACATCGTCTGTCACTGTTGGCATTTTGCCACCGGCAGTGGCAGGAACGGCAAGTGTGCTGCCCGTTAGCGTGTGTTCGGGGCAGCCTGTCACCATCTCCCTTGTTGGGAATACTGGTAATGTGCAGTGGCAAAGTTCGGCTAGTGCGACAGGCCCTTGGGCGAATATCGGAGGAGCCACTGGTAACAGTTATTTATTCCCAAATCTCACGGCCACCACCTACTTCAGGGCACAGGTGTCTAATGCCTGCCAGACGGTTTCGAGCAATGTGGTTTTAGCCACGGTTAATCCTACGCCACAGGCAGCTTTCACTGCAAATGCGGTCTGTCAGGGCACGGCTACGGTTTTTGCCAACACGAGCACCATAAGTAGTGGTTCCATCAGCACTTGGCTTTGGGACTTTGGCAGTGGTGGCGCCACATCGTCACTCGCATCTCCATCCTATACCTATGCTTCAGCGGGGTCTTATACTGTTACACTAACGGCCACTGCCGCCTCAGGTTGTAGTCATCAGGTCACCCAGCAGGTTACAGTCAATCCACGTCCAACGGTGGCGTTTGCCACTAGTCCGGTGTGTCTCGGGCAACCCATGACTTTCACCAACTCCAGCGCCATCACTTCGGGTTCCATCAGCACTTGGCAATGGGATTTTGGTAATGGAGCGACTTCTGCCCAACCGTCTCCTACGCACACCTATACACAGCCCGGTAGTTTCAATGTAACCCTCACGGCAACCTCGGCTTTGGGATGCTCCAATCAGGTGACGCAAGCTGTGACGGTAAGGCCCGCACCCGTTGTTGTGTTCACTGCAAATCCAGTGTGTTTGGGATTGGCGACCACTTTCACTAATTCCACATCCATCAGCAGTGGAAGTGTTGCTACTTGGCTTTGGAATTTTGGTGATGGCACGGCAACAAGCGCTCAGCAAACACCTTCGCACACCTATGCGCTGCCCGGAACCTACACCGTGACACTGACAGCCACCTCGGTTCTCGGCTGCACAGGCCAAGCAACGCAACAAGTCACGGTAAGACCTCGTCCAGTTGTGCAGTTCTCAGCCGCACCCGTATGCGCGGGGCTGGCCATGGCGTTTACCAACACCAGTTCCATCGCTAGCGGAAGCATCAGCACGTGGCAATGGGACTTTGATGGGCAAGGCACCTCGGCTCAGGCTGCTCCAAGTTTCACCTTTTCTGGCCCGGGAACCTACAATGTTTCGCTTACAGCCCAATCAGACCTCGGGTGCAGCAGCTCGCAGATAGTTCCTGTAACCGTTAATCCAGTGCCAGTGGCGCAGTTTAGCATGACACCTGTTTGTGCCGGCACTGCCACGGTGTTCACAGACCAAAGTTCAATTGGCTCGCCCGGTCAGATAGCGTCATGGAGCTGGGCTTTTGGTGATGGTGCATCGGCCATCCAGTCCTCTACTACCCATACATACGGTGCCGCTGGCAATTATCCAGTTACGCTTACAGTGAGCACAGCCAACGGTTGTCAAAACAGCACCACGCAACAGGCCATCGTTAACCCAACTCCTGTCAGCAGTTTCACCGCCACCGATGCCTGTATCTCTGTACCGTCCATGTTCGTCAATAATTCGAGCGTTTCTTCTGGAAACATTGCTTCCTATGCGTGGAATACGGGTGTAGCTACGTCCAATGCGGCAACGCCTCCCGCGCAAACCTACCCACAAGCAGGTACCTACACTGCCTCGTTGACCGTCACCACCAACAATGGCTGTGTGCACACTTCGCAGCAGCAGGTAGTCATTCACCCCGACCCTGTGTCGGCCTTTCAGTTCACAGAGGTTTGCTTGGGTGAGCCGACAGTGCTCTCCGACCAGAGCAGCATCTCCAGCGGAAGTATCACTGCGTGGCAGTGGAATCTAGGCGATGGAACAACACCTGCGCAGCAGTCTCCCTCACACACTTATCAGAATTTCGGAACTTACACCGTGAGTCTGACGGTGAGTTCAGGTTTCGGATGCACTGGGCAGATTACGCAAGCAGTTCAAGTCTATACCTTGCCCGTTGCCTCGTTCACCGTGGCAGATGTTTGCGCCTACACTGCTGCTGCATTCGTAAACACCTCTACTGGAGGCACTTCTTATCAATGGGATTTTGGCGATGGTACTACGGCATCACAGCAAAACCCGCCAGCACACAATTACACCTTTGGCACCTACACCACACAACTCACTGTGCAAACCGGAAGTGGCTGCAGCGATGTGGCACAGCAGCAATTGACGGTGCATCCAGTTCCGCAGGCAGCATTTGTGGTTACGCAAGTGTGCGATGGCGATGCCACCGTGTTCACCGACAACAGCACGGTTCCCGGAACCGGACAATTGGCCGCTTGGCAATGGGATTTTGGCGATGGAGCGACTTCTGCCCAACCCTCTCCAACGCACACCTATGCTGCAGATGGAAGCTACAGTGCTTCGCTCACGGTGACCACCGACAATGGGTGCACAAACACGGTATCGGTTCCTGTAACGGTATTCCCTGTGCCTGTATCTCAGTTCGCGATGTCTTCTGTGTGCACTGGCATTGCCACAGTGTTCACCGACCAAAGTTCGGTGGGTCAGCCGAGTCAGATTGTTACTTGGCAATGGGATTTTGGCGATGGCACTACCTCTGCTCAACAGTCGCCCACGCACACCTATGCCACTGACGGCACGTTTGCAGTGGCACTCACAGTGGTTACGGCAAATGGTTGTCAGCACGTTTCTACCCAACAGGCCACTGTCTATCCAAATCCATTGAGCAGCTTCACCCTCGCAGATATCTGCGTTTCTTCTCAGGCCTTGTTCGCCAATACATCATCGGTATCATCTGGAACCATTGCTGCAAACAGTTGGGATCTTGGGGTTGGCACCTCTACAGTAGTCAATCCACCCGCGCAGAGCTATGCACAACCGGGAACGTATGCAATCATCCTCACCGTCACCACCAACAATGGCTGTGTGCACACTTCGCAGCAACAACTAACGGTGCATCCCGACCCTGTGGCGGCTTTTCAATTCACAGAGGTTTGCTTTGGTGAGGCGACAGTGTTCACAAACACTTCTAGCATTTCGACCGGAACGATTTCAACCACAGACTGGGATTTTGGAGATGGTAATAATTTCTCTGGGCAACTTCCTCCACCTCAGAATTATGCTTCGCAGGGCAATTATACGGTTACCCTTTCGGTGCAATCCGCTTTGGGATGTGCACATCAGATAAGCCAGTCGGTGCAGGTGTTTTCCTTGCCAGTGCCTGCATTCACTGCAGCAGATGTTTGCGCATACAATCCGGTGGTTATTGGCAATACAACAGCAGGCGCCACAGTATATGAATGGGATTTCGGTGACGGAACGACCGCTAACGTCCAGAATCCAGCTCCTCATAGCTATACTTTCGGTGCTTACGATATCCGATTGATTGCATTGACAGGCAGCGGTTGCCGCGACACGATGATTCAAACGGTGAATGTTTTTCCTGCTCCAACATCCAGTTTCACATTGGCTGATGTTTGCTTGGGCGTTCAGACTCCGTTTGCCAATCAGTCCACGGTGGGCGGAGTTGGCCAACTTATTCAGTGGGACTGGAATTTTGGCAATGGCGCATCTTTTCAAGGCGCAGCCCCTAATTACACATATCCATTGGCAGGAAGCTATCAGGTTTCGCTCGTTGTGACCACCGCTGATGGCTGCACGGGACAAGCTACCCAGACAGCTCAAGTGTTTTCACTTCCTGTTGCAGTTTTCACATCTTCCAATGTCTGTGAGTACGACTCAGCAGTGGTTATCAACGTTAGTGCAGGTGCGACTTCCTACCAATGGGATTTTGGTGATGGCACCAGTGCAGCGGTGCAGAGTCCTCCGCCTCACAGCTATACTTTCGGCACGTATAACATTCAGCTGATTGCAGAAAATGGAAATGGCTGCCGCGACACGGTAATCAGGCCCATCGTAATCTTTCCTGCACCCACGGCCGATTTTACATTTGCCAACGTTTGTCAAGGGCAACAAACTCCGCTGGTAGACCAGTCTGTGGTGAATGGCGCAGGGCAGATTGCCCAATGGAACTGGAGTTTCGGTAATAATTTCTTAGGTCAAGGCTCGTCACCCGACTACACCTATCCAATCTGGGGCAGTTATCAGGTGTTGCTCACGGTCACCACATCAGATGGGTGCATCTCGCAAGCAATGGCCGACCCGGTGGTGGTTCATCCAGTTCCGTTCGTGCTGTTTAGCAATGGACTTGCCAATTGTTTTGGTGAGGTGACCGACCTGCTGGATTTTAGCACTCTGGCCAATGCTCCCGATGATATCATCACTTCATGGCTTTGGACATTCAGTGATGGAGGCACCTCAGTCCTTCAGAATCCATCGCATTTGTTCACTACAGAAGGGATGCAAACAGCAACGTTAGACGTTACGAGTAGCAACGGATGCACGGGTGTCGCCATAAACAATGTGGAGATTTACGCGTTGCCCAATGTGCTGTTCATGGCAGATACAACCCGTGGTTGTCAGCCGTTTATGGCGCAGTTCATCGACCAAACAACCATTCTCGCACCATACTTTATCAGCAATTGGCAGTGGGAATTTGGTGACGGTTCGGAGGTAGTCAGTGGTCAGTTTCCCGTGCATACTTATTATACTCCGTCTCTTGACCCCATGGGCGCTGGGATGTATTCCGTAACGCTTACCGTCACTTCTGCCAATGGTTGCGTTTCCTCAGAGACCTACACGGATTACATGACCGAATATCCCAAACCGCAGGCATGGTTTGATGTAAATCCGAAGCGCGCGGAATTATTGTTTGCCAGAATGCAGGTCAATGACCTCAGTAGCCCCAATGTAACTGGTTGGGAATATGATTTTGATGAGGGGTTGAACCAGTTTACGCAGCACCCACTACATGCCTATCAGGACACAGGAACCTTTACCATCACGCAATATGTGACTACACAATACGGATGTCTCGACACCGCCCAAACCACCGTTAAAGTGGATCCGGAGTTCTATTTCTACATACCAAATACCTTCACTCCAAATAGCGACACCCACAATCAGACGTTCTATGGCACAGGCGTGGGCGTGGTCAGTTACCAGATGATTATTTTCGATCGGTGGGGTTCGCAAGTCTTTGAATCTAATGCAATGGACTTTCCGTGGAATGGCACCAAGAATGGACATCCTGTGCAGCAAGGCGTTTACACCTACATGTTCAATATCGTTAGCGTCAAGGGCCAAACGCACCAATATGTAGGGCATGTGAATCTGGTGAGGTAAGGCTTGCCTGAAATACAGCATAACACACAGGCCGGAAGGAACAAGAAGAAGGAGGCCTTATGTAAATAACGCATCTTGGTCAAGGGTAGTGATAGTCACTGGCCAAATCAAGAACCATTGGAATCAAACCGCTGTTGCCATTCAGCTTCCAATCGGGGTCTGAACCGCCATTGGCCTTCGGCTTCTCCAACGAAAAACTCTCCCCACCAAAGCATCCCAGTTCGTCCATGGCAAATCCTGCATACATCACTTCTGGGCTAAAGCCCGTTTGCTGTGCGCTGCTGCCAATTACAAAAGGAACATTGCCACCGAATAGCATACTTGGTTCCACATCGTCAACGTCAAGCCGTTCAAAGAAAGAAGCACCTTCCACCCGTGTAGAGGCGAACTCGGCTGGCACTTGCGCCCAAGCATATTGCAGCGACCCGTACGCGCCTGTTACCTGCAACTCAGCAGAACCGTCATGACATGTGTCGCAACTCAGGTAATAGCCGTTGGGTTGTACTGTGGGCATCACTTTTACTGAAATTGGTGGGGGTGAGGTCATGGCAGTCTCGTTAGCGTTGGAAGCACAGGCTATTTTGTTTCTTTCTTCGGTATCTCGAAGCCAAATCTCCGCCTTAGGCGGAAGAATTAGGGGGCTCGTTTTTTAAGGGGCCACCACAACTCTTCCTGTCTCTATACTTCCATCTGCACACGAACCACATACAGCCCAGCACCAAGGCTGCTTACCTCCACTGCAGTGCCGAAAGGCCCTGCCATCTGGCGTACCAACTTGCCAGTTGCATCCATTATGGTTATTTGCTGCATGTCTGTACCAGAGATGGTGAATGTGCCGGAGTTGGGGTTGGGGTAAATGTTGAAATTGGAGGCTGTTGGTTCTGGGCGGCTCTCAATGTTTTCTTCTTCTTCCGGATTAGCAAGTCTTTGTGCTGGGTTACTGTTGCTACCACAAGGCACAATTTCAGCTAGAAAAAACTCGGCATTATCAGATGAGAAACCTGGGTTTAATTCAATTCGTTCACCAGCTCGCATTATAACTGAACTTCCTGAACCAACAGTAACGGGAGCATTTGAAGCCACAATGAGTTCGGAACTTGCATGTATAGTAAACTCTTGGTCAACCCAATAATGGTCATCGACATACATAATTGGTTCATATTCGCAGCATTGCTTTAACGGCACATACGTAGTGCCATCGCAACCGTAGAATAGGTCAGTCACATCGGTAGGGTTATTAGAGGCATTCACTTTGGAGAAAAAACCAGTATGCCGCGATGTTCCACACTGGTTGACAGCCGTCAATTTGTATACATACAATCCAGCTCCAAATTCCGCTTGCGCGTTGCTTTTACCATTCCACTCCCAGCCATCTGGAAAACCTGCAGAACATGAGATAGAAAGTTCAGCGATATCACCACCAAGCGCAGGGTAGATTTCGAGGTCGAGACGTTCCGCGTTAGTTATTCCAGTTATTCTCCAAGGAGCATCAGAATAATGAGAACCTCCAAAGGCGGGCCATATTTGTCCATAGGTTGGGCTGCAAGACTCTGTCGGAGGACATTCCATGAGGGTCACGTCATCTATTCCGATATAGGTACCTATTCCACCGCCAAAACCTAATTCAATGGCAATCCAATCCATGTCGTTGCCTATGTAATCATTTGGAGCTACGAATTCAAATGACACCTGATGCCAAGAACCAAATGGGAACTCTGTAAGGCTTAGGTCTTTTGATCCAATTAAATCAATATTCTGAAAAACACCATCCTTTTTTTCTTGCCATGCTGTAGACTCAAAATTCGCTGTGCTATTGTCGTTAGTAACATACTCGATGCGATTAGCCGCTATAAACGCTTTAACCTGAGCGTTCTGATAGTTCGATTGTATATGAGGAATGTACTGAGCCTTAGGAAAAAGTTGCATGAAAAAACTTAAATAGTAGGTATTGCCAGGAGTAAGGTGCTGACCCGAGCCTGTCACAAAAGGTCCACCTCCATAAAGGTCTTGTTGTATCAATTCTCCATATCCCATTCCAACGAATGAATAACCAGTATGTGGGTAGTGTACGATCCAATCGATAAGGCCAGAAGTTCTATATGGGAATTTCAATCCGTCAATCCAATAATTTCCCTCCTCAGTATTCCACCAATCAGGCGAGTGTACTTTCTTTCCGTCATTTTCCCATAATCCTGATGTTACGCTATTACCAGGACGAGTAAAGATTTGTGACTGCCAGCCCTCAATTTCGTTAGCTTGGCCAACATCATTTGGAATGCTGGATGAAGCACCATTCTCCCTCAGCTCAAAACCACCATTTGCGATGCGGTTCTGAGCAGTGATGCTATTGAAAAAAAGCACCATCGAAAAAACTAAAAATAGGCGTTGGTATCTCATTTCGGATGGTATCTGATTATTAGTCCTATCCCATAATAGACGAACGGGTCTTCTTCGTTCCAAGCATTACCGCCAACTGAAAAAGATGGCATTAGCTCAATGGCTTTAACCCTAAGCGAATATCCTACCCTCATTTCAAGAATAGTTTGGCTCAAGGTGAACGGTCTCCATCGGTCCACAAGTGATGCTACTGTATCTGTACTGGCAATTTTACCTCGAGATGCCGCTGCTACTAAAACCCTCCCTTCCAATCTTATTTTCTGTTTGAATGTGTATCCTATCTCAGCTACAAGTTCAACCATCTCCTTGGTATCTCGTAAATTATATACATCAGACCCTGGGTTTATTATCTCTAGAGAGTCTTTAAGCCCCTTGTAAAGTTCAGATCGTGATCGGAATCCGATGCCTAAACCCGCGTGAAATCCTTTTTTCCTGATAAGATCGTAAGACACGAAAACCTCAAACGCATAACCGACTGCTTGTCGTTCAAACCCACTAAAAATACTACCCCCATTTTGAGGGGCAAACTTGGGAATGTAAACCCTTCCTTTGGTATATTGAACCACTGTGGCATTTGCGCCCACAGCAATGTTTTCAACTCGGAACCTCACTTTTTTCTTTTCCTGTTCTGTCTGTGCAGAAACTTGGGCTGCCATTAGTAAGGCTATAAGTAGTACAAAACAGCTTTTTAGGACGGTTTTCATTTGGAGATATGGGTTAATAAACTCAAACAAGCTATTGGCAATTCGATCCTGAGGTTTTGTGCTTAAGGCAAAACCAAGAAGGGTTGCAACGATTATAATCTGTCTCATCGCTTCTCGTGTTTAATTGAAATACTTATTCCGCCACTTACCGCGAACTTCGTTGTGTGAAATGGGTAGTAATCTAGTCGTACAATTGGGGTCAAATGCGTCCCTTTCCACGTAAACGGGTAACCTAATGAGGTGTAGATACGACTAGCGGTGATGTTTGCATTTGTCTGTGAGCTTACCAACTTCCAGCTAGAGTTTTGAGACTCTGAAAACCGATTACTCTGAAACAATGTTATTGCAAAACCCAACTCCGCATGAAAACCAAAGAGCTTCTCGGCATTTAGTGCAACAACTAAGTCGAGATTGTTAAGCATAATTCGCTTATTCAGAACTGTTGAATCCAGTTGATACTCAATGAGTGAGTCTTTAACACCATAAAATGCGATTGAGTTAAACGTCCAACTTAAACCTGTGTAAAGTGAAAGGATGTCTGATTTTCTCAGCACATCGAAATCCACTTGTGTAATTGACATTGGGTTGATACCGCGCCTGTTGAAACCAGCGAGGTTATTAATAAAAGCAGCAGACGTTGCTGGCGATCCTGTATTGTATTCTCTGTAGCTAGACTCTTCGATGGTAACCCCACTTGTTACTTGCAGCCGGAGCCCTTGATACCAGGCTAGTTTCGTTGAGTCCTGTGACTGTCCGTGTCCGACCATCGGATGAAAACAGGAAAAAGCCATCACGAGAAAGAAGAGCATGACTTCTACCCTCATTTTGAAAGCACAATCAATCACCCATTGAACACTCACCCTGGTTCCTGCTCTTTGAAATCTCATTTCGGATGGTATCTGATTACTAGCCCTATGCCGTAGTGGATGAACGGGTCTTCTTCGTTCCAAGCATTACCACCGACTGAAAAAGATGGCATTAGCTCAATGGCTTTTATCCTAAGCGAATATCCTACCCTCATTTCAAGTACAGTTTGGGTGAGCGAGAAAGGTCTCCATTGTCCCACAAATGCCAGTACTGTATCTGTACTGGCAATTTTACCCCGAGATGCAGCTGCGATTAAAACCCTCCCATCCAATCTTATTTTCTGTTTGAATGTGTATCCTATCTCAGCTACAAATTCAACCATCTCCTTGGTGTGTCGGTAGCTATATACATCAGACCCGGGGTTTATTATCTCTAGAGAGTCTTTAAGCCCCTTGTAAAGCTCAGATCGTGATCGGAATCCGATGCCTAAACCTGCATGAAATCCTTTTTTCCTGATAAGATCGTAAGACACGAAAACCTCAAACGCATAACCGACTGCTTGTCGTTCAAACCCACTAAAAATACCACCCCCATTTTGGGGTGCAACCTTGGGAACGTAAACCCTTCCTTTGGTATATTGAACCAATGTGGCATTTGCGCCAACAGCAATGTTTTCGACTCGGAATCTCACTTTTTTCTTTTCCTGTTCTGTCTGTGCAGAAACTTGGCCTACCATTAGGAAGGCTACAAGGAGTACAAAACAGCTCTTTCGGACGGGTTTCATTTGGTGATTTGGGTTAAACGTTCTTCCAGTTCTAACACATACAGGATCAACTCTTCTATTTTTTGCATTTGCAGTTTTAGTAAGCTACCTAAATCAGCGGGGTTGTCTTGTATTTCCTGTGCGCTGGGAACGTTTGGTAAATGACCTTTATTTTTAATAAAGTTCCGAAGGTCACCAAGTGGCATCAATTCATAGTCGGACTCAAAAACATAATCCGGCCATCCAGTTAGTTCGGCCAAATATCTATGGGCTCGGACTGTTCCATCCACCTCAAGCAGACCATCACCAAACGTGTGATTTGCACCCACACCAATTCCCACTTTTCCAGATTCTTCTTCAATAAAAAGGGCGTCTTCCGCATCATAGGTGCTTAAACTAATTCCTTTTCCGTGAACGGAACTAATCGAATGGTTTTCATCTCCGAGGAATAAACTTGCTCTATCAAGAGTTTGATTGAAGTAACCTTCGCCAATAATGATTTTTCCGTTTCTATCTGCGGTAAAGGAAGTTTCTCCATCGATATCTTGGAATATAACGGCATCCGATGAGCTTGCCCTAACTGTCAATCGTCCAGCATTGTCGTAAGTGTTGATGTTAATATTTTTGGAGTGAATCTGACCATCCACATCAAGCAATGAAATCGGGTCGTCCGTTCCAATGCCAACTTTTGCTCCACAATTGGTTGTGAATATTTTACCTGGTCCGTTATCCCAAAATGGAATCGGAAGAGGCAACGGGCTTCCGTGGTTGCTCCATCCGCAACAGCCGAGCCATTCACTGTATTCCAGAGAAATGAATAAGGTGGGGTTCCTCCCGAAACACTAAGGTTAATGCTACCGTCTTCCGAGCCATTGCACGAAACGGAAAAGCCGTTATAATCAGAATTTGTGGTTGAAACAGACAGGCTCTGTGCGAACGCCTGTTGTGCCAAAAGCAAAGAAAAAACTGCAATAGATACAGTTTGAATGAGTGAGGTGGGTCGGCTCATCGTATGTTGGGTTATAGGTTACGCTGCAATGGAAACCAACCAACGCGCCTATCTCTTCAACAATCCTCCTCTTCGGTTCCGCTCCAAATTCTCTTTCTTCCTGTCAAAAGAGAATCTTTCCTGTGGTTTCGTGGGGGCTATATTACAAAACGTCTTTTTTGAGGCCAAACAACAAAGATCAATAGTTGTCAACAGAGCGAATTATTATCGATTGAATCTTGTTTATTGATGGGACAAACTCGAGCAATACTGCGTGCGATTTTGGTTCGAAAGGAAAACTGATCGCAAGATTGGAGAAGAACGCACAGTGTGGCATAAAAGAAATGGCTCAGTAGGCTAATGAAATCGTAGTGACCCGAGTCCGTTACATCGAACTCAGGTCGGTTCGAGTGATTTTGTGCAGCAAAATAGTTTCGGGAACGGGCGAACAACGGACAATTGCTAATCTTTAGCATGTAATCTCTTCTCTTCCAACTTCACTTTCTCGCCAAAGAAAATGGCCGCGCTTTTTTGAAAAGAAGAGGTCAAGTCTGAAACCATAAAGTGTAATTCTGGATTCTCAGAACCTGAGAGCTGATTATTTGCCTCTAACGATTGCTTCACTTGCTGCGCAATGATGCTAGGAGCATCAATTACTTCTACTTGATGTTTAAAGTAGTTGTCAATTTCAGTTGAGATAAGAGGATAATGCGTGCATGCTGGCACTAGCGCTTTGATTCCTTCAAACCTACTGTCTTCCAGATAGGCCTGAATGACAGCTTGGCTTATCTCGTTATTATGAAATCCCTCTTCAATCATCGAAGCCAATAACCCCGTTGATTTCTCTACCAAAATAATGGAGGGGTCGGCCGCTCGCGTTCTATTTAGAAACACATGACTGCCAATGGTTGCGCGGGTGCCAATTACCCCCACTTTCTCCGCATGAAACCGTTTTGAAATGTATTCAATCAACGGGTCAATCACGTTGAAAACGGGAACACCTGTGGGAACATGAGAAAGTACTGCATCATAAGCAGTTGATGAGGCCGAATTGCAAGCTATAAGAACCGCTTTACAATCGTGTTTGAGTAAAAACTCCGTAATAGCAACCGAATAACCGATAATGGTTTCGGGCGATTTATCGCCATACGGCAAATGGGCTGTATCGCCAAAATAGAGCATCGATTCGTTGGGAAGAACGCGATGCAGTTCCTTAGCGATGGTCAGACCACCGATGCCGGAATCGAATATGCCAATGGGACGATTATCCATAAAAAAAGACCTGTCTTTATAAGACAGGTCTAAAGATGGTTAAATGTTTGAACTGTAGCTTACTTAAAGACCGAGTTTAGCCTTCACACCTGCCATTATATCCTCAGAGTCTTTTGCGTAAAGCAACATTCCCTGAGAGTTGTCAAAGATGTAGGTGTAGTTTTGATCCACTGCTACTTCGTCAATCGCTTTTCTAGCCTTCTCAATAATTGGTGTAAGAACATCTTGCTCTTTCTTTCCAATTTCTTCTTGAGCCTGAGTTTGGAACTCCTGAATTCTTCTTTCCAATTCAGAAATCTCTCTCACCTTAGTATTACGAACAGTAGGAATCATATCCTTCTCCGTTTGCTGAAAAGAAGCCACTTTTGATTCGTATTCTTTTGCCATTGCTTCTAGCGCAGTTTGGAATTCTTTAGCAAATGCCTCCAGTTCCTTTTCTGCCTGTGCTTTTTCTGGCATCAACTCCAAAAGTGTCGCAGAATCAATATGTCCAAACTTTTGCTGTGCAAAGGTTGGAGCAGCAATTACAAGTGCCACAATTACAACTAGTATCTTTTTCATTTTTCGTTTTTTACAGGCGCAATATTAGAAATTTATTTATCGGTCTTGACAGAGTAGCCCAACTCATCAAGGATATCTTCACTCAGATCATATTTAGCTGAGGTATAAAGCATTGTTAAAGTTCCCGCTTTGTCAAAAATGACAGCATATCCTCGAGCATCAGCAACTTCTTTAATAGCCGTGTAAACCTTGTCTTGAATAGGTTTAGTAAACTCTTGTCTCTTTTGAAAAAGATCGCCTTGAAAACCGAAACGTTGCTTTTGCTTTTCCTTCGCTTCCTTCTCTTTTTCAATAATCTGATCTTCACGCTTGCGCTTCATATCATCGGTAAGAAGAATCTGTTCCGCCTGAAAATCTTTGTACATCCGGTCAATTTCGGCATACATCTTTTCAATTTCTTCTTGCCATTGAACCGAGATTTCATTCAATTCCTTCTGCTTATTCTGATACTCAGGAATACTCTCCAGAATATAGCTTGAATCTACATAGCCAAAGCGCTGTGCGCTCGCGCTAAAAACAAAACAAAAGGCGATAAGGGTAAGGGCTACTTTTCTCATGATGATGTAGTATTAAAATTGTTGTCCAATTGAGAAGTGAAACTGTCCGGGTGCCATGTCAGGTCTTCCAGGAACATCGTCAAACCTCCAACCGTAATCCAGTCCCAAAAGACCAAACATTGGAAGGAAAATTCGAACTCCAACACCCGCAGACTTCTTAAGCTGGTATGGCTTAAACTCAGCGAATGTGAGCCAAGAGTCACCAGCTTCCGCAAAGGCAAGCACATAAACTGTGGCCTGTGGGTTTGGAGATATGCGATACCGAAATTCAGCACTGTATTTTGTAAAAATTGTTCCACCAAAATTAGGTGATAGTGAGTTATTATCGTAACCACGCAGCGCGACAATTTCCCGTCCATCCAAGCCAAATCCGCTAAGACCATCTCCCCCAACAAAAAACCTTTCAAAAGGAGAAATTCCTAAATCTTGATTATATCCTCCGAGAAACCCGAACTGCATTTTAGTTTCTATAACCAAATTCTTTGCCAAGGAGATATACCACTTGGCATCGAACTTCCATTTGTGGTATTCTATGAGCTTATATGCTTCCGATGCAGACGCGGTTTGGTAGTCAAGCCCTGTAAAGAGCGAAAATGGTGGTGTTACCTCTAAACTACCAGATATGATAGAACCGTAAGTAGGGAAGATTGGGTCGCCAATGGAGTTCCTAGAAATAGAAAGCCTATAACTGATTGTGTGTGAAGTTCCATTTGTGAAACCGTCAATAAGCTGGTAGTTCTCTAAAATGTAGTTCTGATAACTCAACTCGTGCTGCATAAGAAAGAAGTCATCCGGCCATTTCATACGTGTTCCCAAACCAACAGACACACCTGTAATTCGGATAGCCTCGCGTCTATCTTCGCCACGCTGTACGCCATTTGACTGAACCGAATGGAAAGCAGAAATGCTTAAAGCGTTCGGTTTATTACCTCCTAACCATGGTTCCATAAAGGAAAAGTTATACGATTGGAAGAATAATCCATTTGATTGTGCACGAAGACTTAAACGCTGTCCATCACCAGCCGGAAGCGGTCTCCACGCTCCTTTCTTGAACATGTTTCGTAACGAGAAGTTGTTGAAGGTGACACCTAATGTTCCCACAATTCTTCCTGCACCCCAACCACCAGAAAGTTCAATTTGATCAGATGGCTTTTCTTCTACAGTATATACGATATCAACAGTGCCATCTACAGGATTTGGCTTAGGGTCTACACCTAAGGTTTCCGCGTTAAAATATCCCAGTTGTGAGAGCTCTCGCTGAGAACGGATAATGTCCGCTCGACTGAATAATTGTCCTGGCTTAGTTCTTAGCTCGCGCAGAATAACGTGATCATTGGTTTTTGTATTCCCAATAACCGTTACCTTGTTAATAGTTGCTTGTTTTCCTTCGCGAACTCGCATCTCAAGGTCAATACTGTCATTCACAACAAGAATTTCTGTTGGTTGAACGTTAAAGAATAGGTAACCATCATCCAAATAAAGTGAGCTCACATCTCTCCCGTTCGGGTTCATAAACAAGTTGGCGTCTAAGCGACTTTGATCATAAACATCGCCTTTCTTAATCCCCAAAATTTTACCCAATACTTCAGACGGGTACTTCGTGTTGCCAGACCATGTAATGTTTCGGAAATAGTATTTCCTTCCTTCTTCTAGGTTAATCTCAACATTAATGGCGTTCTTCTTACTGGCGTAAATAGTATCGCTTATTATTCGAGCATCGCGATATCCCATTTGATTATACTTCGCAATAAGTGCCTTCTTATCATTTTCGTACTCAAAATCAAGGAACTTAGACGTTTTCCAAACACGCCACCATCTACTTTGCTTGGTTTCCTTCATCGTTCCAGCAAGCTTGCTTCTTTTCACTTCCTCGTTACCTCGGAAAATCAGTTTAGCGATTTTGATTTTCTTCTTTTTATCAACATTGAAAGTGAGAACTACGTTGTTCGGTAAGGTCGTGTCTTGTTCTTCAATGGTTTCAACCTCCACATTCAAAAAACCTTTATCCACAAAGTGGTTTCGAATAATGTTCTCCGTAGAAACAATCAGGTTCTCCGTAACCACTTTTCCCTTTATCAAGCGAATAGACTCGCGAATGTCATTCGCATCGCTCTTTTTTACCCCTTTCAGAGCATACTTACTCAAACGCGGGCGTTCTTGAAGACGTATGTCGAGGAAGATTTTATCGTCAATAATCTTTGTGGCTGTAATCTCCACATCGCTGAAAAGACCTTGATCCCAAAGCTTATGAATAGCCTCTGTGGTTGCTTCGCCTGGAACTTGAATTTTTTCTCCAACACTCAAACCAGAAAGAAGAACGAGCACTTTCTTATCCAAATACTTTGTTCCGGAAACGGTAATCCCACCTACCTCAAATTGCTTTGGTGCTGCATAATCTAATTTGGTATCGCCACCAACAGAAATTTGCGCGCTAACACTCGCTGATACAAGAAGCATCACCGATAATAGAAATAACAATATTTGACCGCGGCTATGCGCTGACCTGCTCACTGATTTTCCCAAATCTTCTTTCTCGTCCTTGATAGTCAATTATTGCCGTTTCAAAATCTGCTCTTTCAAAATCGGGCCACAATTTGTCTGTGAAATACAACTCCGCATAGGCAATTTGCCAGAGCAGAAAGTTTGAAATACGATGTTCTCCGCTTGTTCTAATAAGTAATTCAGGGTCGGGAATTCCAACAGTGCAAAGATGCTGATTGATAGTCGATTCATCAATTGCATCTACTTCCAATATGCCCGATTTAACATTTTTTGCAATCGCCTTTATCGCCTCCGTCATTTCCCACTTTGATGAGTAGCTCAACGCCAACGTCAAAGTCATACGTGTATTGTCCTTCGTCTTCTCAATTGCTTCATTCAATTCTCTCAAGCACGAGGACGGGAGACTTTCCAAGTCTCCAATTGCATTCAACCGAATGTTGTTTTCTGTAAGAGTCTTTGTTTCCTTACTTATGGTTTTTACCAATAAGGTCATCAACGCATTAATCTCAAATTTCGGACGGTTCCAGTTTTCAGTAGAAAAGGCATATAAAGTCAAGTATTCGATGCCAATTTCGGCTGCTGTTTCAACAGTTTCCCGTACAGCCTTCACTCCCTTACTGTGACCGAAGGTGCGCAGTTTACCTCGCTGTTTTGCCCAGCGTCCGTTTCCGTCCATAATTACGGCTACGTGCTTGGGCAATTTGCTCTGGTTTATACGGGAATCTATGGCCATCAATAAATTAAAAAACGCCCCTAAAGGCGGTGCAAAGGTATACTAGAGTTTGAGACTTATTGGTAGGCAGGACATTTGGCCGGTCGCGCCTTCAGGTTCATTGAAAATGTAATGAGTGCGAATGAATACCAATCGTTTGTTTTAGAGTTTCCACGCTGTCTACCTTTAAGCGTTTCATCCAGCAAACCTGAACGATTTGACAGTTGATAGGCAATGTTTCCGCGTTCAGACTGTATCACGTTCGGATCAGCATAAGTTCCACTCACATCATCCAAATAATCTGTAAACGTATAGCGCATTCCCCATTCTAGCCCAACTGAAAACGTTTTTGAAAGATTAAGCTTTACCCCCAAACCAAAAGGAATAGCCGCGGTAGTAAGTGAATACTTTTTTCTATCGGCATATTCCACGGTTCCCTGTCCTTCTGTTCCTAAAGGTTGGAGTTCGTACATGTTTCCATCATTCGCCTCAGCACGGGGGTTGAAATTAAAAATTGCAATTCCTCCAAACAGAAATGGCGTGATAAAATGCTGCATATCACCTGGTGCATACTTGAAGAAATTGAATTCACCGGTAACGCTGAATTCCAGTAACCAGGACTCAAACCGTAAGTTTCGGTCCAATTGCGATTGAACCTTTGATTTAGAGTCATCTCCCATCAAATATCCAGCAGTAAATGCTCCTCGTAAAGAGAAGCGTTCGTTAAAATTGTAACGATAAAATGCACCACCAGCGGGCATCACCTGTTTGAAAGGTGTTTCGGGATTCAAATCTCCCATGTAATAGGAAACCCCTCCCATTATACCAAACTCAGAAAATTGAGCATTACTAGTGGAAACACATCCAAAAAGAACTATAAAAAGAACACTAAACCGCTTCATGACAACTGGTTTACCAGTATTAAAACTTAGGAAGCCCCTTCCTTGATGTCCGGATTTTACGCTGATATGTAATCATTAAGAACATATAGGAATCTAAATCACTTGGGTCTCCTCGTTGTTGTCCTGGACAGGCTGAGCAAGCACCAGGAAAAGAGTCAATATCGCCAGGGGCTCTATTCAAAGATGGATCAGCTAGTCCAGCCGCAACATTATCATATCCGAGTGATTGCCGAATTTCTAACGCATTTGGCGCCCATTTAGTATAAACATAAGAAGTACTAACGTCATCCACATAATCTGTGAAGGTTTTTCTAAGGCCGTACTCCAAACCAATACTACTCTTCTTATCAAGTGCGTATTTCATTCCCACACCAAACGGAATTGTCAATTGCCAGTTAGAATATTCTGTTCTTGAGGGAACAAACTCCTGGCCCTCTGTGTGAAGGGGTTTTAGAGAATGCCACTTGCCATCATACTTGGCCATTGGATTCATATAGAGCAAAGCCACTCCGGCAAAACCATAGACATAAACCTGACTTCCTTTTCTACCACGACCACGGACACGTCTAATTTTATAACGACTTCCAATGGATTCTCTCATCCAAGAAACCTCCATTTGCGTAGCCCATTCCACCACAGGCGACCGGAAGTGCAGGTTTCTGTTTTTCCTAAAGGGTTCATCCGTAAACTTATCATTAGCCGCAATTTCTCCAAAGGTGAGGCCTGTTTTAACCGAAACGTATTGAGATATTTTGTATCTAAATCCTAAGTTTACAGCATAGCGCGTTGAAGCAGCATCTAAATCAAAAAACCAGTCGGAACCAACTTGGTTTCGTCCACCAAGATCCCCTAAGAATTGGGTTGCCCCTACCCCTGCAATCCATTCATACCGCTGACGTTTCCAACGCTGTGCGTTGACTAATGTTGGTAGAATTACAAGAAGAAGTAAAAATACTTTTGCTCGCATGTGAGGCTAATTAACCGAGTTTCACTAAGTCCGTAAATATAGCTAATAATGGTCACGAAGGGTTTCAGCACAAACCCTAGTTGCGTTTATCGATGCCCCACATCAACTTTCCACGCAATGTGTCGAAGTAGTCGTTCGCGCCAAATCGAACCAATCCAACCTGAAAATCAGCTTTAGAAACCCGTATTTCAACCTCCGAACTGATAATATTCGATTGTGAGTCGAGAGACATCATAAAGCTTGGGTCAACATCACCAATTCTAAGTGTGATTTTTCTGTTATCCGCAATAACGAGTGGCCGCACATTTAGATTGTGCGGTGCAATTGGTGTAATGATAAAATTGCTTGTTCCTGGTGCGATAATCGGGCCTCCCGCACTAAGAGAATACCCCGTTGATCCAGTTGGTGTTGAGATGATAAGTCCATCAGCCCGATAGGTATTTAAAAAGAAGTCGTCCAAATATGCGTTTACAACAATCATTGAAGATGTAGAGTTCTTGTGAACACTCACTTCATTCAGTGCATAGTTGTCACCACCAAACAGATTATCGTCCGTCTCAGCTTTGACGAGTGTTCTTTGGTCAACCTGAAAGTCTCCGTTTTTTAGTTTCTCAAAGGCTTGTTCTAGTTCCTCAAAAGGGGTGCTAGCAAGAAAGCCCAATCTCCCGGTATTAACGCCTAGGATTGGGATTCCTGAGTCACCAACTTTTCTGACAGATTCCAATATTGTTCCATCACCACCAATACAAACAAGTGCATCGAAGTGATTTTTGCTGAACTTATCGTTAGGAATAACTCTCCCTGCTGGAAGCCCACCTATTTCCGCCAACTCTTGCGTGTAAGAAACGGTTTCAAACTTTTGATTGAGTGCGTTTAAAACAGCTTGTAACCGTGGTCGGTCAGATTCAGAACGCAGTCTTCCGTGTACGGCTATTTGCATCAGCTAAATGTGCTTTGTGAAATGTACGAAAAACCCGTGTTCGAGATTCTTGTTCATGGAGTATTCAAAACGCCAAGAAATATCGTAGAAGGTAACTACATCAATTCCTAAACCTCCACCCAAAAGTAAGGTACCCGCCAATGGGTTCCCTTGGTTAAACTGATTGTCGATTACATAGCCTACATCAAAATTGAAATTGGCGTAAAGAGCAAGCGGCAATGTGTTGAATTTATCTGATTTCAAGAATTTGAGCTTCACTTTTCTAAACGGAAAAATTGCCCATTTAACTGCCGTTTTCAACAACCCAAAGTGCTGCCCATCAATAACATAGTTTTCATATCCTCTTACAAAATCACGCTGGTAGCCCAAGCCTTGCTGAAGAGAGTAGGCCTGCCCATTGGTAGATGATGCTTTAATTTTCTGAGCATGAGAAAAATACCAGCGTTTATGCAACTGCCAGTACTTAGCAAATTCAACCTCCAATGACCAAATATCTATAGGGCTATCGAAGATTCGTAGACCATCCTTTCTCAGTCTGAGTTCGAAACGATAGCCTTTTAAAGGATAATCGGTGTAGTCCGTAACATCTCGCAGCACCTCATACTCAAGGGAAAAATACTTGGCTATATTTTCTTCCGCACCAAAGTATTCAGGTTGGAGTTTGGCAACAGAATCCAAAATCCAGAAATGCGTATACCCCACTTCCAGTTTATGGACATTGTAAAGGTTAGGACGCCACGTGGGCGAAATGGTACCAAACGCTTCTTTTCGGATATATCGGTTTGGGTTTTTATAAAAAACACGCTTGTTATCAAGTGTGGCATATGCTACCTCGCGCCCCTGTCTGTAGCCGCCCTGAAACTCTATTCCCCATTTTTGCGCATGGTCGAGATAAGGAATTCTGTATCGTAATTCATACTGATTATTGAACCCAAACCGCAGATGTAAAGTGAGTTCCTCCCTCCTACCTCTGAAATTACTCCACTTTACCAGTGTACCATAATCTAATCTATCCAAGCGCTTGGTTTCCCACCACTCGCTTAGGTTTCTGTCTGCAAATTCTACAAACGGAATAGGCCAAACGTACCACCGTTCGGTAACTCGAACAACCACTTCAACCTCTGTAGGAGAAAACCATGAAGTGTCAATTTCAACAAAATTGAAAAGCTGAAGATTCCAAATGTTTCCTTTTGAACGATTTAGATGATAATCAAGCTGACTTCTGGACACAGACTGACCTTCTCTAATGGTCATTTCGCGCAGCAAAATTCGCTCTCGTGTAATCTTGTTCCCCTCAAATGTTAGAGATGACACGGTTACATCATCCTGCGCTTGGGCACAAAAGGATAAAAGAAAAAAGAGGAAGAAGAGAAGGCGGAAATAAAAAATCGTTCTAAATGTTGATGAACCGCATCAATTCGTCATAGCGGCCTTTGAGGTCTTCAAGATGCGCACTTTCTTGGAAATACGCAATTACCTGATAATCATATCGCTCTAAACTCTGAACTATCGAACCGATTTCCTCACGGTTTACTTTCAAGGTTAGCTCCAACATTCCTGTTTCTGGACGTTCAAAAACGTAGCTACTTAAAATCTTGGCGTTGTTCGATTCAATCACATGTGCCACTTGCGCAAGTGAATAATCGACCTTATTCATTTTGATAACGATAATCCCACCTGGCTGATTTATTGCCGCCAACTCCTCAAACTTGACAACGAGATCGGAAAGCGTGATACAACCAAGGTACTTTCCTTCGGCATCAACCACGGCAACAACAGAAAGATCTGTTGATGTCAGTTTTCGGATGACATAGTATATGTGTTGCGATTCAAGTACCGAGGCATGACTCATAACCTCTTTTGAAGCAATAACTGTATCGCTTTTTTCGCCATCCAGAATGTTGTCTTCACTAATAATGCCGATGAACTCTCGACCATCTACCACTGGCAGATGAGAAACTTTGAACTCATCCATCCACGCCAAAGCCCTAGCAACCTTGTCATTTGGCTTCAGAGGTGGAACAAGTTTAGATATGAGTTCTCTAGCGAGCATTTTTCTTTAATTGCGTGCAAAGTAAACGCAAACACGTTCTGTTTTGTTACTGTTTACGGTAAATAGCTAACATCAATTTGTTTGCCGAAGTCTACTTTTGGCAACAATTAAGATTCAATATCAAAGAATGAGCAACACCAAACTGAGTGTGAATATTAATAAAATTGCTACCCTGCGAAATAGTAGAGGCGGAATGAATCCAAGTGTAGTTGAGGCCGCAATTAAAGCGCAGCAATTTGGAGCTGACGGCATTACCATTCATCCACGGCCGGATGAGCGACATATTCGTTATCAAGATGTTTACGACCTAAAACCTGTGGTCGATACTGAGTTCAATATTGAAGGTTATCCGAACGAAAAGTTCATGGAAATTGTACTGGATGTGAAGCCCACGCAAGCGACATTGGTTCCTGACCCACCTGGGGTTTTGACTTCAAATGCCGGTTGGAACACGATTGAACATCAAGTGTTTCTGAAGGATGTTATAGGTCGGTTGAAGAATGCCGGAATTAGAACTTCCATCTTTATTGAAACCGATGAAAAAATGATTCGTGCGGCCAAAGAAACTGGCGCAGATAGAGTTGAACTTTACACAGAAAGCTATGCTGTTGGCTTTCCCACGGACAAGGAAAACGCGATTGCTCCTTTTGTAAAAGCAGCAAAAATTGCCGAGGAAGTTGGTTTAGGTATTAATGCTGGTCACGACTTGAGTTTGGAAAACCTCTCCTATTTCAACCAGAACATTCCGAACCTATTGGAGGTTAGCATTGGGCACGCACTTATTTCTGATGCTCTTTATTTAGGAATGGGTAATGCCGTGAAAATGTACAAGAACTGCCTTAGGTGAAATTGAACTTTAAAGAACATGGCCAGGGGAAACCCTTGGTTATCCTTCATGGGCTTTTCGGCTCGTTAGATAATTGGTTTTCGCTTTCTAAGGCCTTTGCCGATAAGCATCATGTTTATCTGGTTGACCAAAGAAATCATGGTCAATCACCTCATTGCGATTCTCATACGTATGAAGAAATGGCTGATGATTTGCACGAGTTTTTCCAAGAACATGGCTTAAACGATGCTGTTCTTATCGGTCATTCTATGGGTGGGAAAACAGCCATGCGATTTGCTGCAGAGCATTCAGAATTACTTGCAAAATTAGTGGTGGTGGATATGGGCGTAAAGCAATATCCCGTTCATCACGATTTGATAATCCGATCTATGCAGGCTTTAAATCTTGATAAAATTTCTTCTCGTTCGGAAGCAGATGAAAGATTGACGGACCTTTTAGATGAAGATGAAAACACCATTCAATTTTTGCTGAAGAATATCTATCGACAGAAACAAGATGATGGTTCGGCTAAGTACGCTTGGCGCTTTAATTTGGATGTGATAGCCGATGATATTGAGGAAATGGGTTTGGTTATTTCTGAAGGTTCTGAAGTTGAATCTCTTTTCCTCTATGGCACGCAATCTAGGTACATTTTGGAAGAGGATAAAGCTGAGATTCTTGAGCTTTTCCTGCATGCGACATTTAAATCATTGAACACGGGACATTGGATGCATGCTCAAGACCCTGAGGGATTCGTAAGTGCTGTAAAAGGGTTTATTGATTAAAACAAAAAGAGCCGCTGATTTCTCAATCAACGGCTCTTTCTAAATTCAATTAACACTATTTACTGAAGTACAACTTTCAGCGAGTTTCTTCCTTTTTCTCCCGTCAATACCATGTGATAAATACCGGCATCCAAGTTTGAAAGGTCGAAGTTTTGTCTAGAGATTCCTGAGTTAAAACTTCTTGCTTGTGTTGAAACCTGACGGCCAGCAATATCCAGCACTTCAATACTCAATTGTTGAGACTGAACGAGATTCAAATTTAGCGTGACTATTCCGTTTGATGGATTTGGAGAAACAGAGAAGTCTCCTTCAAGTGCTGATTCAGCAATTCCGTTTGGCGCACAGGATCCTGGGTTTTGAATGTAAGTCAAGGTTTCAAAGTCGATGTAGCACACCCAGTTTACACTATCCACAAATGGGTTTCTGTTGCCTTGCTCACTTTCGATAAAATCGTTGCGGGCTATTTCCCACGCATCTGGCGGGTCTTGCCAGTGCCACTGCTTCAATACATCTTGATCTTGACCATACTGAACAATGAAATCAATTGGATTTGGCAATTCCCAAGTTCCAGCCGTTCCATTCCATTTTGTGGCCATGTAGAAGATTGCACGAGCAGCATCTCCTTTGTGCTGATCGCGCGGTTCGTACACACGGTTTCCGTTTGCATCATCGCCATAAGAAGCACCCAAGAATGTGCTTGCGGCAGAAACAACTTCGCCTAATGGTCGGTTACTTCGTACAGCATTCGCACTATTCTGATGAGTAGGAAAAAGGTTATGAATATCAGAATACTCATCTCCATCCGAGCCTTGCAAGAAAGTAGGCATCCAACTGTGTGGCCAGCTGTGCTCACGACTCATTACGTCATAAAAGAATGCACCTGTATATAGATATTGAAATCCTGAGTAAACACCAGTAATTACTTTCTGTCCGCCCGTGGTATCTCGCGAAGCAAACTTGTTAATCATAATTGGAGCGTAGCTTCCGTAGAAGATTTGATTGTAATTCTGGCCAATTCGCGTTTGAATATCCGTTAAGAAGCTTGCCTGGCTAGCATCGATACCAGTATAATAGTTGCCCATCATGCTCTCTGGAGTAGTAACCGAACCATCTAGCGGAGCTCCTGTATAATAGTTCTCAAATCCGGCAGGGCCATTGTATGAAAAGGCTGTAAAGTAATAATTGGTGTTAGCTACGTTATGTGATGGGCGAAATGAACCTGCAGGTCCAACATGAACAACCTGCGTAGAAGCATCGATGTAATCACCTTTTACATACGTTTCTCCGTCTGCTGGTTGAGCTAGAGATTGATTCTCAATTCCTCTGATAACGATGTAATTCTCTGGAACTACAGAAGCATCGTCAAAACTTACATCATAACCATAGGTAGTAACGTCTGAAAACTGAAGGTTTGTTGGTGCAGCGGTTGGCTCGGTAGCGTAATCTCCACCGATTCCGTAAAGCTCAATGATGAAGGTTGTTTCATCTCCATTTGCATCGTCATTGGTGATGGTAAGCGTTGCAAAACGTGAACCCATAGCAACAGTGCTAAAATTCACCTCAAAATCTAGGGTAGATACTGCATTTATTGCAACTGGGGTTGTAAGACTGGTAAGGGTAAACTCTGAGGCATTGGCTCCTGTAATTTGCGCATCGGTGATGTTTAGGTCACTTCCGCCAGCTAGGTTAGCATTCTCAATAGTAAAAGTGGTTTGAGCAGTATTCCCAATAACGAATGTTGAGTTGTTTACAACCGATTCTCCAGATGAAGAAATAGCAATCTCCTGAGCTGTTGTTGGTACCTGAGCAATCAGCGTAATCTCATCTAAACCAACGTTTCTACCACTCTGCTTTTCAGTAAAATACCAGCGTACGTATCGGCTTGTGGCCAATGGAGAATCCGTAAATTCTGTAAAAGCGGATGCGGCATCCAAATCGGCTTGTAGAAATACACGTAAATCCGTCCAATTAACTCCATCTGCGCTTTCCTCAACTGTGAAAATATCGTTGGAAGCAGAACTTTGTCCAATCAAATCGTACGTAACTCCTCCACAGACATCACTAAAGTGGACAACTACATATTCATCGTCTCCATCAAGTTTACATGCTGCACCAACAGAACCGTTGGTATAACGCGTGTTACCTGGGTTGTTTGATAATTCTTCCGTCCAACCAGCTGGTTGTGGGTCATCAAAATTCCAACTCGTTGGAAGTGAAGTTTGTCCAAAAGCTACGGATGCAAAAAGCATCGAAGCCATCATTAGTTGTATTCTTTTCATCGAATTGTTTTTCAAAATTTAATTCCTACGGTTGCTGTCCAACGTCTTCCTTGACCCATAAATACGGTTGCTCCGGTAGCATCGAAGGTTTGCGACCCGGTGTCATTGTTCTGTGCGTCAGAAATGTACGTGTTGTCTATTACGTTCAACACTGACGCTCGCAGGCTAACATCCATTTTCTTGAGTTTGATGGTCCAACCTGCATGTATGTCTAACAAATAATAGGCAGGAATCTTCCAAGACTGTCTTCCTGCGTTGTCATTCTGTAGATCGGTAGCCTGAAAGTTGGCATAGTGATTATCAAAATAAGTTAGCTGAGCCTTAATATAAACGCCTTTAGTTGGTTTCAGTTTAATGCTACCTGCAACTTGAAACTGTGCCGCATCTCCAAGACGAACTCCATTTACATCAACCGTATCAATATTGGATATGCCTCCTTCGCTGTTAAAGCTAGTAGCTTCAGCGACACCTTTCCAGCGCCAATCTCCAAAAGAAAATAGTCCTTCTACATCAAAAAACCACGGGGTTTTATAAACTGCGTCTAGCTCAATTCCTCTATGTACAGAACCAACGTTAGGAAGCGATACAATGGTAGGTTGACCTCCAACAAAAGTCCGAATAGTTTCGGATCTGTTTTCCCAAACGGTGTTGTAAGCATTTAAATTTGCCGCCCAGCGCGAATATTTAATGGAATAACCTAACTCTACGCCCCACATTATTTCAGTACTTACACCTTCAACAAAATCGAACGTATTTCCAACATATACATCAGATATAGTAGGAGGTCTAAAGAATGCGCCTCCATTTACAAAGACATTCATGTGATCATTGATATTGTAATTCAAACCAACCTTAGCGGTTCCACCCCAATAATTCACCCAGTCAGAAGTGGCTATTCTTGCTTCCTTACTGTTTGCAGTGTATTCATTTCCGTTATAACTGACTGTATCATTAATTCCCAAGACCTCCCTCAGTGTAGTGTCTGACAGAACTAAATCTCGTCTGCGATACTGGTCTTTTCTAATGTAGGAGTTATTTCCACCAGACAAACTCACGAAACCCGAAAATTTGTCTTTTTTATACTCCAGTTGACCGAATACACCAGCTGTATAAACGGAACTATTTGCTCTGTATCCAGAAACATCTCCCTCTCGTTTTATAACATCATCTGAATCAAAAAGCTGCTGTCCCGTTGTTGGAATAATCACTGCATAGTCGCCTCCAAGCAAATCGTACGGAGTGCTATATCTCTCAACTCCGTAGGCCCTAAAATCAATCCCAAAAGAAAGATCCCAAGAGTCGTTTATTTTGCGGTTAATGGTTGAAATTAATCCATACCAGTAGTGGTTATTCATATTTGCTCTTATGAACCCTGTTGACTTGTACTGGTTAGTATCGTTCACAAAAACCGTATCGTAAGGTGCAATAAAAACGGAGCCTTCTGTGTTGGCATCATATATTCCGTTTAAATTCATTTGCCCATAATCATCAATACCAACGTTTGTGTTTAAGCCAGTTCCACCGCCTTGCCCTACGGAACCGTACACAATATTTGACACTGCCCATTTATCTTTTGCCCAAAAATGTTTGAAATTAAAAATTGGCTTGTGATAAAAATTCTCTGAAATGCTCTGGGCCTCTAACTGAGCATTTGGGTTGTTTCTATCTCTAGTAACATATCCCCAACTTGGATTATATCGTCTCCCGTAATTACCTGTTCGAGGGTCTGTGGTAAACGTATCAAAGTTTAAGTCTACACCAAGTTTTTCGGCATATGCTCTATCGTATATAAAAATGGGTTCTTTACGATTTCGCTGTGCTCTATTTTGTGGAGCTCCCATACCAGAAACGCTCAAGGTGTGATTTCCTATCTGCTTTTGCAATTTGAGGAAGTAAAAAAATCGGCTCGCATTCGTTGCATCTACCCAACCTTCTTGATAATCGTAAGCAAAAGCAGCCGTTACTCCCCAGCCTTTTTCCAATCTACCAGAATTGAAGCTAATATTGGTACGAATCAAGTTGTTGTTTCCAACCGTAACAGCTATTTCCGTTTTCCTTTTAGAACTAATTCCAGCTGTTAGAATATTCATACTTCCGCCCACGGCTGGTATAGCAAGTTTACTAGCGCCTAAACCGCGCTGTACCTGAATCCGTTGGGTTACTCCATCAAGCCCAAACCAATTACTCCAAAAAACTTGGCCATTTTCCATGTCATTCATAGGAACACCATCAATCTGAACAGAAATATTACGTTGAGAAAATCCGCGGATTGTGACTCGTGCATCACCTGCTCCTCCTCCCTGTTGTGAAGCATAAACGCCAGGCGTAGAGTTAAGCAACATGGGTATATCTTGTCCACCTAGCTCCTCCTTTATTTTCTGCGGGTCGATGTTTGAAAATGCAACAGGCGTCTCTCTGTCGAGTGCCATATCAGCAACCACTCTCACTTCATTTAGCGTCATTGTTTTCAGTGAAAAGTTCACCTCTAACTGACCGCCAGTAGCTTTTATCTCTCTCGTTGTCGGTTCGTACCCTATGTATGAGATTTTAACGGTGTAGGTGCCGTTTTGTACCTGAATAGAATACTTACCATCAAAATCGGTAACAACGCCTTGGCCATCAGCAACAAGTACATTGGCAGAAATAAGCGTCTCGCCAGAGCTAGCATCTTTCACCACGCCATAAACCCGCGTTTTTTGAGCCTGTGCAGCGGTTGCCAAAAATGCAACCGCCAGAAATGCGAAGAGAAAACGATACATAAATTAAGAAGCGATTATTTGCCCAACATTACCTTCCTAGAAAGGATTGCTCCATTTCTAAGCGTGACGCGCAAAATATAAACGCCTGTTTGAAGATGCTCTAAATTGTATCTGTGCTTGTCTGTTGCTTGGGCAAAAATCACACGGTCTTTTTCCTGTCCAAGTATGTTAAATACCTGAATAGATTCCATATTCTGAGAAGTGGAAACCATCAATTGTTTGTCTACCGCAGGGTTAGGAAACATGTTCATCTTACTTACTTCCTTATCGTTGACGCCAACAGAAGCACAATCACACGTATGCCATCCAAGGTTTGTAAATGTGTTTTCAGGAAGGCTGTCCCATTCTGTTTGAACCATAAAAACCGCTGGGCTTGTAGTTACGCCTTTCAAAACGTTTGCTTTTCTATAAAGCGTTTTATCGGTTGTCCACCACGTTCCGTTTTCGTCAGACCAAGCAACGCCTGGATCTTCTCCAATCTTTCCCACTAAATCAACAAGAATGAGACCATCTCCCTTTGTTAATGGAACGGCATCGTCTCCATTGAAATAGAACGGTGAATTCGCTTCTACATAATTCGGGTTAACAAACGTGTCTGCAACAGCTTCTAACTCTGGCAAAACTGGTTCGTTAAAACCCGTCTCGCCCTCTTCTCTCTTATCAATTACAATTACGAAAGTTTCAAGTGCTGGTACTGTACCAGCGAGCTCTAATAACATTGGAATGGCAGCGCCATTTCTGAATCGACCAACTTGATATCCAGTCAAATCGATTGGTGCGCTTGTTGGGTTGTAAAGCTCAATTGCTCTGTTGTTTCCAGAACCAACTACATATTCCGAAATAAATAAATCCGCGCAATCCTGAGCATGGACATTGGATGAAACGATAACTGCAAGTGATAGAAGTATAAGTTTTTTCATGTTTTTGAGCTGGTTATTGTGCAAAGGTAGATTATCTCTTTAATCAGCAAAGGTCTTGTTACCACCAAATAAGAGTTTTAACGATTCCTTTAAAAACGGAGAATTGGTGGATGACAATAAAACGGGTTTGGAAACGTAAGAATCGCACTCCTTTTTGTTTGCATCCTGTTATTTGACGTTTTACTTTGGTGCGAAATCTCTGAAAATGAAACATTTAACCCCTACTTTACTGCTGCTGCTTCTTGCATTTTCCTCCGCTGGTCAAAATTGGCTTAGTGGTGTTGGTGGTGCAGGAAATGATGAGGCTCTTGACATCACTCCTGACGGGCAAGGCGGGTTTATTCTTTCCGGATTCTACTCTTATGGAGTTGATTTCAACGGAACATTACTGAACTCTGTAGGGGGAACCGATGCCTTTGTTGGCCGCACAGATGCGCAAGGTGATATGGTATGGATAAAGCAGTTTGGTGGAACAGGAAGCGATGCCGCGTATGCCAATGACATTGACGCAAATGGAAACATCTTCGTATCTGGTTACTTTTCAGGAACCATGGTTGTTGATGGGACAACTGTTACTTCCAACAGCGGATCGCAGGATGCTTTTCTCGCAAAACTTGACCCTACTGGGAATCTGCTTTGGATTCGAACTTTCGGTGGGAACGACCATGATTTCGTTTACGACCTTGCTTTAGATCAGCTTGGAAATGCAATTATCACAGGAAACTTTAAGGGAACCGTTAGTATCGGGGCAAACACGTACAACTCAGTTATAAACCCTGACCAAAACGAACCATCTTACGACATTTTTGTAGCGAAGTATGACCCTGCCGGTAACGTAACTTGGTCGAAACATGGGCAGGCGATACGGGATGACCGAGGCACCGGATTGGCGGTAAACGCTAACAACGAAATTGCGTTAATAGGACAGTTTTCAGATACGCTTACATTGTCTAATACATACACAAATCAGGTTTACAATACTGGTTTTGTGATGCTGCTAGATTCGGACGGAGGTGAACTTTGGATGAAGAAGATGAGCGCAAGTGTCTGCATTCCGTATGACATCGTCTTTCACCAAGATTCTCTTATGTATATAACAGGTGATTTCACTGGCCAATTGGCTGTTTTCACCGATCCTCTGACAACCACAACTTCCTCTTTTCAGAACAAAATATTTTTACTGAAAATCAATACCCAAGGCAATTTACTATGGCTTGAAAACGATGGTTCCGACTCCCCATTCAGTTCGCGTTCGGTAGATGTTGATGTAAATGGAAACGCTTACATCTCTGGTTATTTCAAATGTCGATTGGATGAATATTCCCAGCAATATGGCGATGGGGCATTCATTTCGGCAGGGCGTAGAGATGTATTTATTGCAAAATATTCGGGGCAGGGAACGCGCCTTTGGGAACGCCAGTTTGGTGGGTCGGGAGACGACCTTGCTTGGGACCTGACTATTGAAGCTGCTGACCAACCAATTATCGCGGGCGCATTTTCTAAGTTATTCAATGCTCCAGATGGAGGGGATTTTATTCCGACAGGATGGGGAAACCCCCAGAATCTTTCGGGAGCAAATTCTTGGAGTCTCAACTATTGCTCAGACAGCGATTATGGCAAATTTCAGACTATGCAAAGTACCGGACATCAGGATATCCTGATTGCAAAACCGGTTGACCTATCTAGAGAACCCTACGACTTCTTTAGCCGGAGCGGCCCCAACTGTGACAGGGATTTACTAACGCCTTGTATCAATGGCACATGTCCAGATACGATTCAAAGCTGCGAGCCCGTAAGTTTAGACTTCGGTTCGGTAACTGGGTCGCAGGGATACATCGGGCCAAACTACGACCTGCTATGGTCTACGGGAAGCACAGATGTGCAAATTGGCAACCTCGGTTCTGGCACGTATTGGCTTCAAGTTGAAAGAGAAGATGGCTGCTATTCCTCTTCCGATACGGTTGTGGTTATTGTGCACGACACACCTGTTCAACCTCTTGTTTCTGATGATGTCGTTATAAATACTGGAACCGCTTTTCCAGATCGAATTTTTGTCTGCCATCCAGATTCTGTGCGTTTAGAAATGAGCGGTGTTGATACAACTAATAATGCCTTCGGATGGTCGGAATACGGGTTCATTTCGCATCCATTCTTAGATACAACCGTTACCAGTTCCGGAACTTACATTGCCCACCATATTTCACCAGGAGGTTGCGCAAATTCGACTTCGGTTGAGGTTCTTATTGATGATTGGGCAAATGAGGATACGTTGGACCCCCATATACTCATCACGTCTAACCCAACTAATTGGCTGGATTCAGATACCCTCATTGCGTGTGAGGGAGACATGATCTATTACCTGCTGATAGATAGCACACACTACTCAACCGAATGGCTTTCAATGCCTTATTGTTCTTCAGAATGGACCATCAGTTTTCCCGACATTCCATATACACTTTCTCATAATGACTGGGAAGAAAACGGGAATGGAGACTTGGACGATTGGATGATGGGCGGTTCGTTCACAGCCAATCAATCATCACACGTTATTATTGATGTGGAATTGATTGACCATTGCAATGGCGACACTTCGATTTACAACCTTCATGACGAATTCTACTTGGACATAACTGAGTTTTCAGTGCAGGAATATGGACTGCACCGCATGTGTCCCGGAGATACCATAGAAATTGGGATCACTGGAGGTGATTATTATGATTGGTCTGGAGGTTCATTTCTCCCGCCCGATACACTATCTTCTATTCAGGTAATTGCTGAAGGCACCTACGAATGGTCCGCCTCGGTTGATCTTCCATCCGGAGGCCAATGCGCCAAAACAGATACGTTCATTGTCCGCAATCTAGATGCTCCCGACATCGCCATGTTTCCATCTCACGGTACAATCTGTCCGTTTGATTCGGTGCTGATGACTGCACCCATAGGTACTGATTATCAATGGATAGGACCAAATAATGCAATAATTGGTTCGGTTCAATCCATTTATGCTACTACTCCGGGGTTTTACTTCGTTCAGTTTGTAAATGCGGGAGGATGCTTTATTGTGAGCAACGAGGTTGAGGTTCGTGGGTTCAACTCACCCTATATGTTTGCCGAGCCCCAGCAGACTATTTGCGAAGGTGGGACTGTCACGCTCACAGTTGTGGCAACTGAAGGCTCTACACTAGACTGGCCTGGCAATTTATTAGATAATGTTTTTGAACAAGAGATTTACCAGGCAGGATACTATGAGGTATCCGCCACATTCTGCGGAATCACAGATACTGTAAGTGTAACCGTAATCGATGTATCTCCGGAGGTTAACTTGAATATTGCTGGATTCGATACAATCTGTGCCGGAGAAATTCTGAACGTGGAAGGGCCTCCTGGATATTACAGCTACAATTGGAGTACCGGATCGCAAGATCCTGACATCGAGGTCACGCAAGCTGGAATGTATTTTCTTACTGCTGAGAACTTCAATGGCTGCATTGGGGATTCGGATACGCTTTTTATTGAAATACTAACTGCCCCTAACCCACCAATTCTATCCGATACAACTATCTGCTATTTGAGTTCTGCAAATTCCGTTGTTCTGAGCAATTCTGGCTCGGTATATTGGTTCAACCAACAACTGGATTCGCTTGGAATTCAAACACAGATACTAAGTGATTCTGTGACTACATCGCTCGCATATTACGGTGCACATTTTAATGGTGAATGCTTCAGCCTCTTTGACACAGCCTCTGTTTCTATCTTCAACGGCTCCATTCTACCCCAGATTACGGGAGATCAGATTCTATGCTCCAACGATTCACTTCATCTAGAAGCAACCACTTCATCTATCCTAACTTACTCATGGCTGCTTCCAGATTCGACCACCGTCACAGGCAACCCGTTAGCCTTGGAAAACCCCGATTCTGGCGCATATCTTTTATTGGCCGAGCATCCATTTTGTGGTGTTGATACCATCAGCCATGGTTTAGCGATGGTACAGACTGATGCTTTTACGATTGATTTCACCGTTGGAGACAGTCTCAATTGCCAAGGAGATTCAGTTCAGATTACCGTTTCGGGAAATTATTCGTTCCTCGAATGGCAACCAAGCGAATCTGGTTTGGGTACGATTATCATACTTGAAGATGCGCTGGTTTGGGCCTCTATTGAAGACACGAACGGCTGTCACCTGTCCACCGACACCGTTCAAATTCACTTCCAAGAACCGCCATCAGCCATCAGCTTACCAACTGATACAATCTGCAAAGGAACAACAGCCGAATTGCTTTTATCCAGTCTCAACGACCTCTTATTGGACAATGGAATCGAATTGAACCCCGCGAGTAACCCATTCTCCTCGGCAATCTTGAATTCAGATACGGTTTACACGTTTGTGTTGGCAGATGAAATCGGATGTAATTCAGCTCCATTTAACTGGAGCATAGAAGTGATACAGACTCCCGAAGAGTTGGAAATATTTGCAGACACGCTGCTTTGCGATGGCGATGAACTCCTGCTTTCTGCTTCTCCAAACGGTGCGGGAACAATCATATTCTTTGATCAATTTGGAGACACTCTTGGTATCGCAAATTCATCTGGTGATTTTTTGATTGATAGCGTTTCGCTGGGATTGCCTTCTGGAGGCGCATTCGCAACGCTTAATATAGAGGGTTGTCTGGTAGCGTCAGACTTTTTAGAAATTGAAGTGCTTCCGATTCCTGAAAACCCAATTCTTGTTGTCAGTGGAAACGGTTGTCCTGACGATACCGTTCTCGTTCATGCTGCCGACACGGCTGGGCTAAATCATTATTGGGTTGGGCCAAACGGGTTTTCGCTGAATGAACCATTATTAATTTTTGACCCAATAGAGCTAAACGAAAAGGGCGTTTATTCACTTTACGTTGAACAGAGCATCTGCGCTTCAGACACTTCTTCGGTCACGATCACGCTCGCCCCAGTGCCCGAAGTAACCTTGATTCCTGATTCAGTCATCTGCGCTGGGGATATTATCGAATTATCTCTCGATCAGTCGTATGATCAAATGTTGTGGTCTACAGGAGAAATTGGTCAGATTATAACCGTTACCGATTCGGGTTTATACTGGGTTTTGGTGACCAATGAATTCGGTTGCGAAGATTCGGACACCACACTTATACAAGCAGTCACGTGTCAGGTTTTTGTTTCAAATATTATCACTCCTAATAATGACGGGCACAATGACTTCTTTAAACTGGAAGCCGAAGGTCTGGTTGAAGTCAATGTCAAGATATTCAGTCGCTTTGGAAGGCTCATTCACCAATGGAATGTTGTTGGTGGCTCTTGGGATGGCACCATTCAGAATAACGGTTTTAATGCGCAGGCTGGAACGTACTACTACGTGGCAAGTTATATGGATCTTTCTGGCGAGTTGGGCGCGAAGAAAGGCTACATACAGCTGATGCGCTGATTCTTCTAAACACCCTTACCAAAAGGCCAATTATCTTTGCATCACTTGCAGGGAAGTCTAAATGAATGACGCATATTTAGGCATCCAGTACGTTCAAGGAAGTAAACCTAAAAACTACGTGATGAAAAGATTGGTGATAATAACGACTTTAATGTTCGCGACAGCCTTCATGGTTAAAGCTCAGGAGACAGGAAAGAAACGCAAATTCATCCGTTTCAATAATATCACCGAATTAGCAGTTGGGTTTCAACTAGGGAAAACTACTCGCGTTACTTCGTTCTCTGGAGGAGAATCGGAAATTGAAGTCGCTGGACGAAAAATTCCAGCACCACGAATTGCCAGTGCATTCGGTATTCTGTTGGGAGACCTTTTCTTTATTGGGCCTGGGTTATCATATACTTTTCAATCAGAGGATAGCGATAACCAGCAAGAGCATCAGGTTTCGGTTTTTGGGCAAACGCGAATGAATTTTGCCAGAGGAAAAATTCGGCCTTTTATTGATTTTAAAGCTGGATATCACTTTGCATCTTTCGAAGAATTAGATCAAACACTTGATGCAGGTTGGTATAAATGGGACGGATTTTCCCTAGAACCAGCTTTGGGAATTTCATTCAAATTGGGCGGGCATGCCTTGCTAAATGCTTCCTTAGGTTATCAGTTTGTTAACGCTGGAAACCGCATCGAACAGTCTATTGAGGATGGGAACGGTAACCCGTTAATCGATGCTGCGCTGAATGAAACGTATCATCGATTCCTAATAAGTGTAGGATTTACATTTCAGTAAAGCTCAATCAATATTTTTCTGACTGAATAGCTTCTGACTATCTAAGTCATAGCACACCAAGTGGCCATATTCCTTACCAAGGTAATTGTGTGAACAGCCACTGTCAAGACAAATAGACTTCGATTTGGATTCAATTTGGGTTGTGATTTTGGAGAGTTTTGTTGGCGTATGTCCAAACAAGACCTTCCGTCCATTTAGCTTTTTGTCAATAGAAAAGTTGCGCATCCAAGCCATAGCATGCGAATCGGTAAGCGGCTTACTTATCTTAATGTTAAAACCAGCATGCACCAAATAGTAGTCGTCTAACTCATAAAAGTAGGGCAGCTTACGTATGAATTTGAAAAACCGTCCTTTCACATTTCCTTTTTTATTGAGGAGATTAAGTGAGTTTCTTGGCTCCAACAACATTGCTAGTTCGTCTGGGTTATGTGCCGAAATATGCAAGAGGTTCTCCTCGTGATTTCCCATTAACGGGAAAACGTTATGTCCATTATCAATTAGTCTGAGCACACGGTCTAATACCTGCTTGCTTCGCGGCCCACGATTGATAAAATCACCCAATAGAAACAGCTGGTCGTCTTGGGTTAGGCCAACCTGTTTTAGCAATTTCCCAAAGGTCTTGTTGCAACCGTGTATATCGGTTATCACCAACCTGCGCCCACCATTTTCGGGTGGTTTTACCTTAACGCTAATCGCATCTTTAGAAGCCAATTTTCATGCTAATTTTAAACGCAAAGTTGTCAATTTCATTGGACAATGAATACGTTCCATAGCGATAAAATATACCCCCACCAATTCCAAGCATATTCACCTTTATAATATCTTCAATAACAACTCCTGTTTCAAAAAATCCTTTGCTCATATCTTGGATTTTCAATCCCGTATGAATTTGCGGTTTCGTTAGCCACCCAATTCCAAAACTATTGACCAAATGAAATTCTGGGCGAATCCATTTAATGCCCGTTTTTACAGACCCAAAATTGTGGCGCTGATGTACCGAAATCAGATATTGATTCAAAAATTCATTGGGCCGAATGGTTTCAAAAGAGTTAGGCGAGAAAATAGAAAGCCTTTCAAAATTAGCCTTTGGCGTGTACATCCTCAAGTAAGGAACGGGGTTAGAAATCCATCCAGCGCTTAGTTGCCAAAACTCCATTCCCACTTTGCGAATTCGGAATTTACCTTCCAATTTTACATCCGCCTTCCAATAATCGAAGTCCGATGATAGAATTCCTTTCAGCCCTTTTGAAACGGTTGCCCAAAGAATAACAGCTCCTTTATCTTGTATGATTTCTCGCGCACCCAACCGCATTTTCTTCTCAAATGGCGCAAATCGAAAGCCGACTCTAACCTCAGCATATTGCGCTTTTGTTAGACTATCTGTGGTGTTTTCCGGAACATATCGGTAGCCGTGTTTACTCTCTTCGTCCTGATGGCGAAACTCAGCCTCAAAATGCCAGCCGCGCAAGGGATTTATCCGAATTCCAGCATTCCAGCCGTTAATTAAATCCATACGCTGAATGACCAAATCGCTGTACATAGAACCAAGCGAACGATTATCGTCCACCAAAAACTCTTGCGCCCCAATCTCCCGAACATCATGGTAATACGCTCCGCGAAGCTGAAGCCCCAAATTCTTATGAAGTGTGAATTCGGCATCGCCTCCATATTTCACCTCTTTATCCTTGAAACCATAAGCAACGTAGGCTCCAAAATTCGCCCATTTTATCAGGTTTGGACTAGTGTGTAAACCAACACCTAAACGAAACCCTTCATACTCGTTATAGTCGATGATTTTATCAAGATCCAACTCAACTGGGCCAATGGGAAAACGACCTGTTCCAAAGGCAATAAGCAGTTTTATTCGCTGCTCCAGTTTCAGCTTTTTACCTATGCTATCAATGACTTGATACGTGCGTAATTCCTTTTCGGAAAGTGGTGTTTCGCGTTCGCCATTCCAGTACGTAGAATCCTTTTTGTGCGCCTTTGAGTCCAATTCTAACGTGTTGGTGCTGATGTCCATTACGCGGACTTTTTCATCCAAATTAATCTCTCTATTAAAGGTTGTTCCAACCCCTTTTATGTTGAATCCTCCGAGGTTCAAGCCAAGCATTTTAAAATCGGTGTTGAGCTGGGTAGGAAACCATGTTTCCCCTTCCAACTTCTCGTATTTATGTTGGATTTTTATTTCTAAACCTTGTCCGTTAACCACTTTTCCTGAAGCGTTCATCAGCGCAAAATCGGTCATGTTTATGTGCAGTATTCCGCGCAGTGCGTCAAATTTCTTCCCCTTTTTTGGCTGATAACTGATAATGATTACGGTGTCCTGTTCCACCATCAGCGTGTCTTCAATATTGAAGAAATAGTTGTTCCAACTGTTTGGACTTATGGGGCCAAGAAATGCCTTTTCGCCCACCGAGAAATAATCCTTGTAAAACGAGAACGATTGCATCTGACTTGTAAGCATTACAAACTGCGGATTTTTCATGCCAGAGAAACGAGTTGCTTCTACATTATCGGTGTATTTTCCGTTGCGGAATTTGCGCTCGTACACATTCTCCGACATCATAATGTGCTGCTTTTCTAGCACGTTTCTGATATTAACAACCATGGTATCTTCAGTAGATTGCTTGTTGGTAATGGCTGTGTCTTCATCTAACGTAAAAATCATTTTCTCATACGCATTGTAAGAGAAATACGGCAGGTTTCCTGGGTCGGTTTTCTTACGGTTTTTTACCACATTTTTGATGATGCGGTCTGCTGGATTTTCTCCGGGAAGAATGGTCACCTCCGCCAATTGTGTATTCGACTTGGGTAGTTTAAACTCCAGAGAATCTCGTTGGTCTCCAATTGAGAACTTGCGTGTTTGGTAGCCTATGTATTTGATGCGAACGTGTGAAACCGAACTGCTAGTCCTAATTTTGAAGAAGCCGTTTAGGTCAGTAGTCGTTCCGCGCGTTCCGTCATTTAGGACCACATGCGCAAACACCAGCGGTTCGTTGGTAAGACTATCGCGTACAAAACCTGAAATTGCTTCTTGCGAAAACCCAAATAGGGAATAACAGATTAAAGCAAGTGTGAAGAGAATTCTACGCATTGATGCAAAGAAAAGGATAAAGCTTGCTTGGAAATTGTTGTGCCTTTTTGGGGTGTTTTTCAAAAAAATAGCCCTTAAAGTTGCCACCAGTCCATATCGGAACTTGAAAATAACCCCTCCGTCTCGTTCCTCGACACCTCCCCTTTGCAGGGGAGGAACTGCGCAATGAGCAGGGTTTCGATCAACCCGCCAGCTCTCCACCTTGGAAAGGGGGAGTACCCGCAGGGGGAGGGGGTGTTTTAGTAATTCTACCAATCTAGTAGGAAACAAACGGATACATACATTTGAAGTAAAAACACCCGATGAACGCCAAAAACCCAACTCTTATTCTTTCAATTGCTTTCACGGCAGTCGCTTTTTTCCTCTGTCCTGTTACAAGGCCGATTTTCGGATTTGATATGACTTCAGCAACGGATGCGGCTCTCATATACTATTGGCTTGGGGCAATCCTATTTGTGCTACTGGCGCTGATTGAAATTCCTAAACTATCAGCAGTTCTTAAAAAAGCTGTTCTGTATGGGATTGGTACTGTATTGGTGTTAGGTTGTTTGGAGTTAACCAGCGCAGTCACTTACAGAATACTCTTTGGTAATTGGGCGTATAGCATCGTCAAAAATCAAAATCAATACTTGTTTGAAGAACATCCTGAGTTAGTTGGGACACTCATTAAAAATGCGAGCCACACACGCGGAGACCTTACCTATTCACATAATTCAAAAGGCTTTCGGAGTGATGAATTCACGGCTGAAAAACCAAAAGACAAAACCAGAATTGTGACGCTTGGCGGCTCTACCACTTACGGTGTAGGAGTGAATAATGATGAAACGTGGCCTCATCACCTATCACAGGTATTAGGTGATGATTATGAAGTCATCAACATGGCTGTTCCTGGGTATTCTAGTCGAGAAAACATGCTTCAATCAGAAATGTATCTTTCAGAATTACATGCTGATTTAGCCATTTATTATATTGGACTTAACGACCTACGAAACATCAATATCGAAAACTTGGCAGATGACTACAGCGACTTTCATCAACCTTCATTATACGGTGCTTTCGGCCTATGTAAAAACGAAAATATTCCGGCTCTGGCATCGCTAAAATTGATGGTGATGGTTGGGCAAAAATTTAATCTGATTGAGACTTGTCCGAACCAAGAAGTAGATGTAAAAACCAGAGAACATAAAGGTATTGACGAGCGGGCTTTAGCCATTTACAAAAGCAACTTAGAGCGTATTATTTCTCTGTGCAAAAGCAATAGAATTGAGGTAATGTTTGTGCCGCAAACGCTCTTAGAAGAAGTTCTCATAACAGGTGATTACAGCTGGTGGATTCCTTACGTGCCAACCGAAGAGATGGACAATATGATGGATGCGTATAATGTAGTGTTGAAAGAAGTAGCAGACAGCGGTGGCGTTGCCTTTGCTTCCCGTGTGTTTGAGCATAATTGGCAAAAAGAAGACTTCGTTGACCTCTCGCATTTTACAGATGATGCGAACAAGAAATTGGCGAAAATTATTGCCAACGAAATAAGAAACGACTCAATCCCACCCGTGCCAGAAATTTGAAAGAAATGAAAAAACAGCAATCCTATTATATAACCAAGCACGGGTCAGCCCAAACTGCATTCCAACTTCGCGAAGAAGAAATTCCACAACCTAAAGCAGGTTTTATCCGAATTGAAACCGAAGGCTTCGGAATCAATTTCGCAGACATCATGGCCAGAAAAGGGTTGTACCAAGATGCGCCTCCCACTCCTTGCGTAGTTGGGTACGAATCGGTTGGTAGAACGATGGACGAATCTGTTATTAGCGGTAAGAAAATTCCCACTGGAACTCGCGTTGTGGCTTTCTCTCGTTTTGGCGGATATTCAACCCATGTTCTTGCTGATGAAAGAGCTGTGCAGCCCATTCCTGAAGACATGCCGCTTGGCGAGGCATTGGCCTTGGCTGTTCAGTACTGTACGGCTTACCATTGTGCCGAGGAGCGCGTTTCTATTTTTCCAGAAGATCACGTGTTGGTGCAAGCTGCAGCTGGTGGTGTTGGAACCGCATTGGTTCAATTGCTAAAGCGAAAAGGCTGTACTGTTTATGGTACTGCTGGCTCGGAAGAAAAGCTAGCGTACATTAAAGAGCAGGGCGTTCATTTTCCTATCAATTACAGAAAACAAAATTTCGCAAAAGTGATTCGTGAAAAACTCGGAAGCCGAGGTCTAGATTTCGTATTCGATTCGCTTGGAGGAAAGAGTTATTCTGATGGTTTTAAAGCTTTGGGAAAAGGCGGAAGAATTGTTGGTTTTGGCGCAGCCGAACAAGTTGATGGCGGCTTTCAAGTCATTAATCAGTTGAAGTTAGCCGCCAACTTTGGTCTGTTCAGTCCAATTCAGCTACTGATGAATTCTAAAGGGATGATTGGTGTGAACATGCTGCATGTTGCAGACGACCGACCGGAAGTGTTGTCTAGAACAATGAAAGCCGTAGTTGATCTTTGGAAAGCGGGAGAAATAAAACCTGTAGTTGGTAAAATATTCAACGCGGTTAATATTGCCGAAGCTCACGAATACGTTGAAGACAGAAAATCCATGGGAAAAGTTGCTGTTAAATGGTAATGGCGTAATTTTATTGGCATGGAATGGCAAGCTTACCTCGATAAATTCATCACTAACGGAAGTATAAATCTAATTCGTTACTCCCTATTTGCAGGAGTTCCGTACATCCTTTTCTACGTGCTTTTTCAGTCGAAAACCTTTCGCATGAAAATTCAGCAGAAGGTTCCAAAGTCTAAAGACATCAGAAGGGAAGTGCTTTATTCCATTTCTTCTGTTGCCGTTTTTTCCATTATCAGTATGGGAATTCTGGCATTGATAAAAGGCGGTTATTCTACGGTTTACGGAGACATGGGTGAATACGGAGTGTTTTACTTCTGGGTAAGCATTCCACTGCTCATTATTTTGCACGATGCTTATTTCTATTGGACTCATCGTGCCATGCATTGGAAACCCGTTTTCAAATACGTGCATTTAGTACACCATAAAAGCACAGATCCAACACCTTGGGCAGCCTTTGCTTTTCATCCGTTAGAAGCTGTTGTACAAGGCCTGTTCGTACCACTAATAATTTTAATTCTTCCAGTACATCCCATTGCCATTCTTACTTGGGCACTGTACCAGTTTACGCTGAATGTGCTTGGGCATTTGGGCTATGAAATTCTTCCTAAAGGATTTACCAAAAGCAAACTCACTTTCTGGCATAATACAGGCACGCATCATAACATGCACCACAAGTATTTTAGCTGTAATTATGGCCTCTACTTCAATGTTTGGGACCGCTTAATGGGAACCAATCACGCTAAGTATGACGAAACCTTTGAGGAGGTTTGTGACAGACGCGCCAAGTCCACTGAAGACCTCCGTTCGCAGGCTGCTTGATTGTAAAGCCCGTGGTTCCACTTCAAGAACCACCAAACTTCTGCAGCTTTTCGTTCTCTTTTTTCACCATCCACTTATTTTGCTCCTCTTCGGCTTCCGTAAACAGCTGTAGGTGGTGGGGCGATTTTTAAGGCTTGCTGTTGTAAAATACTACTGATAATTTGCGGGGTAATCAGTAAAGCATTATAACTTTTAATGATGTTCCGTAAAGTTACTACCACGTAAATTAGTTATCGTTTGAGGATGTGTATTTGTGGTGAACATTAACACCTACATGACATGCAACTTATAGATTTCAGTGAAATTTTCAGGACAGAGCAACTATGTAGAATACGATTCAAGGAACTAAGGGACAAAGAAGGAGTGATGTAAGAGCTGTAGCACTACAGCGCATTATTGACTCACAAGTAAGCAGATTTACCGATGCAAACATTGCGGTTCACGTACCAGTTTGCGCAGTGGAACAGAAATGGAATCGTCCAAGTTGCCCTTCCAATACTGGTTTGTAGCTCTTTATTTGATGACTGGAACGAAGAAAAGTATTTCCGCCCAGAAAATAAAGAGTGAACTTGTACATAAACGTTATGCACCTACGTGGCGAAAGAAATGAGCGGCTTCCGATGTGAGGTCATTCCATCTGAACAAGCTCACGTTAAACTACCATGGGCACATTCGGCAATTGATAACCTCAAAGGGTTCTTCAAGATATATTTCATCACATCAGACCAAAATATCCGCGAAACTACATTGACCAATTCTGCTGTAAATTAAACTACAGATACGTTGGAAACACCATCTTTCAACGAGCATTGGTTACGCTAATGACAAATTGGAGGTGCAATTACGAATTATAATTCATATAGCAAGATAACTGACTATAATTTGTAAGGATTAAGGCAATAGCGTCCTAAACGATTAAAAAAAGAGAAAGGAAAATTCTTGCCTCAAAGTTACCTTTGAGTTGCACCAAAAACTCCCTTTCTCCGATGACCAAAATAACCCTTTTTGCGCAGGTAATCCAAAG
>Ga0222662_1000236_pt1 | contig 50804 bp, 41 predicted proteins | sample AntAcemetagen600_FD_179821 | JGI IMG/M metagenome (GOLD analysis project Ga0222662, IMG submission 179821) | Saline water microbial communities from Ace Lake, Antarctica - #600 | ecosystem: Environmental > Aquatic > Non-marine Saline and Alkaline > Saline | place: Antarctica: Ace Lake... | reverse complement strand
TGGTGAAAGCATAGTCGGTGGCTTGAATCATCCATGGTAGCGCAACTCAGAATACGCCTGTTTGCAAACAAAAAAGAACAATCCTGCACCATTACACGTTCCTAGCCCTTAAATAAAAAAGCCGTGTAGGGGACAAACTACCACTTACCGTGCTCGTCTACCGTTCGAAACGGGTTCCCCGTTTCGCTAACTATGTATCAAGCACCTTTTCGTGGCGATATCGTGCTTGTGGCGTCTAGTTACAGCAACACTTTGAGTTCCGTATAAAGTCGCGCCAATCCGGGCATATCCGCCCCCAGCGCTCGGCCACGGCGGAGGGGTTCGCCCCAGATAGATTCGAGCTCGACTGGCTTTTCAGCTAAATAGTCGATCAATGACGACGGTTTATAGGCGCCCATTTTTTCAGTCACAGTGAACTGACCTTCGATAAATTTATCAGAGATGCGGTGCCCCGCGAGCGCTGCGGCGGTGCGGACTTCTTCCATTAATACGCGGGCGCGATCAACGAGTAGAGGGTCAGCCAGAATCTTGTCGGTCGTGAGGCCACCTGCTGCGATAGAAAGACCGTTGAAAGGCACGTTCCAGCAGAGTTTTCGCCAGAGCGCGGCATCCAGTTTTTCGGCATGGGTGGAGACGACGCTGGAGTGATTGAAAATATCGACCACGCCTTGGGCAGCTTCCGGCCAGCGGTCTCCGAGCGAGCCGATCTCAACGCGGCCAGGATGGTAATTCTCGACGCGGCCGGGCGCTGTGCGATTGACGCAGACGAAGCAGAGCCCCACAAGGATCGGATTCCCTGGAAAGTGTTTCGCGAAGAATTCGGCATTGCCCATTCCGTTTTGCAGGCAGAGGAGAACGGTATGGCCGGGCTCAACGATGGACTTGAGCGGCTCGACAAGTTGTTCGTTAACTGTGGATTTAGCGGCGATGATGACACAATCCGTTGGCTGCATTGAGGCAGGCTCATTGGCCACGTATTCGAGTGGTGCTTGGATCGACTCGACGGTTTTGTTAGTCGTGGGATCGACCATGGCAATCCGTATGCCGTGCGCTTCCAGCGCAGTGAAATCGCTGCGTGCGAGTAGGCCAAGCGGGTAACCCGCTTGTGCGATGCGCCCCCCATAATAAAGACCGACCGCACCAGGACCGACCAGCGCCCAACGTCCCAGATTGAATGTCTGCATCTTGCGTAATGTATAAAATTTTAACGTAGCCCAGGCATCTTGCCTGTGAGTATCCAGGTGAGCACAAGCAGGATGCCTGCGCTACAATGATCCATCAGACTTTACGGACTTTGGTATCTTCAGAGGTGGCGCACTTATTTGGATAGTCGAGCGTGTAGTGCAGGCCACGACTTTCCTTACGCTGTAAGGCGCAATCGATGACCAAACGAGCGACCAAGATCATGTTGCGCAACTGAAGCAAGCTTTCGTCCACTTTAAAGTTCCAGTAATACTCATTGATCTCACGATCCAGATTTTGGATACGGGTGCGGGCACGTTCCAAGCGCTTGGTGGTGCGGACGATGGCGACGTAGTCCCAGAGGGTGCGTTTCAACTCATCGAGATTGTGCGAGAGGATGACGCGCTCGTCAGAATCGCGGAAGTTGCCATCTTTCCAATCAGGCAATTGAAAAGATACCTGCTCCGTTTTTGCTAAATATTTTTTGAGTGATTCCGCACCGCGAGTCGCCATGACCACGGCTTCGAGGAGGGAATTGCTAGCTAGCCGGTTGGCTCCATGGAGGCCAGTGCAAGCGACTTCGCCACAGGCGTAAAGGCCGCCCATCGAGGTTTCGCTATCAAGGTTGGTTTTGACCCCACCACAGAGATAGTGCGCAGCCGGGACGACGGGAATCATATCTTTTTCAAGATAAATCCCTCGCTCGGCGCAGTGGTCATAAATATTGGGAAACCGGTCGCGGATCACTTCGGCGGATTCGCCACGTGCGTCGAGCCAGACATGGGGTGCACCCGATTGTTTCATCTCGGAGTCGATGGCACGGGCAACGATATCGCGCGGGGCGAGATCTTTACGGCGGTCGTAGTGCTCCATGAAGGCTTCGCCAGCGAGGTTGCGCAAAACAGCGCCCTCCCCTCGGACAGCTTCGCTGATGAGAAAGCGGTCGGAGTCGCTGGCATAGAGCGCGGTGGGATGAAACTGGATAAACTCCATGTTACGCACCTCAACCCCAGCGCGGTAAGCCATGGCTATGCCGTCGCCTGTGGCGATGGTAGGATTGGTCGTAAACTGATAGACTTGGCCGATGCCTCCAGTGGCGAGTAGCACGGCGGAGGCAGCAAAGGTCTCAACCTCATCCGTCCGTTTGTTCAGCGCGTAGAGGCCGAGGACTTTGTCATGCAACTCTCCATCACTGCCAGGTAGAACTGTCTCGGTTGTGATCAGCTCGACTGCGAAGTGATGCTCTAAGACGTCAATATTCGCTGAGCTAGCAATGCCGTGAATGAGCGCTTGCTCGATCGCTTTGCCCGTGACGTCTTTGACGTGGAGGATGCGGCGCTTGGAGTGCCCACCCTCTTTGCCAAGAGAGACGCGGCCATCGCCGAGCTGAGTGAAAGCCACGCCACGACGCGCGAGCTCTTCGATGCTGGCGGCGCCGTCTTTGAGTATCTCGCGCACGGCTTCTTCATCGCAGAGGCCGTCGCCCGCATCGAGCGTGTCAGCGACGTGCATCTCGACATCGTCAGTCTGCGAAGTGACGGCAGCGATGCCACCCTGTGCATAATTGGTGTTCGAGTCGGCCGAGTTCTTCTTCGTGATGATGGCGACGCGATGCCCCGCCTCGGCCACTTTTAAAGCAAAACTGAGTCCGGCAATCCCGCTGCCGATGACGATAACATCGTAAAATTTAGACATGCGCTTAGAGTTCGATGTTATCGATCAAACGAGTCTGATCCGCCCATGCGGCGACGCAGAGCAGTTGCTTACCTGGTAGTATCTCACGCGCGGGCTCCATCGTTTCACGATCCACGACTTGCACGTAGATCACCCGCATACGACGAGAGAGTGAAAGGTGGTGCGTCACTTCTGCCACGATACGATCCACGCTTTTGGTGCCTGATTCAGCCATGCCCTTCGCGATCTGGAGCGATTTGGAAATACTGAGTGCTTCTTCGCGCTGGTTATTGCTCAAATAAGCGTTGCGCGAACTGGTCGCCATGCCGTCCGCATCGCGCTGGGTCGCGCCGATCACAATTTCGGCGGAAATATTCAGATCCGTGACGATTTTTTTAATGACCGCACACTGCTGTGCATCTTTCTGGCCGAAGATGGCGAAGTCGGGGCGTGTGATATTAAACAGCTTGAGGCAGACGCTGGTGACGCCGCGGAAATGATGTGGGCGGGAGACGCCACAGAGCCCTAAACTGATGCTTTCCTCGGTGACATAGGTCGAATAACCCTGCGGATACATCGCCTCCAGCGAAGGGTTGAAAACGATATCGGCACCACGCTCGCGGCATTTTTCGATATCTTCTTCGAGCATGCGGGGGTATTTATCAAAATCTTCACTCGGCCCGAACTGGGTGGGGTTGACAAAAATCGAAACGATGACCTTATCTGCTTTTTCCTTGGCAATATCAATCAGCGAGAGATGTCCCTCGTGCAGGCAGCCCATCGTAGGCACGAGTCCGATCAAGTGGCCACTCGAGCGCAAGCCGATAGCATGAGATTGCATTTCGTTTACCGATTGAATTGTCTGCATAAGAGTAATTTCGCACAGATTAGGTAGCTTATCCAGTTTTTCACAATAATAATCAGAACTTAACATACACCAGTACGACACGACCCACATGAGCGATCCATACATCCAGGAACTCTTTGCCGAGCGCATCGGCGGCAATCAATACGGCAAATCCACTGCCATCTATAAGTTTGAGAAGATCAAACGCGCTAAGAAGGCAGCCAAAGAGGCGAAGCCTGGCGTCGACCTGATCGATATGGGCGTGGGTGAACCAGACGAGATGGCCTTCCCCATCGTGATCAAAACTCTGCAAGAAGAGGCGGCCAAACCTGAGAACCGTGGCTACGCTGACAACGGTGGCGATGAATTTAAAGAGGCCGCCGCTCAATATATGGCCGACGTGTTCGCCGTAAACGACATCGACGCCGTGACCGAAGTCGTCCACTCGATTGGCTCGAAGACAGCACTCTCATTGATCCCCGCTTGCTTCATCAACCCTGGCGACTATGTGCTCATGACGGTGCCTGGCTACCCCGTGCTCGGCACGCACGCTAAGTATCTCGGCGGCCACGTGCATAACATGGAGCTACGCGAGGAGAATAATTTCCTCCCCGATCTCGATGCGGTGCCCGTAGATATCTTGGCCAAGGCCAAGATAATGGTGATCAACTATCCAAACAACCCGACGGGTGCCTCCGCCACGCTCGAGTTTTTCGCAAAAGCCGTCGCGTTCGCGAAGGCCAACAACCTTATCATTCTTCAAGACGCAGCCTACGCTTCGCTCATTTTCGAGGGTAAGCCAGCCTCCATCTTCCAAGTGCCCGGCGCGAAAGACGTCGCGATTGAGCTCCATTCCCTTTCAAAAAGCTACAACATGACTGGCTGGCGCATCGGCTTCGTCGTCGGCAACCCACTCATCGTGCAAGCCTACGCCGACATGAAGGATAACTCCGATTCCGGACAGTTCCTCGCGATCCAAAAAGCGGGTGCAGTCGCGCTCGCTAACCCGCAAATCACCGATAAGATCGCGGACAAGTACTCACGCCGTATGGATCTGCTGACAGCCGCGCTCAATCAAAACGGTTTCAACGCTAAAAAGCCAAAGGGTAGTTTCTTCCTCTATGTCACCGCTCCAAAGTCGGCCACTGTTGGTGGCGAGACGACTGAGTTCGACTCCGGCGAAGCCTTCAGCCAGTGGTTGATCACCAATGAGTTGATCAGTACCGTGCCTTGGGATGACTGTGGTAACTTCGTGCGCTTCTCAGTAACCTTCGCCGCGAAAGGTGTAGACAAGGAAGAAGAAATCGTCGGAGAGATCGCGCAGCGCCTCGCGAGATACGAGTTCGCTTTTTAACGGAGGGCTGTCGGAAAGCGTAGGGGCGCGATCAACTGGGGTAGTCCAAAGTCTTACGACTTCGGCTACGAATCACTGGAGAATGACTCTTCACCGAATCTCCCAGCGATAGTGGAGGTTCGACAGCTTTTCGTAGCCATCCTTCGTCACGCGGACGACATCTTCGATCCGGCAGCCGCCGATCTCGGGATAGTAAAGCCCGGGCTCGATCGTGATGACGTTTCCCGCTTTCAGCTTCGGAGCATCTTTCGAGACACGCGGTGCCTCATGCACCTCGAGGCCGAGGCCGTGGCCAGTTGAATGGATAAAACCGACGAACCCGTTTTTACGACGCTCGGTGACGAAGCCTTCTTTCTCGAAAACGGCCTGAGCGGCCGCGTGCACTTCGTCGCCTTTGACGCCTGCCTTGACCATCTCCATCGCGGCGCTCTGGGCGTCGCGGACAGCTTTGACTAGTGCACGCTGCGCAGGACTGGCCTTACCTTTGAGAAAGGTGCGTGTCATGTCACCGTGATAGCCGGTCTTTTGCACCCGGGGGAAGACATCGACAATGATTAGCTCGTTGGGGCGTAGCACCCCGCGTCCACCTTCGTGGGGATCGCAGGCTTGCCGTCCACCGGCCACGATGGTGTGACTGGCGGTGGCACCTTTTTCGAGGCAGGCTTGGTCGATCATACTGCGTAGGCGCTCAGAAGTGAGCGCGCGGTCTTCATAAATGATGCGATTACCATCAATCGTAGCCGCGCGAAGAACCGCCTCGGCTACACGGATGCCCGCGGCGGAAGCGGCGTTGCCCTGCTTAATGGCACGCGCCTCGGAATCCGTCTTTTTGGAACGCTTAGGGAAAAACGCGCCTTCCGCAATCATTACACGGTAGCCCGCCTCGAAAAGCTTGGCATAGTAGATCGCAGGGAAATTCGCGGGCACTTCGATCTTTTTCACCGCAAAGCGCTGTGCGAAATAGACCATCAGTTCCCCGACTCCTATCTTTTCCAAAGGGATCTGTAGATTCTCGGCGGCTTTTGCACGAATCGTCTCCAGCAGCATGACTTCGTCGAATTTCGACTGCTTGGCCACCCGGCCATACTCCAGCTGACTGACGACTGCGTAGCTTTTTTTCTGCGCGATAATGGCCAGAAACGGATCCGGGACGAAGACTCCAGAGAGATAAAGCGCGTCTGCGGAGGAGTCGGAAGCGGCGTAAAGAAAGCGGATTGTCGAGGATTTACTTTTCATTGGTCAAGAATGTCTTAATGATCCTGAACAATCCATTGAAGCTGTCACGCACCGAACCTCGCAAAAATTACATTGAAGCAACCATTTAACATTCTCGTCACCTTACTTGCGCTGTGCTGCGTCGCCTGCCAGCCGAGTAAGGCACCCATCGCGTCGGCCAACAGCCAGACTTATTTCCCGATCTCCATCGGTGGCCACGGGCTAGAGCTGCAGCTTGCGCTGAGCCAAGCCGAGCAACGGAAGGGGCTCATGCACCGCGATACTCTGGCAGAAGACCACGGCATGCTCTTTCTCTTCGATCAGCCCGACCAGCGAGGCTTCTGGATGCGCAATACCCGAATCCCGCTAGACATCGGTTACTTTAGCACGAGCGGTGAGCTGCTGGAAGTGTATAAGCTCTTTCCCTATGACGAAACGAGTGTCGCTTCACGAAGCCGCGATGTTTTGATCGCGGTCGAAACGAATCGGGGTTGGTATGCCTCGCACGGAGTCAAACCCGGCGACCGTATCGACATGCAGGCACTCCTGGCTGCACTTGAACGCCGCAAACACAGGAACTCCGCGCTTAAACCATAATGGCCGATTCACCCGCAAAACCTCAAAAACTGCCGCGCCAGGGAAACCTCATCATCCCGCTTGCTGACAAGCGTGACGCCGCACCTGTCCGCCGTAGCCGCCCGAAAGCCACCCCGCCGAAGCCTGCCGGATGGCTCGCCTACATCGCGTTGATCTTGTTAACAGTTACGAGCTATGCGCCCATCTTTATCTCAGGTTTCGTCTGGTCTGAATACGACCAAGTCGAGCGCAGCCCCTACCAGTCGATGGAGTCTTGGACAGAAGCGTGGGCTCCGGAAATGGTTCGCGGTGAAGATCCCCTCACCCTGACTTCTTATTTTATCGAGCAGACAATTCCATTTGATCCGGTCATCACACATCACGCGATCAATCTGCTACTCCATATCACTGCAGCCATCTTTTTGCTAAAGACGCTGGAGGCACTCAAGTTACCAGCGGCCTTTTCAGCCGCGCTCGTATTCGCACTGCACCCGTCGGCATTACAAACGATTTTTTGGTCAGGCTACCGGGAGGAGCTTGTTGGCTTAGTTATGATCTTGGCTGCTCTCTTCTACGGTGTGCACAATCGCAGCGCACGAGATTTCTTTATGCTTATCGTCATCAGCGTGATCGGCTACACCCTTCACCCTGCGACACTTTTACTCCCTCTAGTCCTCGGACTGTGCATTTTCTATCAAAATGCCTCCTTCCAACTGAAAGACTACAACCGGCTACTGCCGCTCCTCTGCCTGGCTCTATTCATCGGTGTATGGACACAAGGTGGCCGCACAGGCTTGGAGGTCGAGCTGAGCGAACGCCTCGGCATCTACGCTCAGAACTTGTTTTTCTACCTAAAACAAGCGCTCCTTCCGGTCGAGTTAGCGCTCTTTCACCCCTTCGATCAATCAAAGGGCTACAGCGTGGGCGCGCAGCATAGTTCCTTACCCTTCTTGCTCTTCATTCCGTTTTATGTGCTGATCGCGATCAACTATCGCAAGTCATGGGCACGGGGCGTGCTACTCGGCCTGACCGCATATTTACTACTCATCATCTATGGACTCTCTCAAGCGGGTGCCTTCATCGATGGCAGCCTCGCGCATGAAGATCATTTGCAATATGTCGCACTACCGATCGTCATCGCACTCGTCATTTGTATCGCGGGTGGCATCGCACGTAGCATGGGCTCAGGCGGTAAAATCCTTTGGTATCTCGGCTTCACCGTATTTGCTGTCGTCCAGATGGCAATCACCGCCTCCTACGCCTACACTTTAAGCGACCGCGCGCAAATGTGGTATAACATGTCTGAACAATGGCCGAATGCTTGGGTGCCCAAACTGGCGCTGATCGACACGATTCAAAAAAGCAGCGAAAAAAGCGAACTGCTCACTCAAAACGAAATCATAGAGATGTTGGAGGATATCTTAGAACAGCAGCCTAATCGCACAGAAGAACGCCAACTCCTCGCGCGCATCTATCGCGATGAAGGCCAGAATACGAATGCACTGCGCCAATACAAACGTATCCTCCGCGACTCGGCGCCGAACAACGGATTGCTTGAAGAAGCCGCCAAGTTCTACGATAAAATAGGCCTCTCTTGGGATGCCAACAACGCCCGTGAACGCATCATTAACTAGATATTCCCTTACTTATTCAGACTCTTAATCGACAGAGCTTAGATTACGATTAAGAGTAGGGGTTTAAATTTCAGATTCAACAAACACCACACATCATGACATCACCCAAAAAACCCGGCCTCGGCACACTCTCACTCCACGCAGGGCATACGCCTGATAAAGACACTGGCTCGCGCGCCGTGCCCATCTATCAGACGACCAGTTATATGTTTAACGACACCGCGCATGCCGCGCGCCTATTCGGTCTCGAAGAGCTTGGCAATATCTACACGCGGATCATGAACCCGACGACCGACGTGCTCGAAAAACGCGTCGCCGCGCTCGAAGGCGGCGTCGGTGCCCTCGCCCACTCCAGCGGCCAAGCCGCCATCACCAGCGCCATCCTTAACCTCGCGCAGGCGGGCGATAATATCGTCTCCGCCGCACAGCTCTACGGCGGCACTTATACGCTTTTCAAATACACCCTTCCAAAGCTCGGCATCGAAGTGCGCTTCGCCAATGCCGAAGACCCCGCCAGCTTCGAGCCACTGATCGATGAAAAGACCAAAGCCATCTACGGCGACACGGTCGGCAACCCGAAGTTGAATATTTTCCCGTTTGCAGAAGTGTCCGCAGTCGCTAAAGCCGCCAAGCTGCCACTCGTCATCGATAGCACTGCGGCCTCGCCCGCAGTCTGCCGCCCGATCGAGCATGGCGCGAACATAGTGGTGCACAGCTTGACTAAGTTCATTGGCGGACACGGCACCAGTATCGGTGGAATCGTCGTAGACGCGGGTAACTTCGACTGGGGCAGCGGTCGCTTCTCCGAGTTCACCGAACCTGACCCTAGCTACCACGGCCTCGTCCACTGGGATGCCTTTAAAGCCTTTCCACCAGCCGGGGGTGCCAACATCGCCTACATTATGAAGATGCGCCTGCAATGGCTGCGCGATGTGGGCAACTGCGCTGCGCCGTTCAATTCTTTCATGCACATTATCGGGCTCGAAACACTCCACCTCCGGATGGAGCGCCATTGCGAAAACGCACTCAAGGTGGCTGAGTTTCTCGATAGTCACGATGCCGTTAGCTGGGTCAACTATCCCGGCCTCAAAAACAGCCCAGACCATACAGCGGCCAAGCAATATTTCGATCAAGGCAAGTTTGGTGCCCTCGTCGGCTTCGGTCTCAAAGGCGGCCTCGAAGCGGGTGGCAAGTTTATCGATAGCCTCGAACTATTCAGCCACCTCGCCAATATCGGCGATGCCAAGTCGCTCGCCATCCACCCAGCCACGACGACGCACTCGCAGCTCGACGAAACCGAGCAACTATCCGCGGGTGTCACGCCTGACTTCGTCCGCCTCTCTGTAGGAATCGAAGATATCGAAGACCTGCTCGCCGATCTCGATCAAGCCCTCAAAGCCAAATAACTCTTCCTACGCACGTGCCCAATCGCCATTTCCTCACCGCAGCCGATCCACTGAGCCAGCAAGTGGCTCAGTTTCTTTCGGCTGCGAATGAGGCAGACGCGCTTTTGATTACGCCGACGGCGGGTGCGGCGCGGCGTACCCGCCAGTTAATCGAGGCTTCGAGTACGAAGTCTCCGGCCACTGGTCAGCCCATGCAAGCGCTCTTGCCTGAGCGTGACGACGTCGGCTCACCCGTCGAACGTTGCCTCGCATGGGCGGAGGCACTGCGCAAGTTACCAGAATCGCAGCTGCGGACACTCTTCTGGAAACAAAGCCCGCAAACCACGGCAGAGCTACTTAAAGCTGGGCGAAACTTCAACAGCCTCTGCGATCGACTGGCCGAGGCCGGGCTTTCTCCCGAGACACTGCAACTTCCAGAGCAGCCTGGGGGAAGCTTCGATCAAGGCCGCTGGTTAGCCATTGCCGCACTTTATAAAGACTACCTCGAATGCCTGAAAGTTTGGAGTCTGCGCGATCCCAATGACGTGCGCCTCGAGCAGATTAAAGAACCCACTCAGCCGCCTAGCCGCCTCGTCATCGCGGGCGTGCCCGACCTGCCTCGCGCATTCGAGCTATACGCCAACCAACTCGAGAAGGACGGTACAGCCGTCGACGTGCTCATCTGGAACCCACGCAATGCGCCAGAAAGCAGCTTCGATCCATGGGGACGCCCAATCCCCGAAATCTGGAACTCTCGCGAGATCGACCTCGACCAAGCGCAGATCCACGTCGCTGCATCGGCGCAAGATGAGGCACGCACCGCTGTGTCCGCCAGCGTTGAAGCCGCCACCGGCCTGGTTGCAGCCGACCCCAATCTACACGCCCTCTTAGCCAGCGAAATCCTCTCGCAAGGCCGCCAGCCCTATCTGCCCGAAGGCGAGCACTTGATTAGCTGCGAAGCGGCCATGCTCGCTCTCGGCTGGGAAGAGTTTCGGCTGGGCAAAGACCTGCGCCGCTTACGCCGCCTGCTTGAGCTGCCTGCCTTCTGCCGAGCGCTCGATACAGAGCATCCGATCGCTCAAAACGATGCACTGATCGCCATCGATCACCTCCTCGGCAAGACCATCGCCGCCACGCTCGATGCCGCCTGGCAAGCCTCGCCTGCGCTCCCTGAAAGTGCGCCGATCTATAAAAGTCAGTTGCGCTCAAAAATCCGCCGCCTACTGGGCTCCGTTCGTGCGCGACTCGGCGCATCCGCACTCGATTTAATCGAAGCTGCCTTTCCTCAGCAAGCGACTCGACCCCAGTCCGCCCAGCGAGTGATGCAAATAGGCCGGAAACTGGAAAACTCGCCCGCCCTCAGGAATTGGCTTGCAGACAGCCCGAACGGTCAAGTGCCCGTGCAGATTTTAACGCAAGCCATTAGCCGCGAGCAGTTACAAGCGCCCGCCAGTGAAGGCGCCATCACGCTGAACGGTTGGCTCGAAGCTCCTTGGCTCCCGCAGGAGCGGCTTGTGCTCTGCGGCCTGATCGAAAGTCGCCTCCCGCAGTCGCTCGACGGCGATCCCTTTCTACCCGACTCCATCCGCCCCGCGCTCGGCCTCAGTCACAACGAGCAACGCCTCGCCCGCGATGCCTACCTGCTCGACGCCTTGCTCGCCACCCGCCCAGCGGATCACGTGCGTCTCTCATTTAGTAAATATAACAACGACGGCGACCCCAACAAACCCTCGCGCCTGCTCCTGCGCACCGCGCTCGACGAGCTACCCGCACGAGTGCAACATGTGGCCGAAGCGAGCGCGTCTGCACGCACGCGCCCTCGCCGCCAAACCAGCTGGCGCTGGCAGTTGCCCGAGGAGCTTCCCGCCGTCACCCGAATTAGCCCGACTCAGTTTGAATCTTATCTAGCTTGCCCCTTCCGCTTCTGCCTCGAAAAAGTGCTGCGCTACGAAAACGCGCCTCAAGCCTCACACGAGATGGATGCTGCTGTATTCGGAAATCTGATACACAAAACCTTGGAGGATTTTGGCCGCGAAATCATCCCGATGGGCAAGGCTATGCTTCAACTCGATGAGCCAACGATCCGCAAGCGTGTGCAACTATTACTAGAGCAGGCAGCCCGCTTGCAATTCGGCTCACAGCCCGCGCCCGCCGTGCAGGTGCAGCTCGCCAGCGCCGTCGCTCGCCTCCATGCCTTTGCTCGTATTCAGGCCGAGTGCTTCGCCGAGGGTTGGATCATACTCGATGTCGAGCGAAAGCTGGAAGCCGAGGGCACCGCACCGCTCGCCATTGGCACGCTCCAACTCTCCGGCATCATCGACCGCATCGAGCAACACGCGGAGACAGGTGCCCTCCGTGTGATGGACTACAAGACATTCAGTTCACTCAAACGCCCCAGAGAAACACACTTCGCTCCCGCCTCGCACAACTGGTTACTCGCTGCCCAAATCGAACTACAAGTCGGCACTCGCGTGACCAATAAAAGCTGGAAGAACCTCCAGCTCCCACTCTACCGCAAGATCCTAGAGCACTGGTATCCGAGTGAATGCGCTGCGCAGCCACCCGAGACTGCCTACTTTGTGCTGCCCTCCGATCCCAACGAGAGCGGCATCTACGCCTTCGATGAGTTAAGCGAAACGCTCAACCCAGACGCCTACATTGCCGCACTCGAATGCGCCGAAGCCGTTGCGCAGCAGATCACCGCTGGCGTCTTCTGGCCGCCGCAACCCTTTCGCGGCACTTGGGACGACCCGCTTGCGCCGCTCTTCGTCAACGGCGCACCAGAAAACTGCATCGCACCCGAGACGATTGAGCAACTGAAAGGCGGTCCATCGTGAGCGGCACCATTTCCTTCGAGCACGAAATGCTGGTCGCTAATGCGGGCAGCGGCAAGACCTTCGCACTGACTACCCGTATCATTCGCCTACTTTTGGCCGGAGTGGCCATGGATCGTATCGCCGCGCTCACCTTTACCCGTAAATCCGCAGGCGAGTTTCTCGATGAGTTACTCGTGCGTCTGGCCGATGCCGCGACCGATACGGATAAGCTCCAGGCACTGGCCGATGCCACTGCTACGCCCGATCTAAAAGCGGCCGACTGCTGCCGATTATTGCAACATATCATTGACCACTTCGGTCGCCTCGGCCTCAGCACGATCGATAGTTTTTTTGCACGCATCGCACGGCAGTTTCCGCTCGAGTCCGGCCTGCCGGAAGAGTTCGCCATCGCCGACAATGCCAGCCTCGCCAGCGCCCGCGAGCGCGCCCTCGCTCGTAGTTTCGCTCTCGGTGCGGAGGGCGACCAAGGGCTAGCCGCCATGATCGAGCAATGCCGACAGATCAGCCGCAAGCTCGGTGAGCGCAATGTCTTCGGTATGTTGCTCGACCAAATCGACACCCTCCACCATCGCTACCTGGAAACACCAGCTGGCTGCATCTGGGGCGATGCCGCAGCGATCTGGAAAGACCACACACCCCCCTTTCACAATGCCCCCGAAATCGGCGCAGCCATCGACGCCTTTGGGCACGAGGCACTACTCGCAAGCCCTGAACTCTCCGACGAAGCGCGGGCTTACCTCGACGGAAATCTCGACGCCCTTCGCGATCTCGAACCGGGACAGGCATGGAGCAAGGATGTGCAAAAATTCGTCGAGCAAAAGCTCAGCAGCGAGCCGAAGAACGGTTCTCTGCAACTCACTCGTAAAAAGACCGGCTGGCTCGAATTAACGAACGAAGTGCGAGTCGCTCGCAAAGCCTTGGCCAACGCCCTCTACGCCGATGTGCTCCGGCAATTCCTTGAGCGCGCCCAAGGGCTCTACACTTTCGTCCAGCAATACGAGTCCGTTTATGCTGAGCTAGTACGAAACGCTGGGCTCATTAGCTTCGCCGACATCACCACGCTTCTGGCCGAACGTGCCGCCGATGTCGATCGTATCGACGCGCTCGATTGGCGCACGCAAGTCGCCTACCGCATCGACCAATCCTTCGATCATTGGCTGCTCGACGAGTTTCAAGATACCAGCCGAATACAGTGGGCGATCCTCCGCACGTTCATCGATGAAGTCTTGATGGACGACGGGGCGCAGCGCTCCTTGTTCTATGTCGGCGATACCAAGCAAGCGATCTACGGCTGGCGCGGTGGCGACGCCGAACTCTTTCGCGAAATTTTCAACTACTACGATAACATTCAAGAAGCCCCCGCGCTGACCGACTCCTGGCGCTCGACCGAGCCTGTCATCGAAATGGTCAATACCGTCTTCGGAGCGTTGGATGCTGTCGCCGATGATCTCAAACTACCCGAAGCCTCCCGCGAACGTTGGCTAGACGGCTGGAACCGACATGAAGTGGCCGCGCCGATTCGCAGCCGCACTGGCTATGCGGCTTTCTGCCCCGTAGAGAAAGCCTCAGATGACGACCCCCCACCCCAACATGCAGAGGTGCTACGTATTTTGCAGGAAGTTGACCCACTCAGCCGTGGGATCGAGTGCGCCATACTTTTACGGCAAAATAAAGACGCAGCCGAGCTCGCCGCCTACCTCCAATCCGAAGGCATCGCAGTCGCGATTGAGGGCAAGTCCAACCCCTGCACCGATAATCCGCTTGGCAGTGCCGTCCTGGCCGCCCTACGCGCAGTCGCCCACCCAACCGACACGCTCTCCGCAGCCATCGTCCGCGGCCTGCCCTGCGCCCCCGCTTGGGGACTCGACGATCTAGAGAGCTTCCGTGCCCGCTCCTTGCAGTCCATCGCCGAGCGAGGCTACGCCAAGACCCTACAAGAGTGGATCGAACTGGCCGATTTGAACACTGACACGGACGAAGCCTTTCTCCAAAGCCGAAGTGAGGCACTGCTCGCGGCCGCAGAAAACTTTGACGCCTCCAATCGCAGCGGCGAAGGCATCGACGCCTTTATCGCCGCGGTGGAGACCGCCGAAGTGCAGGAAGCCGAAGCGACCGAAGCCATCCGCATCATGACCGTGCATCAAGCCAAAGGCCTCGGCTTCGAGATGGTCATCGTCAGTGGTCTCGATAAAACATCGCGCAGCCGCACTGCCGACGAACTCGTGCTCGGCCCCGACGGCAAAGATCCGCAATGGGGCATGCTCCTACCGAGAAAAGATATCGCCGAAGCCGACCCTGTTTTAAAGCAACAAGCCGAACGCCTCAACGCCGAAGCAAAGACGAACGAACTCTGCAGCGCCTACGTCGCCCTGACCCGGGCGAAGCGCGCCCTCTACGTCATCAGCGACGAACTCGGCAAGAAAACCACCGCCACCCACTTCGGACGGCACCTCCAGTTAAGCCTAGGCGACGAATGGGCGCAGGGTGATGCCGAGTGGTTTCAGCGGGTAGCGCTGCATGGCCTCATACAGCACGATTGAAAGTTTCCGGCAGAGTACGACGAATGCGGTGTGAGGCCACACCGCGCTACCATCATCTATGCGAGAGGATCAAACCTCCCAGAAAGTGCATAAAGTCAACTGCGGCTACATCCAAACCGAAGATCGTTAAATGACAACAACGGCAATGACACCCCGCCATGCAACTAGTCAGCCTTGTTGGTAGGCTCCTTGTGAGTAGGTTAGCTCATAGCTGTGCGTATAAATCTCGAAGACGAGGCCGAATGGATCTTCGACGTAGACCATTTTGAAGGGCTTTTCGTTCGGATAGTATTCTCGAATCGGCATCCGCTGCTTGCCACCATGTGCGACGATTTTCTCGACGAGCTCTTCAATATTCGGATCCTGGACGCAAAAGTGAAATGTCCCAGTTTTCCAATATTCAAAGTCATTCGGTTTTTCGTTGTTCTTGAATTCGAACATTTCTATGCCGATCTTATCACCCGTCGAAATATGAGCGATCTTGAAAGAGCCCCAGCCTTCCCCGAAAACATCGATACACATTTGTCCAATCGCGGTATCGGCCTCTTCTTCGATCAGCGTCGGTTTCATAATTGTATACCACCCCATGACATTCTCGTAAAAATCGACAGCTTCTTCGAGCTTAGGGACTGATATTCCGATGTGAGAGAATGTTTTTGGATATGTTTTCATAGTTTTGATTATTGTGGTTACTTTAGTGTTTTACTGTCGTGGTTAAAATTCGATTTCTTGTAGCTCAACACGCTAAGAGTGATTCCTGTAATGAGGACCAAAGAAGCTATCCAGAGTCCAGCGACCCAGCCGATTATAAACTCAGCGTAAGCGCCCCCTTTTCCTAAGACTAACCCACCGTATACAAAACCCACTAGAAAGGTGGTTATCATTGGAGTCATCGCGGCAAGGAGCAATGAAGCTAGGATTCCAAATACTAGTTTACACTTCATTTTCTATCGGCTTATACGGGGTAAATCTAAAGTGCAATTCTCTGTCAATCTGTGGTTAGCGATTTAGTTTCCTTTTTTTTTCAAACGTAGAGCGACGTAACAGAGTTGTTGGCGACGACTGGATGTAGCGCCAAATCCGGCCGAAGACTGCCGACTGGTCGAACGCATATTCTGCGTCGGGCAGGATTCTTTTAACCACGGATTAACACGGATGGACACGGATAGGATTCTTTCTGTTTTGCTTTCTGATCCGTGTGAATCGGTGTTCATCCGTGGTTACCAATTCTGTTTCTATTTCTTCCTACAACGTTTAGTATCCGTGATTTTGATCATGTTAACCTTAACCTGCGCTACATCGTATCCGCTCAGGACTTGAAAGGGAGATGACGCCGGAAATTTGCCCTTTCGATGTCGAATATTGGACAGGCTAAACATGTGTTTAAATCATGTAGTCGTTATTCGACATACGTTCATGGCTTGGTACGAGTTTGCGGCATGATTCCAGTGTGCCGCTCTGTGGGTGCGGTTGGCTGATTAACTTGCGCTGGGCAGGTCAATCTCGACTTCGACGTCTTCTTCGTAATCGACGCCGGGGAGACCGAAACCGAACAAGGTGAGGAAGTTCTCTTGGTAGCCGGCGTAGTCGGACTGGGCGAAGAGTGTCTCGCTGCTGATGCCCGGCCAGATGTCGGCGACGGCTTGTTGCACATCGGGCTCCATTTCCCAATCGTCGACTCGAATGCGGCCTTCGCCGTCGAGTTGGAGGTCGTCGCCGTAGAGACGTTCGTTCAGCAGGCGCACCATTTGCTCGATGCAATCTTCGTGCGTGCCCTTGGCCTTCATCACTTTGAAGAGAATGGAAATGTAGAGTGGCACCACTGGAATGGCGGAGCTGGCTTGAGTGACGACGGCCTTGTTGACCGCGACGTAGGCGGCGCAGTCGTGCTGCTCGGTGATGGCGGCGGCGGCGCGTTCGACATCTTTCTTGGCCTGGCCGATGGTGCCGTTGGTGTAGACAGGCCAGGTAATTTCGGGACCGATGTAGGAATAGGCCACGCTCTTCGCGCCGGGTGCAAGGACGCCGGCCTCGTCGAGGGCGTCCATCCAGAGCTCCCAGTCTTCGCCGCCCATGACTTTGACGGTGTTTGCAACATCGTCGCCTTCGGCTGGATCGATGGTGACTTCGTTGACCTCGTTCTTATCGGTATTGAGGGTGCGATTGGTAAAGGACTCGCCGATTGGTTTGAGCACGGACTTGTAGGTATCGCCCGTCTTGGGGTCGGTACGGCGGGGGGATGCTAAGCTATAGATCACGAGATCGACTTGCCCGAGGTCGGCTTTGATCGTTTCGATGGTCTGCGCCTTGATCTCGTCGGAGAAGGCGTCGCCGTTGATGCTTTTGGCGTAGAGGCCGGCTTCGTGGGCGGCTTTTTCTAAAGCGACGGAATTGTACCAACCCGCACTGGCGGGCTTGCCCTTCATGGAGGGACGCTCAAAGAAGATGCCGAGCGTGGCCGCGTCGTGACTGAATGCGGAGGCAATCCGAGTGGAGAGCCCGTAGCCAGTGGAACTACCGATCACGAGGACCTTCTTCGGGCCACCCTCTTTCTTGGAAGCCTGAGCGACGGCGATTTCTTGGCGAACCTTGGCTTCACAGCCTTTGGGATGCGCGGTGATACAGACAAATCCTCGGATACGTGGCTTAACAATCATATGTGTTCTCAGTGAGTGGTTTAGATATTAAAGCGCTTACAAAAAACAGGGATTGGGTGAGTGGCAACCGATAATTCGTTGGAGTTCCAGCTTTAGCGGGTCATACACGAAACCGCCTAAAGGCGGGACTCCAACCGACGCCCTACCCTTTACCAATGCCGCTGGCTTCGAAGCCGATTTCACGGAGGGCTTCAAGGTCAAGCAGATTGCGACCGTCGAAGAGGAAAGCAGGCAGCTGCATTTGGTCGTAAATTTTCTGAAAATCGAGGGCTTTGAATTCGTCCCATTCGGTCAGGATGAGGATGGCATGGGCGTCTTTGGTCGCCTCGTAGGCGTCCTTACAGTAGCTCACATGCGGGTGTTCGCTATCGATTCCAAGGTCGCGTTGAATCTGAGCGACTTCGACCTTCGGGTCGTAGATGGCGAGGTCTGCCTGCTCCTCTAGAAGATCCTTGCAAATATAGATGGCCGCGGACTCACGGGTATCGTTGGTGTCCTTTTTAAAAGCGAAGCCGAGGACGGCGATCTTCTTGTCCGAGACTGTGTTGAACATGCTGGAAATGACGCGACGACTGAAGCGATGCTTTTGGTAATCGTTCATCTCGATCACGCTGTTCCAGTAGGCGGCGACTTCGGGCAGGCCGAAATGCTCGCAGAGGTAAACGAGGTTGAGAATGTCCTTCTGGAAGCAGGAACCACCGAAGCCGACGGACGACTTGAGGAACTTGGGCCCGATCCGACTATCGGTGCCGATGGCGTGGGCGACCTCGTCGACATTGGCCTCAGTCGCTTCGCAGAGCGCGGAGATGGCGTTGATCGAGGAGATGCGCTGGGCAAGAAAGGCGTTGGCAGTGAGCTTGGAGAGCTCGGACGACCAGAGATTGGTAGTGATAACGCGCTCCCGGGGCACCCAAGTGGCATAAACATCGACCAGCTTCTGGATGGCGACTTTACCCTCGGGTGTCTGGACGCCACCGATGAGGACGCGATCTGGCGCTTCGAGATCCTCCATGGCGGTGCCTTCGGCCAGGAACTCGGGGTTGGAAAGGATCTGGAATTTACGGCCGTTCGAATTCGATTCGAGGATACGTTTGACCGATTCGGCGGTGCGCACGGGCAAAGTGGACTTTTCGACCACGATCTTGTCGCTATCGGAGACTTCGGCGATTTTACGCGCGCACTTTTCAACAAACCGAAGGTCGGCTGCGCGGCCTGCACCTACGCCGTAGGTCTTGGTCGGGGTGTTGACGCTAAGGAAGATCATTTCCGCCTCACGGATAGCCGTATCGACATCGGTCGAGAAAAAGAGGTTTTTGCCACGGGCGCTCTGAACGATCTCGTCCAAACCGGGCTCGAAGATGGGGAGCTTGTCCGAATTCCACGCGTCGATGCGTGCTTGATTGATATCCACGACCGTGACCGTGTGATCTTTACACTTGTGAGCAATCATGGCCATAGTGGGGCCGCCTACGTATCCTGCGCCTATGCAACAAATTTTCATAATGGCTGTAGTTAAAGTATCTATCATTCCTGACAAGGGAATTTTACAGGCCTAAACTTGCTCCTAAAGGAATCAAAACCATGTCTGCCATTTTACTTTTCCTCAAAGCCCCGCGTCGCGGACACGTCAAAACACGCCTGGCGCATCATGTAGGATCGGAGCGCGCATTGAAGGTGTATCGGGCATTAGTGGCGCGGCAGTGGTCGGCTTTACCCCATGCGGCGCAGGTCGAGGTGCATTACACGCCCCACGATGCGACCTTCGAAATGCAACAGTGGTTAGGCGATGAGCACGAATACTATCCGCAATCGGAAGGCGAACTCGGCGCGCGGCTCGGGCATTCGATCAAGTGCGCTTTTGAACGTGGTGCCAAATCGGTCTGCTGCATCGGTGGCGACTGCCCGCAGTTGGAGGTGCAGCACTTCGACGAGGCCGAGCAGTTACTGGATGCCGGGCACGACGTGGTCTTTGGTCCCAGCGAGGATGGTGGATATTATCTAATCGCGCTTCGTGCGCCGCTAATGGAGCTTTTTCGAGATATCCCTTGGAGCACACGCAACACCTTGAAAGCCTCGCTCGATAGAGCGACGGGCTTGAAGCTAAAGGTCGGCATGCTGGAAGCGCTATACGATATCGATGAAGTCACCGAGCTGGAACGTGCGTTGGCTGACGGTTTGATTGAGCTGTAGAAGCGACACTCCTGTCGCTTTGGTGGAGTTCGAATGCCTTTGGTGATACGGCAAAAATCTGATGCGGATAAAGCGACAAGAGGGGTGTGATTGCGGAAGTTGCCAGTAATTTATAATGTAGCATAGGCATCCTGCCTGTGGCCGATCAAGATGACACAGGCAGGATGCCTATGCTACAGCGTGTACCCGAGAGCATAAAAAAACTTTCGCAATGGAACCCCGACAAGAGGGTCGCTGCTACCTTGCCTTAGCAACACTCGCCGCCTTCGATGCAGTTAGCGGCCTCGGTCGTCGCGTCGTAGTCCTGCCCCTTGGTTTCCTTAGGATGGCGAGGAGCGCCTTTTGCGCAGTTAAATGGCTGTGCGTTTTCCAGCGCGACAGCCTCCAAGGGTTCAAGCGCGGCAAAGTGCCCAGTGTAGGCGCCGCCCTGTAGCAGCTTGAAAGTTTTGTCGCAAACAGCCATCCGCACGCCTCGGTCGAAGCGGTGACCGTCATCGTCGAGCACTGATTTGAAGGGGCCTTGGTAAACCACGGCTTGGTTCTGCTCATAGCATTTGCCCTGCTTGCCCTTGTAGGCTTGCACCGTGACGGAGCGAAACTCAATCCCTTCGACCGTCTGCCAAGGCTGCGTCTCGAATTTGACGAGCTCGATTCCGTGAAAGCCGGCATCTTCGAAGGCTTCTAAAAAGCCCTCTTCGGTCAGTGCGCCTGAAATGCATCCGCTCCAGAGGTGCGCGTCTTGTTGCATCGCTTCGGGCACGGGCTCGTCGCTGACAATGTCCGAAATGACGGCGCGCCCTCCCCGCTTGAGCACCCGGAAGATCTCTTCAAAGAGTTTCGGTTTTTGCGAGGACTCGACCAGATTGAGCACACAGTTCGAGACGACCACATCGACCGACTCCGTCGCCACCAGCGGGTGCTTGATCCGCAGCTCCTCCGCGACCTCATCGAGCTTAAGGAAATCGGCCGCGTTGGCGACGGGTTGTTCCCGCAGCGCGGTGTCCAGGCGCTCTAGATCTAGAGCAAGATCTTGAATACGTCCCTTACGAAACTCGACATTCGCATAGCCAAGCTTTTCAGCCACGATCGGTGCGTTGCGACACGCGACTTCGAGCATATCGTCGGTCATGTCGACGCCGATCACTTTGCCCTCGGCACCGACAACTTGCGAAGCGATGAAACAGATCTTACCCGTCCCAGAACCGAGATCGAGCACGGTTTCGCCCTCGTGCACCCACTTCGATGGGTCGCCGCAACCATAGTCTTTTTCGATCACTTCCTGCGGGATTACCTCGAGATACTTGCGATCATACTCGACCGGACAGCAGAGCGCGGCTTCGGGTGCATGCGCCGCATCGGCATAGCGTTTTTCAACATTAGAGCGGGTGTGATTAGGTTCAGTCATAGTATTAAGGTGATAGTGGATATGTAGCCGAATCTGTAAAGATTTGGCCGGCACCTGGTTTCGCTTCGATCTACCAAATCTTTACAGATTCGGCTACAATCATAGAGTTACGAGGAAGACGCCTCAACGACAGTCTTTATTTCCGCGTATTGTAGTATTCGTCATACATTTCTTTGCTTAAAGCGGTGACACTTGCCCGACTCTGCAAACGCGCGCCACGGTAACGCGTGACTAAGCGCATCACGAGTGCGAAGCGTTTGAGCCAATCCTTGGGCTGCCACTTGCGGTGGCAGACACGCGTGGGTTGCCCGAGAAAAAGAAATCCACCACACTCTCTGACTCGCCAGCTGGACTCGACATCTTCCATCAGCGGTTGCTTTGGCATCAACTCGTAGCGAATGGCCGTCTCACGATGAAAAAACTGAGTTTGATCGCCGAAGGCAGTCCTCGTAAACAGAGCACGCAGATCATTGAGCAGTTCAATCGGTAAAAGTTCTGACTGTTCGTCTTCGAAGCGCTGGCCTAAGGCTCCGCCGATCACGTCTGGATGGTCGCATACCGCCGATACTATTTGCTCAACAGAATTAGAATTCAAAATAGCATCGGCATGCAGAACCAGCACCCAGTCGGCCGTCGCAGCTTCGATCCCCGTCGCGATTTGTTGCCCTCGGCCTCGCTCGCTCGACATCACTCGAATCGGAAGATCAAATCTTTCGGCAAGCTCGACCGTCCGATCCTCCGAGCCCGCGTCCACAACAATCACTTCGGCCACCTCACAGCTTTGTTCCGCGACACTGAGTAAAGCACCTTCAATCCGGTTCCCGACATTCAAAGTAGGAATCACCACCGCCACAGTGGGCAGTGTTCTCGATTTTTCACGAACCCAGGGAAAGGCAACACGCCCCCGCGTGCTCCAAAGCTCGTAGAGACAAGCCAGCCCAAAGGGCACCCAGAATAGACACCTCTGCCAAGGGTGCAGCAGCCACTCCCCTTGCGCCGCGTTGATCCAGACGTAGAAATAAGCACCGCCCGTCAAAGTAAAGGTTAACCACGGCAGACTTGGCCGCAGGCAAACGAAGGGTAGAATCCACGCCAAATACCAGAGATGCACCGTCGGCGACAGCACGATGAGCGCCCCCAGGACCCAGCGGACGTGCCCATCGATACTCGAAGCCTCGCGATGGCACCAACGCCAAAGCAAAATCCCGCCGAAACAACTCACGACAAGGGCACTACAGACCGCGCGCGGCAAACCAAGCGACAAGAGGCTTTCATAGATCGGGCCATTGAAACTACGCGTCGCCCCAAACTGAAAGAGCCCTCGCAGAAGCTCTGGTAAGGTCTCCCAGAAAAACAAGGCAGGCACGATCAATACGGAAATCGAAATCGCCGCGCCCAGAGCCAGACGTTTCCCTGCAAAAAAAGGAATCAGCGGCAGCGTTATCCACTTCACACCTGTCGCCATGGAAGCTAAGGCGACTGCCCACTTCACGCGCCCTGCGGCGTGCGCCACCAGTGCCCAAACCAAGGCCGCCACCATCAGCGAATCAAAGTGCGCCTCAGCTCCATAAGAGATCAGCACGATGGGGTTAAAGGCGTAGAAGCCTCCATACGCCAGCCCCAAGCCTCGCCGACGTAATAAACTTAAAATACCCGCGAGTGTGAGCAAATCCGCTGCTACAAAAAACAACTTAAAGCTCATGGGATGATAAGCCACCAAACTGACCGCACCGAAAACCATCTCCGCCAAGGGCGGATAGGCGGTCGGCTTGTCCTTATGGTTCATGGCTTCCCAATATCGATCCCGGTAGGTGCCCCACTCTTCCGCATCAGCGGTCAATGCATAGGGGCTCTCCATCGCTGAAACCAGTTTGCCTTCCCATAAGTAGCGATTCACATCATCAGAGGGTGCGGCGGGCAGTAGCGCCATCCGCATCAGCACCGCTGGTATCCAGATTACCAATACACAGTGGCACCTTGATCGAATCGGGCGCGCTAGAAAAACCATCGCGATGGCCGCGACTCCGATCAAGGCGAACAGCCACACCCGCCAAAGGCTCGGGGTATCGAAACTTTCACAAATGGTAGCGTAGGCGGCGCAGGCCAACACGGAGGAACCCGCGGCGAGAAGCCATGTTATACTTCGCAGATTCATTGGTTAACTACACTCGTGCTTCAACTAGACTCCGATAGCCAACCACGGTAAAGCCCAGGAAGTAGACCACAACGAACGGGATCAAAGCCAGTTGACCGATCCAAACGAGGGCGCCGATGGTAAAGGCACAATAACCCGCCAGCAGTAGCTCGAAGCGCGGCAGCCAGTTGCGCTTGACTGCGTAGTGCTTGACCTTTTTTTCGCCAGCCTTGGGAGTGCGGACGAAGGTGCTGTCGTTGAAAAATAGACCCTCCAGAACAGCCTTTCCGTTCGAGAGACAAATCCCGAAACCGACCACAAGTAAAAACGGCAAACGCATGAGCCGCACTTTCCAATCTTCGGGATGCCCGTAGTATTGGCAGACCGCGTAGCCGAGACTCGGCCCTAGCGCGGCAGGCACCAGCAATGCTAGGAAAACGACCGAACGATACAACTCAATCCCCTCGCGGAAACTTAGCATGAGCGGCAGCACGAGCAGCGCTAGGATCGCCATCTGCAAATGCAAACTATAGTGTGTCAAATGCACCGTGGCTTGCAGCTTCTTAAAGAAGGGGATCGGCGCACGCCAGACCGACGGCAGGGTTTTACGCGCGGTCTGCATAGTGCCTTTCGCCCAGCGGTATTGCTGGCTCTTAAACGCGCTGTAAGTGGGCGGCAATTCTGCCGGAACGAGGAGGCTCGGCAAGTAGTGGAAGCGCCAGCCCTTGAGTTGGGCACGATAGGAAAGATCGAGATCCTCTGTCACCGTGTCGTGCTGCCAGCCGCCCGCATCTACAATCGCAGCGCGACGCCAGACGCCTGCCGTGCCACAGAAGTTCATAAAGAGACCGTTGCGGTTACGCGCGGTTTGCTCCACCACAAAGTGCCCATCAATCCCCATGGCTTGGGCACGGGTCAGCCAAGACTGGTTAACATTAATATGATCCCAGCGCGCCTGCACCAGTGCGCAGTTCTCGTCTGCCCAAAGATGCGGCAGCGTGCGACGGAGGAAATCCTTTGGCGGGATGAAGTCACTATCGAAGATGGCGATGTATTCACCTTTGCAAACCTGCATGCCTGCTTCGAGCGCACCCGCCTTATAGCCGATACGATCCGAACGGCGAAAAACTTCGACCCAGTGCCCTCGCCCACGCAACTCGTTTGCTACGCGATCGACGAGTTCACAGGTTTCGTCATTAGAGTCATCAAGCACCTGTATCTCATGGCGATCTGTCGGGTAATCGATCCCCGCTACCGCCCGGATGACGCGCTCAGCCACGTTGATCTCGTTGTAAAGTGGTATCTGTGTCGTGACCACAGGCAGCGTTGCGCCACTCTCAAAATCATCGGCAAAGCTGTTTTCCGTTTCACGGTCAGAGACCTCGTGACTCCGGCGCTTCCGCAAAAAGAGCAGAATGATCCAGTAAGTATTGAGACCATATAGCAGCAATAGTATGCTACAGATCGAGTAGAGAATGAGAATGACCGTGCTAATAAAATCCATGTGATGTGCGTTGTGTAGGTGCTTTGGAGCCAGGTGTCTAGCGACATATTCCTATAAAAATGGCGGCTCACGCCTTGACAATGGACACTTGTTCACCTAAACAATTGCACACCATGAAAGATCTCACTACGCGCCAACAGGAAATTCTAACCTTCATCGAGCACTACGAATGGAGAAATGGCTACTGGCCGAGTATCCGCGAGATACAGGAGAAGTTTTGCTTTAAAAGCACCAACGCCGTGATGGGGCACCTCCGCGCACTGGAGCGAAAAGAGGTCATTGAGCGCATCCCCGGGCAAGCCCGCACCTTTCGGATCAACCGCCCGGACGCGCCAGACATGAACGAAATACCCGAAGACGCCACCGAAGTCGTCGAGATCCCAGTGATGGGCGACATCGCTGCGGGTTACCCCGACCGCGTCGAGCCCGCTGGCGAGATCGGCCGCCTTCAAGTGGACATCGCCAGCGCAGGCTACTCAAGCCGTCGTCGTAGTTTCGCCCTTCAAGTTCGCGGCGACAGTATGGTCGATGCCGAGATTTATGAAGGCGACATGGTCGTGATTGAGCCGCGAGACCCCCGCAATGGCGACATCGTCGCTGCGCTGATCGACGGCGAGACTACCCTCAAACGCTACATGCAAACAGGCAACGAACCGCCCTACCTCAAAGCGGAAAACAAATTTTACCCCGAGCTCTACCCGATCAACGAACTGACTGTGCAAGGCGTGGCCAAGGCTGTGGTGCGAAGTTTGTAGTTTTTTGTAGCGCGTGCGTATTACCGAGTGCAATTATTTCAGCGAGGCAGCCAATGGTAGCGCGGCATGGCCTCATGCCGCACCTTGAGACGCCTACATGCGGCATGAGGCCATGCCGCGCTACCTGTACTCAATAAAATCCTACCCCGCACATTTAATGACACCCTGTGTTCCTGATCCACTTGAGCGTGAATCAGTGCTAGGAGGACGTCGCGAGCGCGACATCGCTACCACGTTTTAGCGACGCTATGCCCATAGCGTCGCTTGCAGTTAATTGGCAAATCCACTCTAGTGATCTCGCAAATCAGTTTTTTCTCGAAGTCGTGAGACTTTGGACGAATCTGCGGAACAGTGTCGAACTTCCAAATTCTCACGAATGTTCCGACCTGCTTTGCATCCGGTCTTGTCGCCTTGCGGCTCGAAACAGCTACACCCCAGGAATGTCTTTGTTTGGATGAATTTACTGGATGTGCCTCAAAACCCCACGCACTTCTGCTTACACCTGATCCGACCCATGCTATTTGCTCGCCGCGAGTTGCTAGTTAAGGTTGAAAGTTGGTGAAGACTCAGCAACATGCCGTTCATCAATTCTAACAACGATCAGCCTTCACCAACCACACCTATGCCCGTCACATTCGATCACACTCGTATCCGCGTCTCTAATCTCGAAAAGTCAATTGACTGGTATTGCCGGACTTGCGGGTTTGAAGTGCTCCGCCGCACAGACAAATCTCCCAGTGGCAACCAGCTCGCCCACCTTCAAATCCCCGGCAGCGCGCACAATCTTGAGCTGACCTACTCGCCCGACTACGAGGTGAACGTGCCCGAAGACCTCGTGCATACCTGCATCCGAGTGGACGATATTGTCGCCTACTGTGAAATGCTGGAAGGCCTCGACCTCACACTCGACCTCTGGCCTAGCAAGTGGCGCGAGAAATTTGTCGATGGCAAAAAGATGGCATTCCTGACCGATCCGGACGGCTACGAAGTCGAGATTCTGGAGCATTAAAGCTCGCCAGCGGTCGGCCAAACAGCAAAAGCTACAAATTTAACTTCAAAAAAGCTTAGTCGCCGCTGGAAACTGTAGGCGAAGTGGCTTATTTAATGCTTAATTATTTACAAAGACACCATGAGAACAGGAAAAGAACTCGTTCTAGCGACACGCGAATTTGCTAAGGATAATACGGCACAAAGCTGGTCGGCCATTGCTTCGACATTCGCTCTGCTGGTAGCACTGACGGTTACCATCGCCCTCCTACCGTTTTGGTTCCTGAAGCTTCCGGCCTCTATTTTGCTCGGATTACTCATGGTACGCATGTTCGTGATCTACCACGATCATCAACATCATGCAATATTGCCTAAGTCCAAGGTGGCTAAATACTTAATGCGAGCCTGGGGCATCCTTGCCATGACTCCCAGCTGCGTTTGGCAGCATTCCCACAACCACCACCACAATCATAATTCGAAGTTGCGCAGCACCCACATCGGCTCCTATCCGGTGATGACGAAGGAGCGCTATAAAAGCTCGACCAAGCAGGAGCGGACGAAGTATTTGCTCATGCGGCACCCATTGACGATCGCTTTCGGATATTTTACCGTGTTCATCATGGGCATGTGCATCACGCCGATGCTGGAAGATATCAAAGCAAATAGAGACTCATTTTTCGCAATTATTTTCCACATACTACTCTATACCTTTGTTATCGTGACGTTTGGATGGGCGGCTACATTTTTTGTTTTATTCCTGCCGTTCTTTATCGCGAGCGCACTAGGTTCTTACCTATTTTATGCGCAGCATAACTTCCCTCAGGTCATCTTTAAGGACAAAGCAGGTTGGTCTTACGAGGGCGCAGCATTGGACTCTTCTAGTTACTGCCAGATGAATGCTTTCATGAACTACATGACAGGTAACATCGGCTACCATCACATTCATCACCTGAATGCAAAAATACCTTTTTATCGCTTACCCGAGGCCTATGCGAACCTCCCCGAACTACAGACGCCCCGCGTCACCAGTTTGCACCCCAAAGAGATCCTGCGCTGCCTTAGCCTGAAAGTCTGGGATGTGGATCAACAAAAGCTTCTTCCGCTCAAGGAAGCCTTTGCTAGCTAGTGGATCGATAAATAAAGTTTTCAAATCAAGAACACTCTCTGGAGTCGCCGTGCCGAGCCGCAAGGCGATAAGGCCTGATGCAAAGCAGACCGAAACATTCGTAAGAATTTGGACGTTCAACCCCTCTCGACCAAAGTCTCACGACTTCGGCTACGGAGAAAACTAATTTGCTAGAATACCAGTGTGGTCACAGTCGAGTGATCTACCGAATAACAATAAAGGTAGCGGCGTTTGTCCCGAACGCCACACGTCAGCTTCGGCAGGGTTCACTTGATTGTGCGAGGAATGTATCTATCGCGAATAGGTAGCGCGGCATGGCCTCATGCCGCACATAGGCGTGTCAAAATGCGGCATGAGCCATGCCGCGCTGCCACTTCCTGCCTCCTTAAAATAATTGATCCTGTCGCGGCAATTAGAGCAGTCTGCCTGCACTAGCTCAGCTTTTCCATCGAAAAAATCCGCACGTCCACACCGGGCGACGCGAGGACAGAATACGGCGTGCCCTCCGGTTCGCGCAGCCCGTTGAGTTGAAAGAGCCGCTTAGAGTATCGCTCAAGGTTTACTTCTTGTAGCGGATACGGTTTGTGGTGAACACACCCGGTCAGTAACTGCATCCTTTGTTGATCGTAGGCAAAGAGCCGGTAGCGCTCGACTAAGAAAAATTCCAAACTGCCTGGCGCTGCAGTAAACGACTGACCTGACCTCGCCCACTCGTATTTTTGAGGGGCATCCCAATCCGTGCCCATCCACAATTCTGAACGATAACGCAGACTCCCACCTTGGCAGTCGAGCTGTATGCGCGCTAAACGATAATTCAGATGAAAGAACGTCCGCGCGATCCAATTAGGCAAACGCTTAGGCGTGTCCAAAGAATAAAACCAAACTCCCGGACGCCCTTCATCGTCCACGACGTAAGTCCGTAAATTGAGTTCAAGGAAACTTGATAAGCCAGGCACCGCTGGCAGAAACCTTGGCCGCACACCACGCATGGAAAACGGCACCACACCGATCCACGCCTTGCCGTCGTATGTGTCCACCTGCAAGCCTGGCGGCAAAGCCTCTGCGACGACCTCCGGCGCGACAGGCCAATGCAGAAAGAGTAATTCCTCCCATCGCTGAGACATGACTGGCCAACGCGAAGGCGGTGATCGTTCGGCGAGTCGTGCTTCGTGAGGGAGTCGGTCAGGCTCTATAGGCATGGTGATCTATCGTCTGAAGCGATAAATCATAACAAATGAAGAGCCGAGCATGCGGGTGTGATCGCGAAAATCGTCAGTAAGTCCATAAAGTAGCACAGGCATCCTGCCTCTGCCCGATCAAGATGCGGCATGAGCCATGCCGCGCTGCCTGTACCTGCCCCCTTGAGATAATTGCACCCGAGCGCGTGCCATCCCTTCATTTACTTCTCAGACTCGAGCAGTATCTTGTATTCGACCGAATCGACGAGGGCTTCCCAAGTTGCTTCGATGATATTGTCGCTCGCCCCGACCGTGCCCCAGATTTCGTTGCCGTCGGTCGACTCGATTTGCACGCGGATAATAGCATCGGCTCCGTGCTGGCTCTCAAGAATGCGCACTTTAAAGTCGATCAATTGAACCTCCATGATCTCAGGGAAGACGGGTGCGATCGCTTTACGCAGGGCATCGTCGAGTGCGCCGACGGGGCCACTGGCTTCGGCCACGGTGTGGTGGATTTCGTCGCCGATCTTCACCTGGACGGTGGCCTCGGAGACGGTGCGCTTGAGGGCGGACTGGTGCCCCACCATCACACGGTAGCCGATCAGTTCAAAGTCGTCCTTCTTCCCTTTGAGGAAGCGGTTGAGCAGTAACTTGAACGACGCATCGGCCGCCTCGTAGCCGTAGCCGCGGAATTCCAACTCTTTCAGCTCGGCCAGAAAGTCTTTCAGTTCGGGCGAACGGGCATCGAGGTCGACGCCGATTTCTTTAGCCTTCATCATCACGCTGCTGCGTCCCGACATGTCGGAAACGAGCACGCGGGTGCGGTTACCGACGAGTTCTGGCTCGATGTGTTCATAGCTGTGCTTCACCTTTGCAGCAGCGTCTGCATGCACACCACCCTTGTGAGCGAAAGCGGCGGGGCCGACGAAGGGTGCGGAGTTATCGGAGGATCGGTTGGCCATCTCATCGACGAAAAGAGAAAGGTCACGGAGTTGATTGAGATTGGGCGCGCAGTTCAGTTCCTTCCCCATTTTGAGAATCAGGTTCGGCATGATCGTAGTCAGGTTGGCGTTGCCATTACGCTCGCCCACCCCGTTGATCGTGCCTTGCACGAGGACGGCGCCCGATTCGATACCAGCGAGCGAAACCGCGACGCCGAGACCAGAGTCGTTATGGCAATGCACACCAACTGGTGTATCAGGAAAGTGTGCGACGACTTTGCCTACGATTTCGTTGACCTCGCTGACGAGTTTGCCGCCATTGGTATCGCACAGAGTGAGGTTAACCGCGCCACCGCGCTTGGCGGCTTCGAGAGTCTCTAGCGCGTATTCAGGATTATCGCAAAAGCCGTCAAAGAAGTGTTCCGCATCGTAGATAACCTCGCGGCCATGGTCTGTCAGCAAACGCACCGAATCTTCGATCATCTTGAGGTTCTCCTCCGCGGTGGTGCGAAGGATCTCGGTAACGTGGAGTAACCATGTCTTACCAAAGATAGTCACGACGGGCGTGTTCGCATCAAGCAAGAGCTTAAGCTGTGGGTCTTCCTCCGCGCGAAGACTCGCGCGACGGGTCGAGCCAAAGGCCGCGATCTTAGCATGCTTGAGCTTGAGCTTCTGCGCCTCCTCAAAGAAAGCCATGTCGCGCGGGTTGGATCCTGGCCAGCCACCCTCGATGTAATCGATACCAAATTGATCCAATTTCTCGGCTATTCGGATCTTTCCGGCCACGGTGAAAGAAACACCTTCGCCCTGAGTGCCGTCGCGGAGGGTGGTATCGTAAATTTTGATGGCTTGTGTCATAATGCTAGCAGATTGGGAAAGCCGAGAAAAACAATGCTTTGCGGGGATTGGGGCAAACAAAAAGAAGGGGCAAGCCGTATCGCCTGAGATTAAATGTGCGGGACATGAATCACTTGAGAACAGGTAGCGTGGCATGGCCTCATGCCGCACGTAGGCGTATCAAGATGCGGCATGGAGCCATGCCGCGCTACAACTTTCTACCCCGTTAAAATAATTGCACCCCCGCTTCGATGCGGCTTGCAACAACGAATACTTGAGCGGTCGTCGCGTCGGCGGTAGATCTCGACGTAATGTGCCCACTGTCTCCGTTTCGGCTTGGGCGCTAAAGCAATCCAGCTACTAAAGAAATCACCCTACAAAAAAGTCCTGACCCGCAATCTGCGAATCAGGACTAAAAAGTGGCAGGCTCACAGGGATTTGAACCCCGACTGACGGTACCAAAAACCGAAGTGCTACCATTACACCATGAGCCTAATGAAGTGAGGAACAGTAGAAAGCATACCTCACTCGTCAAGCCATCTATGAAATATTTTTTTAGGCCATTTCGGAACAAAAATCGAGTCTATCGAAGCGGGCTTGGGGTTGACGCGCCCGCTATCGATCCAGAACCTAAGCGCTCTCAGAAAACACCGCCCTGAGCCACTTCCCCACATGAATACCACGATTTTACTCATCCTCACTCCTTTCATCACAGCCGGTATCGGCTGGTTGACCAATTGGGTCGCCATCCAGATGCTCTTCCACCCTCGCGTGCCGATGCGCGTCTTCTTTTGGAAATGGCAGGGGCTCATCCCCCGCCGCCAAAAGCAACTGGCCGCAGAGTCAGCCGAGATCATCGAGCGCGAAATTCTCCAGCAACACGTGATCCTGCACGAAATCCGTAAAATCGAGCTGGGTCCCTACCTCGAAGATGCCGCCCACAAAATCGTCTGGGATCGGATCGGCCCACAACTTCGCGCCATCCCTCTACTCGGCAGCTTCATCAATGACGGCACGCTGAACAAGTTCGAAGTCATCGCGGCCGCATCAATGAAAGAAGAAGCGGGTCCACTGATGGAAAAAGTCGCCACCCAATTCGAAGCCTCCGTCAATTTACGACAAATGATCGAAGATAACATCGCCGCCTTTGATCTCGATCGTCTCGAAAGTATCGTCAACCAAGTCGCCCAGCGAGAGTTCAAAACAATCGAACGCCTCGGCGCCGTCCTCGGGTTCATCATCGGCTGTATCCAAGTCGCCCTCTTCTGGGCAAGCGGTTCGATCAGTTTCTAAACCAGCATTAGTCAAATTTTCAACCGCAGATGGGCGCAGATAAACGTAGATTCACAAGCAATCAGCTTTCTAATCTGCGCCCATCTGCGGTTCCAATTTTATAGTCTACCGATTCTCCACACATCGTTGCCATTAACGCAAATTAACGTAATTTTACGGTTTCCACTTTATTGTTTCCCATGACCACGCTCGACACTTCCAAGCTTCTTTACTGCGATTCCCGTTACCAAATCCGTCGCCGCATATCACGCGCCATCAATATCGGCGGCGTCTACACTGGCGGCGATCACCCGATCCGCATCCAGTCGATGACCACGACGAATACGCAGGATGTCGATGCCACCGTCGCACAAACCCTCGCGCTGGCCGAGGCCGGTTGTGAGATCGTCCGTATCACCGCGCCGAACAAAGCCGCTGCTGCGGCGCTCGGAGAAATTTCCAAAAAAGTTCGTGCCGCCAAATGCGACGTGCCGCTCGTGGCCGACATCCACTTCCTCCCCTCAGCTGCGATGGAAGCGGCCAAGCACGTCGAGAAAGTACGCATCAATCCCGGCAACTACGCCGACAAAAAGAAGTTTGCCGTCCTCGAATATACCGATGCGGCCTACGATGAGGAACTAGAGCGCCTGCACGAAGCTTTTTCGCCCATTGTGCTACGTTGCAAAGAGCTCGGACGAGCCATGCGCATCGGCACCAATCACGGCTCTCTCTCCGACCGCATCATGAATCGCTACGGCGATACCCCACTCGGCATGGTCGAGTGCGCACTCGAATTCATCCGTATCGCTGAGAGTCATAACTATCAGGACATCTGCCTTTCGATGAAGGCGAGCAACCCGAAGGTCATGATCGAAGCCTACCGGCTTGCAGTCGCTCGCATGAACCAAGAAGGCATGAACTACCCGCTACATCTTGGCGTGACCGAAGCTGGCGATGGCGAAGACGCTCGGGTGAAAAGTGCTATCGGCATCGGCACCCTACTCAACGATGGCCTAGGCGATACGATTCGCGTCTCCCTGACCGAAGATCCCATCTACGAAGTGCCCGTCGCTCGCGACCTCGCGGACAAGGCGATGGCACTCTGGAAGCAGCAAGCAGAGCTAGCTTTTTCAGAAGTAACCCACGACAGTGTCGACCCTTTCGATTTCAACAAGCGTCCCACCCGTGTGGTCGAGCTTAGCTCTAAGTGCGCCATCGGTGGCGAGACCACGCCCGCAGTGATCGTCAAAACCACTCATCCGATCAGCGAGACCCAAACCATCATCCAAGAGGTCTGCGCGGCTCAGATGAAGATGAAGGAAAGCAAGATTGAAGGCCTCCAAATCGAGATTAACACGCCCGAAGACCTCAAACCTTTTGCCCTCCTTCACGAAGCCCTCCACACCGTCGTGCAATGCTTCGTTCTCGAATTGAGTGATGCCATCGACGTCGCCGACCTCGAAACCTTCGCATGGCCGGAAGATGGACTCGCAGGAATCACCCTACTCCAACACATCGCCAAAGAGGACGCCTTTTACGCGGCCACGCTGCTGCAATTCTGCCGCGATAAGAAATTCAACTGCGCGATCGACTGCACCGCCGACGACCTCCATGACGAAATCGGCGCGCAACTCAAACCCATGGGCACCGCACGGCTCATCCTCACGCGTAGTGCTCCGGCGGATACACGCCACCCCGTAGGCAGCTACCGCGCCCTGGCCGAAGCGGCTAAAGACTTTGTGCCCGACGCACCCATTTGGATTCGCAACACCGCCGACAACACCCTCGCACCCAAAGACTATTTCTCCGATCGCATGCTGGAAGCCAGCATCCTGAGCGGTGCAATCCTTTGCGACGGCATCGGTGATGCCATCAGTGTCGAGACTGAGCCACGGCTCGACAAAGCGACCACCCTCGCCTACAACATTCTCCAAGGTGCCCGCGCCCGCATTACCAAGACCGAATTCATCGCTTGCCCCAGTTGTGGCCGCACCCTTTTCGATTTACAGAGCGTCACTCAAAAGATTCGCAGCCGCACCGACCACCTCAAAGGCGTGACCATCGCGATCATGGGTTGCATCGTAAACGGCCCCGGCGAAATGGCCGACGCCGACTTCGGCTACGTCGGCGGAGCTCCCGCCAAGATCAACCTCTATGTGGGCAAAGAATGCGTCGAATACAACGTGCCCGCGGCGGAAGCACTCGACCACTTGATCAATCTGATCAAAGAGCGCGGCAAGTGGGTCGAGCCCACCTAACACGGATTAGAGTATGGTGAGAACATATTTACTTCGCCGACTGAGCGCTTGGGTCACCCTGTCTTCTGTCTTCGCTCTAAGTGGCTGCGATGAACCTCCTCAATCCGAGCGAAGGCCTCCATTCCAGACAGAGGAGATTCGGGCAGGTGCCCAACTTATCCCCACTTACTGCAACACTTGTCACGGTGTTGGCGAAAACAACCAAGACGCGATGCTCGCGCCACCGCTCTGGGGCGTGCGCAGTCACTACCTTGCCGAATCCCAGGATCCTGAGAAGTTTGTTCAAGCGATTGTCGACTTCACTGTTTCGCCCAGCGAAGAGAACGGCCTCATGCCCCTAGCGATCGAACGGTATGGGCTCATGCAGTCAGTGTCTCTAAGTGAAGAAGCACTTCGGGAAGTCGCCATCGCCATTTACATGGCTGCCATCGAGCGACCCGTTTGGCTAAAAGCCTATGAGAAGCAGCACGAAGACTGCCCAGAGAGGTAAGGCAACGCAGGGCGTGTCGTCGACGACGGCAAAGAGTGCGTAAAATGCAAAGCATCCACCGACGAAGTCATCGACCGCCTAATCGACTTGATCAAAGAGCACGGCAGATGGGTCGAACCGGGTAGATTACAGCGATCTCCGCTTCGCCCACCGGGATTCTCAGGGCGCACCTGGCGATGCCATTTCGACAATCTCGCCAATCAACTCTGCCGAGCTTAATACACTCACAACTTGACAGAATCACACGATGTATACACAGTATATACATGATCACGAAAGTATTTAAATCCGGTAATTCGCTAGCGATGCGCATCCCCAAAGAATTCGGAGCGAAGGAAGGCGAAATCTCGATCAACCAAGAGGGGAATCGATGGATTATCGAACCGATTGAAAGCAAGACTTGGCCGAAGAACTTCTTCGAGCAAATCCGCATTGAAGACCCCAAGTTCACTCGCCCCGAACAAGGGGCTCACCGCGCCGTCGATCTATGACTTACCTATTAGACACGGACACCTGCATTGCTATACTTCGTTCCGAAAAAAAGGTCGTCACGAAAATACAAAGTGTTGCTCCGAGCGAAATCGCCTTTTCATCGGTGACTCGTTACGAGCTACACTTTGGCGCACTCCGATGCGCAGCAAATCGACGGAAGGAAGAACTCATGAAGATCAAAACCTTTCTCAATCAGATCAACGAACTTCCTTTCAAAAAAGCCACCGCAGAACACACCGCACAAATCCGGCAAGAACTGGCAATCCTGGGTCTGCCGATCGGCCCCATTGATTTACAGATTGCGGCTACGGCTTTGGAATCAAATCTTATACTCGTAACAGGCAACGACAGAGAGTTTACACGCATTGAAAACCTGCAAATTGAGAATTGGATTCGTTAAGGCAGAAATCGGCACAGCTTCACTGATCAACGGATAGTGCAACTATTCAAAGCTCGGAACTATTCCGCACTACCCAATGAGATGGCATCGTAAATGATCGGTGCCGTAAGGCGCGACGGTCGAAACGGCTTCGCCGACCGCGTCCTGCGTAGCTCGGAGAGCGAATCATGGATTCGCACCACTTGAGAATACGCTCCCCGCACCTGTGCTTACACCCCTTCATCTTACCTGTTTGGAGATCGGCTGCGCCTTAAAGAATAGCAAAAAATCTAACGGCGTAATAAATAAACACTCACGCCCCGCTTTCGTGAGCGTAAGCAGAAGTGCGGGGAGTTCATCTCCGAATCAAACCGGCAAAAGACGCTATTGGCACAGCGTTGCTACAAAGATTGTAGCGACGTCCTCCCCGAACTTCTAGTCACGCCTGGCTTTCGCCGTCCTGCGACTCGAAGTGAGTCGTTCGAGATGCGACTCGCTCTTGAGTCACTGACTGCCCAAGGCGATCACGCTAGTGATAAGCCAGTCGCCATCGACTTGAATCCAGTTGATCCGGTATTTGATCGTATCGCCCATTTGCTCGGAGCCTTCGAAGATCACACTACAGCTCGCAGTGACCAGCGATTCGGCTTCGCTTTCGTCGACCTCGACCTCGTGGCGAGTGACCCGCACATTAGCTTTATCGATATTCCCCCAGACGGAGAGAAAAGCACCGCTCATGGCATCTAGATCCTTGGGTAAACGGCGACCGGGGAAGTATTCGACCGACGCGTCTTCGGCGAAAAAGTTAGTTAGTTTTCGACTGCGCCCGACAGCCTCAAAGGTCGAGACTGCCCCATCCTTCTCAACCAAATTAATGAGTCCATTCAGCTGGTTACGAACCGCGCGCGACTCCCAATCTATCTGGGTGTAGAGATAGCCCAAAACCACGCCCAAGACGGACAGGATGATTTTATATTTAGAAGTCATCTTTTTGAAGATGCACAAAACGAACTAGGCTGCGAACAGCGCATCAAGTAAATAATTGCCGCCCTGCGGGATACACTTGTCAGCGGGACAATTCTACCATCTCTTGATGGCATGTCATTTATCGAACTTTGGCCACTTTCGGTTGCAAGCGTCCCGCTTGAAGGCGCGGCGTCTGCAACACAGTGGGATGTGATCATCCTGATTGGCTCAATCCTCCTCGCTTTGGGCTTCTCCTTTTTGTGCTCCATCGCAGAGGCTGTCTTGCTCAGCATAACACCTTCCTACATTGAAAGCCTGCGAACGAAGCGCCCGAAGCAAGCGGAGCGCCTGCGTAAGCTCAAGTTGGAGAATGTAGATCGCTCGCTAGCGGCGATTCTGACGCTCAATACGATTGCTCATACGGTCGGAGCCATCTTATCGGGCGCCAAGGCGACTGTAGTTTTCGGGAGCGCCTGGTTCGGTGTCTTTTCCGCCATCATGACATTAATGATTCTCTTCCTTTCAGAGATTGTGCCAAAAACGCTGGGAGCGGTATATTGGAAGCAGTTGGTCGGCCCCACCGCCCTCTTCATACAAGGCTTAATCTGGCTGCTCTATCCCATGGTCTGGATCTCGGAGCACCTGACCCAATGGATATCAGGCGGCAAAAAAGGGCATGCCTTCAGTCGGGATGAATTAATCTCCATGGCACGAATCGGCGAAGCCTCGGGGCACATGCCCAAGAGTGAATCGCGTATCTTGAAAAACCTCTTTCGCTTGGGGACATTGACTGCGCAAGACATCATGACGCCGCGTACCGTGATCGCCTCTCTAGAGGAGAACAATACCCTCGCCGACGCGCTCGCTACTGTCACGGATCGCCCCTTCTCGCGCATCCCGATCTACTTGGAAGATAAAGAGCAGATCGTTGGTTTCGTGCTACGCGGTGATGTGCTCTTGGGCAATGCGCAAGGTAATGGTGACCAAACTCTAGCCAGTATCCGTCGCCAGATCATCAAGGTGCAGGATTCGATTTTACTAACCGAGCTGTTCGAACTTTTTTTAAAGGATCAGCAGCATATCGCCATCGTCTTAGACGAATACGGCGGCATCAAAGGATTAGTCACACTGGAAGATCTGGTTGAGACGCTGATCGGCATCGAAATCATCGACGAGACTGACAACGTAATCGATATGCGCGCACTGGCGCGCGAGCAATGGAAACATCGGGCAAAGTCAATGGGGCTGGATGCGAAAGAAGAGTAGGCGAATCGGGAAAACCTGGCCTGCGAGCACACTACTATGACCGCCTGAAGGCGGGACTCCAACCTAATACGACGCTTCTTCGCGGGCGGCTTTTGTCATACGGACGACGTTGCGGACGGGATTCTTTGTAATGATATTACCTCCTGTGCTGCGGCCGCGGACAGCGAAGTCCTTGAAGAGGACTTCCTCTTCGATTTTACGTAGACGTGGCGCGGGCTTGAGGTTGACCTTAACGGCATCGATCTCGCCCCCTTTTGTTGGGTAGCAGGAGATGTAGAAGACGCGGGAGCCAGGCTTGCCCTTAGTCAAATCGTATTCCTTATCGCGAGTCACGCCACCGGTGGTGAAGTGCTTGGCCAAGGTTGCCCCCGACTTGCCGTCGCGGTAAACCATACAGTAAGTCAAGGCGTTGGGATCGGCGCGATTGAAGATGTCGATATGCAGAATATTTTTACCGAAGAAGGCCTTGTCGCTCACCTTGCTGACGATGAGTTTGCCTGCTTGGTTGATGGCAATAACGTCGTCGAGGCTCGAGCATTTGCAAACGGCTTCGTCCTTCTTCATGCTGATGCCGGCGAAGCCTTCTTTCTTGTCGACGTAGAGTGTCTCGTTGGCGATGACGACGTCTTGCGCCACGACTTTTTGGAAGGAGGACAACTCAGTCTTACGCTCGCGTCCGGCTCCGTATTTCTTCTTCAGATCGGTAAACCATTTGATGGCGTATTTAGTCAGGTGTTTGAGATGCTTCTTCGCCGTCTCGATCTCTTCTTCGAGTCCTTTGATTTGTTCGTCGGCGCGGAAGGCGTCGAATTTAGAGATACGCTTGATCTTAATTTCGAGCAGGCGAAGAATGTCATCTTGCGTGATCTCGCGCTTGAAGAGTTTTTGATAGGGCTTGAGGCCTTCGTCGACTGTCGCGATGACGGCTTCCCAGGTCTCTTCTTCTTCGATCCGGCGATAGATACGTTTTTCGATAAAGATCTTTTCGAGCGAGCTGAAGTGCCACTTTTCTTCAAGCTCACCGAGCTGAATTTCGAGTTCGAGCTGGAGGAGGTTGCGCGTCTTCTCAGTAGCGAGATAGAGCAGATCCTGTGCAGAGAAGAAATGCGGTTTCTCATTCTCGATTACGCAGATGTTGGTCGAGACAGAGAGTTCGCAATCGGTGAAGGCGTAAAGGGCTTGCTCGACCGTCGCGGGGTCAGAACCCGCAGGTAGATAGACGAGGATTTCGACCACGTCGGCGGTATTATCCTCGACCCGCTGGATCTTAATCTTGCCCTTTTCGTTGGCCGAGATGATAGAGTCGATCAGCGTCGTGGTAGTCTTGCCAAAGGGCAGTTCAGTAATGGCGAGGAGGTTCTTCTTACGAGCCTCCATCCGAGCGCGGACTTTGACCCGGCCTCCGCGCTTACCATTGTTATACTCCGCGACGTCGGCAATGCCGCCACTCGGGAAGTCGGGTACGAGCTCGGGCTTTTCTTTACGCAAGAGCGCGATACAACCGTCGAGCAGTTCGATGAAATTATGCGGGAGAATTTTACAGGAAAGACCGACTGCGATGCCCTCGGCGCCTTGCGCGAGGAGGAGTGGGAATTTGACCGGTAGCGTGTCCGGTTCTTTGTTACGACCGTCGTAGGAAGACAGCCAATTGGTCGTCTTTGGGTTAAAGACGACATCGAGCGCGAACTTGGAGAGGCGGGCTTCGATATATCTTGAAGCAGCGGCAGAGTCACCCGTCAGCGTATTACCCCAGTTGCCCTGCATGTCGATGAGCAGCTCTTTCTGGCCGAGCTGTACCATGGCATCCGCGATCGAAGCATCCCCGTGCGGGTGATACTTCATGGTGTTGCCGATGACATTGGCCACTTTGTTATAACGACCGTCTTCCAGCTCGCGCATGGAGTGGAGAATGCGGCGCTGGACGGGCTTGAGCCCGTCGTTGGCATGCGGCACAGCACGCTCTAGAATGACGTAGCTGGCGTAATCGAGAAACCAGTCGCTAAACATTTCATCGACGTGCCCAGAGTCAGTTTTGAGCGAAAAGATGTCTTCGCTCGTCATGGGCACTGCCAGGGCCTCAGTCGAGGGTTGGTCGAATTCCAGTTCGAAATTGTCTGTCTTGGGCGTCTTTTTGCGAGGCATATCGGCAGAGTGAGATGTTTTCAGAAGCGGTGTTCAAGTAGATTTCTCGAAGCAGTGCAAAATGGCTACGAAACATCCGCAGAAAGATGCGAAATATGCAGCAGACGAAGTAGTCACCTCGCCAGAAAGCCCTGGTAGCATGATGGCGATAGCCATTGTGTCCCCGTGAACCCATGGGCGACGCTAACACTGACTGTCGTCAGCGTTCTACGGTCTGAGGAGTCTCGTAGCATGATGGCGATAGCCATTGTGTCCCCCGTGGCGCATGGGCGATGCTAACACTGACTGTCGTCAGCGTTCTACGGTCCGAGGAGCCTGGTAGCATGATGGCGATAGCCATTGTGTCCCCGTGGGCGCACGGGGGACAGCTAACACTGACTGTCGTCAGCGTTCTACGGTCTGAGGAGCCTGGTAGCAGGCCTGATTTAAGGAGATTCGGCAGCCAATATATTTTCAGCCATCAGGACTTTTTCCTTACTATTGTCGCACACGGTGCTATAGTTCTAACATGATTAAAAAATCCTCCTCCCTCACCTCTCATAAAGCACTCCTGAAGTGGGTCAAAAAGATGGTTACCCTCTGTGAACCACAATCCATTCATTGGTGTAACGGCTCTCAAGAAGAAGCCGACGCGCTCTTTTCGATGATGATCGAGAAGGACTTGTGCATTAAACTGAACGAAGCGAAACGCCCGAACAGCTACCTATTTCGCTCAGACCCCAACGATGTGGCGCGGGTTGAATCGAAGACCTTTATCTGCTCGCAAAATAAGGACGGCGCGGGGCCGACCAACAACTGGGAAGAGCCTCGCATCATGCGCCGCAAGCTGAAGCAACTCTTCAAAGGCTGTATGCACGGTCGCACCATGTATGTGATCCCTTTCAGCATGGGACCTATCGGTGGCCCGATCTCAAAGATTGGTGTCGAAATTACAGATTCGCCCTATGTGGTGGTCAACATGCGTATCATGGCGCGAATCGGCACGCCTGTGCTCGACGCGCTCGGCTCGGACGGATTCTTCGTGCCTTGCTTACACTCGGTCGGTTGCCCACTCGATGAGGGCGTCGAAGATGTCGCATGGCCGTGTAACCCAAAGGACACGCACATCGTCCACTTCCCCGAAGAGCGCACCATCGTCTCCTACGGCTCCGGCTACGGGGGCAACGCTCTGCTCGGCAAAAAGTGCCTTGCCCTGCGCATCGCCTCCACCCTCGCCCGCGACGAAGGCTGGATGGCTGAGCACATGCTCATCCTTGGCGTGGAAGAGCCGGACGGCACCAAGACCTACGTCACGGCCGCCTTTCCTAGTGCCTGCGGGAAAACGAATTTCGCCATGGTCATCCCGCCCAAGGAAATGGAGGGCTACAAAGTGACTTGCGTGGGCGACGATATCGCTTGGATCAAACCGGGACCCGACGGTTGCCTCTACGCGATCAATCCTGAAGCCGGATTCTTCGGTGTAGCTCCTGGCACCTCCGAGGGAACGAATCCCAGCGCGATGGCTTCCTGCTCGAAGGACACCATTTTCACTAATGTCGCACTAACGGACGACGGCGACATCTGGTGGGAGGGTATGACGGACGAGCCACCCGCCCATCTAATCGACTGGAAGGGCAAGGACTGGACGCCGGAAAGCGAGACACCCTCGTCGCACCCCAACAGCCGCTTCACCGCACCCGCAGCGAATTGCCCCGTGATCGATCCAGACTGGGAAAAGCCCGAAGGCGTGCGTATCCACGCGATGATCTTTGGAGGCCGCCGTATGAGCGATGTACCGCTAGTCACGCAGGCTTTCAACTGGGGGCACGGCGTCTATCTCGGTGCCACCACTGGCTCGGAAATGACCGCAGCGGCCGAAGGCACGCTCGGCAAAATTCGTCGCGACCCGATGGCGATGCTTCCTTTCTGCGGCTACCACATGGGCGACTACTTTCGCCATTGGATCCAGATGCAGCGCAATCTGGTTGAGACTCCGCGTATCTTTAACGTGAACTGGTTTCGAAAAGACGAAGAGGGCAAGTGGTTGTGGCCGGGCTTCAGCGAAAACATGCGTCCGCTTCGTTGGATCGTCGAACGCGCCACGGGCCGTGCAGGAGCCAAAGAAACCCCGATCGGCTGGATGCCACGCTATAGCGACCTCGATTGGCGCGGCCTCGACATGAGTGAAGAGGCATTTGAGGAGTTAATGCACATCGACCGAGAGCAAGCGCGCATGCAAACACTGCCACACGAAGAGCTCTTCCTCAAACTGCACACCCACCTACCGAAGGAAATGATCTTCCAGCGCGAACTGCTGATCTCGCGCCTGTAAGCACTTCTTCAATCGTAGCCTCGGTTCTCAGAACCGGGGTCAGCAAGTTGCGACCGGACGACGCTCCCCGAAACAGAGTTTCGAGGCTACTTCAATCGTAACCTCTGTTCTCAGAGCTGGGGTATAATCTCTAAAAATGTCTGAATTAAGGTTGGAAAAGCCCTGCGCGATAGTTGAGCATGCTTGGAATTATGCCCCGCATCTACTTGTCACCTCCCGATATCAGCTCGCACGACCATGCGAGTGTCGATGCAGTGTTGACGTCTAACTGGGTCGCACCCGTTGGTCCCGCCTTAGATGCCTTTGAAGCCGCCGTTGCGAAGCGAGCCCAGCGCAGACACGCCGTCGCGCTGAATTCAGGCACGGCCGCACTGCACTTGGCACTACAAATTCTAGGCGTCGGTGTAGACGATGCAGTGATCTGTCCCACGCTGACTTTTGCCGCCAGTGCCAATCCCATCTGCTACCTCGGAGCGGAGCCCGTCTTTGTCGATAGTGAGCCGCGCACCTGGAACATGGATCCGGATCTACTTGAGGAAGCTCTTCGGACACGGGACGACATCAAGGCCGTCATCGTCGTTCACCTCTACGGCCAATGCGCAGAGATGGATCGCATCCTCGAACTTTGTGCCGCTCACGACGTACCCGTGATCGAAGACGCCGCCGAAGCACTCGGTGCGAGCTACCAAGGGCGTGCCGCAGGCTCGATGGGTGCCTTTTCTTTTTTCTCTTTTAATGGCAACAAAATCATCACCACCTCAGGCGGCGGGATGCTACTCTCTGACCATGTCGAAGGCATTGAGCGTGCACTCTATCTCGCCACCCAAGCCCGTGAACCGGTCACCCACTACGAACACAAAGCCATCGGCTATAACTACCGCATGAGCAACTTGCTCGCTGGCCTCGGCAACAGCCAATTGGCCGACTTAGATCGTCGTATCACGCGCCGCCGAGCCCACTTCGAGGCCTATCGCGAAGCACTTGGCGATTTACCAGGCATCGAGTTTATGCCAATCGCGGAAGCCGACGCAGCTAACTATTGGCTGACTTGCCTAACCATCGATCCAAACACCAGCGGCAGCTCACGCGACGAATTGATTGCCGCGCTGGAAGCTGCCGAGATCGAAGCCCGCCCCCTTTGGAAACCGCTCCACTTGCAACCTGTGTTTAAAGATAGCACCAGCTTCGGTGGCGACTTTGCTGCTGGACTCTTCGACCGTGGTCTTTGCCTACCTAGCGGCTCCAGAATGAGCGATTCGGAGCGCCAACAAGTGATCGACACGGTCAAAGCCTCATTCGCAGGTGGCACCTCAGCATAATGAGCGCTAACTTAATAGTTCGATACCTGAATCTGAGAACGCTGACGCTGTTCGTGTTTTACGCACTTGTCTCGATGGTCAGCTATTGGACAGCCTACGAGTTGCGTTTCGATTTCAATGTGCCCGATAACCATGGTCTCGACCGGATCAACACACTCGGATGGATCGTCGGCCTGCAGTTAATGCTGCTCTTTGCCAGCGGACAATTCGACTCGATCTTATCTTATTTCCGCTTGCCCGATGCGCTTCGGCTCTTCGGCGGCCTCTTTATCAATGCCCTCATACTGCTTTCCATGTGGTATGTTTACAAAGGTCAAAACGTGCCGCCGCGTGCCGTCATCCTGACTTACTTTTTAATCAGCTTCCTCTTCATCGCCGCCTTTCGCGTGCTCATGCGCATCAAGTCGAGTCGTGGCTTGGAGGACTGGTTCACGATGGATACGGCAGAAAATGTCATCATCATCGGCGCGGGCGAAGTCGGCGCGGGGCTCTGCTCTGACTTGATCAGTAAGGCACGCCTCGGCATGCGCGCAGTCGCTTTTCTTGATGATGATCCAAAGAAAATTGGGCGCTATGTGCATGGCGTCCTCGTCGCCGATAAAGTAAATGAATTAGCAATGGTCGCCAAGCGCTACAGCGCCACAAAAGCGGTCATCGCATTCCCATCAGCCTCCACCAAGCGCATGCGCCAAGTCGCACAACTCGCACGCGATGCCGGACTCGCCGTCGATACCGTGCCTGCTCTGACCGACCTCGTGAGCGGACGCGCCGAACTCTCGCAGCTGCGCCCTATCCAGCTAGAAGACCTCCTCGGGCGCGACCCCGTCGATCTCAACTCTGATGACATCCGCAGTATGCTTGCGGGCAAACGCGTCCTCGTAACTGGAGCCGGCGGCAGTATCGGCACCGAGCTGATCGAGCAAATCCTCGACTATGCGCCCTCCCACTTGCTCTGTATCGACCAAGCAGAAATTGCTATTTTTAATCTACAACAAAGTGTTCTCAACACTGCGATAAACGATGACACGATCGTCACCACGCAAGTCCTCGATATACTCAACAACGCTCAAGTTGAAAAAGTCTTTGCTCAGCATCAACCCGAGGTCGTCTTCCACGCAGCTGCGCATAAGCATGTCAACCTGATGGAAGGCCAGCCAGCTGAAGCCTTACGCAATAATTTCTTAGCGACAAAGCAACTCGTAGAGATCGCTAGCCAGCACAATGCGGAGCGCTTCATTCTCATCTCCACCGATAAGGCGATTAACCCCACGAGTGTAATGGGTGCGAGTAAACGTCTGGCCGAACTCGCGCTAAGCGCGCAACAAATTATCCCCGGTAACACTACAAAATTCATGGCCTTACGCTTCGGGAACGTGCTCGGCTCTTCCGGCAGTGTCATTCCGATCTTCCGCAAGCAAATCGCGGCAGGCGGCCCCATCACAGTGACTGATCCGGAAGTCACCCGTTTCTTTATGACGGTCGAAGAGGCTGTTGGTCTCGTCTTGCAGTCCGCCACCCAAGGTTCAGGAGGCGAAATCTTCGTCCTCGATATGGGGCAATCCGTGAAGATCCTCGACGTCGCTCGACAAATGATAGCACTGAGCGGACTCCGTGAAGGCACCGATATCGATATCGAGTTCATCGGCCTCCAACCAGGCGAAAAACTCTTCGAGGAAGTGCAACACCTGAGTGAACAGTTACAGGCGACTCGCCACCCGCGCGTCTTGCGTTTCGTTGCAGCGCAGGATGCGCAATTCGACATGGCACTGCTGACTACTGAATTGAAAACAGCGATCGAGAGTTCCGACGTGAAAACGATAAAAGAAGCCATCCAAAAGCACGTGCCAGAATACACACCCTCGGTTGGATAAGGTTGGATTCCTGCCTTACTATCCGCTAAACCACAGGTCTGGCGACGTCCGAGCCATCCCGATCAATCAGCGTATCCGCCGATTCAGGTGAAGGCCGTTTAAAGACCTCCATTTGTTTCTTGTAGTAGAGCACAGCCGCTTGCCAAACGATACGTGGCATACTATTGAGCGCGGTGTCGAAAGGATGTATGAATGCGTAACGAAGGATATTTGAATCAGTCAAGGGCTGCCCCCGACCTTGTATCCAAGTTCTCATGACACACTCCCCTTCTTTGTAGAGGTCGACACCCAGAAAAACCTCATTGTCCTTAATACGAAAAATGAAACGATACTCTCCCGCCATGTCGTTGAATGGTGAAACGTGAAAATCTTTCGGGCAGTGCGCCGTCCAGGTCTGAGCACTCTCCTCTTTTAAATCCTTAAGCGCATAAACGTGACGATCACCAAAGGTATTATTCACCTCGGCTACAGCGCAGAGCAGCTGCGAGCCTTCCATCCGCAAATGGAGATTCACCGGGTTGAAGGCGTATCCGAAATACTTCGGCGAGCTGATTAACAAGGTATGCTGCCCTAATTCCTGCGGCGGCAAGAGTGCGTCCAATTGCTGCAAGATCGGCTCATGCCGGCCATGAAGATAGTCACAATCGTTCAAGCGCAGTGGTCGCGACTCATTGTATCCAAAAACAGAAGCCTGCGTATTGATCTCCGGTAGTTCAGCTAGATCAAATCCGAAGAACGTCATCGGATAGCTGAACGTATGCGGCTGCGGACTCAGTCGCTCGTGCACGACTTCGCCACGGTAAATTTGTGAACAAAGACTCATAGCTCAATCAAATAGATTTCCTCACTCCCCGCCACTTCAAAAACTGGTGGCGCGGTGTGGCCTCACACCGCATACGTCGCCCTAAGCCGCCATTCCGAAACGTGCCGAGTGAGCCACTCGGCGCTACCTCTTCAGAACTCATTAATGATGTCCTCATAGCTCGACCCCAAAGCCCTGTGCGACTTCGACTGCGGAACGCACCGCGTCTTCGTGAAAACCGTAACCGAAATAACTCCCACAAAACCATGTATTTCTCGCACCGTTCCCATCCTTGAGCTTTTCTTGAGTCTCCATCGACTCGAAGGAATAGAGGGGATGCGTCAAGGTGGTGCGGTTGATCACATGCGCTTCCGGGATTTCGACACCAGGATTGAGCGTCACAACGTAGTCGTTCTTCGTATCAAGGTTTTGCAGCCGATTCATGTAATAACTTACGGAAACGGGGCGAGCATCTGACTGCCCAGGCTCGCGCATAAAGTTCCAAGACGCCCAGAGCTTACGATCCGGCGGCAAATGTGTCGGGCTGGTATGCAGCACCACTTCATTTGCTTGATAGCGCCAAGGAGAGAGTAGCTTCTGCTCCCTTTTACTAGGATCGATCAGTAGCTTAAGCGCCTCATCGGCATGAGCACCAATCACGACATGATCAAATTCAAGCGACTCGCCCTCGTGCGTGATCAGCGTGACCCCACCCTTGTGACGACGAATACCCGCAGGCGCAGCACGAAGTTGCGGCGCATTTTCAAACTGGCTCAACATCGCACGCACATAGGTGCGGCTACCCCCCTTCACGAATCTCCATTGCGGGCGGTTTGTCAGGCGGAGCAAGCCATGATTCTCTAGAAAGTGCAGATACGGCTGCGCGGGGAAACGGTGCATCTCCTCAATCGGCGACGACCAGATAGCCGCCCCCATCGGATAGAGATAATGATCTAAGAAGGCCTGTCCGAAGCCGCGCTTCTTGCAATACTTGCCCAAGCTCTTCCCTTCGAGATAGCCGCTCTTCAAATCACGATACCCAATCCGAGCAAATCGCCAAAGATCCAAGACCAAGCTCCAATGCTTCGGCTTGAAATAATAACTCGGAGACGGAAAAAGCGTCGAGAAGTTGTTCCCCGCATAGCCATAGCCCGTCTGCTGGTCGTAGAAGCTAAAAGTCATCGAGCTGTCTTCGAGCGTTACATTAAGCTGTTCCAGCACCTTGGTGAAGTGCGGGTAGTTGCGATGATTCATCACAATAAATCCCGTATCGACGGGCATGCCTGCGTCCGCCCCTTCCGGCACCGTTAGGGTGCGCGTGTGGCCGCCCGCGTAGTCGTTCTTTTCAAAGAGATGGACGTCGTGCTTGCGCCCCAGCAACCAAGCAGCCGTGAGCCCGGCCACGCCGCAACCGACGACCGCGATTTTTAGGGGTTTAGGTTCTTCAGACATCGCTTACTGAGGCTTGACGAAGCGGTAATGCATGACAGGCCATTCTTCACCATCATTGTATGCGAAGAGTTCTGAGCAAGCCATGTAAAAGATGCGCCAACGCTGCACCCAGAGCTGGGCGTCCTGCGAACCGTAGCATTTCTGAAATATTTCGTGCACAGCGTCCGCGTTCTGGTCTTGCTTGGACAGCCACGCTTCCAGAGTCCGACTGTAGTGCTTGCCATTGACCGTCCATCGAGCCTCCTCCTCTAAAGTCTCCGCCGCCGTCGGCAACAACTCGGCCGAGGGCATGATACCGCCGGTGAAAAAATACTGCGACATCCAGTCTTTAGCGGTGTTCGCCTCGAAGAGATAGGTCTGTTTACAGTGCGCGAAGATATGGACGAATAACTTGCCGCCTGGATTGAGCCAATCGGCGATCAGCCGGAGAAGCTGGCGATGGTTCCGGACATGCTCAAACATCTCGACCGAGACGACTCGGTCGAAGCTGCCTTCAGGCTGAAATTCGTTAATATCGCAGGTCACCACTTTGAGGTTTGTCAGCCCCCGTTCGGCAGCTTGCGATTCGATGTAGGCGCGTTGACTCTGGGAATTACTGACCACAACGATCTGACTTTCTGGGTAGTGCGCCGACATCCAAAGTGAAAGAGAACCCCAACCACAGCCGAGCTCCAAGACGCGTTGCCCATTCATCAACTGCGCACGCTCACAGGTGCGTTCGAGCATGGCCGCTTCGGACTCGTCCAAGCTCTCATTGCCCTTAGGCCAGCAACCGCTGCTATATTTCAAGTGTTTGCCCAAAACGGTGCGAAAATACGCCGCCGGAATCTCGTAGTGCTGGGCATTAGCCGCGTCTGTATCGACCGCCAACGGCGCAGACTCCAGTTCCGCAATCCACTCGGCTTGTGTTTTCGGGTCTTGCGCGATCGCCTCGAGACGTTCGCGCAAGAGCTTGCGAATCCCGCCCCGTATCATCTTATCGGTGGCAAGGCCACGTTCGGCTAGTTGTATTCCAATGCTCATTATTAAATCGTCCTTATCAAACGCCCAGTTGAGAGCAAACCTTACAAAAATAGAAACCGAAGATATCATTGCCCAAGCCGCCGGGTGTGATTGGGGAAGTTCCAGTAACTCTATAAAGTAGCACAGGCACCCTGCCTATGCCCGATCAAGAGGACACAGGCAGGATGCCTATGCTACGATGTGCACCCCAAGGGTTAAAAAAAAACGCAATGACACTCCCACCCTCCCCTGTAAGCGAATGTAAGGTTTTTCCCTCGTTTACGCTTATTCAAAGTGACTAAATTTAAACTCCTACAAATTTCATCCTTCGCAGCAGTCGCACTCAGCCTGACCGCCTGCACGACGACATCCGATATGCATACACAGACCATCCCCGACGCCAGCTACCTGAAGGCGCTGGCCAGCACCAATCCCACAGAGAGCCCACCGCCCGCGCCCGGCACAGAGGCCGAGGCCGCCATGCTCGAGCGGGTCAAAGCACTATTCCGGGACTACACCCACGAAAACCTTTCGGCCAACGTGACCCAAGTCTACGCCGACCAAGTCTATTTTCGCGACGCCTTTAAGCAATTCGACAAGGCTGAAGCCATTCGCGAATACATGCTCGAAGGCCTCAAACCCCTCGACCAAGGCGAGTTCATCTTCAACCGCGTCGCCCGTAGCGGCAGCGACTACTATTTTGATTGGACGATGCGCCTAGACTTCAAAAAGACCCCGCCAGGCACCTGGGAGGAGTCCATCGGCGTCAGCCACATGCGCTTCAACGCCGAGGGCAAAGTCATCTTCCACCAAGACTATTGGGATCCGACCGACATCGTCTACCGCCGCATCCCCATCGCCAAGCAATTGATCGCCTATGTAAAAGGTAAAATGTAGGTGGCTGTGATTGGGGGATCAGTATGTGTAACTGGTGCTAAATAAATCGAGTTTTTATGTGTTCAGCCGGCCCAGTAGGTATGGCAAATCACACGATAGGGTATTGGCATTTTCGACGGGTCGTGTCGTTCTGGAGAGCAGAACGCGCTGGTCGGCTCCGATAAAATCGGCGGTTTTATTTAGACGTTTCATTTCGTCTATACTCGGATTGGAAGTGAGCTTAATTTCCACTGCCCACAGTTTTTGTTGATGGCGAAAAACCAAATCGAGTTCGTAGCCATCCGACGTTCTCAAAAAGCTCGGGTCGAGCGAAGGGTGCTCAGGAGCCAGACTGTCGAGAATCTGCTGAATAGCGAAGCCTTCCCAACTAGCGCCCACCCATGGGCGATTGAGTAAATCCTCTCGATTCTTCACCCCCATCAGTGCATGCAGCAGTCCACTATCCACCCAATATACTTTCGGACTCTTAACTAAACGTTTTTTACATTGGCGGCATAAATAGGGAGCTCGCGAATCAAGAAAGCACCCGTCAGAAAGTCCAGATAGGCACGAAGCGCGGTGTGCGATACTCCGAGCGATTTGCCTAACTGGCTCAAATTCAAAGTCTGTCCGTGGACTGCGCCAAGCATCTTAAAAAGTCGCTCGGTCATTTTGGGTTTCGCAGCCAAGCCCCATTCAGGCAAGTCTCTCTGGGCAAGCAAACTCAGATAGTTTTGATGCCAGCGTGGATAGCGACGTGGCGGGCTTAAACCTAAAAAGATGAGTTGAACCGTTAATAAACGTTAATGCACGTTAATATGAGGTTCTTCGCTATTTTTAGTGGATAGATAAGATCAGTGCTCTGAGTTTTAACCACGGATGGACACAGATGAACACGGATTTGAATACGTCAGAGTGGATCTGTGTCCATCCGTGGTTAAAAAAAAC